>Ga0302325_10007976_pt1 | contig 23355 bp, 23 predicted proteins | sample Palsa_T0_2_FD_201948 | JGI IMG/M metagenome (GOLD analysis project Ga0302325, IMG submission 201948) | Peat permafrost microbial communities from Stordalen Mire near Abisko, Sweden - Palsa_T0_2 | ecosystem: Environmental > Terrestrial > Soil > Palsa > Peat permafrost | place: Sweden: Abisko... | reverse complement strand
CGACGAACGCTCCGGCGCCGAAGATCTCGTGGATGACCGTGGTGACGTTCCCGCTGGTCCAGTCCAGCGGGTTCCAGGCCGCCATGGGAACCCGGAGAATCGCGTTGAGCTGTCCCGCCGCGATCGCGATCACGGCATAGAAGGGCACGATGAACAGCAGGGTGAGCCAGATGATGCCAGGCGCGGCCAGCGCCACCCAGAACCGCCGGCCCGGCTGCCCGCGCCGGCGCGGCCCAGTCGGCTGCCCCGCCGGCTGGCGCTGACCAGCCTCGCGCGTGCCTGCCGTCATGCCGCCGCCTAGATCCCTTTACTCACTGACAGCCACGCCTGCTGCCAGAGCGCGTCGGCCGTGGCGGGCAGCGCGAACTCTCCCACCCCCCGCCGGAAGTAGGAGGGCAGGACCGCGGTGGACATCAGGTTGGTCGGCAGCAGGCCTTCCTTGACCAGGCGCTGCGGGGTAACCGCGGTCAGCGGCTGCATGTAGCCGTTGTAGCTGATGTTGGTCAGCACGTTCGGCAGGTCCAGCATGTAGTTGAGGAACGTGTGGGCGAGGACCGGGTGCTTGGCCCCGGCCAGCACGGTGACGGTGTCGTTGCCCACCGGGCCCTTGCCGTCGGTCGGGAACCAGTACCCGAGCACCTTGGGGGACACGCCCTTGGGCAGGTAAGGAACCGCGCCCGCGATGTCGCCCGACCAGGCGTGGTGAATCCAGATCTGGCCGCTGGGCAGGTTCGAGTAGTCGTTGTTGTCGATGTGCACGTCGACCAGCTGCGACAGCTGCTGCAGGGTGTCCTGCGATTTCGTGATCTGGCTGGGGTTCGTGGTGTTGAGGTTGAAGATGCCGTTCTTCATCAGCCCGAGGCTGATGCCTTCCCGGTAGTCATCGAGGATCGCGACCTTGCCCTTGTACTTGGCCTGCCAGGGCATCGCCCACGGGTTGGCCATCGTGTAGGGGTTCTCGTCCACCTTGTCCGTGCGCCAGGCGATGCCGGTCGTGTAGATCGTGTACGGCACGGTGTAGCGCCATTTGCCGTCGTAGAAGGGGTTCTGGAAGTCCGGCCACGCCTGGCTGATGTTCGGGATGTAGCTGTGGTTGAGCGGCTGGATGAGCTTGCCCTCGATCAGCGGGCCCAGCTGGTCCACGGTGAGGCCCATGAAGACGTCGAAGTCAACCTGCCCCGAGCGCAGCTTGGACACCGCCTCGCTCATCGTGTTGAAGGTCGTCAGCTGGACCTTGCAGTTGTACTTCTTCTCGAAGTCGTTGATGCACTGCTGGTTGATGTAGGCGACCCAGTTGTAGACCTGCAGCGTGCCGTTCTCCCGGGGCAGCCCGCTCTTGATGGCGTCGTTGCCGCTGAGGATGGGCCAGGTCACCGGGTTGCCCGGCCGGGGCAGCGGTATCGAGCTGCTGGAGGCCGCGGTGTTCGAGCTGGACCCGCAGGCGTCAAGCAGTGACCCCAGGCCGCCCATGAGAAGCCCGGCTCCCGCCGTCTGCTTCAGGAAACCGCGCCGGGAGAGCGGCGATCGCCGACCTTCCTCTGACCAGCCTTCGCGCGGGTGCATCGCAAGGTCACCTCTTCCCTGGCGGCGGCCACGTCCGGCCGCCGTGAGTTGTCGTGACTGCCGCTGCGATCAGGGCCCGGGCGGGCTCCGCGGCCCACTCTCTGATCCTGACTGAACAGTCCGTCAATAACACGTACTCCTGCTGCGGCGCGGGCGCAAGACCTTGCGGGTTACAGATCGTGTCATCCATGTAGAGCTGTTGCAAAAGTCCCAAAATTGCGGATAAAGCGGTCGATATCGGAATCGCCGTGCTGGACCGAGATCAGCCACTGCTCGATCTTGCCCCACGGCGGCAGGAACACGCCGCCGTTGTGCTGGAAAAGCCAGTGCGCGTGGCTGTAACGATCGTCGATGCCGAGGAATCCGCGGTAGTCGCGGACCGGCTGCGGGGCGAAGACCACGCAGCCCTTGGCGCCGACGGAGACGACGTGCGCCTGCAGGCCGGTGCGCTCGATCTCTTTCTCGAGGCCCGCCACCGCCCGCAGGCGCAGCGCCTCGATCCGCTGGTAGGCCTCGGGGGTGGCGACGTCGCAGAGCATGGCCCGGCAGGCGGCGACCGCGAGCGGGTTGCCGTTGAACGTGCCGACCATCTCATAGTCGTCGTTCACGACATGCTCCATCACCTCATGGGTTCCGCCGATGGCGGCGATGGCGATGCCGCCGCCGATCGCCTTGGCCAGGGTGATGATGTCGGGCGTTACCCCGGTCAGGCCGGTGGCCCCGGCCGGCCCGGCGGTCAGCCCGGTCTTGACCTCATCGAAGGTGAGCAGTGCGCCGTGGGCGTGGAGCAGGTCTTTGAGCCCGGCCAGGAAACCTGGCTCCGGCAGGATGATGCCCGCGTTCATCATGATCGGCTCGATGATCATCCCGGCGATCTGGCCTGGGTGCTCGTCGAGGAGGCGCGCCACGCTGTCGAGGTCATTGAACGATGCGACCAGGGTGAGCCGCATGATCCCCTCGGGGATGCCCGAGCTGGCCGCGGACTGCGCGGGCTTGTGAGCCGGGCCCACGTCCTCGGCCTCGGGCGTCACCGATACCTGCACGGAGTCATGGTGCCCGTGGTAACAGCCCTCGATCTTGATGATCAGGTCCCGCCCGGTGATCGCCCGCATCAGGTGGATGGCGTCCATCGTGGCCTCGGTGCCGGAGTTGCCGAAACGCCACAGCGGCAGGCCGAAGCGCCGGCTGAGTTCCTCGCCGACCAGGACCGCATTCAGGGTGGGCTGGGCGAAGTGCGTGCCGAGGGAGGCCTGGCTCTGGACCGCCTCGACGATGGCCGGATGAGCGTGGCCGGCCAGCGCCGCTCCGTATCCGCCGTGCAGGTCGACGTACTCGTTGCCGTCCACGTCGTAGATCTTGGATCCCTTGCCGTGGCTGAGCCACACTGCCTGCGGGGCCGTGATCTGCCAGCTCGAGGTCACCCCGCCGGCCAGCGATCCCCGCGCGCGGCCCGCCATCCGGGCCGACTCGGGCTGGCGTTCGACGAAGATCTTCTCCTGCCCCGCGATGATGTCGGAGAGGTCGGCGGATTGACTGCCGGGCTGGCTGGTCACGGCGCACTCCTTTAGGGCTGACTGAACGTTCAGTTTAAAGGGGTGTGGTGAGCGCTGACAAGGGCCCGGGCGCTTTGTCACGGGACCGGGGACGGCCCGGACTCAGGCGGGCGCCGGGGCCGTCCGGAACGTCACCAGGCCGGCCGGAGTACGCCAGGTCATGACGTCGAAGCAGTAGAGACCCTGGCGCACGCCTGGATCGGCCTCCATCAGGCGCCGCACCGTGTCCAGCGACCCGTGCTGGAACAGGCCGAAACCGCAGATGGGGGAGTCCCCGGCCGGGCTGTCGGTGATCGGCCCGGCGGCCAGCTGCCGGCCGCTCGCGACCATGGCGCGCGTGTGCCCGAGGTGCTCACGGAAGATCCGCTCCCGGTGCTCCTCGTCGAAGTCCCCGTACTGCGGGGTCCGGCGCAGCAGCACGAACTCATACGTGTCCATCGGGATGGCATCCGGGCTCACGCTCATGGCCGGCGCGCCTTTCGTGTCGGGTCGAGGGTGGCGGCCAGGCAGCCCAGGATCTGGATCCAGCCGGCCGAGTAGGAGCCGGCCGAGTATCCGCCGGGCAGTGCGCAGTCCTCGGCGAGCTGCTCGTCGGTGAGCGCCTCCCAGCCCCGGTGCTCGACCGTGACGCGGGTCAGGGCCGGGCCGAGGGCGGCAAAACTGAGTTCCACCTCGGTGGGCACGGGCGTGTTGTTCCAGGTCATCACGAACCGGGCGGGCGGTTCCCAGGCCAGCAGCTCGCCCCAGCCGACGGTGGTGCCGTCCGCCCAGACCTCATAGACGCGGCCGCCTGCGTGCGGCTCGATGATGATGTCGCGGACCCGGTCTTTTCCGGCGGAGAACGGGTTCGCCGGCCACCAGGTGCCGATCGTCCGCACGAACACCTCGAACGTGTGCCGGACGTCGCTGCGGACGAGGGTGGACTGCCGGACCGGAGGCCGCCGGGCGGTGCTGGCCGCGCCGGTGGTGGCTAGGCCGGTGGTGGCTAGGCCGGTGGTGGCTAGGCCGGTGGTGGCTAGGCCGGACGTGTGGCCCGGCCCCGGCTCAGGAGTCTGGGTCACGCGAGCCTCCGGTCGTCATCACTGATGCCCCGCTCCGCCTCGACGAGCCCGCGCGCGGTGTCCAGGGACGACGCCCACATGTCGGTCAGGAACTGCCGGAGCCCGTCCAGCCCTTCCGCCCGGGCGCGGTACAGCCGCCGGGTCCCGTCCCGCCGCTCGCTGAGCAGGCCCGCGTTTTTCAGCACGGTGAGGTGCTGGCTGACCGCGGTCCGGCTCACGTCGAACGCGGCCGCGATCTCGCCCGCGGCCAGCTCGTCGTCGGCGACCAGCCGCAGGATGGCGCGACGGCGCGGCTCGGCGATGGCTTTCAGCGCCTCATCCGTCGCCCGCTCGGCCCCGATCGCGGCATTCTCCCCGATCGGGGCGTCCAGGAGCCGGTCACCCATGGCGCCCGCTCACCTGACTCAGCTCCACAGGCCGACCCATGACGTTTCCTCCCATGTCCGCTTCCCGTCGTCGCCAGCTAACGTTAGCGATAACGAACGTTAGCGTCAACTAACATAGCGGGAGATAGTGGCGGGAGGAGATAGTGCGGGAGGTGCGGTGCCGCCGTCACGCCCGCGCGCGTGACCGGGATCCGGACCGCGGCCGGGCCGTGAGTGAGACCGCTACCCGCCAGCCGAGCTGGAACAGGCCGAGGAAGGCGAGCGCGACCAGGATGAACGCGAACGCGGTGCCCTGGCCGGACACGACCCGGAGCAGCATGCCGATCACCACCGTGCCCAGCCACACGCCCACGCCCACCGGCACCAGCGCGGCCGGCCGCTGCCAGTACCGGGTGGCCAGCAGGCCAATGACGGCGCCGGTGGCGAAGGGCCAGGTGGTGTCCCATAGCCCGGCGAGGCCGCCGGCGGCGTGGTGGTTCGCGCGGCCGATCACCACGAACAGCAGGACGCAGCCGAGGTCGGCAACGGCGGCACCCGCGGAACGCATGGCCCCAGGCTAGTGTCGCCCCGGGGCGTACACTGCGGGGATGCCTGATCGCGGTGCCCGTAGCCCCCGCATCGCCGGGTGATGGCCAGGCTGCTGATCGTCCACCACACGACCTCGCCGTCTATGCAGGCGATGCTCGAGGCGGTGCTGGCGGGCGCGGGCACCGATGAGATCGAGGGCGTCGAGGCCGTGGTCAGGCCGGCGCTCGCCGCGACGGTCACCGACACCCTGGAGGCCGACGGCTACCTGCTCGGCACGTCCGCGAACATCGGATACATGTCCGGCGCGCTCAAGCACTTCTTCGACGGCATCTACTACCCGTGCCTGCTGGCCACGGTGCGCCGGCCCTACGGCCTGTACGTGCACGGCAACAACGACACCACCGGGGCCGTCCGGGCCGTTGACTCCATCGCTTCCGGGCTGCAATGGCGGCGCGCCCGGCCGCCGGTCAGCGTGATCGGCGATCCCGGCCCCGGCGGCCTGGCGGCGTGCTGGGAACTCGGGGCCACCATCGCCGCGGAACTCGCCCCGTGATCGTCACCGTGACCCTCAACGCCTCGCTGCGGGTGCAGTACGAGGCGGACCGAGTCGAATGGGGAACGCCGAATCAGGTGACCCGGGTCCGCTACCGGGCCGGCGGCCATGGACTGGCCGTCGCCCGGGTCCTGCGGGCCCTGGGCCAGGACGTCATCGCGGCCGGCTTTGCGGGCGGTTCCACGGGCGGCCTGATCGCTGCTGACCTGGCCAGATCCGAGGTGGAGACCCGATTCACCACGATCAGCGGCGAGTCACGGCGGACGCTTGAGGTAGCTGACACTGGTCGCGATCACACCACCATCCTTAACGAACCGCCGCCCTACATCACCACGGAGGAACTGGGCCGTTTCGCCGCTGACTACCGGCGGCTGCTGACCGGGGCCACGGCGGTGGTGCTGTCCGGGACGCTGCCGGCCGGCCTCCCACCGGAAATCTACGGATCGCTGGCCACGTACGCGGCCGAGGCCGGGGTGCCGGCGATCATCGACGCCGCGGGCCCGGCCCTCTGGTACGGCGCATCCCGGCACCCGGCCCTGCTCATCCCTGGCCCCGTCGGCGCCGACACGGCGGCAGGCGCGAACGGGTCGGCTGGTGCCGCCGGGCCGGCTGGTACCGCCGGGCCGGCTGGAAAGGGCAGGGAGGACGCGGCGGCGCTGGTGGCTGGCGGGGTGGGAGCCGTGGCCGTCGTCTCGGACCACGACCTCACGGCGGTGACCGCGGTGACGGCGGCGCGGCAGTGGCACGGCACGCTGGACGGCCACTCCGGCATCCCAGGCTCCCGCGACGCGCTGGTCGCCGGGCTCATCCCGGCCGTGGCCGAGGACTGGTCATGGCCGGACACGCTGCGGCACGCGATCGCGCTCGGGGTGACCGCCGATGCGGCCGGCGAGATCGACCTGGACGCCTACGACCTGCTGCTGTCCGAGGTCATCATCTCCCCGCCGTGATCTCCCTCCGTGATCCCGGAATATTTTGGGCCGTATGTGCGAAAACTATTCCGTGATCACGGAGGAGCCGTGATGGAGGGGGCGGCGTCAGGGGGCGGCGGGCCTGGGGGGTTGCGGCCGGGGCGGCGGAGGAGGCCGGCGGCGCAGCCAGCCGCGACGATCAGCGCCGGGACGACGGTCAGCACCGCCGACGGCGCCACCGAATGAGCCGTGGCCAGCAGCGATCCGAGAAAGACCAGGTAGGCGCCGATGATGAGGGCCCCGCTGGCGCGCCGCACCCCGCTGTCCCGGTAAGCGAACGAGATCGCGGCGACCGTCAGGCCCAGGTACCAGACGGCGATGAGCGTGGCCTGCGGTGATGGCGCGCCGAGGCCGGTGATCGCGGCGGGCAGCAGCAGCCCGGCCGTGACGTTGAGCGCGTTGCTGTTCAATGTGGTGCTCAGCATGGCCGCGCCGCGCCCCTTGGTCGCCAGGTACACGGCCGCGACCGCGTTCGGCAGGCTCGTCACCGCGGCCAGCACGACACCCCCCGTCACGATCTCGGGCACACCGAAGTGCGAGCCGAGGCCGGACGCGGCCCGCTCCATCGCAACGCTCGCGGCCACCACCACCAGCAGGGCAGCGGCGGCCAAGACCACGTCCGGGCGGCGGCCCTTGACGGGGTGGATGGCTTCGTTGAGTTCCTGTTCTTCTTCGGAAATGGCGACGGCCAGCCAGTGCTCCCAGCGTCGTGCGACCGGCACGCGGCCCAGGCGGTTGCGGCCGGCACCCAGGATCACGATGTAGGGCACCAGGGCGGCGAGCGCCAGGGCCAGCCCGGCCGCGGGCGCGATCAGGCCCATGGTGGTGACCAGGCAGATGGCCGCCACCCAGATGCCCACCACGCCGCCGAGGAGGACCACCTTGCGGTGCAGGGCGATACTGCCGGCGACGACCGCGCCGAGCCCGAGCAGCGCGGCCAGGTTGAACACGTTGGAGCCGATGATGACGCCCGCGCCTACCTTCTGCTGGTGCGAGCTCAGGGCGGTGACCGCGGAGGTGATCTCGGGCGCGTCCGCGGCCAGCGCGGCCACCACGCCGAGCAGCGCCTCGGACAGGCCGATCCGCTCGCCGATCCGCTCGAGCCGGGTGACCAGCAGGTAGCTGGTGGCCAGGCTGACCACCACGCCGATCAGGAAGACGGGGACAGCCAGGGCGACCGGCACTGCGCTCGGCTCCTTCCGCGCACTGACAGGCGCGGTGTTCCTTCCGCGCGGGCAAGGCGCCGACCAGGCTTCCCGGCTCTCCTGGCGGTTACCTTACCGGGGTGGGCCGTTCCCGCATGTCATGTGGTCCAGGGGCTCGCGACGCCGGAGCCGTAGACCTGGGCCTGCAGTTGCTGCGCGGTGACCGAGGTGCCGCAGACGGCGGGGGGAAGCTTGTTGTTCAGGGCGGCCCAGGTCGTCCATCCGTACAGGGACTCCTGCTCCGCGACCGGATCGGTGCGCCCTGTGTGCTGGGGCACCCACTGGCCGTTCTTCGTGATCCAGGTCGCGCCGAACGACAGGTAGTGCGTCCGGTGCCCGTCGATGACGAACGTCTCGAGGTAGGGGCCGGGCGTGTCGTGGGCGCGCCACCAGGCGTTGAAATCCGCCGCGTTCGTCGTGTTGATGCTGACCTTGCCGTCGGCGATCCAGTCCTGGCCGGCCGCCGGGCGCAGGCCGGCCCGGTCGATCGCGCACTGGACCAGCAGGGCCGGTGCGTCCGCGAGCCGCTGCATCGGCGCGTCGGCGGCGGGCACGCTCGCCGCGCTCGGGCTGGCCGTGGTCTTCGGGCTGGCCGTGGTCTTCGGGGGGACGACCGCGAAGTGGCAGCCGGCCAGGGTGATCGCGCCGATGACGGCCGCAATGGTCCGGCCTGCCCGTGCGGTCATCCTCGCCATGCCTGCCTTTCTCCACCCGCCGTCGTTTCCGCTTGCGTTGTGTGTACCGCATGGCGGCTCCGGGCGGGCTGATATGCCCGCGATATGAACGAGAAGTTCGGCTAACCGGAGGGTTGCGGGGTCCTGGCCGGGACGTGGTCTACTGACCTCAGGTTTCGTGGAGGTGAGCCGTGGTGCAGTTTGGTTTCTGGCGGCGAGCTCAGGAAAATCCGGACTGGGTCGCGGTCATCGAGGCTGATGGCACCCGGCACACCGCGGGCGACCTGCTGGGCCGGGTCAACCAGCTGACTCACGGGTTGCGCGAGCTCGGGCTGAGGCCGGGAGACGGCATCGCGGGCCTGCTGCCGAACGGCTGCGCGGCGCTGGAGGTGTACCTGGCCGCGCTGCAGGCAGGCTGGTATTACACCCCGGTCAACTGGCACTTCACCGCTCCGGAGATCGGCTACATCGTGCGCGACTGCGAGGCGAAGGCGTTCTTCGTGGATGAGCGGTTCGGCGCCGCGGGGGCCGCCGCCGCGGATGAGGCCGGGGTTCCGGCCGCGGGGCGGTTCGCGTTCGGCGACGTCGCCGGGTTCGCCCCGGTGCAGAAACTCCGGGCCGGCCAGCCGGTGACCCTGCCGCCCGACCGCACCGCGGGTAGCAGCATGCACTACACCTCGGGCACGACCGGCCGCCCCAAGGGCGTGCGCCGTGAGCTGCCGGGCCTGGAGCCGGAGGTCGCGATGGAGCTCGCGACCGCCCTGCCGCAGTTCTTCGGCGTGACGGTCGGTCCCCCCAATGTGCACCTGGTCACCTCACCGAACTACCACACCGCCGTAACGGTCTTCGGCGGCGCGGCTATCGCCATGGGCCACACCCTCGTCTACATGGACTCGTGGGACGCCGAGCAGGCGCTCGAGCTGGTGCAGCGTTACCGGGTGACCAACACCCACATGGTGCCGACCCACTTCAAGCGGATGCTGGCGCTGCCCGAGAGCACCCGGCGCCGCTATGACCTGTCGTCCATGAAGTGGCTGATCCACGCGGCGGCGCCGTGCCCGGTGTCCCTGAAACGGGCGATGCTCGACTGGTGGGGACCGTGCGTCTACGAGTACTACGCGGCCACCGAGGGCGGTGGCACGATCGCCACTCCGCAGGACTGGCTCGCCCACCCGGGGACGGTGGGCACGCCCTGGCCGGTCAGCGAGGTCATGGTCACTGATGACGACGGGAGCGAATGCCCAAGCGGTGTGCCGGGGACCGTCTACATGCGGATGGCCACATCCGAATTCAGCTACAAGGGTGATCCCGCGAAGACGGCGGCGAACCGGCTGCGGGGCTTCTTCACCGTCGGCGACGTCGGCTACCTCGACGACGAGGGGTTCCTCTTCCTCTGCGACCGGAAGGCCGACGTGATCATCTCTGGGGGAGCCAACATCTACCCGGCCGAGGTCGAGGGGGAGATCATCGGCCATCCCCGGGTCGCTGACGTGGCCGTCTTCGGCATTCCGGATGACGAGTGGGGGGAAAGGGTGATGGCCGTCGTGCAGCCCGCCGACGGTGAGGAGCCGACCCCGGAACTGGCCGGGGCGATCCTCGCGTCCCTCGATGGCCGGCTGGCCCGGATGAAATGGCCCACGGTGATCGACTTCATCGCCGAGATGCCCCGCGACCCCAGCGGCAAGCTGCTCAAGCGGCGCTTGCGTGACCCCTACTGGCAGGGCCGCGACCGCGCGATCTAAAGGCGGCGAAGCGGGAACTCGATCACTAACGAACTCCGGCCGCGTGGCGCGGAGATCTTGGCGTTGAGCGCGGGATGGTCTGTACCGACCGTCAGGTCGAGCACCTCGAGGAGGCGGGCGACGGCCGGCGGGTCGGGTGGCTCACCGTAGGTCATCGCGAAGACCTGCCGGAAGGCACCGGGCAGCGCAGTGGCCTGGATGCCCGGGTGCCGGGCCGCGCGCAAGGCGAGGCCGGGCAGGGTGGTGACGCCGAGCCCGGCCGCCACCAGGGCCTGCACAGCGACGAAATCGTCGGTGGTGAACGCTATCTTCGGGGTGAACCCAGCCGCTTCACACTGCCACAGCAGATAGCTGCGGCAGCGCTCGCAGCCCGCGATCCAGCGGCGATCCGCGAACGCGGCCAGGTCCGGTTCAGTGGCCGGGGCCTGGGTGCCGGGGGCGTGGGTGGCCGGGGTGTGGGTGGCGGGACCGTCGGCGCCAGGGGGGGCGCAGGCCTGGGTCACCAGGTAGATCGGGTCGTCCAGGAGCGGCCGGGCCCGGGTACCGTCCTCGGCGTTGGCGGGCGGTGCGGCATCCTCGCTTCCTTGGGCGTGCCGGAAGACCAGCGCCACATCCACGTAACCGGCGCGGAGCATGCGCACCGCCTCGGGCGGTTCGGCCTCGGCCAGCGTGAGGTCCATGCCGGGATGCTCGGCCTCCAGCCGGGCCGCGGCCGCCGGCACGATCGTGCCGAGCGCCGAGGGGAAGGCAGCCAGCCGGATCCGGCCCCCGCGCAGGCCGATATGCGCCGCGAGCTCGTTTTCCGCCGCATCGAGCCGCCCGATGATCTCCTCGGCCCGCTCCGCGAGCAGCCGGCCAGCGTCGGTCAGCCGGATGCCCCGCCCGGCCCGCTGGGTGAGCCGCGCCCCCGTCTCCGCTTCCAGGCGTGCGATGTGGTGGCTGACCGAGGGCTGGGCGTAGTTGAGCGCATGGGCGGCGGCGGTCACCGAGCCGTGCCGCGCTACCGCAACGAGCACGCGGAGCCTGGTCACGTCCAGCATGCAGCAAGTATAGATCGGCTCGATTTGTTGCGGCCCTGCTCCGTGAACCGCCTATCTGAGCAGCTAGAACGGTCGGCGGTAGCGCCCCCTCAGGAGTTCCCGGACGTCCCCGGGGGGCGATGATCTCAGCTGGATCCGGGTCCGGCGGGCGGTCGGTCCTGGAGGAGCGGGGAGTGCGGGAGCCGGGCGGGCCGGGCCGGGTCGGCGGCCTCGTGCCTGCGCCGCCAGGCGATCCCCGACAGTGCCTCCAGGACGACCCGGTTGGCCAGGTACGCCGTGATCTCCGCGTGGTCGAAGGGCGGCGAGACTTCCACCACGTCCACGCCGGCCAGCGGCAGCTCCATGGCGATCCGGCGGACCGCGTCGAGGAGCTGGCGGCCGGTGAGCCCGCCGGGCTCGGGAGTCCCGGTGCCCGGCGCCATGCCCGGATCAACGACGTCCACGTCCACTGACAGGAAAACGCCGTCGCAGTCGTCGAGGGCGATCGCGAAGGCCTCAGTGAGGCAGGCATCCAGCCCGCGGTGGACCACCTCGGTCATCTCGTAGCTGCGCATGCCCTGGGCTGCCATCCAGTCCAGCGTCTCGGGCTCAGGCCAGTAGCCGCGCAGCCCGATCTGCAGGAACCGGTCGCCGCGCACCGCGCCTGACTCGATGAGCCGGCGCATCGGCGTGCCGTGCCCGTACAGCGCCCCGAACTGGGTGTCGCCGGTATCCGCATGAGCGTCGAAGTGGATCATGGAGAGCCGTCCCCAGCCCACGTGGCGAGCCACCCCGGTCGCGTCAGGGAAGGCCACGGTGTGATCACCGCCGAGAATCACCGGGATGGCCCCCGCCTCGCTGGCCTGCTGGACCGCCTCCTCCAGGCGGCGCAGCGAGGTCTCGGTCTCACCCGAGGGCATCTCGACATCGCCCGCATCGACGATCCGCAGCTCGGCCAGGGGGTCAACCCCGAGGGCCAGGTGTGGCCGGGATCCGTCATGCGGCAGGTAATCGGTGAACCGGATGGCCTGGGGGCCGAACCGGGCGCCGGGCCGGTGCGAGGTGCCGCCGTCGAACGGTGCCCCAATGATCACGATGTCCAGGCCGGCCAGGGAGCCGGGCTCGGACAGGTCGGCCCGGGGCACGCCCAGGAAGGTGGCGTCCGGGCCGTACATCCCGCCGAGCCGTGCCATAGCCCCTCCCAAGATCACCGGTCAGCCCCCATTGTGGACTCTGGGTGCTGTTGCGGCAGCGGATATCGTCCACTGTCCCCCGGCCATCGCTCGGCGGGCATCGCTCAGCGGGCCACCCGCGTATAGCGCCGCACGGACAGTGGCACGAGCACGGCGAGCAGCAACGCGCACATCGCGAGCGTCGTCACGATCGGGTGCTGCAACGACCACACACCCGCAGGCGGCGCGCCCTGGGCGGTGCGGAAGAGATCACGGGCCGAGGCCACCACGGCCGACATGGGATTCCAGTCCGCGGCCACGCGGAGCCAGACCGGCATGCGGGCCGGGTCGACGAAGACGTTGGAGATGAACCCGAGCAGGAACGTCGGCACCATGCTCAGCGCGTCGGCGGGCTGGGGGCTCTTGGCCAGCAGCCCGATGGCCGCACCGACCCAGCCCATCGCGAACCCGAACAGCGTGAGGAGGGCAAAGGCGGCCACGGTCGCGCCCAGGCTGCCGTGTGGCCGCCAGCCGACCGCCAGCGCGCAGCCGATCATGACCGCGAGCGACGGCAGCCCGACGATCACCGTCGAGACTGTCCGGCCGATGAGGACGGACGAGCGGGCGATGGGGAGCGCCTTGAACCGGTCGATCACGCCTTCGGTCATGTCCGTCGCCACCGCCACCGCCACCGAGGCCGACGCGAACAGCGTGGACTGGGCGAACAGCCCTGACATGAGGTAGGACCGGTAGTCGCCGCCAGGCACGGTAATGGAGCTGCCGAAGACATAGCCGAACAGCACCACGAAGATGACCGGCATCAGCAGGCTGCCGATGATGATGTCGGGCTGCCGCAGGCTGCGCAGCACGAACCGCCGGGTCGCGGTGACGGCGTCGTCCACCGCGAAGCGCAGCCGGGCGGCCGGGGTGAGGGGCTCGATAACCAGGGTTGTCATGATGACGCCGTCTCCAATCGGGCGGTCGGCGCGGATGGCGGTCGAACTGATCCTGGACGGCGTCGCCGCCCGGCTCGGGTCGGCCCAGCATGAACCGTCAGCCGATGAGGAGGCGTCGGCCGCGCTGGAGCCGTCAGCCGCGCTGGAGTGGGCAGCTGCTCAGGAGCCGGCTGCCGCCAAAGGTGGGATTAACACCACTGAGATCGGAGCCCGGACCCGGTAACAATGGACCGGCACCTGGCCGGGGTGCTCGACAGTCGTCCGGCGTGACGGGAGAGGCCGATGAGTGATGGCGCCAGCGGTGTCCGCCGGCTAGCTCGCCTGACCCTCCGCACCTGCGCTCGCGGGCTGGCCATCGCGGTCCTTTCGGTGGTGCCCGGCATCCCGCTGTTTTTCGTCTCCCTCGTCTCCCTGCCCCTCCTGGCGGTCGGGGTCGGGGTGGTGCCGGTGCCGATGAGCCTGCTGGGCGTGCGCCGCCGGGCCAGCCAGCAGCGCCGCTTCGCGCTGGAGTGGTCGGGCGTGAGCATCGCCACGCCCTACCGGCCCCGGCCGGACGAAGTCAGCAACGGGCTGATCGGCCGGCTGCAGCGCTGCAAGTGGCTGCTGACCGACCCCGCGACCTGGCGGGACCTGCTGTGGACCCTGGTCAACGCGCCGGTCGGGATAGCGCTCGGGGCGCTGCCCGCCTTCGGCGTCGTCGCCGGAGCGGTCGGCTTGCTATCCGGGGTGTGGCTCCACCCGGGCCACCTCGGGGAGCTGCCGCTCTTCCTGGGCCTGCTGCTGGTCGGCGTGTTGGCGGGCCCGCTGGTGCTCAAGACATACGCCCAGTTCAGCGCGCTGTTGCTGGCCCCGACCCGGGAGGAGATGGCGGCATCGCTGGACAGGCTGAACGAGTCGCGCTCTCAGGTGGTGGACGCGTCAGCCGCCGAGCTGCGCCGGATCGAGCGCGACCTGCACGACGGTGCGCAGGCCCGGCTGGTCTCCCTGGGCATGAGCATCGGCCTGGCTGAGCAGGTGGTCCGGGACAATCCCGATCTGGCGCTGAAGCTGCTGGCCGAGGCGCGTGCGTCCAGCGGGCAGGCCTTGTCCGACCTGCGTCACCTGATCCGCGGTATCCACCCGCCGGTGCTGGCCGAGCGCGGCCTCGACGGTGCCGTGCGAGCGCTCGCCGTGAGCCTGCCCCTGCCCGTAGAACTGCGCATCGAACTGGAGGGCCGGCCGCCGGCCCCGGTGGAGTCCGCCGCCTATTTCGCCATCGCCGAGGTGCTGGCTAACGTGGTCAAGCACAGCGCCGCGAGGAGCGCCTGGGTGCAGCTGGCGTACGAGCCGGGCAGGCTGGTGGCGATCGTCGGTGACGATGGCACCGGGGGAGCCATCCCCCGGGCCGGCGGCGGGCTGCGCGGTATCGAGCGGCGGGTGGCCGCCTTCGACGGGCTGATCGCGGTGACCAGCCCAGTCGGGGGCCCGACCGTGGTGACTATGGAGCTGCCGTGCGCGTTGTCCTTGGCGAGGACCTGACCCTGCTGCGGGACGGGCTGATCCGGCTGCTCACCGCGTACGACATGGAGGTCGTGGAGGCGGTGGACAACGGGCCGGAGTTGCTGCGCGCGCTGGTCACTCATCGCCCGGACGTGGCGGTGGTGGATGTGCGGCTGCCCCCGACCTTTACCGACGAGGGACTCAATGCGGCGATCGAGGCCCGCAGCCAGGTGCCGGGCCTGCCGGTGCTCGTGCTGTCCCAGCACGTCGAGCCGCTTTACGCCCGCGAGCTGCTGTCCGGCGGGATCGGCGGCCTCGGCTACCTGCTGAAGGACCGGGTTTCCGACGTGCGGCGATTCATCGAGGCGGTCCGCATCGTGGCCGGCGGCGGCACCGCCATGGACCCCGAGGTCATCTCCCTGCTGATGGCCCGCCGCGCACGCGACGAGCCACTGCGGCGGCTTACCCCGCGGGAGCGCGAAGTGCTCGCGCTGATGGCCGAGGGCCGGACCAACGCCGGCATCGCCACCCGGCTCGTGGTCACCGAAAAGGCGGTCAGCAAGCACATCAACAACATTTTCAACAAGCTTGACCTGTATCCCGGCGGGGACGACAACCGCCGTGTGCTAGCGGTGCTGGCCTACCTCAACGCCTGAGGCAGGCGCCCGGCCGACGCGGCGGCGAGCGCGGCCGGGGGCTCGTCCGGGCTGAGCGAGGTCTTCGGCAGGATGCGGGCCAGCGGCGCGGGCAGCCACCAGTTGGCCGGGCCGAGCAGTTCCATGACGGCGGGCACCAGCACCAGCCGCACCAGGGTGGCGTCGATCAGCACCGACACGGCCAGGCCCAGCCCGAGTTGCTTGACCGAGACGTTCGCGCCGAGCACAACGGCCAGGAACACCACCACCATGATGGCCGCCGCGGCGGTGATCACCCGGGCCGTGCTGGCCAGCCCCCGGGCGACCGAGGCGGCGTTGTCGCCGGTGGCGTCGTAGAACTCGCGGATCCGCGACAGCAGGAACACCTCGTAGTCCATCGACAGGCCGAACAGGATGACGAACAAGAAGACCGGCACCCACGTGGTCACCGGCAGCTTTTCCGGGAACCCGAACACCCGGCCGCCGATGCCGTCCTGGGAGATCGCGACGAGCACGCCGTAGGCCGCGGAAATCGACAGCAGGTTCATCGCGGCCGCCTTGATCGCGATGACCACCGACCGGAACGTCACCAGTAGCAGCAGCATCGACAGGCCGACCACCACGCCGACCAGCCAGGGAAGGCGGCTGCTGATCAGGTTCGAGAAAGTGACGCTGGAAACGTTGGGTCCGGTGAGGTAGGAACGGATGCCGGTGCGGGCGGTCACCTGGGGCAGCACGCGGTCGCGGAGCGTATTCACCAAGGCGTTGGTGGCTGGATCCTGCTCACCGGTCGCCGGGTAGGCGATCATCATGGCGGCCCGGCCGTCCCGGCTGACCACCGGCGGGGTGACCCGGGCCACGCCGGGGGTGGACCGGATGGCGGCGGCCAGCCGGGCCGTGCCGGTCGCGGGGAGCGCCGCCACGACGATCACCGGCGCGTCGAACCCGGCGCCGAACCCGCGGGCCATCGTCGCGTAACTCGCGTAGCCCATGGTGCCGCGGGCCTGGGCGGACTCATCCGGGAAGTTCAGCGTCATGGTCAGCGCGGGTGCGGCCAGGGCCAGGATCACCCCGGCGGATACGACGGCCGACAGCACCGGCCGGCGCTGGATCACCCCGGCCCACCGCTGTGCCAGCCCGGGGGGACGACCCCCCGGAACCTCCTGCGGCGCCGCGGGACGGCGCGGGGTCAGCCAGCGGGGCGGCCGCAGGCGGGACGGCTTGGCCAGCCGGGTGCCGGTGAAGCCGAGCAGCGCGGGCAGCAGCGTGAGCGAGCCGAGCATGGTCGTCGCGACCGTGGCGGCGGCCGCGACGGCCACCCCGTTCAGCAGCGATTGGCGCAGCACGAGCAGGCCGAGCATGCCGATCACCACGGTGCTGCCGGCGATGAGGACGGTCCGCCCCGCCGTGCGAATCGCGGTGACCACCGCGTCCTCGGCGGCCTGGCCTCCCCGTAGGGCCTCGCGGAACCGGGTGACGATGAACAGCGCGTAGTCGATGCCGACTCCGAGACCGATCATGGAGGCGACGATCGGTGAGAACGACGGCGCGGGAAATACGTGGCCGGTCAGGGCGATCAGCGATAGCCCGGCCCCGATGCCGAACACCGCCGTGACGATCGGCAACCCCATGGCCAGGAAAGACCCGAACGCGATAAGCAAAACGATCGCCGCCGCGCCGGTGCCGATGCCTTCGGTGGGGCCGCCGTAGGGCGTCTCGGCCAGGTCGACCACATCGCCGCCGAGGCTGAACGTGAGGCCGGACCGGGAGGCGGCTCTCGCGTCGTTCATCAGGGCGAGGGCTTCACGGCCGGAGATCTGCCCCGAGGCGACGTCGAACTGCACGGTGGCGAAGGCGATGTGACCGTCAGATGAGATCTGGCCGGGCACCCGGAACGGATCGGAGACCCCCGTCACGTGGGCCGCCCGCTCGAACGGGGTCAGCGCGCCGATCACCCGGGCCCGGGCGGGCGGGCTGGTAATGGGCGCGTCCGAGTGGATGGCCAGGGTCAGCGTGTCGCCGGACTGCCGCGGGAAGTGCTGGTTGAGCAGGGCCTGCCCGGGGTCGCTGGTGCTGAAGGAGTCCTGGGCCGGGGCGCCGAACCGGATCCACAGGGTGACCAGGCAGGCCAGCCCCACGATCCAGGTCAGCAACGTGATCCACCGGTGCCGGTGACAGGCGCGGCCGGCCCGGCCGAGCAGTCCCGGATTCGCGGCCCCGTCGTGGGCGGCAGCGCCGCGGGCGGGGGATTGACGAGACATCGCAGTCTCCTAGAGCCGGAGGGGTGGGTCCACTCCGAGCCTCGTCATCGGCGGCTCGCGCCGCGTCCTACGCTGGGAGGCAATCGGCCGGGCCGGGTACTCGACGGGAGTACTCCCCACGCAGTACAAGCTCAGCGATGTAGCCGTGTAATGCCACGTGGTCCACCCCGCGCCACAGGAAGCGCGGCTTCAGTGGCAGGCCTGCACTGACGGCTGGTAGCCGGCTGGGGAGGGCGCTATGAGATACCCGGTGCCGGTGCTGTCCAGGGACAGGACGACATTCCAGGTATCGCACGCAGCGTGATTGGGGCTGTCCGCGGGGTTCTGGCGGCTGGTGAACGTCACCGTGGCCGCCAGGCTCTGGGCGCTGGTGGTGGACAGGCCGGTCAGCCTGGCCCCCGCATCGGTAGTAGACCGGTACCCAGCGTTGAAGTGCTCGAGACTCTCCCGGATGTGCGGGACGAACAAGGTTGAGAACACGCTGTAGTTGTGGCTGTTGATGGCCCCGAAGTAGGTCTTCAGGAACGCCGCGACTCCCCGCGCGGCCGGTTCCCGCGCTAGTCCGGGCGCGATGGCTACCGCGTCGCTGGCCGCGGTGGGCTGCGGCGCGGCGCGGGACGACGCGCTGGGCGAGGCGGATTGAAGGCCGGCCGAGGTGGGGCGCAGCCGGGAGTTGTGGCTGGAGATCCACCAGGCCCCGAGCCCGCCGGTGACGAGCGCGGCCAGCGTCGCCAGCACGGCCAAGATCATCACACCGCGCCGGCCTGATGCGTGGCCTGGTGCGCGGCCGGCCGTGCGCGGCGGCCGGCCCTTGGTCTTGTCTCGCCGTGGGGAGTCGTCGGTGAGCAGGCCGGCCGGTGGCAGGAATTCTGTCGATCCGGCGCCCAGCGGGCGGTCCGCGCCGAATATGTCATCGAACAGGTCAGGCGCGGTGGAAGGCGGAGCCGGCTGCTCCCTGGTCCGTGAACCGCCCGCGTCCTGGAAGGGCCGGGGGCGGGGAGTGTCCTGGTGAGTCCAGGTACCGGCCGTGTTCTGGCCGGGCCCGGAACTGGCCGTGTCCAGGCTGGGCCACGGGCCGGAAGTGTCCTGGCGGCCCCAGGGGTAAGGCGGGCTCTGGCCAGGCAGCGGTTCAGACGTGTCCGGCGGTGGCCAGAGGCCGGGTGCGGCCTGGTGGGGCGGCGGTTCGGGCGCGGCCTGCGAGGACCAGGGGCCTGGTGTGTCCGGCTGTGGCCAGGGGCCTGGATTGTCCCCCTGTGGCCAGAGACGTGGCACGTCGTGGCGGCCCCAAGGATCGGGCGGGCCCTGGCCCGGGGGAGGGACGGGGGGACCATCGATCGGGGCCGTCAGGGCAGGCGATGGCCCGTTGCCCAGTGCCGCGTCGATAGGCGTCCCGCATCCACCGCAGTAACTCGGCGCACCGCTCAGCGCAAATCCGCAATACGTGCAAAACCGCATGCGCGTTACCCGCCTCCATCAACGCACTGCGACTGATGCGGCCGTTTGCGGCCGACACTGTGCCCTTTTGTGACTGTTAGTATCCTCCCGCCAAGCCCCCGTAACCAGGGCGTCTGCTGAAGTCACCCCCGGCGAGGTTAGCGGGGGGAGGGGTCGGCCAGGCCGTGCCGGTAGGCGAGGACGACGAGCTGGGCGCGGTCCCGGGCACCCAGCTTGATCATCGCCCTGCTGACGTGCGTCTTGGCGGTCAGCGGGCTGACCACGAGGTTGGCCGCGATCTCGTCGTTGGAGAGGCCTGCCGCCACGAGCGCCACGATCTCGCGCTCCCGCTCCGTCAGGGCGCCGATACCGGGGTGCTGAGCGGCGCCAGCGCCCGGCCGCGCCGAGCTCCCGCCGCTGGCGTGGCCGCCGGCCGGAGAACTGGCCGGGCTGGCTGGGTGGTACGGGGAGCTGGCTGGGTGACTGGGTGACGGCGTGGACGGCTGGGTGTCGCGAGCGGTGAACGCGGCGATGAGAGCGCGGGTGACGCTGGGCGCGAGGAGACCGTCGCCGCGGGCCACCACCCGCACGCCTTGCAGAAGTTCCTCGGGCTCGACGTCCTTCACCAGGAAGCCGTACGCTCCGGCCCGCAACGCGGCGAACACATGCTCGTCGTCGTCGAAGGTGGTGAGCACCACCACCTTGACCGATGCCAGCTGCGGATCGGAGGTGATCCGCCTAGTGGCGGTGAGGCCGTCGACCTCCGGCATGCCGAGATCCATCAGCACCACGTCGGGGCGCAGTTCGCGGGCGAGGGCCACCGCCCGGCCCCCGTTGGCCGCCTCCCCGACGATCGTGATGTCGTCGGCCGACTCCAGCAGCATCCGGAACCCGGCCCGGACCAGTGCCTGATCATCGGCCAGCACAACGCGGATCATCCGCCGGCCCCATCCGCACCGACGGGGAGCCGGGCCCGCACCTCGAAACCGCCTTCGGCGCGCTGGCCGGCGCTGACTTCGCCGCCGAGGGCGGTCGCGCGTTCGGCCATCCCGATGAGCCCGTGGCCGCTGCCAGGCTGATCCGCTGGGCCTCCGGGCTGGGCGGGCGCCAAGCCGGGGCCGTCGTCGGTGACCCGGATGGCCAGCGCCGCTGGCTCGTAACGCAGGCAGATGATGGCGCGGGCGTCCGGGCCCGCGTGCCGCAGCACGTTGGTGAGTGATTCCTGCAGGATGCGGTAGGCCGCCTGGTCCACGGCCGTGGGCAACGGCCGCTCGTCGCCCTCGACGCTGACGGTGACCGGGGCCCCAGCGGCGATGACAGCGTCGCACAGGGCAGGCAGCCGGTCGAGGCCAGCGGTTCGCGTGCCAGCTGGTTCCCCGGACCTGGCCTGGCGGAGCTGGCCCAGGGTGGACCGCATCTCGCCGAGCGCTCCCTTGCTGGTCTCCCGGATCGCGGTCAGGGCATCGCGCAGATTCTCGTCACGGCCGCCTGGTCCCTGGTCACGACGGCCGAGCAGGTGCAGCGCCGACCCGGCCTGGACGGTGATCGTCGCCATACTGTGTGCCACCGTGTCGTGCAGGTCCCGGGCGATCCGCAGCCGCTCCTCGGCCACCAGGCGGGCCGCCTCGGCGTCGCGTTCCTCGCTGGCCAGGCGGAGCCGGTCGGCCGTCTCGGCCGCGAGCGCGCGCCTGCCCCGGACCACCTCGCCGAGCAGGATCGCCAGTCCGAGGACGGCGATGCCGAGCAGGAACTCCGAGAGCAGTGAGGCGATGCCCTCATGGGTGGAGTCGTCCACCACGAACAGGCCGATCGCCATGAACACCGCCGGGATGGCGATCGCGACCGCCAGGTACCCGGCGACGGCCGCGTCGTAGACCGGCAGGCTCAGCAGAGGTGCCGGGGAGACGTTGCGGCGGTCGAAGATGTAGAAGGCCAAGAGCAGCACCGAGCAGGCGATCAGGACGCCAAGCGGCCACTTCCGGCGCAGCAGGATGGGCAGGACGAGGACCGCCCCGAACACATAGGCCTCGGCGTTCAGCGGCTTGGCCCCGTAGCCGCCGCCGACCACGACATTGAGCTCGAACGCGACCATGACCACCGCGGTGGCGATGACGTCGACCCAGCGGATGCCCAGCGCGCCGGCGAGCCGCCGGAGCGCCGCGCCGGGCGCCCGGGCCGTGCTGACGGCGTGTGCCACTCCCACGCCGTCAAGGTACGCGACCTGGGGCCAGCCGGGGAATGGCCGCGGTCAAGCCCGCCCACGCCACTGCGCGGGTCGGCGGGCGACGGCCATCGCTGACTGGCAGGATCGGAGCTGTGCCCGGTCGCTTCCCCGCCTTCGACGACATTGACGAGCGGATCGTGGCCGCATTGGTCGAGGATGCGCGGACCACCTATGCGGTGATCGGGACGCGGGTCGGCTTGTCCGCGCCAGCGGTCAAGCGGCGGGTGGACCGGCTGCGCGCTTCCGGCGCCATCACCGGGTTCACGGCCAGCGTGGATCCTTCGGCGCTGGGCTGGACGACCGAGGCCTACGTGGAACTGTTCTGCCGCGGGAGGACGTCGCCCAGTGACATCGGGGCGGCGGTCAGCAAGTACCCGGAGGTGACGGGGGCCTGCACGATCACCGGGGAGGCGGACGCCCTGCTGCACATCCGTGCGGCCGACGTGCGGCATTTCGAGCAGGTGGTGGAGCGGATCGGGGCCGAGCCGTTCGTCGTGCGAACCCGCAGTGTGATCGTTCTGTCTCGGCTGGTGAGCCGCGCTGACATCCTGCCACCAGGGGTGGGGCGTTGATCACATTCCGTCCCGAATCGGCGGCCATTGCGTAATAAAGCCGACGAACCCCTGGCCAGGGCGGCTACAGTCAACGGCATGCGTGAGCGTGACCAGGACCCGTCAGGTAACACCGCCCAGTTTCGCGCGTTCGCGGACGGACGCTCCGGCGATGATTCCGTCCCGCCGCCCTGGACCATGCGCGCTCAGCGGAGCCAGGTCGTGAAGCTCACGGCCGCCGTTATCGTCGTCGCCTTGATTCTAGCCGTAATCGCTTTCGTGTTCATCGGCTGACCGGGCCGCGCGGCTTCTCCGGCCCGCGGGCTCGGGGCCGCGCGAGATCACCTCGCTGTCGCCAGGCAGGATGAGCAGACATGAGCGCGTCCGATGCCACCACCCACCCGCCTGCGCATGGTGAACAGGGTGCGGACCGTCACCGGCTGACCGCGCTCGAGGGCCTGGCCGCCCTGTCCCTGGACGCGCTGTCCTCGGTGGCTTACGGCCCCGAGGCCATCGTGATCGTGCTGGCCGCCGCCGGCACCACTGGGCTGGCCTACACGCTGCCGATCACGGTCGCCATCGTGGTCCTGCTGGCCGTGCTGGTCATCTCCTACCGGCAGGTCATCGCCGCCTTCCCCGGCGGCGGCGGCGCTTACGCGGTGGCGGGGCGCCACCTCGGCCGGACGCCCAGCCTGATCGCCGCCGCCTCCCTCATCGTCGATTACATACTTAACGCAGCAGTCGGCGTATCGGCCGGGGTCGCCGCGCTCACGTCGGCCTTCCCGGGCTTGTACCCCGACCGCACCTGGCTCTGCCTCGGCGTGCTCGCGCTGATCACCGCCATCAACATGCGGGGCGTGGCCGACGCCGCCCGGGTCTTCATCGTGCCCACGGTCATCTTCATCCTGGCCATCGCGGTCGTGATCGCCGGCGGCCTGCTGCGCTCCCACCCGGCGGTCGCCCCGACTGGTCACCTCTCGGGCGTCGCCGAGTCCGTCGGCATCCTGCTGCTGCTGAAGGCGTTCGCCTCCGGCTGCTCGGCGCTGACCGGCGTGGAAGCGATCGCCAACGCCGTGCCCTCGTTCCGTCAGCCCCGGGCCCGCCGGGCCCAGCACACCGAAATGTGGCTCGGGATCATTCTCGGCGTCATGCTGCTCGGCATCGCGGTGCTGATCAGGAAGTTCCACATCGAGCCGTCGAGCACCGAGACGTCGCTGGCTCAGCTGGCCGCGGCGGCCGTTGGGCATAATGTCGTTTTTTACGCCATCCAGCTGATCACCACGGTGCTGCTGGCCCTGGCCGCCAACACCTCGTTCGGCGGGCTGCCGGTGCTGGCCAGCCTGCTGGCCCGGGACAACTTCCTGCCTCACCTGTTCCAGCTCAAGGCC
>Ga0302325_10007973_pt1 | contig 23362 bp, 18 predicted proteins | sample Palsa_T0_2_FD_201948 | JGI IMG/M metagenome (GOLD analysis project Ga0302325, IMG submission 201948) | Peat permafrost microbial communities from Stordalen Mire near Abisko, Sweden - Palsa_T0_2 | ecosystem: Environmental > Terrestrial > Soil > Palsa > Peat permafrost | place: Sweden: Abisko... | reverse complement strand
GTAGCCGGGCGACGTCGACCCGAGCGTCGTGAGCTACCCACATCGCCAGGCCAAGATGAGCGTCGATGACATCGAATCGATGCTCAACCATGAGTCTGGGATGGTGGGTTTGGCGGGGGAGCGCGACTTCCGCCGATTGGCGCAGATGATCGAATCCGGCTATAGCTCAGCGCAATTGGCCTACGACGTGTACATCCACCGGCTACGCAAGTACGTCGGCGCCTATCTGGCGATCCTGGGCCGGACGGATGTGGTGACCTTTACCGCAGGCGTGGGGGAAAACGCCGCCGCGGTGCGCCTCGACGCGCTGAGCACGCTGGCGGGACTGGGCATCGAGATCGATGAGCAGCGAAATGCCCAGTCCGCTAGGGGCGCTCGGCGGATCTCGACGGACAACTCGCGGATTGCCGTCCTGGTGGTGCCGACCAACGAGGAACTGGCGATCGCGCGGGATTGCGTACGCGTGATCTAGATATCAGCCGAGGCTATCCGGCGAAGATGTTAACCAGGCTGTCCGCCAGCAGGTTTGTCCAGTCCAAATGGCAACGTGGCGCTGAAGGTCAGCGGCGTGTCCGCGAAGATACGGGCCATCAATGAGTCGAACGGGTTTCCCTAGGTTCATAATTGGGTTCTCCGCTAGGAAGTTGCCGACGTCCGCGCTGTTTACCTTCCCGGTTACCGGGCCGGTAAGGTCGGCGATGCTGCCCAAAATTGCCATGTGTTTGCGCGATTTCTGCGACGTGAGCAGTCACTCCAGCCACGACGATGCCGGGCAGGTTAAAAGTATCGCCCACGACAGGGTTGATCGTGTCGATAGTCGGAATGGAAAATAGAAATATCGGGAATGTGGGCGATGTCGACGTTTCCCTCAGCAGCTTGTGATTATTTGTCCCGTCCGCGATACGTCGCCGCGGTCACCCTCAAGGGCATTCGCACCGAACCGTCCATCCATTAGTCATAACCAAACCTCGAACTCCTCTGCCCGCTCACGCATGCGCATGTTCCTAATTCCAGTAGCTGAACCGCTGTTCGGTTCTGCGGGCTCCATGGAGGCTGGTCACTACCCTTGTACGTCCGTATCTCGCCTGTCCGCGTTGGTCACAGTCGAGTGACCATGTGACGAATATTCGCTTTACTGCGCGCGGCCGAGTTCATTGCCGTTATCTTACGGACATGACCACACGGCCACGCGACCATTATGCCGACCGCGACCGGCCATGCCGCTGGCACCTCGACAAGTGACGACAAACCTAGGGTGCGGCCGCGGCAGGTTGGTTCAGCGATACCTCAATCTTCTTGAGGCGTCGCTTACCGGCATGCTCGTCGAAGACGCGCCCTGTAATCCTTGGTTGGACGACGGGTTCGATCCGACCCGACGTTTCATGGGAAGGGACTGGCCTTCAGTCGCTTTTTCCATGATCGGAACTGTTCGCATGCGAAATCTACGCCAGGCCTGTGAGACGGTGGTGCTGGATGGGGTCAAGGGTGACTTTATCGAGACCGGCGTTTGGCGAGGCGGCGCTTGTATTCTGATGAGAGGAGTTCTGGAGGCATATGGGGATGACGTGCGACGTGTCTTTGTCGCCGATAGTTTTGCTGGGCTTCCGCCGCCGGACTCCGCCAGTTTTCCCGCCGATGATGGTAGTGAGTTTCACACATATGCTGAACTCCAAGCATCGCGTGCGGATGTAGAGGATAATTTCCGCCGTTTCGGATTATTGGACGAACGGGTCGTTTTCCTTGAGGGCTGGTTTAAGGATACGTTGCCAAACGCGCCGATCGACCAGTTAGCTGTATTGCGGCTCGACGGCGATATGTATGAATCAACGATCGAAGCATTGAATGCGCTCTATCACAAGGTTTCGTATGGCGGCTTCGTAATAGTCGACGATTGGTTCCTGGAGCCTTGCGCGAAGGCCGTCAACGATTTTCGTGAACGGTACGGAATCACTTCGCCCATACTTCCGATTGACGGGTGGGGTACGTACTGGCGTGTCGACCACAAGCCAATACGATAAATCTGCTCACTGATCGCCCGCGCGGCCTCCAGCCGAATTTGTTCTTGCGCGCTCGGTCGTTGGCGGTAATCATTTAGGCATTCATGCGCTATGCCCCGACTGCAGTGGCGGGAGGTCAGCAGCACCGGCGGCGTGCGGCTGAGGCCGCTTCTACCGCGCCCGAGCGCGTCGCCTGCTAGCGGCCTCAGCCGCAGTCGACGCCTTCACCGCGACCAACTCAGCGATCTTGTTGTCTGCCTTGGAAGTTCGCAGCGTCCTACGATCGGCCGCCCTCACCGTTTCAGCATTACTAGTCTTTCGGTGGCGGTGAGCGAAGCCGGCGTAGCGGCTGAGAACGCCGCAGTCAAAGCCGGCGGCGGACAGTACGCCGACCTCACCCCGCTTTTCTGCAGCGACGAGCGCTGACCGGTCATCGTAGGCGACACTATGGTCTATAGCGACCAGCACCATTTGACGTTCGAATACGCCGGGCTGATGGCACCGGTACTCGGCGCGTTCGCCGACCGCGCATCAAGCCACGGTTGACATACTGTGGAATGGCAGGGCGATTTGTGCCGAATTAGCCTGCCGCTCCTGCGGATTACCACTTCGTCTTCGCGAAATCACCGACGTTCCACTCCAGTCAAGTTGAATCGGCCTCTCGTCATGCTGCGAATCTCCTCCAGATAATTGGAGTTCATCACGTGGATGTCTGAACCTGGCACGAGCGTGGACATCCCCTCTTCCGGCGACATCACGCGCAGACCGGTGGCAGGCACAAACTTGCCGCACTTGGCCGGATTGATGTCGATAAGGACGTTCACGGGATTGCCCCACCGTTCCCGCAACAGCGAGTAGATGACGCCTTTCGAGGATGCGCCCCATACGGCACTCAATTCTCCTAACCGGTCGGACGGCGCGACCGTCGCCATCGCCAGAAAGTCTTCCGGAAAGTCCACAAGATCCGCCGGGCCGCATACGGGTGGTCGCAAGGTGGCGAGGTCAGCGATGGCATAGAGGTATTGGCCACCAAACAGACGCCCGCTCTGCACCACGTGGCCGAACATCCTCGAAAAATCCCCAAGCCTGAAGTAGTTGACGTGCTCGTAGAAGATGTCGAACCAGGCTCTCGCGCGCTTGATCCAGTCAAGGCACGGCACCTCGATGTAGATCAGGCCGCCGCCATTGGCGTCGCGCAAGCCACCGAGAAAACCAACAGGGTCCTGAACGTGTTCCAGGACATGACGCAAGACGATGCCTCTGGCTGACACCGTCACTCCCTCATCATAGTAACGGCGCTGGACCGCGGGGTTGTCGCCCTCGTAGGTGGGATCGAAGCCAGTGATGGAGCAGCCGCGCGACTGGAGCAACTCAAGGAAATATGCTTTCCCGCAACCGATTTCGACTAAACCATCAACACCCAAGTTACGCTCGACGATAGTGGCGACCTGTTCCAGGTGACTCTTGAACAACGGACTATGCGCCTGCTCGTTTTGATACGCAGCGTCATAGTTCATCAATTCCGGCCGAAAGGCCGCGTTATGGACGAGGCCGCTTGTACCGTCCTGAACCAGGCAAATATCGCCCCGGGGACAGGCACGCGCCTCCTCGGCAGAGTCGTACACCTTGTTCTGGAAGATAGGAAAAGCCGACTGCTCGTAAAGCACTGTCGTACCGCTCATTTCGAGGCCTCCCGAACACCGACGATCCGCGGTGGGTCAAATCCGCTCTCGGGCTTTGCCCCAATACGCAACAGTTCACGCCGACCGCACTGGTCGGCAATGCGTTCGGCGAGTTGTCGAACGGTCACTGCTTCACCGGAACAGATGTTCACCGCGCCTTGCTGCTCTCCCAACGCGACATCGGCGATCATCCGAGCTGCTTCTTTGACATCGAGGAAATCACGCACCTGATCGCCGCGCAGAAGCACTTCTTGCCCAGCTTCCAGTTGCCTACGGATGTATGGCACCAACCGCCGCTCATCTTCACCTTCCCCATAGAGGTAGAAGACCCGACACCACGCAAATCCCACATCCTCCGCACTCAGTAAAAAGCGGAGCACTTGGAAGGCGGATGCCTTGCACGCGGCGTACAAGGTACTCGGCGCCAACGGAGTATCCGTGGTCATCAGACCTGCGGCAGAGTCGTACTCCGCGCAAGTTCCGACACCAACGAATCGCTTGCCCCCAACTGCCGCGAATGCGCGGGCCAGGTTGAGCGTGCCGGTGAGACACGCGAGATTCGTTGGTGACGTGAGGTATTCGCCTGGCTCCGTATACCAAGCCGCATGTACCAGGGTTTCCGACCCTTCGAGCAACTTTTGCAATCGTTTGGCTTGCTCCGTGAACAAGTCAGGCGTCTCAACGACCGATAATGCGCCACCGAGCCGGACATCAGGCAGGCCGGACGGATCGCGAACGAGCACCCTCACCGAGCAGCCCCGTTCCAGCAGGGTGCGCAAAATCTGCCGTCCGACGAATCCGGTCGCTCCGGTCAAGGTAACGGTCATACGAACCTCAGCTCTAGAACAGTCGACAGCCGAGTTTGGCTTAACGATGACCCTTGTGTCGGGTGTTTCACTCGCTCACTTCTCCATCGCAGCTCCTGTTCTAAAGAGCAGCAGTCAGCGCCTAAACCTCCTGAGTCGGATTCGGTGGCCATTCTAGATTCTGGTTGAGCCCCGTAGTTGAGCGAGGTTGGCTCCTAACTCTTGGACATTCTCACGACTCGAACTCCGTCAAGTTGCTGTCTTAATTGGCGATCCTTGACGTGTTTCCGCTGGATTTATAGGTTCTTCCTAACATCCGGCGGCCAGCAGGAGGGCACGATGCGCGTCGGCGAGACCGCGCGGCGGCGATGCATTACCTGGTAACCGGACACACCGGGTTCAAAGGGTCGTGGCTCACGCTCCTTCTGGGTAGCCGCGGGCACCGGGTGTCCGGTCTGGCCCTCGACCCGATCGAGGGCTGCCTGTTCAACCGGGCGGAGCTTGCGGGCCAGCTTGATCAAGACTTCCGGGTCGACATCCGCGATGCCAAGGGAACGGCGGCGGCGGTGTCTGCGGCGGCCCCGGAGGTGGTGGTGCACATGGCCGCCCAGCCGCTGGTGCGCGAGTCGTATCGAAGACCGCGGTACACCTACGAGACCAACGCCCTCGGCACGCTCAGCGTGCTGGAGGCCGTCGCCGCCACCCCGTCGGTGCGTGCGCTCGTCATCGTGACCACCGATAAGGTCTACCGCGACAACGACCAGGGGGTCGGTTACGTCGAAACCGACCCCCTCGGTGGCAAGGATCCCTACAGCGCCTCCAAGGCGATGGCCGATTTGCTGGCCCAGTCTTGGATTCACAGCTTCCCCGGCGTTCCCACGGCGATTGCCCGCGCCGGCAACGTCATCGGCGGCGGCGACGTCAGCCGTGACCGGCTGGTGTCAGACCTGACAGCCGCGTACGCGCACGGCCAGACGCCGCGCCTGCGGTTCCCGCGTGCAGTGCGGCCATGGCAGCACGTGCTCGATTGCCTCAACGGCTACCTGACCCTTGCCGAGGCGCTCCTGGCCGGCTTCGGCCAAGGCGAGTGGAACTTCGGGCCGGGCCGTGACAGCTTCATCGAGGTCGGCCAGGTTGCCACGCTGGTGGCCGAGCTTTGGGGCGGCGTTGCGAATTGGGAACTCGACCACGGGAAGCATCCACGCGAGGCGAACCTGTTGGCCCTCAACACCGCCAAGGCCCAGCGCGAACTCGGCTGGCGCAATCGGCTCGGCTTCCACGATGCCCTGGCATGGACGGTTGACTGGGAGCGGCGCGTGCGCGGGGGCACCGACTCGCTCACGGTGACCCGGGAGCAAATCGCCGCATTCGCAAACCTCCTTGACCAAAATAAGCCTTCCTGATTCCGACAACAGGACAGGCCCACAGCGTTGTACTGTGCGTGCACGCATGACTATGCATGCGAGCTGTACAAAGGTCTTAATCAGGAATTTGAAAATAGAACGGTTTATTTCGACTCTTACGTTTCCTACGCCGTGCTTTGATCTCAGCTAGGCGGTCTCCCCGGTGCTTCTCGGCTTAGCTAACAGCCTTGCCGCAAGCGATGACCTTCGGATCGGAACCCAGCTGCTCCCGGCAGCGACGGTTCCAGAGATTTCACAAGAAGCTCAATTTGGGAACCGCCGTCACAAAACGAGTGCCGCTGTGGACGAGATCAGCCAGCTGACTCTGCACCTCCTGAGCGATGTTCCAGGGCAAGATGACCACATCGTCTGGCGGGTTTTCCCGGAGTGCCTCAGGAGCATAGATGGGAATATGGCTTCCTGGCATGAATTTTCCTTGCTTTGATGCCGCGGCATCACACACGTAGGGGAGCAAGTCCGGCTTGACGCCTGCGTAATTCAACAACGTGTTGCCCTTCGCGGCGGCGCCGTAGGCCGCCACGCGCCGGCCGACACGCTTTTGCTCGATGAGGAAAGCCAGCAGGTCGTCCTTCGCCCGGTCGGCACGAGCTTGGAAGGCGGTATAGGTTTCCAGCCGCGTCAACCCAAATCCGTCCTCGCGCGTCAGTAGCGAATCGACACGGTCCGTCGTGGCCATCGCCGCCGCGGCACGGCCGCCATAGACTCGCAGACTGCCGCCGTGAGTCGGCAACTCCTCCACGTCCCACACGCGTAAGCCAGCCGCCCCAAAGATTCGGGCCACAGCTGTGAGCGACAGGTAAGAGAAATGCTCGTGGTAGATGGTGTCGAACTGGGTCTGTTCGATCAAGCGCATCAGGTGAGGAAATTCCAGCGTGACAGTACCTTCGGGTTTCAGCACGGCTGCCAATCCGCGGGTGAAGTCGTTAATGTCCGGCGCGTGGGCGTATACGTTGTTGCCCACAACCAGATCCGCCAGTCGTCCATCAACAGCCAATTGACGCCCCAACGCCTCGCCAAAGAATTCCCGCCTGACCGGAATACTCAGCGCCTTGGCTGCCGCGGCCGTGCCTTCCGTCGGCTCAATGCCCAGGCAGGGGATGCCCGCTGCCACAAAGTTTTTCAGCAGATAGCCATCGTTGCAGGCCACCTCGATAACAAAGCTCTCGGGCCCGAGCTGTAATCGCTCGGTGATCGCCTGCGTATAGCGGGCAGCATGGTCGAGCCACGTGCTGGAGGTGCTGGAGAAGTACGCGTACTCAGCGCCGAAGAGTTCGTCAGCGCGGGCGTAGTCCTCGGTCTGCACTAACCAACACCGGTGGCACACCTTGACATGCAGCGGGTAGTGCAACTCTGGGTAAGACAGATCCTCGGCATTCAGGTAAGCGTTGGACGGGGGCGCAAAGCCGAGGTCAACGAAGGTGTGCTTCAACGGCAGGCCACAGTGCCGGCAATTCATAATGCGATGCCGGTGAAATCGGCGCCCAGCAGTGGATGGGAAAGGTCGCGAGATGAAACGTCCTGTGGTGATAACGGCCAGGCAATGGCAAGCCTCGGGTCGTCGTGACGGAGGCCGCCCTCGGAAGGAGGGTGGTACAACGCCGTGTGTAGGTATAGCAGTTCGCTGTCGGACTCCAATGTCTGGAAGCCGTGTGCGAAACCTTCTGGGATGACGAGCATTTGCGCGTCGTCTTGTGCCAGTTCCTGGGCATGCCATTGCAAAAACGTGGGCGAGCTCGCTCGGAGGTCCACCGCAACGTCCCAGACTCGGCCGCGCAGGCACCGAACCATCTTCATTTCCGCATGCGGCGGGCGCTGGAAATGCATCCCACGCACCGCCCCGACGTTGCTAGTTCTGGATTGATTAATCTGCGCGATCTGGCGGTGGCCAAGTAGGGGTTGAAGCTCCTGGACACAGAAGAGGCGGGTGAACGCCCCGCGAGCATCGCGGTGTGGCAAGGACCGCACGACCGTGAGACCGGCCAGTGGAGTGTCGAGGATGTTCACGCCGCCGCCCAACGCGCGCTTATTTCGATCGCATCGGCGATGGAGCCCGCAGAACGATCGCGTTTTCCGCGAACCCGCAGTGCGCGATAGCAGTGTCGAAAGCGTTCAACGCCAGCATTTCCATGGGGCGTGGCCGCTGCTCCAGAGTTCGTCGAGTAGGTTCTTGTCCCGAAGTGTATCCATGGGTTGCCAGAAGCCGGAATGCGCAAATGCCATTAGTTGGCCGTCGGCAGCCAGCTTAGCCAACGGCGCGGTTTCAAACGCGGTTTGATCGCCTTCGATGTAGTCGAGTATCGCGGGCGATAGAACGAAAAATCCGCCGTTGATCGAACCCCCATCGCCAGGTGGCTTTTCGATAAAGCGCGTGACCCGGTCGCCCTCGCGCTCGATGGCGCCGTAGCGGCCGGGTGGACGCACCGTCGTCACCGTGGCGTGCCGCCCATGTCGACGGTGGAATTCGATGCTCGCGGCGATGTCCAGGTCGGAGAGCCCATCACCGTAAGTGAAGCAGAAAGCCTCATCATTACGGATGTACTCGGCGACGCGCTTGAGGCGCCCGCCTGTCTGGGTGTCGTCCCCGGTGTCCACCAGCGTCACCCGCCAGGGTTCTGCGTGGTGCTCATGCACCTCCATGCTGTTGGCGGACATATCAAAAGTCACATCCGACATATGTAGGAAGTAGTTGGCGAAGTATTCCTTGATGACGTACCCCTTGTAACCACAGCATACGATGAATTCCTGAATTCCGTGGTGAGAATAAAGCTTCATGATGTGCCAGAGGATCGGCCGGCCGGCGATCTCCACCATCGGCTTGGGTCGGATAACCGTTTCCTCCGTGAGGCGAGTGCCGAGGCCGCCAGCCAGTAACACGGCTTTCATGATCGCACCATATTATTTGCCAATGCTCGCCTAGTCTGCCAGGCCCAACCCGAAAGGCTTGCCGCCCTCTACAATGCACGCCATGTAGCCAAATATATCGGCAGGAATTTTGTTCGAAAACTTCTCCATGAGGTGACGAATCAGAAGAAACGATCCGAGGCACTCAGAAAGAAACCCAATTGCCCGTACTTGATATTGATCATACCCTTTTATCCGATTACCGTAAAGATTCAGGAATTGCCTACCTAGCTGCTCAAGTTTCGTCAACGTGGGTATTAACCATGACTTCGGGAATATCCCGAACTCAGTCCCTCCACCAATGACTAGCTTCGCGGTAAAGAATTCTTTCGCGGACTTGTCATCTAAGACGCCCATCTCGACGGCTAGAGAGGTGTAGTCAAGGAGATCTTGAAAGTGATGAGTGCTCGCGTATAGCCCGATTAACATTTCCGGAAGATATTCAGGCTGTGAAAGCAGAAACCCCGAATCATTTGGAGGTGTGATCACTGATGATAGCTCGGCCTTCTCCCGACATTCCTCAACGCCCAGCTCTCTCGATCTATGATATCTCCCTGGTCTCCCCTCCGGAGAAAGCAGGATTCTCTTCCTATGGTACGAAATTTCTATCAGGTCCGCCGCATCGGCGAATTTCTCGATTGCGATTGGTAAGACGTATGTTCCTGCTGAGCCATATGCAATCGGTCTAGCTTCGTGCCAAAATTGATCGAGTTGGCTGACGTGAGATACCGAGTCGGGCTGATAATTCCCAAGGGATAGGCAATCGTCATACCAAGTCTCTGGTATCAAGGGCTTCGTGTGAGCGATGCAAAACCGGTGAATCTTTGGTGGTGAGGTAGTCGCTGAGGTGATTTCGGCGTGAATCGTTGCACTCGGGCCGCTCGAGCCGTGACAAAGCACCTCGTCAAGGCTCGCAGTGCGTAGCCCGGCGGCGGCTGCCCGCCGTCCGAGTTCGGCGACCGGATCGGTGTCGCTGCCATCGACATCGCCGGCTTGATCCAGGCGCGCGGTATCGATCATGGCCGGGCCGCGGGCCACCACTTCGGCCAGCACGTAACGGCCGGCATCAGGTGCCCTGCGCACCACGTCCTCGGCCGCGCAGGTGCGTGTCGGCCTGACCGCATCGGCGAAGTTAATGCCCACCTGAAGCACCTGTGCTTCGGCTTCGAGCACCGCCGTGAGGCGAGTGATCAAATTATCGGGAGCAAAAAACCGCCAGCCCTGGCCCAGATGCAGCCAAAACCGTCCACCGATCTGCTCGCGGATCTGGGCAAGATGGGCACCGGGCCCCTCGCCGTGGCCGCAATCGAGGAACTCAAGAAACGCGTAACGCTGACGAAGCCTTGCGCGCTCGCTCAGCTTCGCACGATCGAGGGCTGACACTCCTTCATAGACCAGCAGAAAGCGCCCGACCCGTGACACATCGGCGCAGCAGTTCAGAAACGAGTTAAGGGTTTGCTCGGTGGTTTCCTGATCCGGGCCGGCGACCAGGCTGACGGTGACCTCGGCGTCGCGTGGACCGGCGACGAGGCTGCCCACCAATTCACGCGGGTATGACGATGCCGCCTCGATCATGGCCGGTACCGAAACGTCGCGGTTGACTGCGATCCGTTGTCGCTGATCATCGGGGATGTCGGGACGGGCCAGCAGTTGCCGGCACAGCGTGAACGCCTCGGCATGCTTTCCGAGCCAGGATGCGCAAATCGCCTGCTCATCGGTTATGGCCACGGTATAGACGACTGCGGGGACCATGAGGTCCTCTTCCGGGAGCGGAATTTCGGCCGCGCGCTGGGCAAACTGGTAGCCGAGCTGGTAGCGCTGCTCGATGCGGTGCCGCACGGCGATGTCGTACAGCGGCTCGGCGCGGGTCGGTCGGAACTCCCAAGCCTTCACGTAGGCGTCTTGAACATCGGGCCACGGTTCATCGAGATTCGCCATCGACACCGCGAGCCGGTACATCGCGAAGTAGACCTCCTCGGTCGACCTCAAGCTACCCATCTCGAGCCGCCGCGCGAACCATTTGCGCGCGTTGGCGAAGTCGCCCCTATCGAAGCAGTTGTGGGCCAGCAAGATGACCGATTCAAGGTCCTCTGGGTTGCGTTCGACCTCGGCCCGCAACAGATCGGCGTCGCACGCATACTTGTGCGGATCCAGGCTGCGGGCACCGACTTGACGAGATTTGATGTGGTACTCGCCCTCAAGGCGCTCAGCGACGTAGGGGTCGTCGCACGTGGGGGTCTCGAGGACGACACCCTCGTAGCGCCAACGCAATCCGTCGCGGAACAACTGAGTGCGCCAGCCGGTTGTGTCGACCTGTCGGTAGTGCAGGCTGTAGGCGTCGGCGCTGAGTTGGGTGAAGTCAGGTGTGCCGACCAGTGTGTCATCGGCGTCGATAACCCAGATGTAATCGCCGGAGCCCTGGGCGAGTTCCAGCGCCTCGGTGCGGTTATGACCGAAGTTGCGCCACGGCCGTTCGTGAAGCTTACCGGGAATGCCGAGACGGGCCATATGGTCGCGGACCAGATCCTGGGTGCCGTCGTTGGAGCCGGTGTCCACGATCACCCACGAGCTGATATAGGGCGCGACCGAGTCGAGGGTGTCCTGGATGATGTGTGCGTCGTCTCGCAGGTACGCGTCGTTTCGCACGATCATGTTCAGGCAGATCGCAGGGTGCGCGGTCACCGGGGCGGACACAGCCCCAAATCGTATCCGGCAACCGCGGCCCGCGGTGTGGAAACGGTCGGCAGTCGTATCCGCGATAGCAGCGGCTTTACCTGCAGTAGTAGTTCGAATTAGCCGAGCACGAGCCCAACCTGAGTCAACGGATGAGTCCGTTGTTCAGCCATCGGAGCCGGGGACGACGGTGAGAGTGACGTGGTGGCCGTCGCGCACGACATCGATCGGCGCGGGGTGCCCGATCGTCAGCTGACGGACCGCGACGACGAATTCGTTGGCGTCGGCGACGGTGCGGTTGCCGACCCTGACGATTACGTCATTCTCCAGGATTCCGGCCGTCTGGGCGGGACTGCCTGTCCTGACATTGGCCACCTGGGCACCGGAGGCAATCGAATCGCTCACCGACCGGGTGTTCAGTCCCACCGTCGGGTGCAAGATCTTGCCGTCTCGGATCAGCACCTCGGCGACGCGTTTCATCTCGTTGACAGGGATGGCGTAGCCGATAGAAGTGACAGACGCCCCTGTCTTCCCCAGATAACGCGCGGTATTAATGCCGATCACCTGGGCGTTTATGTCAATCAGCGCGCCGCCGGAGTTACCAGGGTTGGTGGCCGCATCGGTCTGCACGGCGTCGAGCACCGTGTCGCCGGACCCGACCGGGCGGTGTAGAGCGCTGACAATTCCGTGCGTCACCGTGCTGCGCAGCTGCAATGGCGAGCCGACCGCCGCCACCAGGTCACCGACGTGCACTGTGTCGGAGTCGCCGAGGCGCGCGACGGTCAGGTTGTTGACATTGTCGACCTTCATTACGGCCAGGTCGGTCTTGGGATCGCGACCGACCAGGTTGGCCGGCACCTTCTTGCCGTCGCTGAAGATCACCGTCACTTTGTACTGGTCAGGTTTCTCTGCCGCCGCGGCGATCACATGGGCGTTGGTGACGATGTAGCCATGGCCGTCGATGATCACCCCCGAACCCTGCTCAAATATCTGGTCGTTGGCGGCCACCACCTCGACCACCGATTTCTCCACCGCGGCGGCGACTCTGGCGAAGATGGACTTTGGTAAATGGGTGGCATTGTGGTTCGACAGGGTGACCTCCGAGGTGGTGAACGTCTCGACGACCTCGGCGGTCTTACGGCCGATTACACCGCCGGTGAAGCCGATCAGCAGCGCGGTGGTCGCCAAGATGGCCAGCGCGGCGGGGGAGACGTTGCCGCCGAAAAGGACGCGGCGCACACCCAGCTTGCCGGCGGCGGGGCTGACCGAAGCGCGGGGCGGTTCTTGTAGCGCCGGTGCGCCGAGGGCCGCGATGGCGTCGGGGTCGCGCCAGGCATCATCAACGCCGTCGCGGGTGTCGCCGACGCGCGTGCCGTCGAACCTGGCTGCGTCGACCGGATGCCGCTGCAGCGACTCCGCACCGGCGTACGGGCGGCCGAACGCGTCGGCCATTACCAGCGCGGGTGCGCTATCGCGTGGGGTGTACTCGTGCTGGCCCCGGTACTTGTCCGCGCCCGGGAAAAATCCTGCAAACCCGCGCCGATGGCCGACAGCACGCGGCGAGCCTGGGTCGACGGGCGGGCGCTCGGCGAGTCTTGGCGGGAAGCGGAAGCCGAAGCCCCTCACCTCCGGTGTGCGCCGCGTGCCCCCGTCGGGATCGTCCTGATTAGAGTTCACGTCTTCCACTTCCAGGCGCTCCACCGCACGCACGCCATCCGAAAGCTGGTGCCGCCGCTGGATTCAGGACCACCCTACCGGCGTCCGCGCGGTAACGGCTGGTTGTGTCCGTCAACAGGTCCGGCAAATGGTCTCCACGGCCGCCAATTCGCCCGGACAGTGGGGAATGCGGGCTAACGACAACATGCCCAGCGAGAGTCATTTTCCGCGAGGGTCGGGTCAAGGACACTGGCGAAAGGCAATCATGTTGCAATCGTCGAGCAGCAGTTAATCGACCGGCTCGGTGCACAGCGTTGCGTGTCCTGCTCGGTGGCCGTCCGGCGTAGAGCAGAGATCAAATGTCGAAGAAGAACAGCTGCACCAGCCGGGTGGGCGCGGTACCGTCGGCGGCGAAGTGGTCGTAGGTGGTGGCCGAGTGAAATAGCGCGGCGTCCCAGATCACCAGGCGGTTGTATAGGCCCGCGACGGATTCGATCAGCTCCCAGTTGTCGCCGTGCTCGATGTTGTATGGGTCGTAGACGACGGAACGCGCGGCCGCTACCGCCTGGTCACTGCCCAACCGCTTGCGCTCCAGCGGGTGGTCGGGCCGGCGGCGGCACCCATGCACGCGGTCGCGCCAGAAGCTGGTCCCGCTCTGCGGTGGTGCATCCGGTGTCAGATATACCGCCGCTGCATAGCTCTGGCTGTCGTGATGCCAGACCAGCGGGTCTTGGTGACTGGTCTGTTGGAAAACGCCGTTCGCGCTGTGGCTGAGCCATTCTTTCACCCGGACACCGAGCAGGCGTCCTATTTCCTCTCGCATGTGTGGCCACAGGAAGCGCTGGTCGGAGCGCAAACCCTTGTAGAAACGCAGATCCTCGCTGTACTCCTGGGCAAGTGCGATCGCGCGTATCTCGTCGGGGTCGTCGAAAAAGTTGTCCACCGACAGAGTGTGCGGAACCGCTCGGCTGAAGGCGTCCGCGTGGCCACCGCCGCGTTGGTGGTTCGCCAGCACTATGGCCGGCAGCCACATGGGCAAGCGCGCGTCGCCGCTTTCCACTAGATAGCCGGCTTCGCCATTGCGTTGGCCGGCCTCGGCAACGACTGCGTCAGCCCCAGCGAACCGCACAACCTGACCGGGCGCGAAAGCAACGTCGGCACTGGTCATGGCGCCAAACTATATCGTGCAATGCGAGCCCGGGGCTCGCTTTGTGCCGATGCCTGGGGGTCGGAGAAATGCGACAGATCCACGGGAATAGCGCCGGACCATCCTCTACCCTGTCGCCATGAGCGAAAGCCGAGGCACTCCCGCGAAGCGCGAAGCGCGATCTGCACCCTTGCGTCCGGCCGTGGGGCAGATCGACCAACTCTAAGCGGCCAAGCGCCAAGAACTCACTGTCTGAAGCCACGGCAGTCACTGCAACATCGAAAGGCTGTCAAACAGATGTACCGACGGTACGTGGCTGGCTTGCCGCCGGACCATCACGTGGGGGAGCACTGCGCTGCTGCGCCGCACGCGGTATCGATCGCGGAGATGTGCTTATGACCGCCCCCACGCAGACGGGCACTGGGACGCGAACCGTCGCGCTGTTCGTGCTGGGCATGCCCCGGTCCGGAACGTCGGCGCTCACACGGGTTCTCTCGCTGTGCGGGGCTACGCTTCCTGCCGAGCTGTCGTTCGCCAACAGGGACAATCCGCGTGGCTCCTGGGAGCCGCGGGCAGCCATCGAACTCAACGAAGCAATCCTGTACCGCCACGGCAGCCATTGGATGGACCCGACACTCCGGCTGCAGGAGCAAGGTGCGTTCGACGCTGACGACAAGGCCGCCTCCGTCGCCGAGATCAGAGCGTTTCTCAGCGCGCTGCCGGCCGCGCCGCTCGTGGTCATCAAGGACCCGATTATCACGGTGTTGTCCGGCTTGTGGTTCGAGGCGGCGCGGCTTTGCGGACTCGATGTCGCGGCAGCCATTGCGGTGCGCCACCCGCACGAGGTCTTCTCGTCGAATAACAGGCTCAACAACGCCTCGCCGGAGCTCACCGGCGCTGCATGGATGAAATACAGCCTGCTGGCCGAGAGGCACACGCGCGGTCTGCCGCGGGTGGTAGTCGATTACGCTAACCTGCTCGATGATTGGCGCCGGGAAATTAAGCGGATCTCCGCAGCGCTTGCGATAGATCTGAGTGCTCGGGATGAAGGGGCAGTCGAGGCGTTTCTCACACCGGAACTTCGGCACGAGCGACACGGTGGCTCGGTGACAGAGCTCTTCGACACGGACTGGATGTCCACGGTTTATGGAGCGCTGTCCGCCGCCGCGCGGGACGAACCCTGGGATGACGTTGCGCTGGATCGCGTTTTCGAGGCGTACAGGTCGGAGGCGTACACGCCGAGCCGACATGGTTTTCGGACGGCGTTCGAGGATTTCAGCGAGCACTTCAAAGGCATGCGCCTCCGCTCGACCGCCGATGCGGACGCGCAGAAGTTTGCCCGCGAACACCTGTTGTTGCTGGCCGAGCTTGAACGCAACCCCCAGGACGCGCGGTTGGTGGTGTCCCTGGCCGACGGCTACTTCGATTGGGGCGATTTCGCCTCCGCGCGCAAGTGGTATGCGCGCCGGGCCGAGATGGGCGGGCCGGACCAGGAGGTTTACTACGCGAAGTACCGGGTGGCGGACTCGATGGCGGAGTTGGGTGAGCCGTGGCCCGACGTTCAGGACGCCTACCTGCGGGCCTGGGCGTTTCGGCCGACCCGCGCCGAGGCGCTCTTTGCCCTCGCCCAGCACTACCGCGTCGAGGGGCGATATCAACTCGGGTACCTGTTTGCCCAGCGCGCCGCCCAAATCCCACTCCCCGAAGAGGACACGCTTTTTGTCCAAACACACGTTTACACCTGGGCTGCAATCGATGAGCAAGCGATCTGCGCATCCTGGATCTGCAAGCATGCCGAGACGATCACGCTGTGCCGGACCCTGCTCGCCCGCCCCGACATCCCCGAAGACCAGCGACAACGGATCGCCGTCAACCGCGACGTTTCGGTGCCGGCCATGGTCGAGGCGTCGTCGTCGTACCCAGATGTGCTGGTGGGCAGCCTTGCCGCGGGTCCACGCGGCGCCGAGGTGACCGTCAGCCTGGTCGCGTGGCAGCCCGATCACGCTGCCACCGAGCAAACCCTGAACTCATTTCTGAACTGTTGCACCGACGTGTCGCAAATCGGGCGCTTCGTGGTATTCGATGCCGGCCTGTCCTCCCAGGATCGCGCGCGGTTGCAGGAGCGGTATCGGTTTGTCGAGTTTGTCGATTGCGGGCCCGCTGCCCAGCTTGGGCACATCCGCGAGCAGATCGGTGGACGGTTTTGGCTGCATCTCGGCCAGGGCTGGCGGTTTTTTGCCCCCGACAATTTCGTCACCCGCCTGACGGCGGTGCTCGAAGCCGAACCGCAGGTTTTTCAAGTAGGCATCAACTTCGCCGATGCGGTCAAGACGACCGGCGCCTGCGCCGCCGAACAGTCGGTGCGCCGAGCACCCGGCGCCGGCCAATATGTTCTGTCCGATGTGGTGGCCGGTGGCCCGGCGATGTTCGACACCACCCGACTGGACCGGGCCGGCGGTATGGCTGGTATCGACCCCGATCGGATCGCCGAACTTGGGCAGCGTGCGGCCGCTGTCGGCCAGCGAACCGCCACCCTCGACGAGGTGTTGTGCATTGCTAGCACCGCCGCACGATGGTGGCGCGGCCGCGACCGGACAAAACGCGGCGAAGATTCGTGACCTTGTCCACGCGCACCGTCATGATGTACACGCTCCGCTTGAGAGGACTGCATGCCTGCAGCGCACCGAGTAGCCGACTGCTATGCAAACACACGGTTCCACCCCGATTGCCTCGATATGGTTTAACCTCATCTCAACGTTTCGATGCCAGTCATCAACTTTACGATGGGACATTATTTTGGCTGCATTTGCGGGTCAATCCTCCGGAGCATTTGTAAACTTACCGAGCCCAAATCTTTCGCGGCCCGCTATTGAGATGATGATGACGTAGGAGTTGCTGTGGATCTGGCAATTCTTTTCTGGTGCTATAAAAAAGTGGAAACGTGCGCAGACAGGCTCCGCCTCCTGCGCCATTACAATCCCGATACGCCTATCTATGTGCTGTTTGGCGGCGAGCCCGCGGAAGCGCACCGATTTGAAACGGAATTCCTTCCCTACATCAATGATTTTTATGTGTTCACCGAAGAGCAACCCCCCTTCTGGAAATGGAGAAACGGCGATCTGCTCATCTCCCGGTGGTTCAGCGAACGCGGCCATCAGCTGAAATGGGATTCTATTGTTATCGCGCAATGGGACATGCTCATGTTCGCGCCCGTCGAGCAGCTGTTCCTGCATCTTCAGAAAGATGAGGTTCTGCTCTCGGGAGCATTGCCAATGAAAGAGAACGAGCAGGGATTTCTTTATTGGCTCGGTGGCACCGATAACCCTCAGGTAGAACGCTGGTGGAGAGATACCGATGACGCCGTAGATCCTCCTAGCGCCGGCGAGAATACTTGCGGCGAAGTTGCAGCGTTTCTGCGTGAGTACGGCCTGGAGAAACGCGATCTGTGGTGGTGCGTGTTCATCGTCGTCGTCTTCCCGCGCACGTTTTTGGAGCGCTTCTCAGACCGAAAAGAACCGGAAATCGGGTTTTTGGAGTACACCGTCCCTACACTGGCACGGCATTGGGGCTTTGAAATATGTACGCGCCACTCCTACAACCCTTGGCATCTGGGTAATGAACATATGTACGAGAAAATGCTGAACGCTTTTAGGGAAGAATGCCCAGATCGTTACGTGCTTTTGCACTTGCTCGACCCCTGGGGCCTTCGGATATTTCACCCCTATTCGCGGGATGTGCGCGCCGAGAAGCTTCTACATGCACTTCCGGCGTGGCTTAATTTCCTACGTTGCAAAGAATGGGACTACGCGGACCTTTTTGGTGATTCAACGCGGGCAATGGCACGACACGCAATTGCCGGATATGATTTGGCTTTGCCCGACCCAGTGACTACGCGTCCCGCGATCTGCCTCAACATGATCGTGAGCAACGAGGCACAACACATTGGGGAGACGCTCGACTCGGTCGCGCCATATGTTAGTTCGTGGATGATTGTGGATACCGGCTCCGACGGTGGGAGCCAGGAGTTGATCACAAGCCACATGGCGCGTCTCGGAATACCCGGTGAGCTTTGCCAGCGGCCGTGGCGCAGCCTCGGCGATAACCAGACTGAGGCGTTGACCCTCGCCCGGGAGCGCGGTGACTACATATGGGTCGTCGACGCCGATGACACGATCGTCGGCACACCGGAATTCACCGCCCTGGGTGCGGACATCTACTGGCTGCGCTACCTGGACGACGACGGCGACATCTTCTGGCGCGCGCGCTTGTTCCGGGATGGGGTGCGTATGGATCATGTGGATCCCGTTGACGAGTACGCCGCGCGGGACGAAGAACCATGCCTCGTCGGTGTGCGCCTCGAGGGGGATTACCACATCAAATCTCGTCGCCTCGGTGCCCGCAACCCGGATTCGAAGGAGAAGTTCGCGTACGACCGCGATTTGTTGTTGGCCCAGCTGGAACGCAACCCCGAGGATGCGCGGTCGGTGTTCTTCCTGGCCCAGCGCTACTTTGATCTGGGCGATTTCGTGAACGCGCGCACCTGGTATGCGCGGCGGGCCGAGATGGTCCTTAGCGGCGATGTCAACGAGTCCGACATCAAAGACTCCCCCGAACAGATCGCGGCCCGCGGTGTAAACGAATGGAACCAGATCGTCTACTACTCGATGTTGCGGCTCGCGCAGTCGATGGCGAACCTTGGTGAGCCGTGGCCCGACGTTCAGGACGCCTACCTTCGGGCTTGGGAGTTTCGGCCGACCCGCGCCGAGGCGCTGCATGCCCTCGCGGTTCACTACCGCTGCGAGCAGGACTTTCGGCTCGGTCACCTGTTCGCCGAGAGCGCCGCCCAAATCCCGCTCCCCGAACAGGACACACAGTTTGTCCGCCTAGACATCTACGGTTGGGCTGCGACCGACGAGCAGTCGATCTGCGCATCCTGGCTTGGCAAGCATGCCGAGGCGTTCACGCTGTGTCGGCGCCTGCTGGCCCGCCAGGATCTCCCCGATAGTGAGCGGCAACGGATTGCGGTTAATCGCGACTTTTCAGTGCCGGCCATGATCGAGGCGTCGTCGTCGTACCCGGATGCGCTGGTGGGTGGCCTCGTCGCGGGCCCACCCGGCGCCGACGTGACCGTCAGCCTGGTAGCAGGGCCGGATAAGGAAACCACCGAGCAGACACTGAACTCGTTTCTGCGCTGCTGCACCGACGTGGCGCGGGTGGGTCGCTTCCTGGCGCTCGATGACGGCCTGTCCGCCCAGGATCGCGCGAGGCTCCAGGAGCGGTACGGGTTTGTCGAGTTTGTCGATTGCGGCCCCGGGGACGGGCCCGTCGCCCATCTTGCGCAGCTCCGCGCTCACATCCACGGACGATTCTGGCTGCATCTGGGCCGAGGCTGGCGATTTTTTGCCCGCGAGAATTTCGTCTCCCGCCTGACGGCGGTGCTCGACGCCGAACCGCAGGTGTTCCAGGTGGGCATCAACTTCGCCGATGCGGTCAAGCTCACCGGCGCCTGCGCCGCCGAGCAGGCAGTGCGCCGAGCACCCGACGCAGGCCGCTTCGTCCTGTCCGATCTGGTGGCCAGCGGCCCGGCCATGTTCGACACCACCCGACTGGACCGGGCCGGCGGTATGGGTGGCATCGACCCCGATCGGATCGCCGAACTTGGGCGGCGCGCGGCCGCCGCCGGCCTGCAAACCGCCAGCCTAGACGAAGTGCTGTGTGTCACCGCGATCTGACAAGTGCAGCAACAAGGCAGCCTCGCAGGTCACGGAAAGGGACGCAGCCCAAATGACCTCACCGGCGGCCGGATGAACGTATTACCCCGGCCCCTCGGCATGGTGCTTGACGAGTAAAAGATTGTCTCTGTTGCGGGGTCAGTAGAGGCTGAACAGCTCGGTTAGGCGGTGGGGTTCTTCGTAAAGCGGTTGAGTGTCGGTCAGTTCGAGTTCCTCCCAAAATGACCGCAGTCCATTGTCGTCGAGATTCGAGCCGGCGTGCTGATCGACGATGTCGTAGTAAGAATCGGCCAAGATGCGCGATGCCGGGTCGACGCGGGTGATCGCGACCAGGCCAGTCGGCGGGCAGTCCAGCACGTGTAGCCGCAGATCCGGGCGGTACTTCTTTAGGATCGGCAGCAACTTCCAAACATCACCCGTCCAGTTCACGGGCCGGTGCTTCCGTAGCGCCATGTCCGGATTCAAGGGCACGCAGTCATGTAGCAGGATCAGTGAGCGGGGATGACACGCCGCTTCTGCGCCGATCAGATCGCGGAGCAGGAATTCGAAGCGGTGCATGCCATCCAGAAAGGCCATATCCACCGGCCGTCCCAGCAGCTCCCGCGCATTTTCGGTCGCAAAGAATGTGTCCGAGGGCATCTGGAAGAAGAACGTGCGCTTGCGGTTTCCGGTGGGGCTCACCTTGAGCTGGAACTGCGGGTCCACCGCGATCGCGTCGCAGTCAGCGACAGACAGCGAAAACCCAGACTCCGTGCCGACTTCCAAGTATGTGCGGGGCACCAGATGGGTGTGCAACGCAGCAAGGAAGTCGAAGTAGGACACACCGAGCATGCGGAACGAACCAGTCGCATCGTCAAACTCGTGCATTTGGGCCAGCCTTCTTATCGTCTTGCTCGGGCCAAAAGGCGGCGAGCGCCGCCGGTACCCGAGCGGCTTTGATGCGAAATTCCAAGCGGTGACCCCCAACTTCGATAGTCCGGGCTCCTGTCAGCTTTGCAGCACGATGCTGCAATGCGATTCGGGTTCCGGCTGGGGTCGGTCCCAGTCCAGGCCGTCGGGCGTCCAGATGAAGTCATCGACCCCCAACTCGAGAAGACGCGCGTGAATGCGCTGCTCGTAATGATCCGCGACAAAACGAACAATTCGCTGTATTTCCTTGTTTCGGGATTTCTGAGTATTGCCGATCGATTCTGTGTTGTAGAACTGGACGTACCCCAACCGCGGGATGTGCACCAATCGGGTTGTCAGGAAGCTGCGCACCAAAAGCTCGTAGTCGTCGGCCACGTGGAGCCGACTGTAACCGCCGGCGTCGTTGTATGCCTTGCGGGTCCAGGCTCGGATATGGTTCGGCACGCCGACGATGTGGCGGATCGTCTTGGCATTGATATGCACCGAATCCTGCACCAAGTATTGCGTTTCTATGTTCTCAAAGGTTGCGTAGTCTTCCGGATGCCACTCCCAGTGCGCCTTGCCGTAGCCGAAGGCGTAATACTCGCCATAGTCGCCGAAGATCAGCGTATCCTCATATTGTTCCGACCAATTGGTATATGCGACGCCGCATTCCGGGTGCTTGGCAAAAGCGTCCACGATCCAGCTAATGGCTTGCGGCGTGAGCACGTCGTCGTGGTCCAGTTCCAGGAAGATGTCTCCGGAAGCGGCTGAACACAGGTAGCCCTTGAGTTCACCGATATTGCCGCTCGGTTTTTCGAGGCGATGGATGGACACCCGATAATCCGCCTGAATCTCCGTCAGCGCCTTTACAGTGCCCGGATCCGAAGAGTGGTCGTCGACGATTACCCATTCCCAGTCGACGTACGACTGGCGCTGCAACGACCGCCACGTCCGCAACAGGCGCTCGTTGCCGGTGTTGTACGTCGGGGTGTAGACGCTGACTTTGGGAACCGACGGCTGGCCATCGTAATTCGGCAGCGCCCCGCCCAGGAAGCAGTGCAGGATGTCGATGCCACGCAGGTCGCTGGCGCGGTCCTTATGGATCCACTTGCTGCGTATGTAGTGCGGCGCCGCCATCAAATTCTTGAAGCTGTGCATATCACCGATCGTGACGATGCACTGCGGGTCGAGTAGTTTCAGGATCCGCGTCAGATCCAGATCATTCTCGAACAGCGCGAAGGCAAACGTATCTGCCTCAAAGTTCGGCGCCGGGTGCGAACGCAATTGCTCGGCGCTCGGCAGCTGGTCCATGGATTTGACGCCGAAGATAGCAACCTTCGGAAGCCCAGGATTGCGCATTTCCTCCCTTAGCTCAGATTGCCTTCGACGAGGCGATGCCACCTTCAACGTGACTTTCGATCGGCACCGCGGTGGTTTATGGTCCGAGGCAGCCCGATTCGTTGGGGATCGCGCGGCGTCTCGGTGTTAAACGGCTTCGGCAAAGCCACAACGGACGAGGGTTACTGCGATATCGTCGGCGTATGTCTGTTGAGTCTCCCACCCATGCTGCCCCCGGGGACAGCGACAAGAAAAGTCCATCCTTCCTCCGCTGGTTGGAGTCACCGCGCGTAATCGCGTTCACGGCGCTGACGATCGCTCTCATCGCTGTAGCCGCGGCCATCGCGGCGTGGCTTCTGCCGCCCCCCCAGTACTTCAGCGGCCAGGAATCGGCCCAAGCGAAAACGAAGGTTTGCACTACCTTCACCAGCGTCATCAGCACAGTGTCGATGGGTATGCCCAACCCGCGTCCGGACGATCCCGTCTCCCAAGAGGTGGTGGCTGCCAACGTCCGATTGGCCATGATAGGGGGCAGCTCATACCTAAGAGAAACCCTCGCTGCGGAACCCGCGGCTCCAGCCGATTTGGCGGATGCGGTCAAAGCCGTCGCCAGCACGCTCGACCAACTGGGCTTCGCTTACCTCTCAAGGGCAGACGGCACCGTTAAAGCGTCGTTGGGGCAGACTTTCCATGCAGAGGTTGCCCAAATAAACAAGATATGCGCCCCGAATAAGAAGTGACCGTAACCGATTGTCCATCGGCAAACGGTCACCTCTGCTACACCAGACCCGTCGGCCATCGGCCCTGCCGCTGTGGCGTTCTGTCTGGTCGTTGACGCCGGTAAGAGCGCGCCACGGCACCCTGCTTCAGGCCATCCAAGGCTTTGCGGCTCGGGACGGTGTTCGAGTGGGCTCGCCAGCAGGCAGATCGACATGGTTTTGTCGACGCACGGTGGGGTGAACCTCATCGGCCATCGCTGGCGGGTGCCCGCCGGATCAGCTTGCTGCCCAACGAGTATGGCGTTGGTGTGTGTGCAGCCACTATCGGAGTCGAGCCCGGGAGTCTGAGGACTACACCCGCGATAATCACGACGATAAGGACGTTGTGCTGATTGC
>Ga0302325_10007971_pt1 | contig 23364 bp, 32 predicted proteins | sample Palsa_T0_2_FD_201948 | JGI IMG/M metagenome (GOLD analysis project Ga0302325, IMG submission 201948) | Peat permafrost microbial communities from Stordalen Mire near Abisko, Sweden - Palsa_T0_2 | ecosystem: Environmental > Terrestrial > Soil > Palsa > Peat permafrost | place: Sweden: Abisko... | reverse complement strand
TCTCCGTCACCATGCTGAGCATACCTCCTGCATTATCGCTGGTCATCGACGCTAAGGATTTATATGTCTCCTCCGGGAGACAAGTCTTCAACCCTTCGATGCCGAAATCTCGCAGGCGCTAATATCAGAAGGACAATCAAGAGAGAAGGCACAATGTGATATCCCTGGAGACGGTCAGCACGAGACATATCTTTCTCGTAAACTGCGCAGGAGATGCCATTCTTTTTCAGGCCGTGCGCAAGGGTCAAGCCCCCAATACCGCCCCCGACAATAATAACATGGAATTCTTTCGTACGTGTCATCGTTTACTTGTGAAGAAGCGATGAGAAGCAGTACCGGAGAGGATACGTGGTTTATATCCATGTTGTCAATTTAGAGTTTGAATCGGCGAAAAAGACAGTGGTGAACGTCCGCGTTCGCCGGGGTACGCCGATCCTAGCCGTGTCCCTGGGGGGTCGGGATTAGCGACAGGGGCTGGCCTTGACTAGCGCCCCTGAATGTGGCTGAGACGCACCCTAAGTATCATCATCGTAGGAATCTCAAGACCATGAATTGTATTCCAATAGTATTCCAAGAGAATAATTAGAATCCCAATGACATAGCAGTCCAGCCGAGCGAAAGAACACTCCCAAAACGAAGACCAAAAAGCACGAAATAATGCACCTTATTACTATAATACCCAGCTAACCAACTCCTAAACACCACATTCCCATTTTATGTTGAAATCTATGTATACATAATCTCATCTTGATTGCTCTGATTGCCCATCCCTTTGATACCAATACTACTCATAATTGTCCACGGGAAATTCTTCTCCCGCACCATAGGCACACAAGGACAATTTTCCAACCAAATCCCCAATAAATCCTCCCCCGTAATGGTATTGCTCCATCTAGGAAAATACTCCTCAAACATCTTCTGACACCATCTCGATTCGAGGGGATAATATTCTTCGCCGCCAAATACCACCCCCGCCAGGAAAAGACACATGATTTCTTCCGCGCCGCGGACATCGTCGCGGAGATCGATTGGTTTGGACGCCAGTGTGCGACATATTTCGACGGCGTGTTGGAAGCGGCCTGAGCCGGGAAGACCGGGTCCAGGGGCAGGTTGTTCCACGAGAGAGAGGTATATTTTTGCGGTGCGGTAGTCGGTGATCAGATTCGAGTAGGTCCGATTATGGACTACCAAGGGGGGATAATGTAAGAAGCAGCAGTCCGGGGAAGTAGGATTCGCGAATTGTTGATGCAAGTCTTCTTGTAACTGTGCTTGTTCGAAGAGTGGTTGGGCTCTCCAGTTGTCTAAATCGTTTGAAATCTGTAGACACATGCGGCGGATTTTGTGTTCGTCTTGGAGAGTATAATTTGGAGATGCCCGGATTAGGCGGGCTCTTCGAGCGACGTGGCAGCCCCGATGCATGATATTGTCCAGGGTAAAGTTTGCGAGACCCCAGTCTGCGGAGTCGGGGATCATGGGATCGCTTAGTGCTGAGATCCAGGACCGGTGGAAGGCCTCGTGCTCGGGACCAACGGGTAACGGTGCTATCATTGGACTTCCATCGATTGTCGCGAGAGCGATATCCATTCTTATTCCCCATGCCCAGATCAACCATGCCAAAGGTGAGACTCCCGTGATATCAGCATTATACAAATCCGGCTTGGTCAGTTTTCCAGGGCTTTCCATGGGATCCGAAGCAGGAGACGGTGCTACAACAGCTTTGACATGATTCTGTCGTAAATAATCCAACACAGATTTCAATCCCCGTAAATGACTTCGCGCACCTTGATCAACCCCAATTTCCACAAATAACATAAAAAAGACCGCAGCAGCAACCCCCTCGTCGATCTCCAATGTATCAATATGTCTTCTTAGTAACGCCAGAGTCTTCTGTTTATGTTCCAAATACCGTCCTGAATGAGTTTGTAATTGTTCCGACAACAATGCCGCAGAAGTACATATTACCGCGTGATGCAGAACAGGTTGATCTCTCGCCTTGGCCATGATGTACCGATTCACAGGTTCCGTGATCCCCGCGAACCAGAGATAATTCGGCATCTGAGTGAGAAAGAAGTGCACATATGGAAGATCGGGAGTTTCGAATCCGGTGCCGTTTCCAAGCGGCCATGCACGCACGAGATGGAATGCTTCTGTGCGGGCTATAGCGGTGATGCGCTCGATTGCTTCGGTATCCATTTCTGGGTCAGGGGAAAACGACATTTCTACGGTGTCGCTTAGGAAGTCTAGGCCTCCTTCGGGCGTTGATGGGATCGAGGGACTGATCAGGGGACTTATGGAGGGGGTCGTAAGTAAGGAGAGCGTTTCGCTATTCGATTCCGGGGGAGACAAGAGGGATATCGTCGGTGGACTCGGTTTGGGTGATGTCTTCGGCGCTGGTTCGGATTCTCCGGAACACCATTCAAAGCGAATGAGTGACTGAAGGCCTTCATACTATATCGTCAAACCCTCCTCCAGAGGATAATGTATACCTTGCAAGTACTCGCATGACCCGTCCTCACACAATACGCACACGCCGGTCTCTCTACACCCATCAGCACAACGCAACACTAACCAATCTACCCTCGGAACACTTCTTCTTATTCGCCCTAGCAAGTCAGCACATTCCCTTCACCACAATACGTACCGACAATAAGTACATCCTCGAAAACTCTTCGCTCTGCGCTGTTTCTTGACGGACCCACTTGCAGCAGCAGTCATTCTAACGCGACAATGAAATCACGTTCCCAAGTTACAGTGGCTCAACGAACGGAATCTGTCGACGAGTCGATGACCGGACTATTCCGATGGACTGTCTGTGGAATGGGACGGCGCTAAGCGTGTCATCGAGGGACGGACAGGATGCCTTGGAGATTGAGGCTGTGTGAGCGAGAGCAATCGGTCTGCCTTCCTTTTTGGGATAGTAGAACGACTGGCCAATCAGGGCTATGACTTCACGGTAAAAGCTAGAACCAAGATACCTTGTAAAATTCCCGGCATTAATATCCACCAATAACCTTGCGGTTCCTGTTTGACTCTTTATTTCCCGTTTTCACGTCTTTTAGTCAACAACACGAAGCGATTAGATCACATACCCGCAACAGCTCCCTCAAAAGTCATGTCCACGGTCAACGATTGGCGCCAGTACCTCACTGAAGAGAGAAAACTACAACCCTCTCATCGTCGCCATGTCTTCCACTACAAAGATTATATCATCAAACTCGCTCTCCGACCCGACGAACCCGATTACATGGGCCAATTTCACGACACCAGAAGGACTCTCCTATCCGACGAGAATGAAATCAAGTCCTTGGAACTCGTCAGGAAGTATACCACCATCCCGTTGCCGGAAGTAGTCGACCACGGCCTTGGCTTCGTAGTATTCAAGCGAATCCAGGGGGAGGATTTGGAGAGTGCTTGGAGCAAATTGAGTCCGGAGCAGTTGAATAATATCATCTCGGAGATCAGGGGATATATTCGACAGTTATGGGAGATTCCAAACCCTTTCTCGGATCAGTTCGTTGTGGGCTCGTTGTGTTCTACTCATGAGCTGTTGAAGTATGAGCGCTCGGCACCGCCGCGGTCAAAGGGTCCGTTCAAAACATTGGAAGAGTATCGAAAGAATGTCAAAGCGTTGTGGGAGCGCGAGCCTCATTTTGCCAACAATGTCAAGCCTGTATTCGATCATATGGATTGGTTTCAGTGCAATGTCATTTTGACCTCTGATCTCAATTCTGTGGCGGGCATTATCGACTGGGAGTATGCTGCTTTCATACCTGATCCAAAGAATATGCATGTGGGGGATCTAACTATCGGCGAATGACACTATCCGGAGTGGGCCACCATTTTTGACGGACTGGAGCAGCCTCAGGAGTAGCTTTGGGGAGTCTGTACCCCACTACGAACCATGCGCTTTGGTACTGGGCAGCCAACTTAGTCTTGAGTATAAAGTGGGTAAAGAACGGCCCCTTTAAGTCGTATTTGGACCCCCTAATCAGGAAGACCTTGCAGCATCGGAAAGTTAAGGATTCTTTGAGGCACACGCTATTCATCGAAGGAAACATCCAGCTGCTGTTGAGTTTCTAGTCTTTCATTACTATGTAAGCTTTCCCGCTGAAGTCGCCGGTCTTCGACCTCCTGGACTTTCTATACTCTTGGAACTTCTGTGCGTTCGTAATGAGTTCTCACAGTTGTTCGAAGGCAAGAAGATGGACAGCGAGGTTTGGTTTAGTCTAGTTTTTGGTTCCTGATTAAGGATCATCCGACCCTTTCCACCAATCACAGCAGTAATACGGGTGCCATGGCAAGGTCGGCCGCATGTCTACTGTGCGGATCGCCCGCTCACCACTTGCCCCCACACAACATGTCCCATCGCCTGTCCCAGCTTCAAACCCACCTGTCTCCAGCGCCCGAACCACTTCCTCCAACAGACCTCGTCCTTACAAACGTTTCTACCTCAGGACACATCGTCACCTTAACCATCAACCATGCCTCCCGCGCAAACAGTCTGTCCACCGCAGTCCTGACGTCCCTTCTCTCTGCCCTGCGATTAATTAATCCGCACATCCAAATTGATGCGGCCATCGACTCGGAGGACCCCGTTGCGTTTGCTGAACGAGTGTGCTGTGGCTCGCAATCACAGAAGGTGCCGAAGGTGGTTATTATCAAGTCTATGGGGAAAGTATTTTGTTCAGGGCATGATTTAAGGGAATTGAAGGGACTCGAGTATGACGGACTACTTCGGATCTTTGAGTTGTGCAATACTCTTATGATGACCATTCAACGGCTCCCACAGATCGTAATCTCGCAGGTCGCCCTCCCATTCCTTCTATGATCGTTGTATCATGTTGATCCATCTTGTTGTGCACTGTGTTCATTGTGTGTATTGATGTGCTGACTCACAGGTTCAAGGAGTCGCCACGGCAGCAGGCTGCCAACTCGCCGCACAAGCAGACCTCTGCATCTGCTCCCCCGAAGCAACTTTCTCCACCCCCGGCGTCCAACGCGGCGCCTTCTGCACGACCCCCTCCGTCGCCCTATCCCGCTCAATCCCCTCTCCCAAACACTCCCTCCGCATGCTCCTGACAGGCGAGTCCCTGTCGGCCCAACAAGCCCACGACCGCGGCCTGGTCTCGCATATCGCGCCGCCCCAGGACGGATTGGATGAGTTTACGAGCGGGGTGGCCGAGCAGGTTGCGCGGGCGGCGACGACCACGCTTGTCGTGGGGAAGAGGGCGTTTTATCGGCACCGGGAGATGAGGACGGGGGATGCTTATGGATTTGCCGCGGGGGTTATGGCGGGGAATTTTGGGATGCGGGATAGCAAGGAGGGCATCGCTGCGTTCTTTGAGAAGCGTGCGCCGAGGTGGGAGTAGCAACTGTCGTCTCCTGTCGTCTCCCTCGGTGTGCATGCAAATGTATCTAGTTTCGGGCTGTGTATCTATATTGGTTTGGGAATCCTTCCTTTCTTGGACAGCATGTACATATCTGGTATATCAAAGGGGATCTGTTGGTCAAGTTACGGGTATTCACCCATCTGTGCATTCTCTTCTATCGCATATGTGATCCTACATCATTTTCACTCTCCACCCATCCATCCACCGTTGACTCCCCCCCTTAAAAAGGTTTATCCGAATCCGGGATATTGTCCTGCTCGATAAAGTACCCCCTAACAAGTGGGATTTTCTTCAATATATCGTCCTTGACAACTGGAATTTTATTCCCTAGGAGTAACAATCCACCGAGTGCTGCACCGCCCCATAGCACTAATGAGCCACCCCTAGAATTAATACCGTTCGAAAATCCACGAACACCAACTCCAGGTACAACATGATTCACCCACAGCCACAACTCCCGCGACAATCATACAATAAGGCTTGGGGGGAGAGTTGATGGGCGGGTTATGGATGAAACAGAAACAGGGGTTTCAGGGAGGATAAGCGGGCTTGTTACCATCGTACAGCTTTCTCGGCGGTGAACAATGTACCGAACTTGGTACTAAAAAGACGGGGCTGAAGTTTATAACGCGGTCCATACGGACTCTTATATTTCTTCCCATTAGTAAATAGGTCACAGACTCGCAGGGATCAATCAATCGCAGTGGATCCATCAACACAATCCATAGACTCGCGCAGACGGTAAGGGATCAATTGACACCCTCGCAGGGGAGCAATTGAGTTTGCGTACGAGGAAAGGGATAGGGATGGTACCGGGATGTCATTGTAAGCGTACGTGGAGGATGGCTGTTTAGCTGGGTTTGCGGACATGATGGGCCTGTAGGTTTAGTGACGAAGGCGGAAGAATTCGGTCACAAATTATTATGTCTGTGTGGGTTAGGGTCGGAAACCAGGAAAACAACCTGCCCATCTCAACACCTCTAAATCACCCCTGGCCGAGATGATAGATTTGATCATCCAGAGTTAATTATATCGATTGTGAAGTGACATATTCGACTTTGGGTAATATGTATACATGTCCCTTATCCCAAAAACCAAGCCCAATGAATGTTCCGAAGGAAATCTCTAATAATACATGCAGCTTCAGATGAACACTCCCGTCTAATATACAGCGACCCAATTCCTCCCCGATGCAGCGGGCGCAGGGATATCTTCCCCCTGGACGGCTTTTGAAGCAGCAATCTCCGGCAACGAAAGCATCATCGGAATAGCATCCTTGCCCTACTATTAGACCACATACACAAAGGGGGGTGGGATACCCCGCCGTAGTATCCAGACTTCAACCCCTGGCGCTGGTATCCGCATCCTTCGTAGAATTTGAGGGCCGCGGGATTGTGGGCACTGGTTTGTAAGACTATGGACTTGAGCATGATGCGCTGCCCCAGTTGAGTGGAAAGTCGAGCGCAAATAGTCCGGATTTGTAACACCAATGTCTACCGTCAACATGCAGTCCTGGACCAAGGACACGGAGTCGGTATCCACGTACGTACCTCGAGTAAATCTCGGCCTACTCCCTTTCGGCGCCAGGCTGGGTCCACCGCCAGAGTAAGAACATGGCCCTCCCTCTCCGATCCCCCTGCGCCAGCAGCACCGTCAGCCCGTCTCACAACCTTCGCAGTCCCACATCCGATAATCGCGCCGTCGGGATCCTGAGCTACACAGCACACACTCCCTGCATCATACAGAAACTGCAGATAAAACGACTGAGCCAGCCGACTCCCCAACCACCGATCCTACCATCAATTCCCACCCATATAACCATATAAAAACGCACTACAGGGACACGGGGGAGGCGGTACGTTTAATTGTTTCACGGCGTGGACGTCCTTTGAGCGAATTCCCCGGATTGTATGACCCCGCACACGGGAATGCACCGAAGGCACAAGACTCAGATACTGGGCGTGTCGCGACTCGGACATCTTGTCTTCTGGCGGACAATTCTGGTGTGCTGCAGAGAGAGGCCCTCCGCGTCTGCGCTGACCTGGCGGACGGTCGAGACGGGAGGTTCCGGGCTACTTATGGCCTGCGGCGGGTTCGGGAGTTGATGTGATTGATGTGCTCGCTCGTTGCCGGGGAAGGCTTCCGAGAGTTTCCGAGGGAAATCGATCGGGTTGTCATGTGATTGATTGATCACATCAATCAATAATTCATGCCGCATGTTGAATGACATTTTATAAAAACATCCCGATCAAAAATCAAGTGAGATTGACTTTTGTCAGATAATGCATAATGCACAGTCCACCCGGAGTAGTCATTATTTCGGGAACCGTTTCCGGATTCAAGCATATCCGAATTGTACAGTACTGTAGAGTCTTTCCCGAACACTTTCAGATGAGGAGTGCTAAATGTTACTGATGATCGCTATGAATGATGGAACAAAGACTCGCGCGCCACCAAATAACCCCTAACAACAAAAGACAGCAAAATATATATAGCATACAAACAACATCTGATATCCACCATCTCAACAGAATCATGATTTGCAATCCATTCCAAAATATGCCATAAAATCCATTCCAGCAATGCCATGCAACAAACACATCCTTGCGCAACGTAAACCCTCAGGCTACTTCCACCACGAGTCCGCACGGTATACTTTAATGGGCAACGATTTCCTCGGCGTTGGGGAGCGGGGGGTCGGGCTTGGTTTCCATTGTCGCGACACCGACTCCGCGACATAGAGGACATGCATTCCTCCCTGACGCAAGCCACTACAAGTCAGCAAACACTTCCTCGAAAAAGAAAAGTCACAGACGAGGGGGAGTGTTGGGTTTGGGGTCTAGCTACCTGATCGATACAAGGTTTGTGAAAAAGATGCCCACAACCAGATAACGTGCGAATTTCCTCGCCTGATTCGTAATCTGAAAGACATACGAGACACCGTTCGCCTTCTAATGCGATATCGGTGCCGACGACGGAAATTCCTCCTGCGGCGTCGATTTCTTCTTTTGATGCGACTGGTGGTTTTACTTCTCCTAGGATCGAGGCAAGGAGTAACATATCCTCTGAACTTGGTGACTACAAGTCAGATATCTCTCAAACAAGCACACGGTAAATAGTGACAAGATGAACGGAGAAAAGGGGGACAGCAAAGATGGGGAAAGGGAGGTACATCAGTGAATAAAGTCGGTGCAGTGAAGATGAGATGATTCTCGGGATATGCTCCCCCATAGATATACATCTGCCATGCACGGGTATTACTATCGCGCTCTCTACTCTGAATTCCCTCATGGTGACGATACGATCCATCCACACTTGCGCGACGACGACGAGACTCTAGTACTGACGACGAGGATGTAGAAGGAGGAGAATCCCGCCACGCTCCTGGGATCGTAGGAATCGATGCCGAGGCCTGCAGTGGGGCCGTGATTTCCGAATTCACGCTCCCGGAACTCGTCGTCGGTCTCAATGAAGGACGATTCGTGCCGGCATGTTGACGCGCATTGGCGAGCAGCGAAGCGACTCCTTCGGAGAAGGAGGGGACGCCGGTATGTCCGCCGCCATCACGGGGAGGAACAGGTTGCACGCCAATGATTACAAAGGGGACCATTCGTGGTTCAGAGGGAGAAGACGAGCTATTTGTTGACGGAGCAGTTTGTGATGACGCTGATGAGGAGGGGATAGGTGTTGGAGGACGGGTTTCGACTGTCATGGAGGCGGTATCTGGTTCTTCTGGGATTGTTTCGGTTGAAGGTGTTCCTACTGTTGAAGGGGCTGTATTCCGTGAATTAAATCGATACATAAGAAGGTAAGTGAATGCAGAGCCAGATTCTCCATTTGAAGACGTCTCCGAATCGTTTCGTAGGGCGTGTGCGAATTGTGTCCGTCCTTGCCGCAATGCTCTTAAAAATCCTTCAAAACTACCTTCCGTGGGTGTGTCTGTAAGATTATCGTCTCTTGCGTCGGCGAAATCAGCACTAAAGTCTTGTAGTTGGGCGGTTGTCGTGTCTGTTGAACCAACGAGAGAGGCAGCAAGTGCAGCACCAGCAACATACAGAAACCGGGACAACATTTCAGCTTGATCCTCTCCGGGCCGACGTGTGATATTGAATGGCTGACCGTTTGGTCCTACCCCAGTTGTTTGTGTGGAATGGTCGATGACAGAGGGAAGAGATGGCAGGGGAGTGGGTGAAGTGCTGACGATTGTTCGGGGAGGGGACGGAGGAGATGGAAGTTGAGGAGACTGGCCCCATATTGATCGTCGACGGGGTTCTGTCGTTCGACTGACGGAGGACGCTCGTGGACGGTCTTCTGATGTTTCGAATCGTGGGTCGATGTTGTCTACGAAGGGATCTGGCGGGATATAAGATAGAGGCCGTGTAGGGGGCTGTGATGGGGGACCGAAGATTCCGGAACGTCTGTTGAGGTTGGGGCTGCTGAGGATGGAGTTGCGAAGGGTATGTCGGCGCGATAAGAGGGGGTTGGAGGCGGCTCGTCGAGGGGCAGGTGGTTGACGGTCTGCGGAATTTTCAGCGAGAGTGACGTTTCCGTTCCGCGTCGTGCGATAGATCCTATTTCGCAGAGACTGCTGAACTCGACACCACAGACTTGACCGTCGTGTAGTTCTGGATCCGCTATTCGTGGCGGGTGAGGGAGGCGGCGGGACTCGCGGAGGCGATATTCTAGACACGCTGACCGGTCTTTGGAGAGACGATCTCGTTCTTCCAGACACCATTGACGACGCAGCAGATGATACATCGACCATCGTCTCGTCTTCTGAGGCTACATCGTGGCCAGGACTCCTTGACGGAGGGGTAGTAGTTGTAGTAATGATTTCCGGATGTCGAGCATGGTTTGCTGTTTCTGAAGAGGCATGTTGACCCATCTGGTGCTCACACCGTCCGCTGAGTCGACAAACAAGACACTGCGCAGAGCAATGATGTGGTGATCCCTTGGGGTGGGGGTGGATATGTTACTAATCCTCGTTGTGTCGAGTCACTCGGAGAACGTCAACCGTCCAACCCAACAAACAAGCCCGACTGGACTCGCTTAAGCACAACAATGACAAACCACCCACGGACGATAAGAGCCGGGACGCCGGAGGAGGAAATAAGGTGCGACGGACTCGAGATGAGAGGGAGACAATAAGGAGGAAATGGGGTCGCAGGCACCGCCTCGTCTTGGCTGCGGCGGGAATGAGCTTTGTGTCTGTAGACTGTATGTATGAGCTTTGGCTGGCTGGCTGGCTGTGCCGTGCATGTGTGTGGTGGCCACTGCTGCACCAATAAATTGGATGTGTGTGACGGATGAAACGAAACCAGGAAAATCTCAGCGAGTCTCGTGGCGTCTTGCCGCACGCCGACCACAAACGCTACGTCGGTATCATATGCGAAAACTTAATTCAAAACCCAACCAAGGGGCTCACCTCCCCGGCAACCTGCACACCCGAGGACGAAAGGAAGGATCATCAGCCGTATATGAATGTATATGTGCGAGTGCCTGGATCCGGAGAAACAGATGTCAATCAGCTGTGAGTGATTTCCCCATCGGCTCCGGAAACGCATGGTCCAGACGGTGGAATGTTGTCATTCTGGAGAAGAATAACGAGCTATCACAAGATGTATATCGATATCGCACCGTCTGCCGGGCTCCGAAATGAATTTATTCTCCGGCCATGAAAGTCTCCACGTTTTTCTCCTCCTAGTTCCGAGACTCCGAGGACCGATGGTAGAACTTTCCCAGTTTGGTTAGCGCGATGGGTGGCCTGTTTTCTTCTTCTTTCGGATGTACGAGATAGTGTCGTCCTGCACCACTGCACAGAAAGAAAAATTCACATTCTTCGATTTTGGCATTTGATTCTCCCACTTCTTGATCCATCGTTTATCCGACGGATACCTGTTTCTCGGAAAGAAACGCATGGAGTCGCTAGGATTCTAAATCCGGGGATTTGTGCAAAAGTAGGGCTATAATTGGAGTTCTCCCTTATTGTTTAATGTCAAGATAAATATGCGTTAATTGACTTGAATCGTGACGGCTGTGCTTCCGAGTTGGCCTTTTGCGGAAGAAGTAGGTGGGTGGGTACGAAGGTGGCTATTGAGACTAAAAACATTTGCTTCCATGGTTTGCCTTTTGCCGATTTGCGTTGCATGTGGGTACCGGCCTAATGGGAAATCTGCAATTTCGAAAAATTGAGGAGGAAATCTGCAAATTCGTGACCTTTTAGGGGTATATTTGAAAATTTCCCTAAAGATAATGTACGTTCAACGTAATTCTATATCTAAACCAAGGCTGTTCACTAGTAATATCGCGAAGATTATCCCTGCATACAAAGAAGGAATTCGTCCCAAAGTTTTGCCTATCAAGGCATCACACAATGCAGAACTGCTGGCCATCTGTACCGCCGCAGGGAAGCGAGATTTGGGCCTTGAATGGGACAGTGGACTGCCTGTAACGGCTCGGACGGGTGCAATCATATCCCTGTGACAAGCGGCAAGCTCAGACCATGTATTTTGCCCCGGGATCTCAAGCTGCTGATGGTCCTCTTGAATGGCTGTGTGCCAGGGGAAGATGACCCTGCGGCGTTGGGTAACTGCAGATGTAGATCCGTGAATGATGTCTGGTCTGGTGATTCTTACACCGCCGGCGGCACAAGGGAAGGGGACCTTGGAGCCAAATGATTCCACATCCTCAGGTAGATAGAGGTCGTCTGCCGGAGTCGTCGCCCCTGTAATGTCGTGCCCCCTTGCCATGAGGCGGTCAAACCATTCTCTGCAATTATGATGAAAGGCCGGGACCAGGACAGTACACCCCTCTGGTATTTCATCGTCGAGGGACACATTGCTTGTGAGCTGGTCGCGGCCAATCCCATCTTTGACATAGTCCCGGACATTGATATCCATGTGTAGAAAGCCTAGCTTTTGATTCTCCTCGGCGTCCTTGGCAACATAGGGATACGTTATGAGGCGCCAGTGAGGCTCTGACCGACAGGAAGCATTGACAGCATAGTATGCCGGGGCGGACCATCTGTTGCACGAGACTGTAGTACATGTTTCTGCGAAATCCCATGGTAGCTCTGGACAGATGCGGCTGAAAGTGATACTTGTACAGATCGAATTCATCACGGATGAGGGCGGCAATCGAGGGGTTGTTGAGATAGGAGAGAAAGCTGGGGAGAATGAGGTTTCCTTCGTCCAACCATTCGTCGTACGCATCCTGGCCGACGGTGCGATTGAGGACCTGTCATGGATCAAAGGTGAAGGTCGAATGGGTAAGGATAGAATAGTAGAGGAAAGGTTCGAGCCGTTCTCTGTCATCCAAAGTGCGGTGGGATGTCTTGAACCAGGCACGGGGGGAGTTGTCGTCCCTGAATTGCTGGAGCTCCTCCAATGAGGAGGTAGGGAGGTCGCCTAGCCGCTTGAGGAGGTCAGCCGTTCGAAGGTTAGTTTTGGGTCCCGAGGTCGTGCCAGCCCATGTGCGAAGGTGGTTCCGGTAGAACTGATCTGGTGAATGCGAAAGGCCGGCGATGAGGAGGGAATATTGTTCTGTGGGATCATTGCTGACCTTGACCTCGTCGAGGAAGGAGAGGGGTGAGGCAGGGCAGGCACAGGTGGACGGGTCTGTCTCTAGAGGAGGTTCATCGTCATCAGTTGCCAGGGTGGATGATCCGTCTTCATCTCTGTCAGGGGATTGAGGAGGTTTGTCCACGTCCTCCATTGGTTGATCTTCTTCGTCCTCTGCTGGAGGTTTCTCGCCGTCCTTTATGGGTTCATCAGCCTGGTCTCCGTCATTTTTGTTGGAAAGAACAGGAGATGGAGGTGCGTTGGTATGGTTGATTGGGGAGAAGGTGATTGTAGGAGGCTCGGAGGGCGGGGCCGATGGCGATGTCGAAGGCGAAGCCGAGGGAAGGGAAGGGAGGGTTTTGGTGTTGAGATGAAGAATTACGGCGTCAACATCGGCACGCATTAGGTGTTGTACCTTTAAACGGCCGGGGGTGTTGATGCCGCTCTGGATCTCTGCGGATAGAAGCTTTCGGATGAGGGTGAGGTCGGTTGAGATATTGGCCAGCTTTCTCAGAGCGGAGGTGAGATGCTGACTGGTTTTGGGCGGACGGTTGAGATCGCCTTGAGGGAAGATATCTAGGGGTTCAATTTTCTAGGCAGTGAATACTTTGTCGGATTCCTTTGCAATGCGTTCGAGATTTGCTTGGTGACTTCTGAGGAAGGGCTCGATTTGAGTGTCGAAGGAGACGTGATGCTTGTAGTTGCTGAGAGATGGGAAGGAGACGTCCCATAGGCTGCCTTTTTCGATGTATTCCCATGCCTGGTAGATGATGAGGGAGGCATTGTCCGAGAGGTCTGCGGCGGTGGAAAGGACGTCGTGGAGTATGGCCAGCTGTTCGCCCCTGAGCCTGCCATGTAGCAGTTGTGCGAATGCGGCGGGGCAGGTAGAAGGGTTGGGTTGAATGAGGTCGCTGTGGCTGAGGGAGTTGACACGTTTTTCAGCCTTGGGCTCAGTTGACTAAGCGGAGGTCGTGATTAAATAGCAGAATATCGAAGCGCAAAAATTCGCCACAGAATGGTTTGGTGATGTCTGCGTTGCTGACCCCTCTGCCTCCGACTATATATATGCCAGCCGGTAATTCTCGCATTGGGTTACGGCTGCTCAATGACTCGACAAGTCCTCGCACAACCACTGAGCCATGAGGCTATCTCAGGCCATGGTCTGCAAGTCATCGCCGCTCCATCATCTCCTTCTGCCGCTCACCAAGGAAATCAAGGAACCGCTCTCGTGGTTCGGGGAATGACTTCTTTCCCGTCATCCTATTCCAAGGCCCCCAGTGGCAAGCCATCGTCATGTAATACTGCGTACTTTCGGTGTGCGCCGCGGCCTGTAAAGAACGGGCGACTACGGATAAAGGTCTTTGAACGGCATCCCTATACTCGACAAGCTTTTATTCCCCTTGGAATGGACAAATACAAGAGAGCATATGTCGTCGTTGTGGCTGAGGATAAAGGTATGTGCTTCACAACTTGGTTCTGCGAATTATTAGACTGAGATTAGCTATAGATGGCAAGCCTGATTTAAATACGGTGAAGGCCTTTATTGCGGTGGGAAACATGGGGATTGTATACGAAGCTAATCGGTGGCATTCCCCGATGTGTGCCCTCGATGAGGTATGTCCTACGCTCTGTCTATTCATTGTACTTATATCGTGTAGGCCGTCGAGTTTGCGGTGGTTCAGAACGAGAATGGAGTTGCAGAGGAGGATTGTGTGGAGTATTTTCTGAAACACGATGAAGTGCTGGATATCCTAGTAGATCATGGAGGAAGTAAGTTATGAGATATGATGGCGGTAAATTCATGCAGGTTGGGACTCAAGGCTTACGAAGAAGTTTACACTACAGGGTGCTTGCTACGTGCGATATCTCTTCCGGTTGAGAACCGTTCGATGGAGTCTTTTCTTCCGAGCTGTCTGGCCACAGAGTCTCCTCCAAAGTATCAGGAATCATTGCATCCAGACCTTTCAAAGGCCATTTCCTGATTGCAAATCTCCTCGCCCACGCTTTCTCCCAAATTCCGACAGTTCAGAAATACCCGCCCCCGATGCAGACATGTCTTTCAGACCTGAGGCGTATTTTGTCTGATTTCTTCATCGTATATCTACGGCCATTCTTTTTAGTCAAAAATCTCTGTGACGTGCGGTCAGATCAATCCGATCTTCATTACGATTTTCTCGGCTTGGTCTCAGATCTGTTCCTCATCATTTGAATTTCTTCCACACGAATGTTGGTCCACGAGGCGGCGCCAAATCAATGACTTTTTTACGTAGGTGGTTCATTCTCCCCCGCTGGGCCGCTTTGTACACCAATATCTTTATATCAGATGTCCTGCGCCGCTGGTTGACAGAAATCCCAACCTTGAAGCCTCCTCATGCTAGGGTATTATCCATCATATGAAGGGTATTAACGACGCAGCTACCTTACCAAGAACGTCTAATATGGACGGCACTTGTCGCGGGTGTGTTTCTCTTACTGAGCGAATGTCCTGCATATGGTTTGCGCGAAGTACATGAAGATTATTTCATGTGGCTTCGCCCTTTTATATTCTCGAAGTCTGGCACGGTATATTCCTTGACATGGCTGAGCTGACGGCCCCTCAAAGTTATTGGAGTTAGGAACATTACCTATTGGTGTCACAGGGATTCTGCTCTGGATCTTAGACGAAGTCCTGGACCTTGACTTTCTGGCCCAATGTAAACATAATCTCAAGGAAGCAATGTCAGCAAGTAAACCTCCCCTTTTCGACATGAAGTTGATATAGCAGTCCTGGTCTTCCTTTCAACTTTTGTCCTCTCGGTGTGTTACGTACAATCGGGACTCCTCAATATCCAAGAAGGGAATGAATATATCAAACTCTTGGTCGTATTTCAGCTCTCGTGCTCGGCGATCCTAATCTACTATCTCCAACAAACTCTAAGCTTGTACGGTCTCTTCGGCGGTTTCTTTTCCCTTACAATGGTCCTCAATCCCTGTCGAACAGTGTTCTGGGAATGGCTCTCTCCACTGACTCTCAACATGGGCCGTGGTTCCGAATTCAACGGCTCCATCCTCTGCTTAGTCCATCTCAGTCTTTCAGGCACGGGAATTCTTCATGCGGCACAAGAATGTTTGTTTCGAGCTACTCAACTGAATCTCATGTCACTGATTGGAACCATATTAATGGTCTTCACGTTCATTTATGTCAAGGGGATAAGGGTTGATATCCCGGTCAAGTCGAGAGAAATACTAGGCCTGAAAGGGTCATACACTATCAAATTATTGTACTCATCATATACACCGTTTATGCTCCAGGTAATACTCTCTTACTTTCCTCCAGGCCTGCAAACGAGCCGAGCAAGCCGAGAATCGCTATTTCTCGGACTCGGCTCGGGGTACCGCGCGCTCGGCCGGGCTTGGTCTCGGAAATTAAATCGTTTCTCGGACTCGGCTCGGCTCGTTTGCAGGCCTGCTTTCCTCGACTTGGCTGATCTCAAGTACGCTGGGGTTTCTCAATTAAAAAGCCTTTCACAGTTCTGGTACTACTTGAATCCGGAGACAACAAACATAATATACCGTTTCCTAGGCGCTTGGAAACCGAACGAGTCTAATCCTTCAGAGCTAGTTGCAATCTCAGGACTAGCATACTGGCTTACCCCTCCCACCACGGACTCCATATCACAAACCCCCCTCCAAGCCATCGTATATATCGCCTACGTTCTCGCAACCTGTATAATCACCTCCCATCTCTCAGTCCACGAAGCGGACAATCTCGACAGCCCAGACACACTTGCGGAGGATTTACTTGCTGCGACACACCTTACCTTGGCTGGCAAACATGAGGATTCAGATGAAGCGTTGAGGAGGGAGGTGTTGAGATTGGTACCTGTGGCGACGATATTGGGGGCCTTGGCGATGGGAAGTATGTGTGTGGTTTCGGATATATTTGAGATTATTGGGGGAGGACATAGTATGTTGCTTGCTTTGGATAAGGTTTATTCGATGTATGAGCGGTGGTCGGGGGAGCAGGCTCAGTTGAGAGAGGTAAGAGAAGCGAACTCCCTTCGATGAACCCCGTATTCGTGTTCAGTACGAGGCGAAGATTCGATAAGTCGAGGTTGGAGACGGGTGTGGACGATTTACGAAATAACATGACAAGGATCGCTGAACACCGACGACCGTAGCATAATCGAACACGAGAACTCCGAACAAGCAACGAAGAATTGGACGGAATGCAAAGCATCTGTAGAGTAATTGCCATATATCAAAATGCTTCCCTCGGGACCTTCCTTGACTAAAGAGAACTGACGAACCTCTAAAATAAATAAATAAAAGAAAGATGAGACCAATCTATTTCTTTTTTTTAATGTGAATCTTTTCCTTGCGAGCACGGAGGCGCTTCATCTTGCTGTCCGCTTGTCCTTCCTTTCGTTTCTTATAGCCAAACATGTTTTGCTGAGTAAAGGCGACGATTGAGTGCCGGGTGCCTTCCACGTCTTCGTTGGAATGATGGATCAACGAATCATAGAAGTAGAACAGGTCCCCGGGCTTGAGCTCAACGACGGCTCAGAGCTCCCATAATATCAAGTCTCCTCCTTGGTAATCTCCAATGGGGCACAAGCAGCTGGGGACGAACGGCCGTTCGCGCACATCGCAGTGAATTCCCGTCTGCACATGGGAATCCGCGTCTTGCTGGACATTGACCGCACAGCCCATGAAGGCGCCAGCCAGACGGCTCAACCCCTTAGGTAGCGGCAGAGCCAGTGCTTCCTTATAAGGACCAGGAAACAAGACCTCGAAGTGGTGTGCCATCTTATCCCACAGGATCTGTGTGTCGTGCATGAACTTCTGGGCACTGATTCCATCTTCTCCGAAGTGTGCAGATAGAAATGGCTCTTTCGCATACGGCGCCCACGCGCAATAGTTGTGGGAGATGTATTTGCCCCTGTACGTGGTGGTCCGCTTATCGAGGCCGTCCGCTAGGGCGCGTACGGCCTCTGAGAGCCTTTGAATATAATGCAGGTTGTCTGCCGGAATGCGGTAGCCGATGATTGCGTTGTCAAAGCCATAGATGAGAGTGTGTTTGTCTGGATCATGCGTAATGCGACGGAATTTACCTTCATGATACTGTCGTCTGACAGCTGAGGTGATGACTTTTGTGGAGCGCGATTGATAACGCAAACGGAGGTTGCCAAGGGAATGCTTGGGGAAGAAGACTGGTTCGGCACAGTAGGGATTGTGGAGCTTGGGAGCGGGGTTGAATTTCTGCCGTTCGTTGTGTAGTTTATGTTTGTGCTGTCGGACTCGCTGGATTCGGGTCTTTAAACCAGGCATGGTGTGGCGGGACTGATGGGAGAGCGCAGGACGGATGGGGGAGCGTAGGACGGATGTAAGAGCGCGAAAGTATATGAGAAGCGGTGTGGAGTGCTGAGATGTAGCTGACAGCTGGAACAGCGCGGGACGGATGGGAGAGTGCAGAGCGGATGGAACAGCGCGGGAGTAAGTGAGAAGCGGTGCAGAGTGCTGGGACGTAGCAAGACCGATAGAGGAGTCTGGAGAACGGATGGGGGAGCGCAGGAGTACTTGAGAAGCGGTGTGGAGTGCTGCGAAGTAGCTGACGGACGAGAGAGTGTGGGAGGGTGTGAGAAGGGCGGAGCTAGAAGAGATCTTCTGGACCCAGTTTTGGGAGAATGCACCGAAGGACATTACTTTGAATAAGAGTAAATTTCTGGAGGCTCTGAAAATTGCAAGGGGGGGTCGGGATTTATGGCAGTATGTAGGGCCAGATCCAGGAGTTGCATCGTTCTTTGAGAATGTTGCAGATATGTTTCTCCCCACCCTCCACACCCTATTGGCTGAGTAGACAAGGGGCTATAGAGCAGGATTGAATAGTTTTGAAACCATCAAGTTAACAGGCTCGAAAAGCCCCCTAACAACGCTCTCCTTATCTATGCCACTCTTCCGTCCTTCTACCATAATTCACATTGACATTTCCTTCTCAATCTCGGGTCCTGATATCGATTCAGGAATACTTGCTAAATAATCCACCCGAGCCGCCGCCACCTTTTCGTTGAGCCGCCAGTTTGGGAGTATATAGTGGAACTCGCCGTTTGTATCCGAACGGATCTCGAACATTTAAACTTACGCTTCGGGCGGCGATAAACTTCATCATGCCCACCACGGGTTCTGTGTTTTTGGGGCCGTCCAGGAGGACGACGAGTCGAAGGGGGTAGAGCGGAGTAGAGCCTGGAGTCGCTAGAGCCTGGTCGCTGGAGTATGGAGTCCCTGGAGCATGGTCGCTGGAGCATGGAGTCCCTGGAGCATGGAGGACCTGGAGCATGGTCGCTAGAGCATGGTCGCTGCCTCGGAAGAGTGTCCAGTATTTTAACCATACAGGTACCTGCACAAAAATACTTTTCTCAAGTCAATTGTGGATATCCGACAACGAACGTCGGTGAGGAGCTAAACGTGGAGAGATAGGATCTCAATCAATCTTCTCAATCCAACAGTCTTTATCAACGAGAATGGGGCTTTGGCTTTCGCCTCGCTTTCGCTGCGAGGGACTTCAACACCATCTGTCGCCTACACTATTACACGAACGACGTCAAATATTCTTCTGCTCAGCAAATGCAATGGCAGTTTCAATGTTCAAAGATACAGGGTCAGTGACATCTAAGACCCCTTCTCCACATATGGTTCGTCAAAGTCATTTGGTCTTCTGTATTTTACAGCGCATCTCAAGGAACTTATCAGCGGAACTTTTATGTATATCTACCGTGGATCAACCATTAGGCCGAGGACTGTCGAAGCTACCAACCCAACTGTCAGTCCACAAAGGAGGATGAATCCCTTACATGTTACGAAGAAGGATTAGATAAATCCCCGCCGGAATATTCTACACTATTGCGCTTGTCGGCCTAACGGAACTGGGAACGTCCTACAGACTAAGATAAAGGAAAGTATCTTTTGAGTTGGACTGTACTAGGGAGAGATGTTCCTCAAGGGCTGTCTGAAGGGATAGTTTCGACACAACGAGCAGCGCATTTGTAGGATTTGGGGGTCAATCGACAACATGAGATAAATGGTAGCTAAACGCGAGTCTCCGAAACGATATTCCAATTTCCGTTTCAGTGTAGGACGAAGGGAGACACATGATGTGGATACATTTTAACGGAGATCGACGCTCTTTGATGTCCTTATGTGATGCATCTTAAGAGGCCAATATGATGGTAATGGCTGTTACCGGCAATTTTCGGGATAGCCGAAGCGGCTTGACGGACGGAGGTGGTACCGGTTCTTTCAGACACCTTGGATGTTTTGCCCACTGGGGAATGACTATACAGGGAATCATGTTCGGTGCGATGGATAGGAAAGGAGCATATGTTATTGACTTTGTGGTATCGCTAGTGTTCATCTGATTGTAACTGATCGTATCTTGTGATAGGTAAGGTAAAGGATGTTCTTGATTTGCTGCTTTCCTCCTCATGTGCAATTTGCCGGGCCGCCCTATTTAGACTTCGGCACTGTCAACCTTACTTCTTTTCCACGTGGGATACAGAGGGGGGCGTACCGGAATTTAGCAGCGACCGGCCACAATTCGACCTCTGCTGCCTTGTGGGGGGGTGTTGGGTTCAAAACAAGTTCTGAGTTGGTGCTCTGGAAGCGAGATGAAGTGAACCCCGTTTCCTGTCTTCCGCAATTCTGTACAAGAGAAGAATGTCTAAACCTCGTGTCTTCCTCCTTTCCGCCCACGTTTCCTACCACGCCTAGGAAAGTCTGTTTCCGGAAAAGTGGATGTTTCATGCAGGGATCGCTCTCAAGATGACGAGCTAATTTACGGCGGAAGGTTGCCCCCACTCCCCACTGTACATCAAAAATCGGGGAGGGGGGAATGTGGATGATCCTCCAGAGCGCAGTGAGCTCCAGTCTTTCGGGAGTCTCCGGTCTACCGATACTGAGAGTGTGGGGGCACAGGGGGAGATAGTGGTGGACCAGACACGTTGTGAAACGCTCGGAAATGACGGATTGAGGACGATATCCCAATGACGGATCATATCGAGACGTTGGATTGGCATTTTGGGTTTACCGGGGATCAGTCTCCTGATGGGGGCTGAGAAAGTGGGATTAAGCTTCGAGAGATGAAATTGGGCCCGTAAACGAAATTACATAACGCGTGGCCAGAGAGTGGGCAGGCCCAATTAGAGAGGTCAACCCGCGGTCGTGCGTGGGACATTCCCTGGTGTTAATTTCGCGAGCCATTTGGCGTGTCAATTGGGCATGTTGCGTCTGTTGGAGGATTGCATGTTTCTCGTTTGTCAGACGGAGCGAGGGTATTCCCCGGGGCATTTCCTGGGCATTTCCCTTTACGTCCGCGAGATGAGGCGGATGACGATTGGCGCGATTATGAGGCGTTTTTCAGTTGGCAAATGGGAAGTGTGGGCAATCAGGTTTGGCGCGGGGTGGCCAAGCAAAATCTTATTCAGGAGGGGGCAGCCTCACGCAGGGGGCTTGTGCCAATCAGTGGCCCAAAATGAGTTAAAGTTTGGCGGCCTGCGCTTTTGAGGGAGAAGGGTGGCAGACAGAGTTCGGGCATGTGTTGCCGGCTGCAGAGACTCGCTGCAGGGATAAAGGATTATCGGGCGCAATCGCTGTCCATGTGAACTGTGCAGCGGGAACAGGTCCTGGCACCCTGCAGAGGGCGGTCGATGATAAGGGCCAGCCAGCAGCGAGTGGCGTGTGGGCGTAGATCATTTCTGAGACGTTTAACGGGACCCACAACCGAGCGACACGGAGCGTTGGATCCTGGCCAACCTAACCTAACGTTTTGCTTGCCGCTTTCCCACCACGCAATCCCGTAGTTATAGCACAACAGTAAATACATACATACAATTTCCCACATAGACAAACGAGGGCCAGCCAGACTGACCCGCTGTTGATCCTGCCCAAACAAGCAGCGCAGCGCAAAGCCACTGTTGACGCACTCGCACGTCCGGAGTTTTTGGCCCCCTTCCCACCGGCATCCGGAACGACCCACACTTCAAGCAGCCGCCAGCGCACACCACCGCAGCACCGCACGGAGGAACACACGGATCGCACTGGCAGGCACACACAAATTAAAATATTATTGACACACTCTGCCACACCCACCACCACATACAAACATAACTAATACAGACACTAACACACCTTAACACTAAACCCACAAACCCACACCTCAGCAACCGCCACGAGTAGGCAAACAAACCCGGATCGCTTTGGCTGTGGGTTGAGTCCAAAATTCGACCGTCGTCGCCTCTTCAGCGTCCTCACCGGCCCCGATCGCTCAATCAGGAGAACGCAGGACGGATCACCACACACCACCACGGCATGACATAGCACCCTGCTCCCCCCTTTCTGTTCTTTCGGTTTCTGTGCCTTACGCAGGCATTGTACAGGGAGTTTGTTTGTTGTGTGTTGTTGTGTGTTTGCGTTTAGCTGCGCGGTGATTTTTGGGTGGACAAGTCGAGATTCTACAAAATCGTTGCCGCCGCCCGCCTTCTTTCAACAGAGGGGCGATCCCTCGAACACGATGGCAAATCCCTACTACAATACCGGCACAACCCATACCGACTATTCACAGGGCCATTCAATGCCTCAGGGCCCCTTTCAGCAATCGCATCAGAGCCAAAGTGCGACCCAGCATCTGCCGGTCTACCAACACTCGCCGTATGCCGTCCATCCGTCGCTGCCGCACGCCCACACCGGATACTCGACGAGTGGCGACCATGGCGTGCTGCAGTACCCTCCGACAATCCACCATGCGCCGGGTGCTGGGCGCTGGGTGGGCATGGAGACGGACGAGGAGCTGCTCAACAAGTACCGGCCAGACGACCCAGAGCCTGATTACGAGATGGATCACCAATCCCAGGATCATCCCCAACAACAGCAGCATTTACAGTCCATGCAGGCACCACCCACCGCGTCTCACGAATCACAGGCCCATGCAACGCTGCAGCCACATACTCCAATGACATCTCTCCCATCTCAACCAGAGCAAATGTCTCCGGCCACCAGGCCCGGCGTCGTGCGAACAGGTGCGTTATTTTGCAAAAATTTCCCCACTGCAATTTTTGTAACTGCAACTAGAAAACTGACATGGCGATTCTAGGACGAAGAGGTCGGCCGCCAGGAAGCAAAAACAAAGTACCCACCCGGCGGAAACCCTCTCCATCAGACCAGAAGCTCGATGAACCGGTATGTGCATGCTTAGAAAATTTATTGATCCTAGGATGACGACCTACTAGACGACTCCGGAAGAGGGTTCAAGACAAAGTATGGCAGAAAAGTACATGCACCTCAGCAATTTCAACCTACACCTAGTATGTCCCAGCCATTCGCTCACTGATGGTAGATACTTCTCGGAAGCGGAGGCCACTGGATGAAACTCACTATTGTCACAT
>Ga0302325_10007969_pt1 | contig 23371 bp, 19 predicted proteins | sample Palsa_T0_2_FD_201948 | JGI IMG/M metagenome (GOLD analysis project Ga0302325, IMG submission 201948) | Peat permafrost microbial communities from Stordalen Mire near Abisko, Sweden - Palsa_T0_2 | ecosystem: Environmental > Terrestrial > Soil > Palsa > Peat permafrost | place: Sweden: Abisko... | reverse complement strand
GTCAGGGCCCTGTCACTGCCCGACGGTCGGGGCCACGCGTTCGTGCACGGCGAGGCCACCACAGTCCGCCTCATCCGCCGTCATCTGGTGCTCGAGCGCGGCCTGCCGGCCGAATCGCTCTCGGCCACCGGCTACTGGAAGTTACGTCGCACCGACGAGGAGTGGCGGGCCGAAAAGCGAGAGTGGATGGCACTGGCGGACGCCGATCTCAGCGGACACGAAAGGCTCTTGCATGGCAGACATCGCACCACGTGAAACCACCCAGATCGATCAGGCCAACGACTCGGGGCGCACGCCCGTCGTGTTCATCCACGGCCTCTGGCTGCTGCCCAGCAGCTGGGACCGCTGGACCGCGCTGTTTGAGGAGGCGGGCTACGCGACGGTCACGGCCTCGTGGCCGGACGATCCCGAGACCGTCGAGGAGGCGCGAGCACACCCTGAGGTGTTCGCCAACAAGACCGTCGGACAGGTCGCCGACCACGTCGGCGAGGTGATCGGCAAGCTGTCCACCAAACCGGCGGTGATCGGCCACTCGTTCGGAGGTCTGCTGGCCCAGATCATCGCGGGCCGCGGACTGTCGGCCGTGTCGGTCGCCATCGATCCCGCCCCATTCCGCGGCGTGCTCCCGCTCCCAGTCTCCTCGCTGCGGTCGGCTCTGCCGGTACTCGGAAACCCCGCCAATCGACAGCGTGCCGTGACGCTCACCTTCGACCAGTTCCGCTATGGCTGGGCCAACGCCGTGAGCGAAGGCGAGGCCAAACAACTCTACGAACAATTCCACGTCGCGGCCCCGGGGGCACCACTATTCCAAGCGGCGACGGCAAACCTGAACCCGAAAACCGAGGCGAAGGTGGACACCGCGAACCCCGGGCGTGGGCCGCTGCTGATCATCGACGGCGGCAAGGACCATACGGTCCCATGGGCGATCGCCAGCGCCTCATTCAAGCGGCAACGGCACAACCCGCAGGTCACTGAGCTCGTCTCGGTCCCCAACCGGGGCCACGCGCTGACGATTGACAGCGGTTGGCGCGGAGTCGCCGATAAGGCACTCGCTTTCGTCCAGCGGTTCGTTGAGCCGGCACGTACGTGATGTGAATGTCGGGTGACCGCGGCGCGACGCGACGCGACGCCCGCTCGCGCTCGCCAGGCGCACGACTCACCCCACCTTGGTCCACGGAGTGAAGTGAGCACGTCCCTGCGTTCTGTGCCGCAGCGGCTGGCTGCCGACCGTTAGCCTCCGTGGCCGTGGCCACCCGCCTCGCGGCCGTCGTGGACGCCTCCCGCGAGGTCGCCGCCACGCGGTCGCGCTCGAGGAAGGTGAGCATCCTGGCCGAGCTGCTGAGGAGCGTGGATCCCGACGAGGTCGCGATCTGCGTCGGTTTTCTCTCAGGGGTGCCCCGGCAAGGGCGGGTCGGGGTCGGCTACGCGACCGTCTACGGGATCGATCTGCCGCCGGCCGACCAGTCGTCGCTCACGGTGGCCGACCTGGACCGGGCGATCGCCGAGATCGCCGCCGACAGCGGTCCCGGGTCGGCGACGCGACGCCGGCAACTGCTGAACCAGCTGTTCGGCCGCGCCACCGAGCCGGAAGCTGAGTTCGTCAAGCGCCTGTTGACCGGCGAGCTGCGCCAGGGCGCGCTGGCCGGGGTGATGGCCGACGCCGTCGCCCAGGCGGCCGGGGTGAGCGCGGTGCTGGCGCGGCGCGCGCTGATGTTGTCGGGCGATCTGACCCGCATGGCCGAGATCGCGATCGCCGGTGGTGAGGAGGGCTTGCGCGCGGTCGGGCTGCAGCTGTTTCGCCCCGTCCTGCCGATGCTCGCCTCCCCCGGAGACAGCATCCCCGAGGCGGTGGCGGCATTCGCATGCGCGTCGGTGGAGTTCAAGCTCGATGGTCTGCGGGTCCAGATCCACCGTCGGGATGATGAGGTCCGCATCTACTCGCGCAACCTCAACGACATTACCGATCGCCTGCCCGGGATCGTCGCCGCCGTGCTTGCGCTGCCGGTGAGCGAGGTGATCCTCGACGGCGAGGCGCTGTGGATGGGAGCGGCTGGCCCGGCGAGCTTTCAGGACACGATGTCGCAGCTCGACACCGGCGCGCCCCTCGAGGGGGTCGTCACCTTCCTGTTCGACCTCCTGCACGTCGACGGGCGTGACCTGCTCGACACCCCGTTGCGGGAGCGCCGCGCCGAGCTGCGTACGCTCGCCCCCCACCTCACGGTGCCCGGCGTCCTCACCGATGATGTCGCCGCGGCCGAGCGCGTCCTGGCCGAGTCGCTCCAGGCCGGGCATGAGGGAGTGGTGGTCAAGGACGCGGCCTCGACGTACACGGCTGGTCGCCGCGGCGCGGCGTGGCGCAAGGTCAAGCCGGTGCGCACCTACGACCTGGTCGTGCTCGGCGCCGACTGGGGTCACGGGCGCCGCCGCGGCTGGCTGTCCAACCTCCACCTCGGCGCCCGCGACCCGGCCACGGGGCAGTTCGTCATGGTCGGCAAATGCTTCAAGGGATTGACCGACGAGCTCCTGGCCTGGCAGACACAAGCGCTGCTGCAGCGCGAGACCGCGCGCAGCGGCATCTCGGTCCTCGTCCGCCCCGAGCTCGTGGTCGAGATCGCCATCGATGGCGTCCAATCCTCGACGCGGTACGCCGGAGGCGTCGCGCTGCGCTTCGCGCGGGTCAAGCGCTACCGGCCCGACAAGCACTCCGAGAGCGCCGACACGATCGGCGCCCTGCGCGAGCTGCTCGGCTCCGCCGGCACCGACCCCGCCCGACCCCAGCGTCGTGAAGAACCGCGCTGATCCGCGTGACCTTCGGTCGGTTCGCGCGTAGTGTCACTAATGGGACTCCGGGTGATGACTGTCGCGCTGGTCGGCCTCGCCGTCAGCGGCTGTGGGACCAGCCAGCCCTCGCCGGGCCACGAGGTCCGCGCTCCGGTGGCCCGCGCTCCCGCGTCGGCCCCGCCGGGAGACACGGCCATGCTGGCCGCGGGGAACGCGACCTTCGCCGGCCGGCTGCTCGATCTGCTCTCGCGCACGCAGCCGACGATCGCGCTGTCGCCGTTCAGCATCTCCGACGTGCTGGCCATGGCCTACGCCGGAGCCCAGGGCCAGACCACGTCGCAGATGGCCACCGCGCTTGATTTCCGGCTCCCCGCTGATCGTCTGCACCCGGCATTCAACGCGCTCAACCTCTCCCTGGCCGCCATCAACCGGCCGGGCGCCACGCTCAGCGTGGCCAACGCGATGTACGGCCAGCAGGGCATGGCGTTCCGGAGCGCGTTCCTGGCCCTGCTCGCCCGGTACTACGGAACGGGTGTCCGAACGGTCAACTTCGAGCAGGCAGCGCAGGCCGCTCGAGTGCAGATCAACGCCTGGGTGTCCCTCCAGACGCATGGAAAAATCCCCGACCTGCTCGCGCCCGGGGACGTCGACGAGGCCACCCGGCTGGTGTTGGTCAACGCCGTCTACCTGAACGCCAAGTGGCAATCGCCGTTCCTGCGCAGCGCCACCTCCCTCGCGCCGTTCCACGCTCCCAGCGGCACCGTGAACGTTCCGACGATGAGCCAGACCGGCACGTTCGGCTATCGCCGGCACACCGCGTACAGCGTGCTCGAGCTCCCCTACGTGGGGGGGCGGCTTGCCTTCGATGTCCTGCTTCCCGACCCCGGCCGGCTCCCGGCACTCATGCGGCAGCTCCGCGACGGCGGCCTCCCCGCCGCGGTGAGTGGCCTGCAGGGTCAGGACGTCCAACTCCAACTGCCCAAGCTCCAGCTGCGGACGCGGTTCGAGCTCTCGAGCGCACTGGGCGCGCTCGGCATGCCGATCGCGTTCGGCGACCGCGCGGACTTCGCCGGCATCGCGGGACCGCCGGGCGAACTGCGGATCTCAAGCGTCGTCCACGAGGCGTTCATCCGCGTCGACGAGGCCGGCACCGAGGCCGCGGCGGCGACCGCGGCCGGGTTCTCGGCCTCCGCGGCGCCCGGACCCCGCCCGATCCAGTTTCTGGTCAACCGCCCGTTCGTGTTCGTCCTGCGCGACACGATCACCAACGCCATCCTGTTCACCGGTACGGTATCCCGACCCTGAGGCAGCGTTCGAACGTTGCACTGGCCGTTTGCACCAGCCCAGCGAACGTGAACGCACCTTATGATCGCGGGGTCATGATGAATTCCGAGCACGCACAGGTCAATCACCGCCAGCTGCCCGTCAACGGCATCGAGCTTCATGTCGCCGAGTTGGGCAGCGGGCCACCGGTGGTCCTGTGCCACGGCTTTCCCGAGCTGTGGTACTCCTGGCGCCACCAGCTTCCGGCGCTGGCGCAGGCCGGTTATCACGCGATCGCCCCCGACATGCGTGGCTACGGACAGAGCTCGATCCCCGCCGCCCTCGACGCCTACGACGTGCCGACGATCGGACGCGACATGCTCGGATTGCTCGACGCGCTGGGCGCAGAGCGGGCGGTCTTCGTCGGCCACGACTGGGGGGCATCGGTGGTCTGGCACCTCGCGCTGGCCCACCCAGCGCGCGTCGCGGCCGTGGTGGGGATGAGCGTCCCGTTCGTCCCGCGCGCACCCGCGCCGCCGGTAGGGCTGCTGCGCCAGGCGCTCGGCGAGGACTTCTACATGATCTGGTTCCAGCAGCCGGGGATAGCCGACGCAGCGCTCTCACGCGACGTGCGCCGAACGTTGAGCACCGGCAAAATATGGAGCCCGCAGTGGCTGCAGGAAGACGAACGACCCCCCAGACCGCCGTGGCTGACCGAGGCAGACCTGCGCTTCTACGTCGAGACGTTCGAGCGGACCGGCTTCACCGGCGGGCTCAACTACTACCGCAACCTTGACCGCACCTGGGAGCTCACCGCCGACCTCGCCGGGCGCCGCGTCGAGCCGCCCGCGTTGTTCCTCACCGGCTCGCGCGACCCGGTCGGGCGGTTCATGCCCGCCGAGGTGATGGACGGATGGGTCACCGACCTCCGCGCCAAGGTGGTCATCGAGGGCGCCGGTCACTGGGTCCAGCAAGAGCGTCCCGGCGAGGTCAACGACGCCCTGCTGAACTTTCTCAGGAGCGTCGACTGGTAGACCCGCGTCCGCCGGGGGGCCATTGCCCGCCGGCGGCGAGCCACGTGTCCGCGAGGGCGAAGCCGCGCCCCAGCGGATCACGCGGATCCCGGCCCACCTGGTGCGTGCCGGTCAGCCAGGCGCGCCCGCTGATGCTCGGGCGGACCGCCGGGAGCGTCCCGACCATCGCGGTGCCGTCAATCCGGCCGGTGAACGTGGTCGAGATGATGCTCTCGTGCACGAACTCCTCCCCGGCCCCGAGCTCGCCGCGTGCGTGCAGCACAGCCAGGCGCGCGGAGGTCGCGGTTCCGCACGGGGACCGGTCGAGTCGCCCGGGGCTGATCACGGTCGTGTTTCTCCCGTCGCCGCCGGCTCGGGGCGGGCCGGTGAAGGTCGTGAACGTGACCGTGTGAAGGTCCGGGCGCTCGGGGTGGACGACCGGCACCTGTGAACCCACCGCGGTGGTGATCCGCTGCCCGAGCGCCGCCAACCGAGGAGCCTGCTCAGGCACGATCTCGAGTCCGACCGCGGCGACGTCGACGAGGGCGAAGAACGCGCCGCCCCAGGCGATGTCGACCACCACCTGGCCCAGATCGGGCACCTGGACGGCGACGTCCAGCCCGACCACGAAGGCGGGAACGTTCTCGAACTCCACTCGCTGGCAGCGGCCGTCTCCGCAGGTGGCCCGAACGGGGACCAGTCCGGCCGGCGTCTCGAGCACGAACTCGGTCGTGGGCTCGTCCATCGCCACCATTCCGGTTTCCAGCAGCACGGTTGCGGTGCAGATCGTGTTCGATCCCGACATCGGCGGATAGTCGGTGCTCTCCATGATCACCATCCCCGCCGCCGCGACCGGATCCGAGGGTGGATAGACGCACACCGCGTGCAGGCAGAGGTGGCCGTGGGGCTCTCCGAGCAGATATCGTCGCAGCGAGTCGTCCGCCATCAGCTCGAGGCGCTTGTCCGCCATGCTGACCCCGATCGTCGGCGGCAGACCGCCGACGACGACCCGGGTGAGCTCGCCCTCGGCGTGCGCGTCGACAGCGTGCAGGACGTCGGTGAGCTGCATCGCGGCAGCTTACGTGGCGCTGGGAGTCGCCGGGCGCCAGCGGCTGGATCATCCGGACTCCAGCTCACCAACCGGTCGTTTGATTGGTAAGCGCGAAAACGATATCTTGGCCCCGGGAGGCGGTCAGGACCGCGCGGCTCGGCGGCTGTGAGCCTCGCCGCGACACGGGTTGGTCTCGAACGGAGAGGAAAACGGATGAGCAGCGAACCATTTACGGTGGCGGTCTCCGACGACACGCTCCAGGATCTCCAGGATCGGCTCGAGCGCACTCGGTGGCCGCTTGACGTCGCGAACGCCGACTGGCGCTACGGCGCCGAACGCAGCTACCTGCAGGAGCTGGTCGAGTACTGGCGGACCTCCTATGACTGGCGCGCCCAGGAGCGGGCGATCAACAGCGTTCACCACTACCGCACCACGATCGACGAGATCCCGATCCACTTCATCCACGAGCCTGGACACGGTCCCGCCCCGATCCCCTTGATCCTCTCCCACGGCTGGCCGTGGACGTTCTGGGACTATCACAAGGTCATCGGTCCGCTGAGTGACCCGGCATCCTTCGGGGGTGATCCGGCCGACGCGTTCGACGTGGTCGTGCCCTCGCTTCCCGGCTTCGGATTCTCGGTGCCGTTGACCCGGCCCGGCATCGAGTGGGCTGCCACCGCCGATCTCTGGGTCAAGCTGATGCGCGAGGAATTGGGCTATGACCGGTTCGCTGCCCAAGGGGGTGACTGGGGCGCGCTGGTCACCGAGCAGCTCGGTCACAAATATGCCCAGCACATGATCGGCATTCACCTCGGCTTGGCGGTGCCCATGACGCTATTCGTCACTGGCCTACCCCGGGAGGACGAATACGCCGACGACGAGAAGGAGCGCTTCCGGCACACCCAGGCCCGCATGGCTGTCGGCACCGCTCACTGGGTCGTTCAGGCCGCCGATCCACAGACGCTGGCCTATGCCCTGCACGACTCCCCGGTCGGGTTGTGCGCGTGGCTGCTCGAGCGTCGCCGCAGTTGGAGCGACTCACACGGCGACGTCGAGAGTCGCTTCTCCAAGGATGACCTGCTCACGATCACCATGCTCTACTGGGTCAGCAACAGCACGGTGAGCTCGATGCGCTACTACTGGGAGGCCGAGCACACGACGTGGACCCCGGCTCACGACCGCATGCCCGCTGTTGAGGCGCCCACCGCGATCACGCTCTTCCCTCAGGAGCTGATGACGATGCCCCAGCGTTACCTCGAGACGTACTACAACCTCAAGCGGGTGACCCCGATGCCATCGGGTGGGCACTTCCACCCGATGGAGGAGCCCGACCTGCTCGTGCAAGACATCCGCGAGTTCTTTCGCCCGCTGCGTTAGCGCGTCGTTATGCGGAGCGCGCCTCGGCCACCTCTGGCGCGTCCCCTCGGGCGCCCATGACGTCTTGTAGCTGCGCCGTGTCGACGTATTGCTGGAAGCTCGTGACCTTGCCCTGGCTCAGCGTCCACACGTGGCAGGCTTGGGCGTCGAGGGCCTTGCCGGTGGTGTTGTGCACTCCGCTGTAGCGACATTCGACCACAACAGTGTCACCGGCGTCATGGTACTGCACTGGGGAAACGGTGAATCCGTCCCACTCGGCGTCGAGGTTCATAAACAGGTTCTGTCTGACGGTGTCAACTCCGACCCAGGCCGTGCCGTCAGGCTGATACGGATGGCCTTCGGCTTCGCGCCACTCGATGTCGGGATCGAATGCCGCCAGGACGCTCGGGATGTCATCGCGCTCCGCCGCCGCGTACACGTCCTTCAGGATCTGCACGTTTCCCATCGCCGCCGCCTCCTTGAGAAGATCGCCCGCGAGTAGATCATCTCAGGCGGACCTTTCCACCGTCAAGGCAACCCCGACCGTACCGTGAGTGGACACATCGACCGACGGCCTGACCGGGCGATCGTCCGCTCAATCCAGATCGGCGAGCCAGGCTGAGATGGCCTGCCCGATCTGTGCCCCGGAGTCCTCTTGGATGAAGTGCAGCCCGGGAACGGTGACCTCGCTTTGGTCGGGCCAGGTGCGGCAGAACTCGCGCTGAGCGCCGGTGAGGATCGTGCCGGGGTCCGCGTTGATGAACAGCTTCGGGAGTCCTGGCGTGTCACTGAGCCAGCCTGCGTACTCGGCGCAGATCGCGTGGACATCGGCGGGTTCGCCAGCGATCGGTATCTGCCGCGGCCACACCAGCGTCGGCAGACGGTCCTCGCCGGGGGCGGCGAACGGTCGGCGATACTCGTCCATCTCCTCGGCGCTGAGCCGTCGCAGCATGGAGGCGGGGAGGATTCGTTCGACGAACACGTTCTTCTCCAGGATCATCTCCTCCCCGGCGGGTGACCGCAGTCCCTGGAAGATCGATCGTGCGGCCTCGGGCCACTGCTCCCAGCCGCTGATCGGCTCGACGAGGGCCTCCATGTAGGCGATCCCGCGCACACGGTCGGGATGACGCCTGGCCCAGTCAAAGCCCAGCGCGCTGCCCCAATCATGGATGACCAGCGTGAGCTTGTCGGTCAGGGCGAGGCCGTCGAGCCAGCCGTCCAGGAACTCACGGTGGCGCGTGAACGTGTAGCGCCTGGCGTCGCGCGCCGGGAGCTTGTCCGAGTCGCCCATGCCGATCAGGTCCGGCGCGATACACCGACCGCGGCCGGTCAGCTCGGGCATCACCGATCGCCACAGGTACGAGGAGGTCGGATTGCCGTGGAGCAGCACGATCGGTGCACCGGTGCCATGCTCGACGTAGGCCATGCGCTGGCCGAGGACCTCGGCGTAGCGCTTGGATTGCTGCCACATCATCGGCATGATCAACCCTTCTGGTGAGTGAGGCGTTCGGGTGGTGGTTCGGCGGCGCTGCACGGAGAAGACCCCCGTGCGCGCTCCAGACGAATAGCCTACGCCGGATCGTGCGCGCCGGACTGAATCGACACTCTCGCTTGCGCTCCAGGGCGTGGCGGAGATATCGCGTCTGTGCGGTCGCGATCTTGGCGGCGGTTTCGGTCGCGCTCACACCGGCGGCGATCGCGAAACCGGCTCCGACTCAGGCGAGTCGTTGTGCGCAGGCGCCCGGCGACGGGCTGACCTTGGCCAATGTCGCCGCGGCTGGGCCGCGGCTCGTCGCGGTCGGTTCCGACGGCTTGATCGCTACCTCCGAGGGCGGCCCGTGGCAGGTCCGCCCCACCCCCACGCAGCACGCGCTGCGGGGCGTTGCATGGACGGGCGCCGGCTGGGTCGTGGTGGGCGACGTCGGGACGATCCTCAGTTCTCGTGATGGTCGCCGCTGGGCGATCGCCGGCACCGGGCCGCCAGCCGGGCTGCGCGCGGTTGCGGCCCGGAACGGCGTGGCGTCTGTGGGCGGCGCGGGCGGGGTGATCCTCAGCTCGGTCGATCGCGGCCCCTGGCTTCCGGTGCTCAGCGGGACGACCGAGGATCTGTGGGGCGGGACCGTGTGGGGCGGTCAGCTTTTCTTCAGCGGTCAGGAGTCGACGGTCGTGCGCAGCAGCGACGGCGTGCACTGGACGCCGGTTGCCACGCATCCCCTGCCCACCGGCAACCAGACTTCGCCCCGGCCGTTTCTGTGGCAACTCGCGTCCCGAGGCCGACTGTTGGTCGCCGTCGGTGACTTCGGGGCGATTCTCAGATCCGCAGCCGACGGTTCGCTGCGTGCCGTGGCCAGCCCGACTGATGAGATCCTGCGCGGAGTCGTGGCCAGCCCCCGCCGCTTCGTCGCGGTTGGCTCAAGCGGCGTGATCCTGTACTCGGCGGACGGCCTCCACTGGCACACGGCGCGTTCCCCGACCACGGTTGACTTGCGCGGCGTTGCCTACACCGGTCGCCGCTTCGTCGCCGTCGGCGATCAGAGCACCGTGATCTCCTCCACCGATGGGCAACACTGGCGTCTCGAGACGACGGCCATGCCGTGCGCGCTGTTGTCGGTGGCCCATGGCGCCGGGCGATTTGTCGCCGTCGGCGGGAGCGGACAGCTGCTCACCTCCACCGATGGCCGTCGGTGGCTGCCGCAGGTGCGACCGACCACTGAGGACCTCTACACGGTCGCCCACGGACCCGACGGATTCGTGGCCGCCGGCGCGCTCGGAACCGTTCTCACGTCGACCGACGGGCGGCACTGGCTGCGCCGGCCCGTCCCGACGCACCTGAATCTGCATGCCGCATTCTGGACGGGCAGCGAGTACCTGCTCGGTGGTGATCGCGCTCGACTGCTCGCCTCGCGCGACGGTCGGCGATGGCGGCTGGTCAGATTCCCCGGGTTCCACTCGATCCGGGCGTTCGCCCGCGCGGGCGGCACGCTGGTCGCCGCCGGCGCTGGCACGATCGCTCGCCGCGGCGCCACCGGGCCGTGGTCGCTCGTGACCTACGGTCTGGGCCGGTTCCAGACCGGTGTCGCCGCGGGCCAAGGCCGGTTCGTGATCGTCGGCCACAACGGCGAGACCCTCCTCTCCACCGACGGCGGCCGCACCTGGCTGCCCACTCACAGCGGTGTCGACGTCAACTTCGACACGGTGATCTGGACGGGCACCCGCTTCCTCGCCACCGGCGAGGGAGTCGCCGTCGTGTCAACCGACGGCGTGACCTGGCAGCCAATCGGCTTGCCCGTGAAGCGCTCGGTCCGCTCGCTGACCACCGCCGGAACCGCAATCGTCGGCGTCGGCGACGGCGACACGATCATCCGCTCGCTCGCCGGTCACCCGTTTGTCAGCGTGGGGCGGCGCGCGCTCGCCGACGGGTAGCTCGCAGCCGGTCGATGAGCCAGGAGCCCCCAACCCCCGACCTCGACGAGCACCTGATCACGGGTAGCGAGCGACCCGCCGCCCTGGAGATGCGTGCGTCGCGGTTGCTGCGGGCTCCCGCACTGGTCATCGCTTCGTCAGTGGCGCAGGTGAGCGAGCACGGCGAGTACGCGTCGGTTGTCTTGCGCCGCCGCTGGGATGTCGAGTTTGGAGAGCACGCTGCGAATGTGGCTCTCAACCGTCTTCGGGCTCAGCCACAGCGCGTGGCAAATACCTTGGTTTGATCGTCCCTCCGCGATCAGAGCGAGGATCTCGCGTTCGCGTGGGGTCAGCTCGCTGAGCGGATCAGGCTGGCGGGAGCGGTTGATCAGCTCATCGACGATCGTCCGGTCGATCACGCATTCACCGCTGGACACGCGCCGGATGGCGTCGAGGAGTTGTTCGACGCGCCCAACGCGTTCCTTGAGCAGATAGCCAACCTTCGCGGGGTTCTCCTCGATCAGGCGCAGCGCGTAGCGTGGCTCGAGGTGTTGGGAGAGCACGAGCACGGCGGTCCCGGGGTGCTCAGCGCGGATCTGTGCGGCGGCGCGCAAGCCTTCGTCTGTGTGGGTCGGCGGCATGCGGATGTCCACGAGCGCGACGTCTGGATGGTGATCACCGACGCTGGCCATGAGCGCGTCAGCATCGGCGAGCTGTGCGGCGACCTCGACGCCGTGGTCGGCCAGCAGGAGTGCGACGCCCTCGCGGATCAGCGCGGCGTCGTCGGCGATCACGACGCGCACGGGATCTCCGCACAGATCGTGGTGCCCCCGGCGGGATCGTTCTCGGCCCGGAGCGTTCCGTCCAGGGCCTCGACGCGGTCGCGCAGCCCGGCGAGCCCACCGCCGATCGCCGAGTGGGCTCCACCGTCCCCGTCGTCGGTGACCGACAGGGACAGGACCCCGCCGACGTGCGCCACGTGCACGGTCGCCGCGTTTGCGTGTGCATGCTTGACGACGTTCGTCAGCGCTTCGCAGGCGACGAAGTAGGCCGCGAGCTCGACCGCCGGCGCGAGCCTCACCCCGATCGACCCCTCGACGCGTACGGGGACCGGCGTCCGTCCTGCCAGGCCGTCCAGCGCGGCGTCCAAGCCCTCCTCGCGCAGCAAGGTCGGGTGAATCCCACGGGCGAGCTGGCGCAACTCGGCGATCGCCTGCTCGAGGTCGTCCTGGGCGCTCAGGAACGCCTGGCGGGTCGGCCCCTGGGCTCGACCAGCAGCCGTTCCCAGCGCGACGCAGACCGCCACCAGCCGCTGCTGGGCACCGTCGTGCAGATCGCGCTCGATCCGTCGGCGCTCCTCGTCGGTCGCCACGACGAGGCGAGCACGCGAGGCGCGCACCTGCGCGAGCTGCGCGCGGACCTCGGCGGCCAAGCGCTCGTTCTCGAGCACCAGCCCGGCGGTCGCGCGCACCGATTCGACCAGCCCAGGCTCGTCGAGCAGCGCAGGGTCGTGCACCAGCGCGGCGACGATCTCATCGCGGGCGGTCAGCATCGTCACCGCCCGCCCCGGGCGGTCAGGTACCACCGCCGCGGCGCCCGACTCATCGACGTAGCGACCGTCGCTGAGCCGGTAGGCGAGTTCAAGGGTGGGATCACCGAGGGTGCGAGCCAGCCGATCGCGCAATGTGACCTCACCGCTACTGCGCAGGTCAACCACGAGATCGTTGGCCTGGGTGCGCCGGAGCCGCGACCACGCGATCCCGGCGAGGAACCCGAGCGGGATCAGCCCTGTCAACGCACGCGCGATCGTGTTGACGGCACTGTCCTGGTTGGTCAGCGTCAGCTGCGCGAGCGTCACGGCCATCAGCGGCAGCGCCAGCGCCGCGCCGACCAGCAGCGGCGCCTGAGCCCGCCAGGTCGCGCCGCGCAACGAGACCAACCGCCATCCGATCAGCGCCAGCGTCGACAGCAAAACCGCGAAACCGAGCCCGGCCCGCGCGCGGGCAACCGTGTCGGTGGCACTCTGGCTGGCCAGGATCGACAGCGCATCGCGATGATCCACCGAGACGAGCACGGACGCCAGCCCACCCACGGCGGCGGCGAGATAGCCAGCCACGATCGTTGCATTGGCCAGCCAGGACCACGGTCGCCCGTCGGGAAACGTCAACACGAGCTGGACGATCACCGCGAGCCACACCCACTCGAGCGCCAACCCCAGCGTCCACAGGCCAGGCGCGTTGAACCACTCCAGATCGGCCGCCAGCAACGCAAGGCCGGCCACCGCGAGCAGCAGCCGCGGACGCCGCCAACGCGAGCGCTGCAGCGCGACCAACGAGGCGGCGACGAAGCCCCAGCATAGCGACAGGTCGACCGCCACCCGGCCACCGGAGATCCCGTTGTGCAGACCCTCCCACCCCACCGCCAACCCAGCGCCAACCGCGAGCGGGAGCACCAGAACCGGGTCGCGCAACACCGACACCTGCGCCTGTGGGACCGGCGCGGCGCGAGAGCTCACCGCAGCACGCTCGCCAGCGTCGCCGCCGTCAGCCGCGACTTGGACACAAACCCCCGCGCGCCGCATCGCGCCACGCGCCGTCCGTAATCCTCAGCATCCCGCGAGGACACGAGCACCACCACCGGCCCAGCCCCGTCGCGGGACAGCTGCGCCGCCACCTCAAAGCCGTTTCCATCCGGAAGCTGAACGTCGAGCAGCACCACGTCGGGCGCCTGGGCGGCGACCGCCGCGACCGCCGCAAGCGCACCCGCTGCCTCCCCGGTCACCAAATAGCCCGCGTCCTCCAGCAGCTCACGGGTGGCTGCCCGGAACTCCGGGTGATCATCGACGATCAGCACGCGGACAGACAACGAGCGCATCGTCGCACACTGTGGCACCCGCGCATCAGGGTAATCCCTGGAATCAGCCCGACCTCAGGGGTATCCCCGACGCGGACGGCGTCGCTCAATGGTTAGCTCGCACGATCCGTTGAACACCGTGAGGAGGGAAGACCATGACGAGCGTAGTGACAGCACAATGTGGGACCGTCGAGCGGGGACCGCGGCGCCGGCGCCGACGTCTCACCGCCGTTGTCGTGTCAGTGGCAATCGCCACGTTAGGAGTGCTTGTGATCGCAACCCACGGCCGCGGCGAGGCAGCGGCGAGCGGTGGACTGACCGCGAGCCTGAATCGACCCGCGCAACCTGATTTCGTCATCGCGCACCGGACCCCGCCGACGCAGTTCGATCGCAGCGTTGGTGCCGAAGTGGCGATATTCCGGCTCGAATCCGACGGCTACGTGGCAGTCGCCTGCACGCGCCAGGGAACCTTGATGGTCAACCCGAAGACCAACCGCCGAGTGACGGTTAGGCTCGTGTGAGCGCACGGCGCGAGCGCCGACGCAGCTCGTGTCCCACGGGCGCTCAGCACCATCCGCGTGTACGCACCGACCGGCGGTGGGCGCGGACGCCGGCGGCGGTGGGATCTCGGACGGTGTTCGCGTTCGGGTGGCGGTAGCCCGCGGCGGTGCGGCCGTGGGCGTGGTGTGATCGTCGCAGCGGTGGGTGGGCCGGGCGGTGCGTCGGATCCGAACCGTCATCCCGACCCACGGATCGGTCAGGAGCGCCACAAATTGCCTGCGCCGCCAGCCTCCACCACCGTCGGTGACCGATCCGATGCGAGCCGGACCGGAGGGCATTTGCCCGTCTGGAGCGGCGTGCTCGAGGGCCGGATGATGGGTCGGACAGGGCCCGCGCTGGGCTCCTGCTGGGCCACGTGACGTCCGTCGGAGTGAGCGGACGCTATGCTCTGGGTGGCGGCCGGATGTTCAGCGTGACTTAGGCGGGGGTATTGCTAGATGAGAAACTGGCGATCATTGCTGGTCCATTTGAAGATGAGTGTTGGTGTGATGCCGGTTCGCCGGAGGCTGGCGGCTGTCGCAGTCGCAGCATCCGCGACGGCGTTGCTCGTACTGCCGGTGGCTGCGGCAGGGGCGGCCGCGCCCGCCGGGGTGCTGTTCGGCTTCGGCAACAACTTCTCCGGGCAGCTCGGCAACACGACCAAAAACAACACGATCGAACCGAACCCGACGCCGACGCAGATCGTGCTGCCAGGCGAGGTGGGCGCTGTCACACAAACCTCCTCCGGCGGGCAGTTCAGCCTCGCGGTCACGGCGACCGGCCAGCTGTTCGCGTTCGGCGACAACCACTACGGTCAGCTGGGCAGCACCACGAACAGCGGCACGAGCACGCCGAACCCGACGCCAACGCGCGTCAAGTTGCCGGGTGAGGTCGGAGCGGTCACGCAGATCGCCGCCGGGTACGGCTTTAGCCTCGTGCTCACGGCCAGCGACCAGCTCTACGGCTTCGGCAATAACGACTCCGGCGAGCTCGGCAACACCACCAACAACGGCACCAACAACGGCGCGTTCATCCCCAATCCGCATCCGGTGAGGGTTGGACTGCCCGGGCAGGTCGGGACGATCACGCAGATCGCCGCCGGGTATGACCACACCCTTGTGGTCACCAGCAGCGGGCAGCTCTACGCGTTCGGCTACAACGGCAGCGGCGATCTCGGCAATCCCATCAACGACGACATTGATGTCGCGAATCCCACGCCCACACTGGTCACGCTGCCGGGTCAGGTCGGCGGAGTCACACAAGCCGCGGCCGGGGGATTCCACAGCCTGGTGTTGACCGCCAGCGGCCAGCTCTACGCCTTCGGCGAGAACATCTTCGGCCAGCTCGGCATCGCCGCCAACAGCGGCACCGCCGTCGACAATCCGGTCCCAGCGCTGGTCACGCTGCCCGGACAAATCGGCCGGGTGACACAGATCGCCACCGGCTATAACCATAGTCTCGCGGTCACCGCCAGCGGCCAGCTCTACGCCTTCGGCAACAACCGCTTCGGTCAGCTCGGCAATGCCACCAACAACGGCACCGACACCGCCAGTGCGACGCCGACACAGGTCACGCTGCCAGGCCAGAAGGGTGCGATCACGCAAATCGCGGCCGGATACGGCCATAGCCTCGTGGTCACCGCCGACGGGCAACTGTTTGTCTTCGGAGACAACCTCGACGGTCAGCTCGGCATCGCCGCCAACAGTGGGACCGCGAACGCGAATCCGACGCCGACATTGGTCAGATTCCCGTCGGGCACGACGATCGATGCCGTCGGCGAAGGCCCCGGCTCCTACCACTCGCTGGCGATCGTCGCTGGGCCGCCGACGCTCTCTGGCATCGCCCAGTCGCACTCACGGTGGCGCGAGGCCAACCGGCGGGTGCCGAAAAGCAGACGGCCGGCACCTCCGATCGGCACGACGTTCTCGTTCACGCTGAGCGAGCAGGCAAAGGTCAGCGTCGCCTTCACCCAGCCCGTGAGTGGACGCCGCGTCGATGGCAAGTGCATCGGCCAGACGACGCACAACGACCACCGGCCCAAATGCACGCGCGTCGTGACCCGGGGCACGCTCTCTGTCGTTGACCTGAGCGGCCGTGACAAGGTCGTCTTCCAGGGACGCGCCTCATCCGGAAGGGAGCTCGCGTTGGGACGCTACACGGCGGTCATCACCGCAACCAACGCGGCCGGGCAGCAATCAAAGCCGCACTCGCTCAGCTTCACGATCACCACGTAAGCCCGCCCGCATATCAGAGCCAGGCCACCAGCGCTGGTGCCGGGCCACCAGCGCTGGTGCCGGGCGATCAGCGCTGGTGCCGGGCGATCAGCGCTGGTGCCGGGCGATCAGTGCTGGTGCCGGGCGATCAGTGCTGGTGCCGGGCGATCAGCGGCTGGTGCGGGCGGTCAGGCGCAAGTCAGAGCGCGACCTGCGAACCCATGATCACCGTGCGGTCATTGGGCAGCCCGTAGTGCTCGATCGGGTTGGCCGCGTTGCGGGCCATCGTGATGAACAACTGCTTGCGCCAGTGTTGCATCCCCGGAGCGTCGGTCGGGCTGATCGTGATGCGTGAGACAAAGTAGGAGGCGTGCTCGAGATCGAGGTTGCGGTCAAGCAGACCCAGCTTGCGGCAGAGTTGCAGTGCCTCGGGCACGTTGGGGACGTCTTGATAGCCGATCCGCGCGGTGACGTGGAAGATCCGGAACAGGCCGCGACCCATCCGCTCGACGACGAAGCGATCGGGCCTCTCGCAATGCGGGACTCCGATCGTCTCGATCGTCACGATCAAGACCTTCTCGTGGAGCGCGTGCGTGTGCTCGACCTCGGCCCGGAGGGCCAGCGGGGTGGTGTCCTTGCCGGGACTGAGGAAGATCGCGGTGCCCGGCACTCTGCGGACCGGCGGGTCCGCCGCGGCCAGATGGTCGAGGAACTCCTGCAGCGGTCCTTCCTGCTGGGTTCGGCTGCGCGTGACGAGCTCGGCGCCCTTACGCCAGGTCACCATCACAATGGCCAACAGCAGCCCAACCACGAGCGGCAACCAGGCACCGTGGAAGATCTTTGCGAGGTTGGAGCTGAAGAACGCGATCTCGACCGTCAGGAATAGCGCGCCGAGCGGCACCAGCTTCCATTTCTTCGTGCCCCAGATCGACCGCGCGACGGCGAGGAACAGCAGCGTGTTGAGAATGAAGGTCCCGGTCACCGCCACGCCGTACATGTCTCCGAGCCGGGTGGAGGATCGGAACGCCAGCACCAACCCCGCAACCCCAAAGCAGAGCCCCCAGTTGATCACCGGGACGTAGATCTGGCCCTCCTGCTTGGAGGTCTGCATAATCTTGAGCCGCGGGAGGAAGCCGAGCTGCACCGCTTGCTTGGCCACCGAGAACGAACCCGAGATCACCGCTTGCGAGGCGATGATCGTCGCCGCGGTCGCTAACAGCAACATCGGGAACCTGCCCCACCCGGGAATCATCAGAAAGAACGGGTTGACCGCCGTCCGCGGCTTGTGAAGGATCAGGACGCCCTGGCCCAGGTAGTTCAGCACGAGCGCTGGCAGGGCGATCCCGAACCAGCCGACACGGATGGGGTTGGCACCGAAGTGGCCGCGGTCGGCGTAGAGCGCCTCCGCGCCGGTCACCGCGAGCACCACGCCGCCGAGAGTCAGGAAGCCAAGGAGTCCGTGGTCGATCAGGAACCGCGCGCCCCAGCTCGGCGACAGCGCCTGGAACACGGCGGGATCCAGGAGCACCTGGTGCAGGCCGAGGATTCCGATCGAAACGAACCAGATGATCATCACCGGGCCGAACAGCCATCCAATCGCGCCCGAACCGCGCCGCTGGAGCGCGAACAGCCCAATCAGAATGACGAGCGAGAGTGGGACGATGAGGCGCCCGAGCGCCGGAGCGTCAACCTGCAACCCCTGCAGGGCGCCGAGCACCGAGATCGCGGGCGTGATCATCCCGTCGCCGAAGAACAACGCCGCGCCGAAGATGCCGAGTATCAGCAACGTCCCTACGTGGGCAACCTTGTGGCGCTGAAGCAGCGCGGTCAGCGCCATGATGCCGCCGTCGCCACGGTTGTGCGCCCGCATGATGAAGCCCGCGTACTTGATCGAGACGACGATCATCAGCGCCCAGAAGATGAGCGAGACGATGCCGAACACGCCAGCTGGTGTGGCGTGCGCCGCCGCTGCATGCGACGTGAAGATGGTCTGCTCGGTGTACAACGGGCTCGTGCCGATGTCCCCATAGACGACGCCGAGCGCTCCCAGCGCCAGGACGGCCTTACTGGCATGCGCGATGACGTCTCGCTCGGAGCCGGACCCGGCCTCCCGCTTGACCGGAGGTGACGTCTGCTCGACTGCGCGCCGCGGGTAATCGGGCCAGGGTTCGAGCTTGTGCGCCGCCTCATTGAAGCTTCGCCGCTTCCCCGGCTTCGGCATCGGGTCGCCGGTGACCTTCTCCGGCACCTCGCCGTTGCCTGTGTGGGGGGGATCTTGGAGGCCGCGTCGCCGCGCGAATCGAGTCATCGCATGCTTTTCCTGTCGCCTGCGCTCAGCGTGGGCCGGGCTGGTCTTCCAAAACCAGAGCCCCGGGGCAAGCATCCGTGCGCGCGCTTGGCTCACCGACGGTACCAAGCCCCAGCAGCGCCCGGCGGGCCACCTCGTACAACTGTTCGGGATAGGCAGGCCGATAGAGCGCGCTCGTGCCGTCGGTCAACAACAGTTGGGTGAGCGCCACACCGCCCGGCTGCACCGACTCGCGCGAGCGAAGTGCCCACGCGAGCTGCGCCAGCGCCGGACGCGCAATCTCAACCGCCTGCCCATCGGTTGGGATCACGGCGGAGAAGAGCGCCCGTTCACGCCGCTTGAAGCACACCTGCTCCACGGCGTCAGCAATCCGGCGGCGAGTGCGCCCGGACACCAACTGCCCCGACCGACACTGAAGCGCGGCGCCCGCACGCGGATCCTCTCCCGCCGCGAGCCGCGCATCCAGGTGCGCAGCGTCCAGGCGCACCCAGATTCGCCGCAGCGGCCCGGCCGCGCGAACGACGCGCGTCACCGGTGCCAGCGATCTGGGCGCAGAAACGGCCACCCTGAGATCGTAGGAACCGTGGCGCTAAGTTCGCGTAGAGAATGCGCGTTGTGCCGTCGAAGTTCCGTAAAGACAGGCGTTGAGAGTCGTCGTTATGTACCCAAGCAAGCGGAGGCATCTCACGGCTGGCCGCAAAGGGGAGATGCGATGAGCGAGGACGAGACGGTCCGCGGCGAGGACGCGGTCGTCGCCGGGGCGGACGGGGTCGTCGCCGGGACAGACGCGGTCGTCGCCGGGGCGGACGGGGTCGTCGCCGGGACGGACGAGGTCGTCGCCGGGGAGGACGGTGTGCGGCGCTGCTGGTGGGCGAACTCCGCCCCTGAATACCGCGCTTACCACGACACGGAATGGGGCTTTCCGGTGTCAGACGACGTGCGTCTGTTCGAGAAGCTCAGCCTCGAGGGGTTCCAGGCCGGTCTGTCGTGGCTGACGATTCTGCGCAAGCGACCGGCGTTCAGGCAAGCGTTCGCCGGCTTCGAGTTCGACCGGGTCGCGCGATTCGACGAGCGTGACGTCGCTCGCCTGCTCGCCGACGCGGGGATCGTACGCCACCGCGGGAAGATCGAGGCAGTGATCAACAACGCCGCCCGGGCGGTCGAACTGGTTGAGGCCGAGGGCTCTCTCGCCCATTACGTGTGGGCCTTCGAGCCTGACGCGAGGACCGAGCGGGTCGATCGCGCTGGGCTCGCCGAGCGAGGGCCCGCCGCCGAGTCGAAGGCCCTGGCGAAGGATCTGAAGCGCCGCGGATGGCGGTTCGTCGGACCGACCACCGCCTACGCCTTCATGCAGGCCATGGGGCTCGTCAACGACCACCTCGACGGCTGCGACGCCCGGGCGAGCGCGGACGGCGCTCGCGCGCGCTTCGATCGGCCGTAGGAAACCGCCGAGGGCGCAAGGGGGTGTGCTGAATCTTTGCCCAACCTGGGGGGTTTTTCAGCACGGCCCCTATCTCGTGCGTGGCGGCCATGCGCGCGGGCGGGTGGTCTGGCCGAGCTGGTCGGCGCTGAGGCCTCGTCCTCGCCGCGCCTACCAGTTTGCCGGCGCGTAGTCCTTGAGAAAGACACCGTGGACATCCTCGCCCGCCTCGCCGCGCACGATCGGGTCGTACACGCGGGCGGCCCCGTCTGAGAGGTCGAGGGGGGCGTGGAAACCCTCGTCGGCCAGTCGCAGCTTTGTGGTGTGCGGCCGCTCGTCGGTGATCCACCCCGTGTCGACGCTCGTCATCAGGATCTGGTCGGCCTCGAGCATCTCTCGCGCGCTGGTCCGCGTCAGCATGTTCAGAGCCGCCTTGGCCATGTTGGTGTGCGGGTGACCGGGCCCCTTGTAGCCGCGGCTGAAGCTGCCCTCCATGGCCGACACATTGACGATATAGGAGCGTCGCGCGGCGCCAGCCGCGAGCGACGCCCGCAGCCGGCTGATCAGGATGAACGGTGCGGTCGTGTTGCAGAGCAGGACCTCGAGCATCTCGACGGGCTCCACCTCGTCCACCCGCTGAGTCCAGCTGTTGTGGTCGACCTCGTCGGGCATCAGGCCGCCGGCGTCGATCGCGGCTGAGCGTGCGGTCAGCGCGAGTGTGGTCACCGGATGCAGGTCATGCGCTGCGCCCAGCTCTCGCACGTGGGGGCCGCTGGTCAGCGTCTCGGACTCGCCCGCAACCAGGAGCGCGTAGGCATCCGGCGAACGACGGACGGTCTGGGCCGCGTTGTTGATCAGGATGTCGAGCGGGCCCTCGGCGGCGACCGCGTCGGCGAGGGCGACGACTTGGCCCGGCTGGCGCAGGTCGACGCCGACGATGTTCAACCGATCAAGCCAGTCGCTGCTGTCGGGGATCGAGGCAAAGCGGCGCGCGGCGTCCTGGGGGAAACGCGTGGTAATTGTCGTCCGCGCGCCGTCGCGGAGCAACCGCAGCGCGATGTACATACCGATCTTGGCCCGGCCGCCGGTGAGCAGCGCCCGTCGTTCACTCAGGTCCGTGCGCGCCTCGCGACGTTGTCGGTTCAGCGCTGCGCAGGACGGGCAGAGCTGGTGATAGAACGCGTCGACCTGGGTGTACTTCGTCTTGCACTGGTAACACGGTCGCGCGCGGATCAGGGTGCCGGCCTTCGCCCCCACCGCGCTCGAGGCGAGGGGGATGCCGCTCGTCTCATCGTCGACTCGGCCCGGGGCCGCGGTGGCAGTGGCTGCGAGCACAGTGCGGTCCGCGGCCGCAACCGCGGCGCGGCGCTCGGCGCGACGACGTTCCTTGACCGACTTGAAGATTCGCGCGGTTGCGCGTCGCACGGCGACAGCGTCGGGGTGGCCAACCGGCAAGTCCTCAAGCCGAGCCAGCACCGCCAGACAGGTGTCCAAGTCGTCAGGATCGATCATCATCGGACGCATTGTGACTTGTGGCTAGGGGATGGCTAGGGGTGGCTAGGGGTGGGCTTGGATGCGCGAGACGGTGTGGGTGCTGGGGCTCGTGGCCCAGATGGCGCTGCCGGCGGGGGCGATTGCGTAGGCGGCGGAGGCGTCGGAGTTGTGGCTGGCCGGGGCGATTCGGATCGGCGCGCCGGTGATCGTCCCGGTGCGGTCATCGATCCGGGTGATCGTGCCGTCGGCTTCGTTGGCGATGAACACGTACCCGTCGGTGGCTCCGAGGTAGAAGGCGCCCCCGGAAGGGGTGTGGACGGGCGGGCCGACCTCTCGTAGGGTGCTCGGGTTCAGCCGCAGGACGGTCGCGTTGGCGTTGTCGATGACCCACACGCTGCCGCCGGCGAGGACGATTCCGATCGGGAAGCCGCCGACGTGGAAGCGGGTGATCGTGCGGGTGGCGGGATCGATGCGGAGCACGTCCCCATCATCAGCGGCGCTCGCCCACAGGTACCCCCCACCCCAGGCGAGTCCGAACATTCGGCCAGTGCTCAGCGCGAGCGTCGGCGCCATCGGGGCGAGCGTATTCGGACTCAATTCGAGGACCGCTGCCGGCTTCTCCACCACTACCCACAGCCGCCCCCCGCCGACGGCCATCGGGCCGGTGCCGCGCTGCTCGCGCCGGTGCGCGAGCACCCGTCCCGTTTGCCAATCGACGGCGAGCAGTTCGCCGGGCGCGTTGTAGCCGGCCTGGTAGACACCGGCATCGGCGATCACGCGATTCCGGTAGCGGACGAGATTCGATGTCTGTCCGGGCAACTGCACCGTCCGCGCGACAGTGCCGGTACCGACGTTGATCTGCACCAGCCGTCCCCACGAGGACTCGTTCGGAATATCGCGCCCACGGGTCGAAACCCACAACGAGGTCGGAGTAGCCACGGCAAACTCGGGGAGCGCGGGCGTGTGCAGTGTGGCGGTGACTCCGCGAGTGGTGGCTCGTTCGCCGCGGTGGTGAGTGGCGAGCAGTACTGACCCGACTGCTGCAACCACCAATGACACCACGACGACCGCGGTTCGCACCCACCGCCGACGAGTGGGACTGATTTGTGTGCTCACCGCGCTGATCATGATCCTCGCTCCCTTTGTGGTCTGCAACGGCTCGCGAGAGCAAAGCAGTCAGTCGGCCCGGTCGCCTCGGGGATATCCCTGAGAATCTCGTCATTCCAGGGGTTACCCTGAGGCGGCGCGCCGGGGGCGACATCGGCGCTAGGCTTGCGCTATTACTCGCCCACCCCACTCCCTTGCAGTTCGTCTTCTCTGGCTGCTTCCGGCTGTGCTGCCTGATGGCGACCCAGCACGCGTGCGAGTCCGGGACCACAATCGGCCTGATCGCGTCCGCACCCGCACGCGACGAACCATCCGAGAGCCTGAACACACGCCGGTACGGAAGCCGGCCGGGGCGTAGGGCCGCAGCGCCTGGGGGTCGGGGGGATGGAGGATTTCGTCGGTGGCGGGCGGTTTGCCGGCTATGTGATTGAGGGGGTCGCGGGGCGGGGTGGGATGGGGGTGGTGTACCGGGCGCGTCAGGTGCGTCCGGCGCGGGTGGTGGGGTTGAAGGTGATCTCCCCGGAGTTGGCGGGTGACGCGGGATTTCGGGAGCGGTTCGTCGATGAGTCT
>Ga0302325_10007968_pt1 | contig 23372 bp, 41 predicted proteins | sample Palsa_T0_2_FD_201948 | JGI IMG/M metagenome (GOLD analysis project Ga0302325, IMG submission 201948) | Peat permafrost microbial communities from Stordalen Mire near Abisko, Sweden - Palsa_T0_2 | ecosystem: Environmental > Terrestrial > Soil > Palsa > Peat permafrost | place: Sweden: Abisko... | reverse complement strand
AGCAACATTGATATCAAATTAAATCCTTCCATCCTAGGATACCTGCCAGCAAACTCCATTCATAAAATCAACCCTCTTTCACTCCAGTACATCTGCAATGACTTGTCGTATTTCGTCAACATTGATATCCAGAGTAGCCGGCGCATTCTGTGGGATCGCGATCCCCGGTCCGTATATCAATGCCATAGGGATACTGTAAATGAGATTGACTGGCGTTGCGATATCGGAATGGAGAGGAGGCCACGACATCGTAGTATGTAACAATAGACCTGTTCCTGCGGGGTCCCTCTCGCCCCATCCCATCCAGTACTTTTTACCAGCAACCCAAATCTTCACACTGATCCAAACCCTCACCGAGGACATAGCTGAGAAATACTTGTTGGCATAATCCAGGAGTTGAGCAGGGGATTCGTTGTTGACAGCTACCTCCAGGACAATGTTGGGATACGGTAAGCCGTTTGGAAGAAACTGCATCCACGGTGGAGGTGCAGGTATTTCCTGTTTCCTGATACGCCAGGAGTAATCGGGGCGTTTTTTCGTTTGGTTCGTGAGGGCGATATCTAAAATATAAGCGACGCAGAAGAGAGGGGATCTGGGGGATTCTACCGTTGTCAACAGCACCGATAAACTTAGTGCGATCCAGTTGGGTGCTGATGGAAAAGGCGATGGAGTCGATGACCTCGCCATGCGGTGCATTTGGTACTTCATGAAAGATGACACGGCCATCCAAGAGAGAGACGTAGCGTGCATATTGCTTGTTTTCGGTCAGGCGATCAAATTCTTCCATGTCGACTACTTGTGTTGCTACTGCCATTTTGTCGTCGGCGGTAATTTCGTTGAATTTATAGAATCGCTGATAGATGGAGTTGAAGACTTTTCTAAAGTCTTGAGGGGAAACGGGTGTTGGGGGAGACGGAGATTTTGACTGTTCGGGGGTGTTGGTCTGGTTCTTTGATTCGGGAGGACGTTGGCGGACAGAGGGATTGGTAGTATCATCGGTTCGAGTTCATGGAGTCGCTGCAGAGCGTGTGCGACGAGAGTTTGCAACAGCTGGAGTTTTGGTATCAGGAACATTCGATTCGGCAGTCCGTCTGGATGTGGCACGTCTGGTATTCATTGAGTGACACTGTGAAGTTTCCGCCAAAGGAGGTTGACATTTTTATGTGGCGTGAAATTTCTTCACACTGTCACACAGGGCGCCATGACTCACCTCATACGCCTAATAATGCACAATAATAAAGCCCGCCAATCTGACCCACTTCAAGACGACAAATTACAAAAACCCGAAAATGCATTGCAGACCTTTTACATACCCAACGAACCAAGTGATCATCCTTCCCAGAAGATAAAACATATAAGCTACAGCCACCTAGTAAAGACACTGCTAATGCCCCAGACCAGTGCTTTGTCCCCACATAGACTTGACTTTCTTATGATCCGCCGGATTTGCCTGTGCCTAACAATTAATGTCTCACTCAAACAAGTGGAGGGATAGTACTTCGTAAACAGTAATCAACGGCGCATCCTTCAACTCTGTCCATTCGCCCTTGAATCCAATATACCATAGCCGGGAAGTCTCCTCGGCGCCACCACTCCAGTTATCTTCGATGTAGAGGGTGATGTTCCGGACGTTGTTGAAGTTGACGCGTTTGACGGGGTATTCTGCGATGTCGATGTGGTGGGTCGAGTCATTGGGGGGGATGGTGGTGATTGTTTCGGTGGCAGGGAGGTCAGAGGCAATTGAGAAATCGATGTCTTCGCGATTGTGGAATCTACGGGTGTTAACAGTGGAATTGCGTAAGGGAGAAGTACATTTTGATGGTCTGTGGAGCGGTGGAATCATGTGGAGCACGGAGGAGAATGGATTTAAGTTTGACTTGGCCGGTAAAACTATCGTCAGAATTGGCTTGGAAAGGGAACTTTGTACGGGATGGATATAATCATTTGTTCATCTGCATCGCTTTCAAGGACCTATAAGAATCATCAGCGAGATCCCACGTCGCAGGCAGCTAACCTTCTCAGTATCCAGTCTCTGATCCCATGGCTTAATGATACTACGAGCCATTCCTTCGACACGCTCATTCAGGCACCGGACTCGCTCGAGGTAGATCCTGGAGTAGAGCGAGTCGCCGGGAACTAAGTCAGGAGGCGGTTCATGTGAATGAGAGCCTCCGCCGTGATTGTGGTCGTGATTTTCATCTGCACAATGAGAATGCGACATCTGCGGTGACTCAGTCGATGTCAATAGATTCGATCGAAGCAGTAATAGTCTGGGTTTGGTCTCGACTGGAGACTAACAGGAAATGCGTGATGAAGATCACTATTTTGAGCGCCGAACTGATCGACAGTCTCCCTCAAATACATATTCCTCGGCCTAAAAAGTTCGACCCCCAATTGTCCGCGAGCTTTGGACATAGACCGCTGATTTCTCCTTTTGCGACAATAGCGCGTTTCCAAGGCTGTCAAGTGGATAATCACCGGTGTCCTTTGCCAGGGGGAAAGTTCTTTGCATCCAGCGCCTGGGGGTTGCAACCGGCGACCTTCCGACATGAGGGTCTCTAGGCCCGTATACGCCGGACTTCCCTTAACGGGCACAATACCCAATCTGACTCGAGGATTACCGCCGAAACAATGCATTAGAGATGTATCCAAAGTCATTGCCGTTGCTAGTGCCAAAGGCGGCGTTGGCAAAAGCACCATCGCAGGTAAGAGCAACCACCAAAGTCACGGCTTCGGCTTATACTTCTAGTCAACCTTGCCCTGGCGATGGCACAGAAAGGCAGGCGGGTAGGTATTCTTGACGCAGATATATTTGGACCCTCGATTCCCCGGCTTCTCTCCCTCTCTGGCGAACCCCGTACGAATGAACGTATGCACATGGAAGAGACTTGCGTTTAATGTTGCAGACAACAGATTGATACCGCTGGCTAATTTCGGAGTCAAGGCTATGTCTATGGGGTTCTTGGTTCCCCCAGAGAACGCAATAGTATGGAGGGGATTGATGGTTATGAAAGCTTTGCAGCAATTACTGCATGAAGTTGAGTGGGGCGGGTTGGATGTTCTGGTGATTGATATGCCCCCTGGAACAGGTGATACTCAACTCACCATAACTCAACAAATATTCCTCGATGGTACTACTTACCTCTTGTGAATTCGCTTATCAAGGGGTGGCTATTGTTTCAACGCCGCAGGATATTGCTCTCATCGACGCGGTTCGCGGGATTAATATGTTCCGCAAGGTTCAAGTGCCGGTACTCTTCCGCGGCAATGAAACAAACGTTTAACGTAGATTCTTGGGATGATAGAGAATATGGCGTCGTTTACGTGTCCTCATTGTCATCATACAACTTCTGTATTTTTATCGGATGGTGTTGAAAGAGAAGCTAAGAAGCATGATATACCAGTATTAGGCAGCATCCCATTGAACCAGAGTATTTGTCGAGATGCAGATCAAGGGCGACCGACTGTTGTAGCAGAGAATAGGGCAGAGCTGGGACAAGTATTCGATAAGATAGCATCGAGGATACTAGATGAACTAAAAATATAACCCGTAATAATCCATTGTTTATGCATTTGCCAAGTCTGATTATAAAATGCCAATCTCATGATGCTCCTCACTCCTGAAACTCCTACGCATGATCATTACTCCTTCTCAACATTGAAGATCGGGTTGAGATGCTTCACTATACATACATTCCAATAGACTATACCCACCTTCCCTAACCTGCCTTTCCCCAACACCTGCAAACAGAACCCCTCAATTCGGAAACTCTCCAGATTCCGCTCGTAAAGCAGCCTTGAGCCTGACCTCCCAGCCACGTCTAACTGCAATCGTCAAAGCTTGCTTCACATCTTTTTCCTTTAAATTTCGCTCCTCTAACGTATATCCCTCCTCGTTCAACGCATCCCTCACGACCCACCGGATATAATCCCCCGTACTCGACGGCTGGATCTGTTTCCCCATCTCTTCTAGGTAAGAAATCCCTTGATCCAATCTCGCTGGCGTTATACAATATTGCACAAATGCATCGACAGATCGAGTTAGACCTACAGTCTTTGCGTCGACAACTGTGGACTTCCTTACGATCTGATGTGACGTGCTTTTGACCTTGAAATTGTACAGATGATAACTTGTCTGCGGGGGGATGTAAGTATATACGATTCCTTCCCCGGGTCCATCGATGCCAAAGTAAGCTGCCACCGGGCACTTTTTGTCAATGACCGCGACTAGTACGTCCATTTCCTGGTCCGCACGCTCTACATCGTTTAAATCCCGCAAGTCGATTGTAATTGAATACGAGGGAAAATCGCAGATATTGTATATCCGATGGTCTCGAAGCGCCACTGTCCGATATTTGCGTATATCCTGCCATTTTCGTTCGATCCGTATATTGAAAATAGTAAGGAACTTTGGTTCGACTAGACTCGTTCCAACGCCTTTCATGATCCCCTTGCCTGCCCATTCCGCGACCACCATGATTTCAGTCCACGGATCAGAGTATATCGTGGCAATTTGTGAAACAAGGTCGTTCAAAGGAGCCCTAGAAAGACTCCGATGACAGTCATATAAATCGGAGTCCGGGGAGAGGATGCGATTTCGGCTTTGAATACGACATGGCTGGTCATCGTTGGTGAATATTAAGGAGATGTTTGAGCCGTGGATCTTGATTGTCCCGAAGAAATCAACATGGGAGGACTCGGGAGGGTCCTGTGTGCTGAGAAAGTGTCTGCGGAAGGAGTCGAATGTGCGTGTTTCTGGGTAGAAAATATGGTTCTCGTCGTTCTTGTCTTCGTTTGATGCCCCAGGCATGACTCGACCAGTTTGTCACCCGCTGGTATTCAAACAAAATGCGCCACGCGGATCGTGTCAGGGGATCAACGACATCTGAAGCAACTCACACCCAAAGGTATATCTAATGCGAATTGGGGCAACAGAGTTGTTTCTCAAGAGAACTCTTCCAAATTTGTCGGCGTAGTTGAATCTCCTGCTATAATGACCTACATATATCTATCAGATTGAGACGTATTAATATTTCTATTCGGAAACAGAGTGAAAGGCGACATATCTATAAAACGCCAACAAAAAGACTACTCTAATCTAAGGGGTACAACGACCAATGTACCTAGGATACAAGCAACACTCCCTACAAATTAGCGTATACCGACAAATAAGGCAAACCTGACGGTATATCTGTGCGTCATCCAAGCCAAGAATCTCTCAAGACCTAATCCATATCCACCATGCTCGCAACTTCCGTATTTACGTTGATCGGTGAACCAGTAGTATGGATCTTTAGGCAAGCCGTTGGTTTCAAAGGCCTTGATAAGAGTATCGTGATCCCAGATACTATGATATTAAAGGTGCAAAACAAGGGGATGATACCGCATGGAGCCTCCCACTATCTCTCCGACGCCGGGGATGAGGATGTCGGCGGACTCGGTAACACGGGGATCATGTGGATCGGGCTGCATGTAGAAAGCCTTGATTGGACGAGGAAAGTGGGTTAGAACAATTGGTTCGTCGAGGGTATCGACCATGAATCTCTCAGGGGCTGTTCCGTCAATTCACTGTCTCTTCAAAGGGCGAACCTTCTTCGATATCCATGCCAAAGGTATGTACTTTTCCGTCTTTGTTGAGAGCTCTGGTTTCACCCTCAGCGGCTTTCTGGGCAAGCCATTCAATGGCCTCCTCATATCTCATCCTCCTGAATGGACCTACTGTCAACATGATTTCCTTAGGGGGGTACGTTTCGGCGGAGCAAATCGTCTTTCTCGGAAGTTGGGGTCCCTCTTGAGAACCCCCTCATCTTGTTTGATGTAAGTATTCGCTCCATCGATCCAGCACTGATCGATCATATCTTTGATAATCGGATCCGCCAAAACCTTATCCACAACCCGACAAATCTGTTCAATTAACCGTCGCCTTCATGGGACGCCTACCGTATCCTCAATATGAGTCAACAGTTCATCAAATGTCAAAAACGCCAATTCCGCCTCAATATGCGTATATTCGCTCAAATGTCTCCTTGTATGACTCCGTTCGGCCCTAAAACTAGGTGCAATGCAATACGCATCCCCCAAACTCGCTAACGCAGTCTCCAAATACAATTGACTGCTCTGCGTCAAATACGCATTCTCGCCATAATATTTGAAGTCAAACAACGTGCTTCCGCCCTCGACTTGGGTTTGCACCATACAGGGGGGAGTGATTTCGGTGATGTGGTTCTCGAGATATACTTGGCGGAAGGCAGTGAGGACGGCCGCGCGGATTTTGAGAACGGCCGCGGGAATGGGGTTGCGGATCACGAGATGGCGTTGGTCGTAAAGGGTCTGGGGGAGGGCGTCGTCGTTGATCAGAGTGTCGCGCGAGGAGAGACCGCTGGGAGCGGCGGAGATGATGCTATAGAAGTCCGCGGACAGTTCGTGCCCACCGGGGGCTTGTTGGCCTTCTTTCACCTACATAGTTAGCATGCAAGGGAACTAAGAGAGAAACATACAGGAGAGATGGTCCCATAGATGGCGATGGTGGTTTCAACGGTGAGTTCTTGGATGGCACGACTCTTCGCCTAGAGATTAACGCAATAATATGAGGCAGTATACCAAGTTCCCCGTGAGAACACATTGAAGATATAGGTCACTCCCGTCTCTCAAATCCACGAACACGAGTTTGCGACTCTGAGCTCGCACGGACGCGACCCATCCACTGACCACGACTCTCGTCCCCCTCTTTGTTCCGGCCTGACGGATCTTAATCTTCTCCGCTTTCGGCAGACTCTGATCCTCCACTATCTCAGGCTCAACCGCCTCTTTTGTAGTCGTAGTAGAAGAAACCACTGACGCCGCCTTAGCTTCCTTCCTGCGAATCCCATCAAGGGTCTTTTGCAGTTTCTTAAGCGCCGACTTTGTGATTTCCACATACTCTGATTCGGCATCCTTTTTGACCATAATTGAGATCTTATCGAGCCCGCCATGCTTCAAGGACGCCTGCACGGAGGACTTGTATGGTGTGGACGTGGTGCCTGAGCCAGTTTCATCGGATCCATTGGCCTCGTCAACAAAAACTTTTTCTTTGCCTGCAAAAGGACCGGGTGAGTCATGTGCGATGGAGGAAGTACCTGTGCTGCTGTCGGCGAGATGAAGTGCCTCAGCGGCCTTGGAGAGCAGGTCTGTCATGCTGGAAACACGCTGGGGAGGAGTGGTTGGTGCAGTGAGGACGGGTGGTTGGATGCGCTGTTGGTTTCCGAAGATCTGCCAAAGGAGAATCGAGTCACCGTGCACGGACCCTGCCGCGAGATAGTAGCGATTGACTCATACGAGAACGAAGTACATACAATCCGTAACATGCCATTTCACTAGCTATTCCCACATGATGATATCTCTATGCCTGCTTAACCGGTTCATTACTCAGAGTCAAAATCTCGCTGCGAATCTTCTGTCCTTTGCCCTCCAGGTCCTTCAACTTGTCCTCTGTCCGTCCAATTTCGGCTCTAATAAATTCTAGCCTCTTGTCCACCAAATCACTTGCCTCCGCCAACGCCTGCTGCAACAATAACGGCCCATTTGCCTTGTAAATCTTTGCATCGTCCGATAACGTGAAGAATTCCTACTATAAGCATTACGTCCATTAGCGGGTCTGGAACGGGAAACAGAGGGGAATGCACTTTCTGGACGGATATGTTTTCTTGGAGCTGTGATTCGAGTTTTTGCCGGTTTGATACTGTGGTGGAGAGTTCTAGAGGTTAGACGTGTCTTGGTTTTGGTAAAGCACGTTTTTGGGCTTCTTGCCATTGTTTTTGCGCTGCTTCGAGAGAAGCCATTTTAGGGTGGTTTGCTGTCAACGGTCACCGGCGAGGAACACACAGTGATCTGCACCACAAGAATGATTCCACTTGGAACGTTAACGATCAGATGAATCAATCAGCAGATAGACTCTGAAATATAGCGCTGAGCTATACTCCATTCGCAAGTAGCTTTAATGTAAACGGATGATCGACCTTTGGATATATTACGATCTGTGATGATATGCTGAAACTATGGAAGATATATAAACTCATCAAAGGAACACCAGTATCCATGCATTTACGCCAACAACGAATATTTCGACCTCGCTTATATTTTCAGCGTTCATCGCCGGTGTTGACTTTGCCATCGAATCGAGCCTGTCGTAGCAACTTCCTAGCTACCCCCTCCATCCTCTCCTTCTCCCACTCCTCAACGACCTTTGAAAAACACACATGCGAGCAAAACACATATCGCAGCCGCGCCCTAGACAAAGCCACGACCTGAATCCTATCGACCTCGGCATGCACCGGGAGAACAATCTCGGAACACGCCGAGCAAATGTCGTAGGGAAAACGTACCGGAAGAAAATGGGAGGGGAAAGGTAATTGTTGGCTGATTTTTTCACAGGATTGATCCATGAACTTGCCCGTGGTGTAAAGTGGCTCTAAATCCTGCCAGCACAGGTCGTTGGTGCCGGCTTCTGATGTTACTGGGATGGAGGAGATGATTAGGCGGGTACATAGTTGCGCTAAAGTCGGTATCGGGCGAATCTTGTTGTGCTCGGGGGTGTTTCTGCAGACGCAGTGGTATTCAGTGTTCGTGGGATTGAGTTCCGAAACTTCGATGTCGACTTGCTTGATCAATTTCGTCTTGCGATCGCGAACATCATCGATCTGGAGATGATGCAGATTCGGCAGCTGCGCTATTTGACTGGGTAAGTAGGTTAGATTATTATATCGCACGTCCAGCTTTTGAAGATTCTCTAGACCGATAATCTGGGGAGGCAGGACTTCGAGTCCGATCCTTCGCAAATCCAACACACATAGATTCTTGAATAGATTGAAAAATGAGAGGGGAAGAGTAGGAGTCGCTGTCCTAATCTGCAATTTATCGATGCTATTGCTCGAATCGGGGCGCAGGCCGAGTAACTCCTCCGTGGTGATTAAGGTGCCCGAGGGCAACGCACCCTTTGTCTTCGGGGTTCTCTTTTTCCGTGACTGTTTCTTCGGCGCTGGCGGACTGGTTATCACGGGCATTCCTCCGAGGTCGAACGAAGGTTTGCTCGTTATCAATCAGCAAAGGATCATGTTGTCGTCCGGGAGAACGCGGCGTCAGGCGAGCCGATAATGTGTGAGATCACGTGATTAGACGAAAATCCCCCGGATTCTCCCATTTTAAAACCCCCGAATCACCTCTGCCATCACTCGAGGCCTTGATTCATGTGCCTAATTATACGGTCCATCTATCGAACTCTCACTACATAGCTCGACAACCTGAAACAGTAGTCTGTCAGCCGCAGCACTGACCGATCACACCCTTCTTATCTGCACCACAGGCGCCGTCTTATGTGTCGCAATGACACGCTGAAGCACACCAACGAAGCGTAACAGAAACAGAGAAATGCTACCACTCTTTTTGAAGTCAAATATCCCAAGAAACACATTTGGAGCAATAGGCCTTCCCCCGCCTACAATGATATGCAGATTCCCTGGAACTCTGGCTCCGCTGCGGTGGGTCTCCGTCATATGCTCCGGGACAATACACTGAAGGACATATCTCTTCGTTCCAATGTCGGCCGGGAAAACAATCGAGCTGTCCACCTGGCTCGGAAAAACGATTCTTCATACTACGCCGCATATCCAATTTACCGGTCCTAGCCAAAAGGGCTATAACGTGGGGTCAGGCCAGCTTCGCACGCAAGATGAGACGACACTTTTCCAATCAGGAAGTCGCATGCTCGGCTATCATGTTGGCATCGAAACCTTTTGCTGGACATTAAATGCGGCGGTGTTGCGCAGTCAAAGCGCGGGATGGCAAGGCCGCTCGAAAAAGAGAATAATGCCAGCAAGCTATTTACGTTGTCCTTCAATCTCTTCTGCGTCGTCTACGACGGAGGTGGTTCATGCTATACCGGTTGGACTCGCGCAATTCCGACAAGAGTGGCCGAACTTCTTTATCGTTCTGTATCCACCGTGGATCGGTATGTGTAATACGGAGTTTACTTAATCGGGGGTGAATGTGAAGATTCAGACAGATGAAGGATTTACGGCACTACACCTTGCTTATGCTCGGTATTGCGACCGGACATGTATGAAGTCGAGTATATCAATGTCGTACTTGGAAGCACAGTTGAAAGAAAGGAAGACCGGAGAAGTGTCGAACACCATATCTGTGTTGAACGAGTTGGAGATAGACGAGGAAGCGATTGACCACGTCACGGGCTTTAATACAAAACCTTATTTTTCATGGCTACGTGAGACAATGACCGAGGAAGGACAACTAGAGATATTTTAGGAAGGATAACGTATGTATGTATAGGCTTGTAGTATCTGATTTTTATTAGATATCCTCGTCAGTCTTTCTCCATTGTCTTGCCTTATAATTTCTTCTCCGCGGCCGTGGCGGGATCGTAAACTGTCGGCCAAAGGTTGACAGATCTATACCCACCACAAGTCTTTCCATCTCGGTAAACATCGTTCTGTCCCTCTCTGGCAAACGCTCGATCAGAATTTGCCCCTGGCCACTCCTTTTGCGAATCCGGTTTCCTGGGGCCTTGCTTTCCTCACCATCGCCATCGGCATCAGAAACAATATCTTCTATTATATTCATCGTCGCAGGTTCCAAGCCCATGTTAATCAGTTCTTGGTTGACCCAACTTATATACTTTCCGAGACGTCCATAGTAATGTCCATACTTCTCCTTATTCGTCAAGATAAAGAGAAAGAACCCGCGTTTCCGCTCCTCGCTGCCCTTGTTGAACTTGTCGATATACTTGCTCCAGTAGAAGTCAGGGTGATGCAACACCAAATACTTGGCCACCTTGAACTCTGCTTCCTTCTCCCGTCGCAGGTACTCCAGCTGCTGTACACACTTTTGAGAGATTATGTAGGCTTTGAGTTCAGGGGCGGTCATTCTGTATGTGGGTCCATAGATTAGGCGACCAACCCAGGACCCTCCTGGCATTTTCTGTATGAGTCTGCCGAACCAGGATCTAGCTTTGCAAACTGAGGATGCAGGGGTGTCGGATGTAGTAGAGTTATAGATGGTGCCGTTGAGAGAGGTTGAGTTGAGAGTGACATTTCGAGCCACGAGCGCCATTCCTCGCGCATGGACTAATGCCATTGTGATGAAGGATATTATTGCATGCGCTCAGATATGAGCTGCGAGTGTCAGATCTGCGGGCAGATCAGACAACTATCATGATCTAAAGTCTGACTTTCCTTGGCCGGGCATGTGACATCTTTCAGTGTTGCGAGGTTACTCAGTTCCAGTTACTAGAGACCAACAGTCCCTCAGTGATATCGAGTAACAAATTGACTGCCAGATCGGGCACAAACAGGAACTAAGTGTCAAAATTGATTGCATATGAACCATATTGCAGATGAACCGGGCTTAAAAACAATGCTCCTCATGAATGGCCATGCAAACAACGCCCTACATAACAGTACAACAGGAGTTCTACTGTTAATTCCAAGAATATAGGTCTCCAAACCTGCTTCTTTGCAGTTCTAAAGAACATCTTACTCTGCGCACTCAAAGCATCGCTCTTCGCCACCAAGTCATCCAATTTCTGTCCTCTGTCAAGCACCGACTCTATCGTTTTATGAAGAACAATTTTCGTCTCATCCAACTCGGCTTGAACTCTCATGATAGTATCCGCCTGTCTCGGATCTTGGAATCTAGTTAGATACTATGCAGTCAATGTTTATCTTTGCGAGGGAGCCGTACCCCATGAAGTTCAGGAAAGTCAAGAGACGATGAAGAGTTGATTTTTGAAAGAGGATACCGTTGAAGGAACTCATCGAGGATTTTGGTGAGCAATGAATATGCGACACGGATAGGATAATCTTTGTCTGATATTAAGACGCCTGCTATGCTCTCTGTTCGTGCATATACATGGCTCACATACTCTACAAGGTCAGTTCCAAGCACACGGATGAGAAGTGTGCGTACGATTCTCTTCAACATCCTGTCGCTGGCCGGCCTTTGTCCGCTCGGCGACCGTTTGGGAGAAGAATGTCATAAACTCGCCCACGGAGGAACGCTGGAAGAATCCAAAGCTAGAAAGATCTTGGGCTGAAGCCAGTTGTACTGCAGGTTGAATGTCATTTCGGAGGATGGCGATGGAGAAGAGACGCATTCTCTGTTGTCCAAGGATCGGTGACAACACGGTCTCAGGTTTAGAATTTAGCTGATGGATTGATAAGATTAGGTCGCGTCGATCGCATATCTTCGCTAGAACTGCCCACTACTGACAGCGCAGGAATAACCTGCAACAGGTCATAAAAAACTGGACCTCGTCGGTTGTAACTCCTGTTACCAAAGAGTCGCAATGAAATGGCCGCTGTTTGGTGGTTCGCCAGAAAACTGACCAGGGTAAAAGAATCTCAAGGATTGAAAGCAGCTCATTACGGTCACCATACAAGACATGTGTCCACTGAGAGAAGAAATGCGTTTGAAAGCAATGGATGCTCTGATACATTTGTAATCCCCCATTCTGCGTCCAATAATCACTTTTTTGCATTATATCCCAGCCATAAATCCACCACGCTAAAAATATCGAAGAAAAGCTTCAACACCACAGAAGCTCGGGTTGCCAGTACTTCCGCCTTTCCTGTTCTCATTTTCGATACCAAAATCTCCCAGGACCTCTAGCCAGCTACTCATCGACCTCCATCTCCACGGTCTTTCGTTTATTTTTCTTTGTAATCACCGGTACTTTGACCTTCTCAGGCTCAACGTCTTCTTCATCACTGCTAATCCATTTCTCCTCTTCTTCAAGCTGCATCATATCCTCCTCATCAACAGTATCCTTCTCTGCAAACATCTTATACTTCTCATCCATCTCGATAAGTTTCTTCGCCGCCGCCAAAGCACGTTCCTTATTCCCCGCCATGCGGTTTTTGTAAAATGCTCGTTCCCTCCTGGCCCGGATCTCGGATATCCGCTCCATAGCACGCAGTGTTGTGGCTGCAAGTTCACAGTTGTATCTTGTAGGGATCTGTCTTCGGGCGGCGAAGGTGAGCGTTGAATCCTTTCTGTCAGAGACATTGCAAGACAAAAGGAGGGAAGTTACAAGAGTCATTTCTTTGCCCGCACTGCGACGGAAGGCCTTAGTCCAGCGAAGCTACATGTAAGTTACTTGTTCATGGAAGGAGGCTATACTTTTCTGGGGTTTCGTTTCATTTTGAAGTTCTTGTGGCATTTTGAGCGACAGAAGCGGAATTCTTTTGCATCGTTTCGAACAAACATGATTCCATGTCCAGGCTACAACGTGCGTTAGCACCCTCTGGTCGGGAATGTACATATATTGGGCCACTGCAGAAGTAGCAGGTATGGATTCTATCGCTGTTAGCTCCCTTTGCTAGCACACCGGTACCTCATCGTGGATTGTTCGTGATGTGAAGGATCGACGACGAATTTTTTTCAGTTGGGAATACCCGCCCTGAAGTTTGCCACACGTATTAAATATCAGCCAATCACAAACCTTGGGGCGGGGCGGTTTTTCGCCCGCGTCTTGCTTCTCGTGACAGTTTCTACGTCCTCTCTCACAATATGGCGGCACTGCGATCAGGATAAAGACTTGATCTATTTATATAACCATTAAATAGTGATATGATCTGACTACTTATAAGGAAATAGAGGTGCTAGGATGAGGACTACTAAACTGACCTAAATTCTACCTGCTCCATCTCGCCTACTTTCCCAAGCACTGCTCAAGAAACTTACTTGCATCATCTACCGCCAACTTGACATTGACCACATCAGGCCCCGTTCCCGAAAAGGTACTACCCTTCCCTCCTCCGCCGCCTCCGACGACTGCTTGCACTCTGAGCGACCATTCCTTCGGATCGAGCTGTTCTATAGTCTCCTAACACATCAGACCATAAAAATATCAAGGGGCATACCTGAGGGACATAACACACGTGGACCACTTTGGATTGATCTACTGCAAGAAGCATGATAGGCTTTTTTGTCTGCCACTTCTTCATTGCGGACAAGATTGCGGTGGTCAACGACTTTGGATCGGGACTGACTTCTAAGAGTGCGACCATGCCGGGTTTCTTTTCGTTTTCGCCTGCAAAGAATTCGGTGATCTTGGAGACGATGATTTTCTCGTCCGCCTTGGCCTTTTCTTTCATCATCTTTAGACCCTCCGTTTCCATTGCTTTGATTCGATTGGTAAATCCAGACCGTCGAACCGCAGGAATGACTCCCTTCAGATCCTTCTCATTCTCAGTCTTCAATGTCCCCGCGAACGTGAGTTTTTCAAGGGACAACGGCATTCGTTCGACTTTCGAAAGTTTCACATCAAAATCATTTGCAATCCTGCAAGCCTCTTCTGCATCTGACCCTGTGACTGCAAAGATCCGTCTGATTCCCTTGGCAATGGACTCTTCGGTGAGAATAACAAGGTTCTTGATATCTCCTGTCTTTGCAACATGGGTGCCTCCACAGAATTCAATGCTGTATTTCTCCCACTTTTCGTTGTCAACGTCCGCGAGAACTTCATCAAGTGGCGCACCAACCGAAACGACGCGCACTGGATTCGGATATTTTTCCTCGAAGATTCTGCGCACGCCTCGGATCGTTTCGGCAATATGTAACGGGACATCCTTGCCATACACCAGGACATTGTTTCCGATATAATCAGAACAAATGTTCTCGATCCTATCCAACTCGGAGTCTTTGCAAGGAGACTACAATTAGATCAGATGTTGATAAAGAGTACATTATATGAGAAATCAAAACGTAGTTTCTCGGCAGCGACCAATGAACCTCGTTGATCAACACCCTTCCCGAGGACCTCTCGAAGGCCGAAATTGAGAATATGTGTTCCAGTGTGATTGTTCTTGATTGGCCATCGTCTCAGTTCATCATAAGTCGCAATGACTTTATCCCCCACTTTCAGTTGTCCAGAACTCAAGTAGCCAGTGTGCATGATATATCCCTTGTATGCCTGGACATTGGTGACCTCGAAATCCGCCTGGCCATCAATCGTGATTCGACCCGTGTCGTATTCCTGACCACCTTGTTCGGCATAGAAATTGGTGCGATCAAGAATAATACCAATTTGTTCCGACTCATCGATTCCCTCGGTTGACTTTGTGAATTGTGTGGATTTCGTAAAGATCGCTTTGATTTCCGCAGGAAGGGGGTCAAGTTGGAATTTGAAAGAGTCGTCCGTCTTGGGGACCGAAGTATCTTGCTCTAATACACCGCGCGCATGAATATCCAGCTTCAATAATTCTTCGCCACCTTTACCCTCTTTGCGTTGTTTGCTGATTTCCTTGGCCCTCGCTTGGGCTTCCTCAAACCCTTTCTCGTCGATGTCCAGGCCATTCTCTTCGGCCATGAGACGAGTCAAATCCGTGGGAAAGCCATATGTATCATAAAGTCTCCATACGAATGCTCCGTCGACGGTCTTTGCGCCAGTAGATTTGGCTTCGGCGAGGTACTTCTCGAAGAGACCTTCTCCGCGATCGAGTGTACGCGCGAATGAGACTTCCTCTTCGTTCAAGATCCGTGTCAGGTCGTCTTGCTTCTTTGTGATTTCTGGGAAAATATCACCCTGAAGTTAGTAAGCATAACCGTGAATAACATACCACTTGTTCAATGAGAGTAGGTGCGAGGTCAGAAAAGAAATGGCCGATGGGCGTGTTGAAGCGTTTTCGGACATAACGTGCACCGCGTCTGAGAATACGTCTCAATACATAGCCCCTCTCTTTCGGTCCGGGAACCCCTCCATCGGAAATCGCAAACGTCAGAGTGCGTACATGATCAGCGACAACGCGATACGCAGTATCAAGCCCGTCGACATCATCCGCGCCCTCTTTCCCAGAATAGGGTCTCGCTCCCGTGAGTTCCTGAATCCTTGCAAACAGAGGCGTGAAAACATCGGTATCGTAATTGGACATTTTGTTTTGTAAGACCGAGACCAGACGTTCAAAGCCGAGTCCAGTATCGACGTGTTTTGCCGGGAGAGGGCGCAGCGAGCCATCTGCTTCACGGTTGAATTGGATGAAGACGTTGTTCCAGATCTCAAGAACGTTGGGGTCGTCCATGTTTACTAGATGTGCTGCGTTTCGTCCCCCGATTCGGTCGTAATGGAGTTCCGTGCAAGGACCACATGGACCCTGATCGCCCATTTCTACAAGTCAGATGGGGGATGGAAGTATCACGCACCCCAGAAATTATCTTTCATGTTCCCGGGCAAGATATGGTCTTTTGGACACCCGATCGCCTCCCACAGCGCTTTCGTCTCATAATCCGGCTCAAGTCCACTCTTCTCATCTCCACCAAAATAAGTCGCATATACTACCTGTTAACACAGGATCTTCAAAGGTGTGTGTATGTACTTCTATCGCCTGAAAGACCGTAAACCTTTGTCAATAACTCCCAACTAAACGCGACGGCCTCTTTCTTGAAATAATCACCAAAACTCCAATTACCCAGCATTTCAAACCTGCTATCAGTATCCCCCCACAGTGATCAGATACATAGTGTGATGATATGAATCACGTCCGACATCCTCGAGGTCGTTGTGCTTGCCGCCTGCACGGATACATTTCTGCGTATCTACTGCGCGGGTCAACTTTGCAAGACTACTCGACGGATCGACTTCTTCCAAGAAAATCGGCTTGAACTGATTCATCCCTGCAATAAGCGTCGCTATGCGAAAGTGACGGGACCTGCATTCGTGAAAAGCAGAGTTGGGTCCTCATACGGGATTGTTGAAGAGGAAGGAACAACCGTATGACCACGATCTTCAAAGTATTTCAAGAACGTATCCCGGACCTATGATTCTTAGCGCTGCCGTGGACGGCCACGGGGCGACAGCGTACCTTCCTTGCGGGCCATTGCTCAGCAGACATTTTTGGACGACTGGAGCTAAAGTTTCGCACTCGAGCGCAGAGCCTGAAAGAAAAATGGACAGTGGATAGAGTAGTAGGTTTGGTGAAAGTGGATAAAAGCGCTTTGGATAAGCTGAGAGCCACGTTTCGCAACGACGAGGGCGACGGGCCGTTTTCTTATGTAGGGACGCTTTATATTTTCGGGTGACTCGAAATTTGAGTTCAGGGTAGGGGTTCTCTCTCTCATTTGGGAATGGATCAGCGGCAAAGTTTCAGGAACAAGGTTTAGGAAAATGCCATGGCGGTAGATGAGGAGGAAAAAGAAAAATGCTACCTATGCCAACAAATACAAAGACAGAATTCTACGCCGTGAAATCAACCTCGATCGCTAGATTATCACAGAACCCCATCAAATCCAACATTACGGTTCCATAAATGCCCATCAACACCGTTCAAACTTAACCGTGGAGGCGAAATATACTTTTTGACTCAAAGGGATACTTCAGGATGGGATAAATTAGTGTACTCGGCGCCACCGCCGTTACTATACATGAATACACCATCTGAATAAATCTACGTATACGGGATTTGTGGTTCCCATCACTCAGCTTTGCCCTCTCCGTCACTGGCCACCTCAGTGCTCTGCACTGCGCTATTATCGACCTCATCAGACGCAGTATCATTTGCCTTCAAGGACAGTCCCTCTACTCCTTTTTGAACTAAATGTCAACCATTGCCTCAAAGAAGTGATATACCTCCATCTACGTCATCGCCATCTAAACCTCGTTCTTTCTCCAGATAATCAGGCCATTCAGGAAATAACTCGAGATTCCCATCCGGAGAAGCAATACTTTTCGCAAGTTTCTCCTTCCCATTCTTGTTCAAATCGGCCTTCCATTTCTCAACGAGCCCGGCCGTCAAACTCGGCTTGTAAGTCCTGCTGAAGAGGACTGCTTCTGGCGTCCGTCCAGTCGAGACCAGAAGATCCACACAGGCAGAGATATTGCCAAGTGCTAGCTCGCAGGTGAAAGCAATGTTATTCTGGTATGCTTCTTGGGCTAAGGTGGAGAGGTGTTTAAGCCCGTCGCGTGAGCCCGTCGCAGTGTATAGAAGAAGCAAGGAGCCGAGATCTTTTGCGCTCTTGAAACATTCTTCGGCTAGGTTGAGGTCCCAGGCTGCTAATGCTGCATCACCCACTTGTTTCCATTTCGACTCGATATTGGATTCTAATCGTTAATCATGGGTGCACTGGGAGCGTGTACGTCTTGCTAATTCACAGGCAACGTCGAGTTTGTGCAACTGCAAAGCGAGTTCAAAACGTTGTTCAGGATCCGTGGAAACTTCCAGAGCCTTTTCTTTGTATCCTGTTGTCAGCACAGATAAATGTCGAGATAACCTTGTCCCTCTAGGAATCGCGCAATCTTGGGCATTTGATCCGCCGGGATTTGTGCAAGCAACGTCTCCGCAGTATCCATATCTCCTCGAAGGATAACAGTCTGATACTCAACAACCGATAAACTCAAAGCATATGAAATGATGTTCACATCCTTGTCGGCAAGGTATACACGCCCGTCACGAGCAATGTATCCCAGAAGGTAGAGTCCCGGGTCGATATGTGTGATCGTGTAGGCTTGTTCGCCGACGAGATACTGCAATCTGTTGACAGTGGTGTATATGCAGACATCACCGACCCATTTCGCAGTTCGCACACTAGCATAAATTCCCATTCATGACATGCAGGGATACCTCTCGCTGATATCTACGACAACATCAAAGGCGTCTTCAACACCTTCATTCGGATCCGTCGTCCCGGAAGCAACAGCCTCGCTATATGCAGCTCGATTGAAACGGAGCACATAAAAGTTGTCCTCTGTAGCAATGGCCAATAATTCTCCGCTATCGCTCCAGTATACCTATCATAAGCCCAAACCTAAGAAAGGACATACATTCCGTGGTGCCTCGTTAATTCGTCGCACGAGAGATCCGGTATCCCAATCATAGAAGCAAACCCATGATTGTCCTTTAACTGCAACGAGATGTCCACCGAAGAGCCCTTCCATTGCGAAAGAGACGTTCAACACACCCGTTCTCTCCTTGAAGTTCTTGTATAGACGGATACTGGTTGTGCTTTCTCTGATGGCGTATTCATTGCTGTTGCTGGCCCAGACAAAGTCGAGTGCCGGACCAAAGGCTTTGTTGTTCAGACGCAATGCAGTGTAGATTATATATTCGCCGTCGCCTAAAGCAGCCACGAATCTCCCGTTCGGTGAATGTGCTATGGTTTGAGGATAGATCTCCGACGAACCCATTTCTTTGACTGATAGTAGAAGTTTTGCACCATCCTTTATCTCGGCGTCTATTCATTAGTTAGACGTATAAAAGTCATACCCGCAGGCTTGAGTATTGCCGTTTCGATCTCTGAAAATTTAGCCCAAATGATTTTTCCCGTGTTGTCCATTGAGACGGCAGGTTCTTCCTTGCCCAATCTGATCACAACAACTCCCTCATCGAATCCCATTCCGATTTCCTGTTTCCCCCTCAAGTACGCACAACACCAGGCTCGCTCAAGTCCATAATTCAGGGTCTGTTCCAGTCTGTATGTATTGGCATGCCAAATCTTGACCGTCCCGTCCTCGCTGCCACTCACGATGATAGGCTGAGTGGGATGAAAGCACGCAAACGAGACATTGGAGGTATGTCCTTCTAGTGTCTGTACGCAAGCTTTGGTCTGATAATCCCAGATTTTGACAAGTTTGTCGTCTCCCGTGGTGATGAGATATGGTTTATCGCTTGCGTGATAGTAGTCGACGTGATTGACGCCTTTGTCGTGCGCGTCGAGAGTGTAGTTTGCGGTGGAGGAGGCGAAATTCCAGACCTTGACAGTGCGGTCAAGGCACGAGGAGGCAAATGTGTTGGTGTCTTTGGGGTTGATGGCAAGGGACATAACGTAATGGGAATGACCCTCGAACACTCGAAGACACTTCCAGTCTTGATCCCAGTTCCACAGCTTGATGGTCATATCATCGGAACCGGTGAGGACAAACGATTGTGTGGGATGCACAGTGATACATCGAATGTAACTAGAGTCAGCACCAAGCTTGTAAGAATGTGTACTCTGGATGCGCTTCGAAACTGACTACCCTTTCCTGAGTGTTGTAGTTGAAAACTCTCTACGCAACATCAGCCGGAACAACAAAATCCAATACCAACTGAAAGTCATCACTTCCCGTGACAATCCAGTTTTTCCGCGCAATAAACCGACAAGCGCGCACAGGAACATCAGTAATATCGAACGTCCTGAGCAACAACTGCGTCTCATAGTTGTAAATGTAGACCTTGCCGTTGTACAAGGCACACAAAATCCAGGGCTCGACAGGATGAAAATCCACGGCCTTGACACGGTCGGACCTGCTGGACAAGAGCTTCTTGATTTCTGTCCGTTTGACCTACACACACACTTGTCAGTACTCTGCTGAGGGGGAATTGGTGTGTTGTGAGGCGAGGGGAGAATTACCATCGTGTTGAACTGTTGCAAGAAATCGTCAAAACCGAGCGCGTGGCCAAATGCTGCGTTGGGATGGGTTAATTGTCTTGCCACGAAAATGGCATCGGTTGCTGTAGCAATTTCAAGAGTAGCAGCCTTAGCAGGGGCAAGAGGGTCCCGAGATCATGGCGCTTGTTATCATACAGGCTACAAGTCATCCTATGCTATGCTATCGACCACGTCTTGAACGATCCCCAAATTGTCCTCTTTTCTTGCGTTCCTGTACTTTGTCCAAGAGCGCATCAGCCTCTTGAAGCTCCTTCTTCAACACATCGGCAAGATAATTCATCCCATTCGACTGATCCGACAAAATCTATCATTAGGCAACGATTCGTAGTACAGAGGTACATTTGCAATCATCTCGGTAGTGCTCTCATCAGACCAATCAATTCCACCCTCCCCTTCCGCCCGACTTAACAACGCAAGTCTCTGCTTGACAGCTCCTAATCTCGCCCAGATCTCGCCGACTCGGCCAAACGAGTCCGGATCCTTCAATTCCCTCTCTAAAGTAACCAACCTCTCCTTCAATACTTCTTCTTCCGGACGCAGCGCATATCCACGAGACTTCAACACCTGTACTTTCGCAGCAAGTCTCAGCGCCCGATGAGATAAAGTAATCAACTTATCCCGCGCATTATCAACTTTAGGCGCCGTCATCAAGTCGTGGCTTTTCTGCAACTCTGCCAATTTACCCACAATTTCATGCATTCGCGCACGATACGTCAATACCTGCGTCTCCTGTAACTGACTCCGTTCCTTCAACGCGGGAAATCCCACTGCCAACACAGGGACAACACTGTTATCAGGTCGCGCAGCAACGGCCTCGTCCCATTTCTTCTGGTCGTGGTTGGGAGGTTTGGTGTAGAGGGCAGCTTGATCTGTGCCGACGCGGTTGTAGAAGTAGGTCTGGAAAATACATTCGGGAGAGGTGGGGTCCCATTTTTGTTTGAGGAGTGTTATTTGGTTTTCGATGCTTGGTGGCTGTGCGGGACCGTAGTTGAGGTTTGAGGGGCCTGGAGCGGGGGTGCCGGAGTTTGTGGAGCGGAGAGAAGAGCCAAAGTCGCCGAAGATGGAGGGTTTGGGGGGGAGTGATGTTGCGGAAATGGAAGAGGAGAAGGAGGAAGGTAAGGTTTGATGACCAGGTTGAAGTTGAGGTATTTGAGGTTGTTGTTGTTGCTGTTGTGGCTGCTGTTGGGATTGATTGAACGTGCCGAGGCCGCTTCCAAAGCCGCCTCCGAAGGATCCTCCAAAGGCACCAGTACCACTAGTTCCGCCTCCCAGTGTCCCTCCCAATCCACCACCCAATCCTGAACCTAATCCCCCGCCTAATCCGCCTCCAAGACCTGTTGTTGGAGCCGTTGAGCCACCAAAAGCATTGGGCGCCTGTTGCTGCTGCGAACCCCGAAGACTGAACGGAGTATTCTGTGTTTGTGTTTGCGTAGTACTGGATCCAAACCCAGATCCAAAGACCCTATTCCCACCTCCAAATGTGGATCCACCCAACGCGGGAGCTGCTGTCGATGTCGATGTATTCGTTCCTCCAAGCCCACCAAAAGGACCCGCCGTTGACGTATTTAAAGCAGTAGGACTCGAGGCAGTCGGTCCTCCAAAGAACGATCCCGTTCCCGCTCCCGCTCCAGCACCATTCGCAGCGGTGCCGTTCGCCGCAGACATTCCTAGATTTCCCAACGCAGGGGGCTTCTTTTTGCTTGAGCCAGATAATCCAAGCAGGGCAGGGTGGTTTGGGTTGATGTTGGTGGACGGCTCGAGGGTCGGACTGTTTGGTGGGGCGGGGCGTTTATCTGCAGACCCTAGACCAGATGCAGTTCCTGTCCATCAACAAACGTATACTGGTCAAACACTCGTACCGAACAAAGACATGCCTCGGTCACTTGACACGCGAGATCAACAATCATTGCAAGGCCCTCAATCGCTGCAAAAAGGCGTGGCTTACGTTAGAAATACCCTTTACGAACCCTAATTTAGAAAGTACTGAACTGAGAGAAGGATCTCGCCGTTCATTTACAAGCTCAGGACATGCCCAAGTTAGGAGGCACACTATTCAGACAAGTAAAAGTCAAAGATTCTTTAGAATGGATTTTTTTTAAAAGTTTTTATGGAAAAAAGTAAACTAGCAAACACTAAATATGAAAAGAACCTGAATACTTTCAGCGTCATCATCTTACGTTTCTTTTCGATTGAGTTTAAACGGTACTACTTCTGGCCCTGTGAAGCAGATAATTTCCCTATTTACAACTATGCGCCCCGGGTATCACTCATATAATCTCTTTATAATCCGCTTGATTTCTTCCATTCTCATTATTCCCTCTTTGCACTCGTCGCATCCCTCGCTCATTCACAGGTCCCCGCTGATATGCACTGTTATTTCCGTACGTTTGACGGCCCCATTGATTGCCCGACTGACCTCCCATCATGTCGTTGGGTCTCATTTGGTTTCCCATCATTTGTTGATTGTATCCTTGCTGCGGATACGTTCCATTTCCCATGGGCATCATCATTCCAGGCATAGGCGGAGGAGGAAACCCCATCGCGGCCATCATGAACGGATCGGGCGGAAATGGGGGGAAAGGCATCCCCGGCATTGGAGGCATGAATGGGGGCATGCCATTGAATTGTTGACTAAAGGGATCAAATTGGTTGTTGGGTCCGGTAGGAACGGCAGGTTCAGTGGGTGCTGCTTTGGCTATCGTTGGAGATTTGGATGCTTCAGATACGATTTTCTTGTTACTGGAGTCATCAGACGGGGTCGGCGATCTTGATCTCTTGCGTGTGTTTTCTGGCGGTGGACTTAGCGTTTCCTGAGAATTAGATCTTCGTTTCTGGCTCGAGGTAAGTACTTTTTCGATTTCGGAAGAACTAGCTGCCTTCTTTTCCTCCCATTGCTTGACATACTCCGCGACTTTAGTTCTTACATCCTCATCAGGTATTAAATCGTCCAATAGTATCTCATT
>Ga0302325_10007967_pt1 | contig 23375 bp, 14 predicted proteins | sample Palsa_T0_2_FD_201948 | JGI IMG/M metagenome (GOLD analysis project Ga0302325, IMG submission 201948) | Peat permafrost microbial communities from Stordalen Mire near Abisko, Sweden - Palsa_T0_2 | ecosystem: Environmental > Terrestrial > Soil > Palsa > Peat permafrost | place: Sweden: Abisko... | reverse complement strand
GTAGCAGTACCCCACTGGTCACCGAGACACGTCCAAACCCGTTGGTGACGGCGAGAAAAGCCTTGTAGTCGTCAGGCAGTGTGACGCCAAGCCGTTCTTCTGCCTCGCTGATCGCCTCTTTGGTTGCTCCGGGACATCCAAGCCAACCCTTCTCACGCATGTCCGCGGCAATTTGCTTGTTATCATCCGCTTTGATCGCCGCCTCACTGATCGCCCCAAGCAGTTCCTTCCAGAGAAGATGCCCATAAACCAATGATCTGCCTTGCGTGATCCGCTTGTTAAGCACCGTTAGCAATTCCGGAACATAGTCCCACACGGTCTGATCGGAAAGCCCCAGTTCCGGCGCTACGATCTTTTGCAGCAACAGCGGCGCCACATGCCTGCTGGCGGCAAGCTCACAGAGATTTGGAGGCACAGGTCTAAAAAGAGTCTTCCCCACACACCGTTTGGCAAAGCGGATCGCAAGTTCCTGTTGCCCGTTCCGAGCCGCCAGATCAGCACCCAGCGCGAGTCCTTCTTCCGAATAAAACCCTTCCTCCATCATTTTTGTCAGCATCGCCAGCGCCTCCAGCTCGGTTTCGGCGGAAGGAAAAATATCAGCCGCTTCTATCGCAGTGCTTTTGATGAATTTCCCTATCAGGGCCATCTGCTCCTCCATGTTGCGGGGCTCTTGGCCGGGCGAGGGCGTAAGGATGCTGTGCATATCCCTGTTCTCCGCGGGGTCTTGTTTTACCAGCCGGGCCGTGAGATAAGCCTTGCGCAAAAGGTCCTGACCCGACAGCTCGGTCCAGGGTTTGTCCGGCATCTTATACGACCACCTGTCCAGGGCGATACGCCCCCGCATATTCTTCTCGATCGCGTCGATCCCCTGTAACGGGAACGGCACGAAATCCGGCCGCGTCCCCGCCGCATCCCACAACACCATAAATGCGATATCCGGTAGCCAGACATTGCGGTCGTGCGGCAGCCCGTAGGCCCATAAGGCGGTCAGCACCCGATCCGCCTCGGCAAGCCACCCGCCCGTCGCCATCCACAAAGCGGCCCTGGTCGTCGTACTATATACCTCCTCGTCTGTTCCTGCCTGTATCGTGTGCAGTGTTTCTGTATTGAGCATAGCAATCCTATTTGAGTTAGCCAAAAGTCATATATTTCTTCCGAATTTTTTAACGGGTATCTGACGATCCGCTAATAGTCAGACATCCAATACCTACCGGAGAAAGGCTACGGTACCGGAGCTGCTAGCGTAATTGCGCCTGCATCCTTCTCACCCTGTCCTCCAGCTTCTCACTGGACAGATCTTCGCGCATGCTATCCACCTTTAGCGGAAAACAAAACGGCGTCAATCGCTGCGGCCACCGCAATACCATCTTCCCCCGGCTCACCCGCTCCAGCATATTCCGCAGCCGCCTTTCCTCCATCTGCTGGTCCATGACTTCATTATAGGCCTGCCGGATCAACAGGTTCCGCGGGTCATATTCAGCAAAGACATTGAAAAGCAAACCCGCCGACGACTGCAAATGCCGCGCCTTTGCATACTCACCAGGATAACCCTGAAAGATCAACCCGCCAATGACCGCGATATCCCGGAACTTCCGCCGTGCCATCTCCGCACTGTTGACACTCCGCTGGATATCCGCCGTCAACCCCACGGGACTAAACAGTTCATACACATTCGTATCATCCAACGGTATCGGCTGATCACTCAACAGCTCGAACCCATAGTCATTCATCGCAAACGTAAAACTGATCGGTGTGATCCGGCTGATCCGATACGCCAACAGCGCCGCCATCGCCTCATGCACCAGCCGCCCTTCAAAAGGATATACAAAAAGATGGAACCCATCCTTGGTCTCGATCTGCTCGATCAACAGCTCATTCTCCCGCGGCATATACGAAAGCTCCGCCTGTAATTCAAACAAGGGTCGCAATACCCTTAGCTCGATGTCCGGATCACTCTCACCCCCAAGCATCTTCGAAGCCTCATCCAGCTTCCGCCGCAACATCATCCCCAAATTGGCCGACAAAGGCATGCGCCCCCCATTCCAACTCGGGACCCGCGCCTTCTTCGCAGTCGACTTTCGCACCAGTACCGTCATATCCTTGATCATCACCAGCTCCAGATTCCGCCCCGCCAGCGTGAATACTTCTCCCGGCTCCATCCGGGAAATAAAATATTCCTCTATCACGCCCACATACCCGCCACTGGTAAAACGCACTTTCAGCATAGGCTCACTAACGATCGTGCCAATATGCAGCCGGTGCCGCATGGCAACCCTGCGACTGTTTATCTTATACAATCCTCCTTCCACTATTTCCACTTTACGGTATTCGTCATATTGCTGCAGGGCCGAGCCGCCTTCGGTAATAAAATGCAGCAGCTCCCGCCATTCTCCCTCTGTCATCTCCCTGTAACAATACGTCCGCTTTAATTCCGCGAACAACAGCTCCGGATAGAAACCATCCGAGATGGCCAGCGTGCTCAAATACTGGATCAGCACGTCGAAACACAACAACATCGGCTCCCGGCTTTCGATCAGCCCTTCCTGCATCGCGGACTTCAACGCCGCCGCCTCCAACAGTTCCAGCGAATGTGTCGGCAGGAACCAGATCTTACTCACCTGCCCCGGTTGATGCCCGCTGCGCCCAGCCCTTTGTAGAAAACGGGCGACCCCCTTGGGGCTGCCTACTTGTATCACCGTCTCCACCGGCCGGAAGTCTACACCAAGGTCCAGACTCGCAGTACAGACCACCGCTTTTAACTTCCCATCATGCAAGGCGTCTTCCACCCAGTTGCGCAGTTCCATGTCGATCGATCCGTGGTGAAGGGCTATAGCCCCGGCAAGGTCCGGACAAACCGTCAGCAACGTCTGATACCAGGTCTCGCTCATACCCCTCGTATTGATAAAGATCAGCGTCGTCCTGCTGCTCTCCAGTATAGGAATGACCTTGTGGACCAGCTTTAAACCCAGATGCCCGGCCCAGGGATATTTTTCTATTTCATCCGGAAATATCGATTCGACTTGGATGGGTTTGTCGATCACCGCCCGAACGATAAACCCACGCTCACCATGATCCTCGCCCAACGATGACAGCAATACTTCTTTTGCCTGGGTCAGGTTGCCGATCGTCGCACTAATCCCGATGATCGAACAACTGTCACCCCTCAGCGCAGTTATACGCGAGAGCGCCAGCTCCACCTGGACCCCACGCTTGCTGCCCAATAGCTCATGCCATTCGTCGACGGCAATCAGCTTCAATGACCGGAAGACTTCCGGATACCCCTTTTGCGCCAGCAGCAGATGCAGACTCTCCGGGGTAATGATCAACACCTCCGGCATCTTCCGCTTTTGCCGCTGCCGTTCCGCAGGCTCCGTATCCCCATTCCGCGTACCCACCTGCCAACGCATCCCCAAACCACGGATCACCTCCTCCATCGCCCGCCCGATATCCTTGGCCAGCGCCCGCAATGGCGAGACCCACAGCAATTGCAGCCCACTTCCGCCACGCGTCTGATAATCCTGCGGATGCCGGTTGATGAAATCGACCAACCCACCCAAAAAGACGGAAAAGGTCTTTCCGCATCCCGTCGGTGCATTCACCAGACCCGAACCGTTTTCAAGTATATGCTGCCAGGTTTCTTCCTGGAAGACAAAAGGTAGCCGGCCTTCCGCTTCCATCCACTCCCTAATCACCCGGTACCCTATGGTGTCTTTTAATTGCATCTTAATAACATTGCCTTTAACCTTATTAATTTTACTTTGTCTATTTTAGCAAAACACCATCAGCCATGCGTAACCTTATTCTACCGGTATTGCTCATCCTCGGTCTCAGTTCCTGCAGCACTTTCCAATACCTCACAGTCGACTCTTCCCAATTGCAAAAGGACGATCAGAAACAATTGACCACGGAAAACGACACCATGCGCCTCACGTATGGCTTCAGCGGCGGCGGCGGCCCGGTGACCATCACCGTTTTCAACAAGACCAACCAACCCATGTTCATCAATTGGGCAAAATCCGCCATCATCCGCGACGGCCAATCCTTTTCCCTCTACGGCGCCAACTCCGCCTTCGTCGGCTCCGCCACTCCTACCGGCACCGGCACCGCCGATCTCACCGGTACAGTGAGCGTGCCGCCAGGCATGGAATTTATCCCGCCGCAGACAAAGATCACCAGGTCCACCGTATACCTTAACCAAACCGGCGGTTCCACCCAGACGATCATGCCCGACACCGCCAAAAAACAAAGATACACGCTGCCTGACGGCGCGATCGAAAGCTATTTCCTGGTCTCGTATAACGAAGCGCAGTCCCCGGTCCGATGGAAGAGCTACCTAACTTTCGCGATCGGCTCCGGCAGCGGCACGGAATTTACTGTCTCTCATACTTTTTATGTAGGGACCGTAATGGAAACCCATTATGCACCCGCAATGTTCAAGCTCTACCAGGAACCCGGCGATCAGTTCTACGTCTTCTGGCAAAAAAACTAGCACTACAAAGTCTTCAAATATTCGATCACGGCCTTTCGCTCCTGCTCAGTAAGCTTGTCACCAAAACGATGCCCATAATTTCCATAGCCCGGCAGATCCGTGTTGTAAACAGACCTGGGTTTCCCCCCCGGAGCAGCCGGGCCGGCAGGCCCCTGTTCGCGCTCGTATTTCCAGCCCACGTTCACATAATCATATTGCGGGTTGTCAAAGTCCCGCGACCAGTAGGTAGGCCGGGCCTTGCTGTTCAACACCCCTTCCAGCGTTGGCACCGAACCGTTATGCAGATAGGGTGCCGTGATCCAGATCCCGTCCAACGGCGGCGCGATATATCCGTCAAAAGGCTCCAGCCTCGCAGGGTGATCACCCTGCGCAAACCAGCTCTTGTTGAACCATGCTATGAACTGCGGGCTCTGGAAATTACTGGTGGCAAGGAGCGAATCCGTGCCGATCGCGGACGCCGGGATCAGCAGGTTGGGATAGTCGCCGCCAGGCCCATAGTGTCCATGGCATTTCGAACAATATTGCACGAAGAGAACGCCGCCCTTCCGCGCCAGCGCAGCATTGACAGGCCCGGGATATTTCGGCGGCTGGATAGAATAAATATACGCCAGCACATCATTGAAATGACCGTCGACCTCCCGCGCCTCCGAACTGTCGCTGACCGTCAACAGGTTCGAAGCCATGAGGAATCTTCCAAAATCACCCCGCCCGAAGCCATTATAAAACATCGCATGCTTCTTCTTCAGCAGCCACCAGGGCGGCGTATCCGTGGGAACGACCTGCCCCGACACATCCGTCACCGGCCGGTCGCTCCATCGCAAGGTCTGCGGATCACGATGCGCCACCAGCAGATCCGCCAGCCGGTCCGCGGAATTGACACCCCTGACTTCCGTATACAGTTCGCTGCCAATAGCCTTCATAGACCGCAGAAAGGGCTCCGCCGCCTCGAATTTCCGTTGATCGCCCTTCGCCAACATTTTCTCGGCGAGGACGGCACCTCTTGCATTCAGCTTCTTCCGGTCGGTAAAATCTATCATCGAATTCCCAAGTCCGACATAAAGCCGGCCATCGAATACCTGGGCATGACATTGCAGACAGTTCGGAGCCACGACCACTTCCCCGTTCGCAGCCTTCACTGCCGTATATTCATGACTCACCTGCGCATTCAGACTGTCCCGGTGCAGCAGGTTAGCCTCCGTCTTGCCAAAGCCCAGTAAAAAATAGTCGTAGGGAATGCCACTCTTGATATAATCACCCGTCACCAGATAACGATAACCTTCGGCTGCATCGCCGCTCCGCTGCGGACTTGCAGGAATGGGTACCGGGTCTTCCTCAACCGAAAGCCACAATGTTTTCGTAAACGCCAATCCAACCACCCCCAACATCGCCAATACCAGGATCTTTTTCATCGTATAAAGTTACTTATTCTGCCCGTCACTATGCACTGTACAGCGGCGTTGGCCCGTCACCAGGCGCCACCCGCCCGGATGCCTCACTTCCCGTACACTTCAAGCATCTTCTTCAGGGCCTCTAACGTGTCGATCTCCGCAGGCCCCTTATCCTTTCTCCACCGGTTGATCCGCGGAAAACGCAGCGCCACCCCCGACTTATGCCTGGCCGACGCGGCGATCCCCTCAAAGGCGATCTCAAAAACCAGTTCAGGCTTCACCGTTCTGACCGGTCCGAACTTCTCCAGCGAATTCTTCTTCACAAAAGCATCGACCTCTGCCAGCTCCTTGTCCGTAAGTCCCGAATAGGCCTTGGTAAAAGTCACCAGCTGTTCTCCCGACCGCACGGCGAATGTATAATCGGTATACAGGTTGCTCCGGCGCCCATGCCCTTTCTGCGCATATACCAGCACGGCGTCGATCACCAGCGGGTCTATCTTCCATTTCCACCAGTCACCACGCTTCCGGCCCACCTGGTACATCGAGTCCTTTCGCTTGAGCATAAGTCCCTCGCTTCCCCGCTCCCTCGCGCCGGTCCGCGCCTCCGCCAATTCCATCCAATCGTCAAAGGCGATCACGGGCGACAGCTGCAACAACGGATGCGCCGCCGCGGTGACCACAGCCTCCAGCTGCCTCCTTCGCTCTGCCAGCGGTCTGCCCCGCCAGTCCTCGCCTTCAAATTCCAGCAGGTCATAGGCGATAAATCCCACCGGCACCTCGCTGAGATTTTTTTTCGTGACATTCTTCCGTCCTATCCGCGTCTGCAATGCCGCAAACGGCAACACCGCAAATGGCAAACCGCCGCCCATCCCAATGATCTCTCCATCCAGCACCGACCCCACCGGCAACAGATCCTTAAAAGCCTGATACTCCGGAAATTTTTCCGTCATCAGTTCCTCACCCCGGCTCCACACGAACATCGACTCTCCCCGCCGGATCAGCTGCCCCCTGATCCCATCCCATTTCCACTCCGCCTGCCAATCCGCCGTCACACCCAGCGCCGGTAACTCCTCCTCCAGCGCATAAGCCAGATAGAAAGGGTAGGGGCGCGACAGATCACTGCCGCCACCTTCTCCACTCAACAACGCCGAATAAGCCGTGGACGCCGGATCCCAGTCTCCGCTGATGCGATGCGCGACCACGGACGCATCCACTCCCGCGGACCTCGCGAGCGCATTGACGACCGTCTGCTGCGAAATGCCGATCCTGAACCCGCCCGTGATCAGTTTATTAAAAACAAATCGTTCATCCCTGTTCATCGACGCCCAACACTGTTGCACAAACGCCTTCTTCACCCCTTCATCCTCCTTCCCAAGTCGCGCCAGCGCAAGCAGATAATATGCAAGACTTTCGCCCGCACCCTCAAAAACCCCAGCTTCCGGCAGCAACAACGCAATGGTCTCCGCCAGATCTCCAACCGTATGATAACTTTCCTCGAACAACCACCCCGGCAAACCCGTTACCTCCCTGCACCATTCCCACAACTGCGTCGTATTTACCGTTCGCTTGGGCCTGCGGCCACTGAACAGCGCGATCATCCACACCTTGTCCGCATCCTCGGCCTCCGTAAAATATTCCTCAAGCGCCTCCAGCCGGTCGTTGGTCTTCGTGCTGGTACCCAGCCGTACCGCCAATTCGGCAAACCGCCGCATCCCGCCTATCACTAACTCATTCTTTTCCATCATCCACGGCCTCCTCGCCCGCATCAACATCCGTCCTCGCCACCCCGCCATCACCGGCATCCGACAATTCCCCGCCTTCCTCGTCCTCGCCATATTCCGTTTTAACCTCCGCAGCTTCGATCCCACGCTCATTCAGATATCTCGACAACGTTGCCTGGAACCCGTGCGTCACAAACACCTTTTCGGCGCCCGTAGCTTCGATGGCCCCAAGCAAACCCTTCCAGTCGGCATGATCGCTCATCGCAAAACCCGCATCGGCATTTCGCCGCCGGACATTGCCCCGCACCTGCATCCAGCCACTGCAGACGCCTACGGCATAAGGATTGAAACGCCGCATCCAGGGCGAACCCTCCGCGCTCGATGGCGCGATGACCACCTTCCCTTTGAACCATTCGCGCGGCAGATCGGGTGTCACCCGCTGCACAGCAGGCAATTCGACGCCCGCATTTACCAACGCCTGGTGTACATTCCAGATAGCCCCATGTACAAAGATCTCCGGAGCGACAGGGGCCAGCCCAAGTAAAAGCCGCTGCGCCTTGCCAAGACTATAGGCGATCAACACCGAGGTCTTATCCCGCGCCTGGTTCTCGGCTACCCAGTCTCCCACTGCCCGGAAGATTGCCGGCTGCGGCTTCCAATTGTAGATGGGCAGGCCAAAAGTCGACTCGGTAATAAAAACATGACACCGGATCGCCTCAAACGCACCGCTGATCCCGTCGTTTTCGGTCTTATAATCCCCACTCACTACCCAGACTTCCCCCTGGTACTCGACCCTCACCTGCGACGACCCGATCACATGCCCCGCAGGATGGAGACTGACCTTAACGCCATTCATAACTATCGTTTCACCCCATTCCACACCCATCACCGACCCTGGGGGAGGCGCCAGCCGCAGTTCCAGCAACGGCACGGTAAGCCGGTGACAGAGATATCCGCCACTGCCCGGCCGCGCATGGTCACTATGGGCATGCGTGATCACGGCCTTGTCGACCGGCTGCCAGGGGTCGATATAGAACAACCCCCGGGCACAATACAATCCTTTGTCGGTAAATTCGATCAGTGGCATAACGGTACCACTTCAAATAACAGGCCGCATCACCTCCTAGTTCACGGCAACAACGTTCCCATCCATCTTTTTGACAAAATATAGCTTTTTGTTCTCGAAGTAATCCAGCGTCATCGTCTGCCGGTTGAGAAAGACAGGGGTGATCTCGAAGTCGTTAAAAACCTTGAATCTCTTCTCGCCGATACTGCCGCTAAGGTCCTTGCCGTGCAAGAGCAGGAGTTTAGAGAACCGGTAAACACTCTCATAGCCGCGAAAGACCATATCGCTGGGCCTGGAATAGAACCGGGTCTTGAAATTCTGCTGAATGATCTTGACAAGCGTGTCTGCAGGGTTGATAAAAAAAGGCGTGGAATAGGCGATCTCCTCCCCGGCAAATTCGGGCCGGCTCAGGTCCAGATTGTCCCAGGTCGGCATTCCGATCACCGTGGTCCGGTAGGTCTTCAGCGAAGCCAGCAACGCGCAAAGCCTCGTCCCGAAGGCCTCGTCCAGACTCCCGGCAATACACACCGTCTGTTGCGTGCTGTCCATATTTGCTGCGAGCGCCGCCGCATCAAAACCATCGTCCAGCGTGACATACTTTATCTTCAGCGGAACGGACGCCGTCTTCTTTTCGATATCCGTAAAATAACCCTTCAACCTGTCCTCCTGCACCCCGTTCTTTCTAAAGAAGACAAGCGACTTCATGGGATAATTCCTTTGCAGATACCGGTAGATGCCCTCACAATGCGTACGCAGGGTGGAATTGAGGATCACTAAAGAGGCATTGTTGGTAATACCGCCGTCATTGGGATAGTTGACGTTTATGAACGGGATATTCTTCTTCGCGGCGGCCGAGGCCAGCAGCTGCAGCTCCGATGTGCTGGTTACCTGGCCGATGATCAGCCCCACCCGTTGCAACGCGGAGTCTCCAAGTTCCTGCTGCAGGCTTTCTTTCGCATTACGCGTGTCATACACCTGCACGTCCAGCTTCACCTGCTCCTTTGCCAGCGTGTCGATGGCCATCTGCGCGCCCTCATAGAACTCTAAACCAGGGTTGAAAAATTTAGGAAAATTCTTATCGTAGCGGTAGTTGCCGGCGGCATCAAAAGCACTGTCCAAATAGAGGGGAAGGAAGAGGGCTACGCCGCTTCGCAGCGTGTCCGCCTGGGCTACCAACGTGTCTGGTCTTCTCGCCGCCGAGTCCACCTGCGCCCTGACACTCGTCACAGCCATCAGGAGACAGGACAGCCACAAAAAAGAATATCGGAAGTTTTTTTTCATCTTATTCCCACTCGATCGTCGCCGGCGGCTTACTGCTGATATCATATACCACCCGGTTGATGCCCTTGACATTGTTGATGATGTCATTGGAGACGTCTGCCAGAAAGGTATACGGTAGATGCGCCCAGTCCGCCGTCATCCCATCCACGGAAGTCACAGCCCGTAACGCTATAGTAAACTCATAGGTCCGTTCATCGCCCATCACCCCGACGCTCTTCACCGGCAACAGGATCGCTCCCGCCTGCCATACGGCCGAATAAAGTTGATGGTCTTTCAACGCCTTCGTATAGACATGATCTGCTTCCTGCAATAATCGCACCTTTTCCTCCGTGACCTCACCCAGGATGCGGATCGCTAACCCCGGACCCGGGAACGGATGCCGTTGTAACAGCTCATCCGGGATACCCAGTTCGGCACCAACCCGCCTCACCTCGTCCTTGAAAAGAAAACGGAGGGGCTCGACGAGTTCCAGGTGCATTGTCGCCGGAAGCCCACCCACATTGTGATGTGATTTAATCGTCATGGAAGGGCCGTGGACACTCACACTCTCGATAACATCGGGATAGATCGTCCCCTGTCCCAGTAATTCCACACCCGCGACCTTTTTCGCCTCTTCCTGGAAGACCTCGATAAAAAGCCTGCCTATCGTCTTTCGTTTGGCTTCCGGGTCCACTTTACCGGCAAGCTCCCTATAGAACAATGCCTTGGCATCTATTCCTGTCACATTCAGACCGATCTGGCCATAGGTCCGCAACACTTGCTCGAACTCGTCCTTGCGCAGGACGCCGTTGTCGACGAAAATGCCATGCAGCCTGTCCCCTATCGCCCTGTGGATCAGGGTCGCCGCTACCGTAGAATCAACACCGCCACTCAACGCCATGATCACCTTCCGCGATCCTATCTGCCTCTGCAACGCAGCCACTGTATCACTCACAAAATGCGCCGGCGTCCAATCCTGGTGGCAGCCGCAGACGTCGACAAGGAAATTCCGGATGATCTTCTTACCCTCGATACTATGGTAAACTTCGGGATGGAACTGCAAGCAGTACAACGGCTGCTCCCTCCCGGCCGTACCCTCATCGCCCGTCGCCGCCGCAGCATTCTTCCTGAACGCAGCAAAAGGAATGCTCTCCGTATTCGCCAGCACCTCAAATGCCGCCGGCAGATCCAATATCGTATCGGCATGGCTCATCCATACCTGGGAAAGCTCGGTGACATCTTTCAGGATGACGCTGTCTTTTTGCTTATGTAGCAACGCCCGCCCATATTCCCGCTTATTGCTGTTGGCTACCCGCCCGCCAAATTGTTTGGCCGTCAGCTGAGCGCCATAACAGACACCCAAAACCGGCACGCGATCGTGCAGCGCGGCAATATCCACCTCGGGCGCATTCGCGTCATTCACCGAAAATGGCGATCCCGAAAGGATGATACCCTTCAGCGAAGGGTCAAATTGTACCGGCTTGGAAAAGGGAATGATCTCACAGTAGACGTTGGCCTCACGTACGGCCCTGGCGATCAATTGAGTATACTGCGAGCCGAAGTCAAGAATTAGGATCTTTTCCGTCATAGATCACGCGAAGATAAAAAAAATCCCCCAATCCCCCGGCTTGCCCGTTGCAGCCTCAGTAATCCAAACACGTCGCCAACCACCCTAAAAACTCCTAACCCGCCACGGCTTCCAAAAACCGTTTCGTAATCCGAGGGAAAAGTTTAACTTTTGTGCACCAAAACAAAGCAAGATGACAAACGTCCAAACGACCCGCTTCCGGAATATCAGATCCCCCTGGCTCCTACTCGCCTTGCCGCTGCTGCTGGCCTCCTGCCAGGGAATTTTTGGCAAAAGGGTACATGGCGATGGTAATATCAAAACGGAAGACCGCCCGGTCAGCGACTTCAAAAATGTTGACGTCAGCGGCGCCGCCAAGGTCCTCGTCTCCCAGGGCGACCACCCCTCCGTAAAAATAGAAGGCGACGAAAACCTCCTGCCATACATGGAGGTCAACCAGATCGGCAATAAGATCGAGGTCCGCGAAAAGCCGGGGTTCAACCTCGTCCCTACTACTGATCTAAAAGTATACGTGACCGCGCCGGTATTCAATGACATCGACGCATCAGGGGCCTGCGATATCATCGGGCAAACAAAGATCTCCAATCCGGAAGACATCGGGATGCATGTTAGCGGAGCGGGAGATATAAGAATGGAAGTCGACGCGCCCCGGATCAAAGCAGAAGTGTCCGGCAGCGGTTCCATCTATCTGAAAGGACAAACAAAGGATGTATACCTCGACCTCACCGGTGCCGGCCATGCGCATTGCTTTGACCTGCTCTCGGAAAGCACAAAGGTCGATATCTCCGGCGCGGGCTCGGCGGAAGTCTATGCCAGCGTAAAACTGGAAGCTGATGTCAGCGGCGCCGGCAACGTAAAATACAAAGGCAATGCTACAGACGTCAAACAGAACGTCAGCGGCGCCGGCAGCGTGCAGAAAGTAGATTAAATAGTATTACGATCAAATAGTATTATAGTCAAACGGGAGTCGACCAGCCCCGGCATCCCAAATGCGAGCGCTCGGCCTACGCCGGGCGCTCCCGTTTTATGAAGCCATTAACGTAGTTTTCCCGATCTTAGTATATGCTCAGACGCGCGCTGTCCTTAGCCCTTACATGCCTGATCACCCTGGCCGCCAGTTCACAACAATCCCCGACCGGTGCCGCCCTTCCCAGTCCGGAGGAATTTCTCGACTCCGTCTTCACCACCGTCGTCGACACTTCCTTTGATCACTACTACCTCGTGGCTGGTACCGACTCCTGCCGCTTCCTGAAATACAGCTATGACGAATGGATCAAATACCACCTCAAAGAACCCCTCACGTTCAATACCCTCAACGAGCTCTCGGAGAAAGTCTACCTTTCCCGCTATCCTTATTTCTGGAAACAGCCGCATCTGCAGAAAGCCATCCTCATCACCCGTAAACAGGCCGACTCCATAGTAGGCAGCCACGCCCCCCTCCCCGCCAATGCCCCGTCAAAGGTTAAACGTAAATGGCGGCACAACCTGGATCACCTGCCCCCATGGCAGCTGAACGTCTACAGTTTCTCGCTTCCGCAGTTCACCGACGACGGCCAATACGCCGTCATCGATCTCAATGTCGTTTGCGGCGCCACCTGCGGCAAGGGCTTCACCTGTATCTACCGCCTGACCACCACCGGCGAATGGAAACTCGTCGGGCAATACACCAACTGGTCCTCATAGGTTTACATACTTTACCCTTATCCACACATTCCTGTTCCTCCCCTTGTCATCCGTACACGAGATCTTCACCGGCCCCTCGTCCGGCATAAAGAATTCCTTACTTCCGGCATCCCCGCTGCGATAGAATTTGTCATTTATATACCAGTAGACCTTGGCCACGTCATTCGTCACCCGGCAACGGAGCAAAAGAGGCTCCGGGTCTTTGCGATTGATCAGGTACTCGCTGCCGCTGGCCGGCGAGGTCACCACCGGCGCGCCTTCCTTGAACACCTTTTCACATTCGGGATTGTGCGGCGGTATCGGCTCATAAGTGATGTGGTTGGCGTCATAATATTCTTTCATCTCCGGCGGTATCACCGTAAACCATTTTTTCGTATAGCCCGCCGGCGGCAAACAGGTCCGGCAATAGGATATTTTTCCGTCCGCCGAAAGGAATACTTCCTGCCGGTTATCGCATTTCTTAGCCGTCGATACCAACGGGATAAAATAATCGGTGACCAGGTTCTTGCAGAACCCGTCGGGCGGCAGCCCCGTCTCCGAACAGACCATCCGCACATCGCAGTTGTCCGGCTTGGCAAACCAGGCCGCATCGTCGTCGTAGTCGATCGTATTGAAGACCGTGAACAACAGCGGCGTCGCCACATTGGCCCCGCTGAGTTCCGGCACGCCCAACCCCGAGAAATTCCCCGCCCAGATCCCGACCGTAAAGTGCTTGTTATAGCCGATGCTCCAGGCATCCCGCCGCCCATAAGAGGTACCCGTCTTCCAGGCTATCTTGGGTAAGTGGAGCGTACTCTGCCAGTTCAATGGGAAATCGGGCCGGTTGACCTTGCTCAGGGTCTCGTTGATCATGAACGTCGCCGCAGGGCTCAGAATGCGCACGCCCGCGACCCCCGAACTATCATCATAAGTATAACGCGGCCGCACATACACCCCCTCATTCGCAAAAAGCGAATACATCCCCGTCATCTCTTCCAGCGTCGCCCCGCATCCCCCAAGGATCATCGACAACCCCAGCTTCTTCCTGTCCCGGTCGACCTGCCGGAAGTCACACTGCGAGAGCCGCTGGATCAGCTTGTCCTTACCCAGCGCCTTCAGGCTTTTGACCGCCGGGATATTCAGGGAATGCTCCAGTGCATATTCCATCGTAACATAGCCGTTAAATCGCTTGTCGTAATTCTCCGGCGCATAGCCGTCGTAGTTGATCGGCACATCCGTAATCGTCCGCTTGGGCGTAAGCAGACCTTCGTCGATACATAGCCCATACAGCAGGGGCTTTAACGTACTTCCCGGTTCCCGCACCGCCGCCGCCCCATTCACCTGCCCGGCGTTCAGGGCATCGTCGAAATCGGCACTCCCTACGTAACTCACAACCCGATGCGTCCTGTTGTCGATCACGATCACCGCCGCATTGTGGATATTCTTCAATGCCAGCGTCCGCGAATAATCCCTCACCAACTTCTCTATTTTTAACTGGGTATTCAGCTGTATCGTACTATGGATCATCGACCCGCCCCGTTTTGTTAACTTCCAGGAAAGTTGCGGCATATAAGCGGGCACAACTCCCCGCGTCGCCGTCAGCGGCTCGGCCAGCGCATCGGCTATCTCGTACCGGGTAAAAACCTTTTCCCGCGCCCAGCGCCGTAGCCACTTATTTCGCTCTTCCACGATGCGGTCGTTATTCCGGCCCATCACCAGCGAAGAAGGCCGGTTGGGAATGATCGACAGGGCTGTGATCTCCGCCAGGGAAAGATGATCCGGGTTCTTCTTGAAATAAAGGATAGATGCCGCTTTCACTCCCTGGATGTTCCCCCCATAGGGCACGACGTTCAGGTACAATTGCAGGATCTCAGGCTTGGAATATTTCCACTCCAGTTGAAGCGCCCGAAAGACCTCCACCACTTTGTTCCAATACGTTCGCCTCTTCGGCTCCATCGCCCGCGCCACCTGCATAGTGATAGTCGACGCACCGCTGGTCCGTCGCATATGAACCAAATTCCGGCCAAACGCGCGGGCCATCGCAAACAAATTCACCCCCGGATGATAGTAAAAGTATTTGTCCTCCTTCACCACGATGGTCTTCCGCAACAATGGCGAGATCTCTCCCAGTTCCGTCTTCATCCGCCACTGCTGGTCATGGGTAAGAAAAGCATGTACGACCTCTCCCTTGTCATCGGTGATGACGGTGGAATACTCGATACTGTCGGGTAGGGGGAATACCCAATTCAACAGCAGGAAGGTCAAAAAGATTCCAGCTAAAACGAGTCCGATGATTTTCAACCGTCGCATGCTGGGTAATTAACAGCAAGCTACTTTTTTTTATTGCGTCGACATATATTATTTTGTTGGCAAAAGCGTTTAACTTCAAACTCTTATCTGCCCTCTATATGCGTAACCGCCCCGGCCTCGCCGCCTCCCTGACGATCCTTGCCGTCTATTTCTTCCTCGCTGCCTGTAATCGCAGCACTGTTAGCCTGCAATACACGAATGCCCGGGATGAAGTGCCGACCCTGGGTAACCTCGTCTTCCGCTTCGACCAGTCCCTGGTCAAAGACTCCTTACTGGACCAATGGGATTCCACTGCCTACATCAGCTTCGAACCCAAAATAGCAGGGCGCTTTCGCTGGGAACACCCGGACGAGCTCGTGTTCTCGCCTTCGCAACCCCTCCCGCCGGCGACTACCTTCAAGGCCACACTAAGAAGCGATATCCTCCAATACAGCTCCTACGGCCGGGTAAAAGCCGGGGAAGACCTGATCTTCCACACCCCCGACCTGAAACTGGACAACACCAGCGCCACCTGGGTCCTCCCCGACGAGACCAGCACCATTGCCGTTCCACAGCTGGACCTCCAATTTAACTATCCAGTCAACCCCAATACTTTAAAGGACAAGCTCAGCATTCAACTGGAGGGCAAACCCGTCAACTATAGCCTCCAGACCCTCTCTGCAACCGACCGCATCACCGTACGCCTCCTGGACCTCAAGATGCAGGACAAGAACCTCGATGCCAAAGTTGTCATCGACAAAGGCCTCCTGCCGGAAGGCGGCACCAACGGCCTCAAAGAAAAAATAGAGCTCTCCGCCTCCATACCCTCGCCCTATGTACTGACGATCGGAGAAGTGACCACGGAACACGACGGCTCTACCGGGACTATCCACGTGCATACCAGCCAGCTGGTCAGCGCAAACGATGGCCTGGCAGCAGCCATCAGTTTCAACCCTGCCATAAAGTTTACCGTGGAACCCTCGGAAGACGGTTTCACCATCCATAGCGAGAACTTCGACCAGGAGAAAAGCTACACCCTCAGCCTCGCTAAAGGCCTGCATGGCCGGATCGGCGGCGTCCTCCACGAAGAATACTCGACCAACATCACCTTCGGCGAGCTCGCACCTTCCATCAGTTTTGCCAGCAGCAAGGGCATCTACCTTTCGGGAAAAGGCGCCCAGAATATCGAAGTGAAGATCATCAATGTCCCCAGGGTAAAGATCATCGTCTCCAAGGTCTATGAGAACAATCTCCTCGCGGCCCAACATTACAACTATGACCCGCAGGAGCCGGGCGGGAGCGTCCCTGTGAATACCGACGATGAAGAAGGAGGCCCGGTGGTCGATGACAGCCAGGACCTCACCTTCGGCGACGTCATTTATAGCCAGGAAGTGGATACCCGCACCCTGCCGAAGTCGGCCGGTGGCAGCAGCGGCGGCCGACTCCTGAACCTGAACATCACCGATAAACTCCCCGAGTTCAAAGGCATCTACCATGTCGTCATCCGCTCCGTCAAGGATTATTGGGTCAGTGATAAGCGCTTCGTCTCCCTCTCGGACATCGGCCTCATCGCCAAAGAAGGCCGGGAAAAGATCCTCGTCTTCGCCAACTCCATAAAGACCGCCGCCGCCCTGCCCGGCGTCAACATCTTAGCCTACGGCTCCAACAACCAACTGCTGGGCATGGGCGCCACGAGCGCCGAGGGCGTCGCCGAGATCACCTATACCCGAAAGGAATTCGCCGGGTTCAAACCCGCCATGATCATCGCCAGGACCGCCGACGACTTCAACTACCTCCCCTTCGGCAGCACCCGCGTCAACACCTCCCGCTTCGAAGTGGGCGGCCGCCGCGCCAACAGCTCCGGCCTCGATGCCTTCGTCTACCCCGAACGGGATATCTACCGGCCGGGAGAAAAGGTCAACTTCGCCGTCATCGTCAGGGACCGGCAATGGAGATCACCTGGCGAATTGCCCATTAACCTGAAATTCCTGCTGCCCAACGGCAAAGAGATGACAACCTTCCGCAAGACCCTCAACACCCAGGGCGGCGCGGATGGCAGCGTCGACATCCCCGAATCGGCCATCACCGGCAGTTATTCCCTGGAAGTATATACCTCTAATGACGTCCTGCTGGCCACCCAACCCTTCCGGATCGAAGAATTCGTTCCCGATCGCATCAAGGTCACCGCCAAACTGGATAAACCCTGGCTGGAAGCCAGCGACGTCTCCCGGCTCGACATCCATGCCGTGAATTTCTTCGGGCCTCCCGCCGCGAACCGCAACTACGAATGCGAGATCCAGGTCAAACAGAAAGACTTCAACCCAAAAAATTACACCGGCTACGACTTCAGCCTCTCCGCCCAAAACTCCACCTCCTTCGACAAGACCGTTCGTGAAGGCAAGACCGACGAACAGGGCAATGCCACGGAGAAATATACCGTTCCCGAATTCTTTAAAAATATCGGGCTCCTGCAGGCGACCTTCTATGCTACTGTCTTCGACGAAACCGGCCGGCCTGTCAGCCGCAGCGCCTCCGTCAACATCTACACCCAGCCCGTCTTCTTTGGTGTGGCCGACGATGGCTTCAACTACTACCCGCTCAACCAGTCGGTTAGTTTCCCCATCATAGCCCTCGACCGCAACGAGAAATTGCTCCCTACAGCCTCTGCCCGCGTCCAGGTCATCAAACACGAATACCGTACCGTCCTCACCAAGAGCGGCAACTACTTCCGCTATGAATCCCAAAAAGAGGACAAGCAAATAACATCCGCTATCGTCACCGTCAGCGGTGAAAGCACCCGCTATACCTTCGTTCCCCGTTCCCCCGGCAGCTACGAGTTACGCGTCTCGATCCCCGGCTCCAATACCTATGTCAGCCGCAGCTTCTACAGTTACGGCGCCTGGGGCGGCGACAACAATTCTTTCGAAGTCAACAACGAAGGGCATATCGACATCGAGCTCGACAAAAGCGGCTACTACACCGGAGAAAGTGTAAAGGCGCTCTTCAAGACGCCATTCAGCGGCCGCATGCTCGTAACCATGGAGACGGATAAGGTCATCTCTTATCAGTATGTGGATGTCAGCGACAAACGCAATGCCTCGCTCGACCTGCCGCTTAATATCGACGATATTCCCAATGTATACATCACGGCCACCCTCATAAAACCCCATGAGCTTTCCGACATCCCGCTCACCGTCGCACACGGCTATCAATCGGTAAAGGTCGAGGCCAAAGACCGGAAGATACCGGTCGAGATCACCGCCCAGACCGCCGTCCGTAGCCATACCCACCAGAAGGTCACGGTTAAAGCGGTTCCCGGAAGCATCATCACCCTGGCAGCCGTAGACAATGGCGTTCTGCAGGTCACCGACTTCGAAACGCCTGACCCCTATTCGCACTTCTATGCCCGCCGTGCCCTCGAGGTCAACGGCTACGATCTGTACCCCCTCCTCTTTCCCGAAGTACGCCCAAGCCTCAGCAGCACCGGCGGCGATGAAGACAAAGACATGAAAAAACGTGTCAACCCCATGCCCGCCAAACGCATCAAGATCGTCTCCTGGTGGAGCGGCATGGCGACCGCTGACGGCAGCGGCGAGGCCAATTTCGAATTCGACATCCCGCAGTTCTCCGGCCAGGTCCGACTGATGGCCGTGGCATATAAGAACGAAAGCTTCGGCTCCAAAGAATCGGCGATGACCGTCGCCGACCCCATCGTGCTTAGTTCGGCCCTGCCGCGGTTCATGAGCCCCGGCGATACCGTGACCATGCCTGTGACCATCACGAATACTACCGGTAATACGGCCAGCGCCACCGCAAAGATCAAACTCAGCGGCGCCATCCGTTCCCTCGGCGAAGACCAGCAATCCGTCAGCATCGGCGCCAACAGCGAAGGCCGGGCCCAATTCCAGCTGGTCGCACCGCCGGCCATCGGTATCGGCAAAATAACGGTGGACGTCAACGGTCTTGGCGAGCACTTCACCGATGAAACGGAAATAGGCATCCGCCCCTCCGCCCCCTTGCAAAAAACCACCGGCAGCGGATCTATCGTCGGCGGGAACACCCAGGCGATCAACTTCACCACCGGCGATGACATCCCCTCTACCATAGATTATAAACTGGTCGTGAGCCGGTCTCCCGCGGCGGAATTAGGTAAATACCTCAGCTGGCTCGTCGAATATCCTTATGGGTGTACCGAACAGACCGTCGCCACGGCCTTCCCTCAACTCTATTTTGGCGACCTGGCCGACCTGGTGCAAAAATCCAATGTCAACAGCTCGCTCCGCAGCTCCGCCAACTACAATATCCTCGAAGCGATCCGCAAGATCAAGATGCGCCAGCTTTACAATGGCGCCGTCACCCTCTGGGATAACGAAGACAACGAAGATTGGTGGACGACCGTCTTCGCGGCGCATTTCCTCATTGAGGCGCAAAAGGCCGGCTTCGACGTCGACAAGAGTCTCATCGGCACCATGCTGGGGTATATCAACAGCCGCCTGAGGAATCGCGAAACCGTCACCTATTATTATAATCGCGACCAAAGCAAACGCATCGTTCCGAAGGAGATGATCTATGGCATCTATGTGCTGGCCCTGGCCGGACAACCCAATGTCAGCGCCATGAACTACTACAAGGCCAACGCAAACCAGCTCAGCCTGGACTGTAAATACCTGCTTTCTGCCAGCTACGCCCTGGCGGGGGATAAGAAGAGCTTCTCCGCCTTCCTGCCCACTCAATTCAGCGGCGAAGAAGCCGTGACGCAAACCGGTGGCAGTTTCTCTTCCGACATCAGGGATGAATCGCTGGCCCTCGACGTACTCTTCGACGTAGACCCCGACAATGCGCAGATCCCTGTCATGGCGCGGCATGTGATGGACAAGCTCAAAACACGGGAGTGGTTTACCACGCAGGAACTGGCCTTTGGCTTCGTCGGGCTGGGTAAGATCGCCCGGCAGGCCGCCGGCTCAACGGCTACTGGCGAAGTACGCGTGGATGGCCGCACCGTCGCCTCCATGGACGCCAACCCTGTCAAACTGTCCACCAAAGACCTTCGCGGCAACGGTGGCGCAGTTCCTAAAGTAGATATCGTTACGCACGGCAGCGGTAGGCTCTATTACTATTGGGAGGCCGAAGGCATTAGCGCCTCCGGCACATACAAGGAAGAAGATAACTATCTAAAGGTCCGCAAACACTTTTTCGATCGCTTTGGCCGCCCCCTCACCGGTAACAACTTCAAGCAGAACGACCTCATCATCGTACAACTCTCCCTCGAGCGTACTTTCAGCACGGATGTCGACAATATCGTTATCACCGATATGCTGCCCGCGGGCTTCGAGATCGAAAACCCGCGAACGAAGGACATTCCCGGTATGGACTGGATCAAGAGCGAAGACAGCCCGACCGCCCTGGACGTCCGTGACGATCGCATCAACTTCTTCGTCGACCTCCACTCCATGCGGCAGGTCTACTACTATGCCGTCCGCGCCGTTTCCCCGGGGATCTATCATATGGGCCCAGTCAGCGCCGACGCCATGTACAACGGAGAATACCACTCCTACAACGGCGCTGGCACCGTCCACGTCACGCAATAGCCATCGCCACAATGCCGACCGAAATGCCGATCAGTCGGTCGCCTTCTTTAAGCCCGGCCGTGCCAGAAAGAATTTGAGAACCGCAGGCCGACATAAAAGAAAGCCCAGGCCGCCATACAACAAAAGGGGTAAAACATAATTGGAAATAAGAAGAGACCAACTCACATGGTGCTCGTATGCATAAAAGAGCCGCGACAGTTGGCCGAGGCCCTGGACGATCGTTTGCAAAAACAACATCGCCCAGCCAAGCCACTTTTGCTTCAACATAAAATAAAAGCATACCGTCACATACACTTCAAAGAAAACGCTCCAGACCATGACACGCACATCGGGTACACAATCGATGCACCGATGCAATAAGAACAACAGCCTGATAAAGGCATACATGTTTACAGTGTAGTAAATGCCGTAGAACACCAACAGGACCGTAAGCCACCACGGCCCGGTTTCCGACGCCTGACCGCGTTCCGGGCGAAACTCCTCCGCGAACCGTTCAATATAGTCGGTGATCCGAAGTTTGCCGATTGCCGCCGCCATCTCTGCCTGGGCAAGCTCCCACTCCGCGGCATCCATCTCCTCCAGGCTGACCCGCCTTTCCTTCAGAATATTCTTTGCAACAACCACCGCATCGGGGGCATAGTCATTGGGCGTCCTGGCCACCCTGACCAGGTCGAGTGTAGACCAGTCTTTGTATAGGGTGTAATAGTCGAATTCCATCTGCGCTCAGGCTTGAGGTGCCTCATAAAATACAAAAAATCCCAACCCCCTGCAAGCGTCTTAAAAAAACGGCGGGAAACTTATCAGAAACTCCTCGATCTCCTCCTTCGTCACACCTGAATGCACCGCCTCCAACTTCACCACATTCTCCTCCGCATCGTAATAAGCCGCAAAATGCTCATTCGATACATGCAACTGATGCCGCCGCGTATCGGACTGCATAGCATACTGCTGTGAAAGCCGATTGATCACCGTCACCGCCTGTTCCTGATCGGCAACAGGAATGCGTTTTATTTCTTTTGCCATATTGTGGACGCAGCAAATCCCGGACCTAAAAATTTCCACCCGCCCCTTTACCCCCGGCCACCCCTGATGAACGACTCTAGCCGCTCATCAGGGTAAAGACCTATCCGGTATTTATTGTTAGGGAATATTGCCGTAAAACTCTATTTTTATCCGGGGATTCGACCATTCCCGGCCTGGATGTAGGGTCCGAATTGCGTGGCCGGCGGGCCCGGAATGCGAATAACTAATTGTTAGATAAATTAGAATATATAGCTTTTATCTTTGTAATTTTACCTCTTAAACTTATCGGCATGAAGCTTTTTGTAGCAGGTCTTCCCAATGATTTTGATGATGTGGACCTGAAAGAAATGTTCGAATTGTATGGCACAGTGAATTTTGCAAAGATCGTGATGGATCGGGAGACGGGAAGAAGCAAAGGCTTCGGGTTTGTAGATATGCCTGATGAGGCCGAGGCGAAGGGAGCGATCGAAACGCTGGATAATGCCTCCATCCGTGGAAAAAAGATGGCAGTGAAAGAAGCGGACGAATCCGGACGCGGCGGTGGCGGTGACCGTGGAGATCGCGGCGGCGGTGGCGGCGGCTATCGTGGCGGCGGCGGTGGTGGCGGATACCGTGGTGGTGGCGGTGGCGGCGGTGGTTACCGTGGTGGCGGAGATCGGGGCGGAAGCGGTGGCGGCGGCGGTTATCGTGGCGGTGGGGATCGCGGTGGCAGTGGCGGTGGCGACCGCGGCGGAAGCGGCGGGGGCTATGGTGACCGTGGCGGAAGCGGCGGCGGCGGAGATCGCGGAAGAAGATATTAAAGAATCGCGGAAAAATAGTAAAAGGGGCATTGCCCCTTTTTTTTATTAACGCACCACCCGGTACACCGGATACCTCAAATGCGCCGGCTCATAATAGGGTGAATGGCGGTAAACAAAAGCCAGCTGCTGCACCGCATTCTGCGCAAACGCGGTGTCCGACCTTCGCTTATCTTCCAGTGCCTGCCGCACCTCGGGGTGTTCCTTAAGCCAGCCCTCCGCCACATCCTCCCAGCGATATGCACTGTAGCCCTCCTTCTGTTGGAGAATAGCATCAAAGAAGTTCCACGCAAAATAAGAATCCTCTCCCGTAGGCTCCAACATCTCTACCAAAAACCTTCTCGCCGGCTGATCCGTCCCGATCACATAATCGCCGCGCAGGAAATGGATCTCCTCCCTATCCGTACTCACCTTGGTGCCTGTGTTCTTATGGTGTTTTTCATAGGCCCGGGGATAACTCTTAAAATCGGCAATATGATACACCTCGACCGACACCGTCGAATC
>Ga0302325_10007965_pt1 | contig 23376 bp, 16 predicted proteins | sample Palsa_T0_2_FD_201948 | JGI IMG/M metagenome (GOLD analysis project Ga0302325, IMG submission 201948) | Peat permafrost microbial communities from Stordalen Mire near Abisko, Sweden - Palsa_T0_2 | ecosystem: Environmental > Terrestrial > Soil > Palsa > Peat permafrost | place: Sweden: Abisko... | reverse complement strand
GGTCAAGAGCCAGACCGCCAAGGCGCTCGCCACCCTGCGCCGGATACTCGGCCCGGACGGGCTACCGGCCAGCGGCAGCGGCGCCGTGATTGCGTCCAGCCACCGCTATCGGGGAGCGCCGTGAGCGCGCTCGAGGCACGACTGCGCGAGGTTCTGAGCCAGCTGGCGGAGAGCGATCCGCCCCCGCCTGCCGGCATCAGCATCGCCGGGGCGATCCGCCGTGGCCACTCGAGGCTGCGCTGGCGACGGGCGCGGCTGGCCGCACCGCCCGTGCTGGCCGCCTCGGCGGTACTGGCCGTGGCCCTGGCCGGCCCGCTGACGGCCGGCCCAGCCGGACCCGCGCACCAGTCGATCGCCGCAGCGGCGCAACCGGCAGTGGCCGCTGCGCCCCGCCAGCTCAGCGCGCTTGTCCCGTACGCCTCGTTCGGCTGGCTGCCACGCGGCGAGTCGCTCCGGTCCGGCGGCAACGGCCCGGTGTCGGACTACCTGAACGCCTACGCCGGACCTCATTTCAGGTGGCAGCTGTTCACCTACGCCGCCGGCGTCTGCCGCCTCAGCGGCAAGCAGAACGTGCTCAGCTGCTCGGTGAGCGGACAGGCCGAGCATGTCTACGACCTGGCCGGGCGCGCGCCGGCGGTCAGCGGGCACCGCGCCTTCTGGGTGAGCCCTGGACGAGGTAGTCCGCGGTCGCACCGGCACAGGGAAGTGGTCTGGCAGTACGCACCGAGCGGATGGGCCGAGCTTGCCAGTGCGACCGGCGGGCAGTCGAGCATGTCGCTGCTAAGGATCGGCAGTGCCGTCAGCTTCGGGGCCAGCAACCAGCAAGTGATGTTCGCGGCTCAGCTGGCGAACGTGCCGGAGAGCTGGGAGGTGACGACTAGCTCCTTCCAGGTCGCCAGGGGAGCGCTGCTCGCCACAGCGGTGGTCTTCGGCGCAGCCGGCAGTAACTCAGCTGACCTGCCGTCAGTGACCACGTCGATTGGGTACTCAGCGTGCTACTTCTACCCTGGGGGCCAGTCGGTGCACAGGGTCATCAACGGACACCGGGTGGTCGTGAACAGGATTCCGGCTGCTGACGGCCGGCCGACTACATATCAGGTGTGCGCGCCGGATGTGAGCGGCCTGTCCTTGTTCATCTCCGTGGACGGCGGTCACCCGGTCATCACCCCGGTCACACTGTTCCGGCACCTGCGTGCGCTGGGCACGAACCCGGCGAACTGGTCGGTCGCGCCAACTGGCTGACGAGGTCGGCGGCCGGGCCCGGACGGTCAGGCCGAATGCGGCTCGATCGTGCCGGTGGCTGAAATGTGAGCGGCCCCGTTCCCGGCAAAGTCGTCCGCCGACAGCGAGTTGATGTAGCTGATCGCGGTCTTGTCCGGGTCGACCTGCGGGATCCCGGGTGACTCCAGCTGCAGCGGCGTGATGCTGCCCTTCACGAACTGACCCGCGGCGTTGAGCGTGACGTGCAGCATCGCGCTGATCGAGGTGTACTCATCGAGGCCCAGGGTGTTGTAGCCGCAGAAATTGCCGAGGCTGTAGGCGATCAGGTGGCCGCGGTACCACTGGAAGCCGCGCAGCACGTGCGGGCCCGAGCCCATCACCAGGTCGGCGCCGGCATCGATGACCCCGTGCGTGAAGGCGATCGAGTTGCCACGGTCCTGACTGAGGAAGTACTCCTCGCCCGGCAGGACGTGCCGGTAGCCGTCGCCCTCGCCGCCGAGGTGCTCCATCACGATGACGACCTGGGCATGCGCCTTCGCCTGGCGCACCAGCGCCTCGGCCGCCGGGATGTCGAGCGCGTCGGCGTCATAGGACCAGGGCGCGAAGCCGAGCAGTGCGATCTTGATGCCGTTCCTGGTCAGGTACGTGATCTGACCGGGCCGGCCGGCGTACAGCAGGCCCGCGCCGTGCAGTGCGTCATCGGTGCTCACTTCGCCGGCCTGGCCGGCGTCGAGGGTGTGATTGTTTGCCACGTTGACCGCCGAGAAGCCATCCTGCTTCAGGTCAGTCGCGGTGTAGTCCGGTGCCTCGAACGAATAGCAGTCGCTCTCGCCGGGAGAGCACTTGGACATCGGCAGGTCACCGAGGGCGCTTTCGAGGTTGCCGACGGTGAGATCACTGTGCAGGTACGGCTTCATGGCCGCGACCAGGGAGCCGGTGCCGTCTGACGGCCAGGCACCGGGTGACCCGAAGGTCATGTCGCCGACCCAGGTCAGGCTGAAGGTCTTGCCCGCGCCTCTGGCCCTCGCTGAGGCGGCGGATGAGGCCGAGGTGTTCACGACGGGCTGGTTGGGGGCTACTCCCGCCGCGGTCGCTGTCCCGGCCGCCGGCGGCCGGGACTTGGTGGCCACCAGAGCCCAGCCGCCGATAGCCGCGATGGCGACCACGACGGCGACTGCCACCATCGCCTCCCGGCGGCCCGTGCGCTGACCGCCGGCGCCCGAACCGACCCGGCGCGGCGAGCCTGGCCGGCGCAGCCGACGCGCCCGGGGTTCGGCTGGGTCAGACGGTCGCGAGCCGTCCCGCGGCCGCCGGGCATCCCGCGGCCCCCGCGGCACGGAGGCATCCTGCGGCCCGGGTTCGGGAAGCCGGGCATCTTTCGCTGCGGATTCGGGCGGCGGGGCGGCCGGCTCCTGCGAACCCGGCAGCCACAGATCCGGCCACGGGCTCTCGCTCCGCCGCGGCTCCGGCCGCCGCTGCTGATCCCGCGGATCCGGACCCGGCCGCCGCGCATCCGGCCGCTGGCGCTCCCGGTCCGCCCGCTGGCGCTCTGGATCCGGCTGCGGCCCGCTCCGCCGGTGCCCGGGCCCGCGGGCGGGCGGACTCTCCTCGCTGCCTGGCACCGCTGTCCCCGCCCCTCAAGGTCGCCCCGATGAATCCTGGCGCCAAGAATAGGGGCCCTGACCAGCAAAAAGTGCTCGGATGCCGGAATCCGGGGCACGGAGGTCAGGTCTCGATGAGGACCGGGATGATCATCGGACGGCGGCGGTAGTTGTCGCTGACCCAGCGGCCGGTTGTCCGGCGCACGAGCTGGCGCAGCTGATGCTCCTCGTTGATGCCTTCCTTGGCTGCCCCTGCCAGCGCTTCCTCGATGAGCGGCCGCACCTCGGCCAGCCCGGCGTCGTCGATGCCGGCGCCGCGGGCGTGGATCTCCGGTCCCGCCACGAGCTTGCCGCTGGTCGAGTCGACTACCACGACGACCGTGATGAAGCCCTCGTCGCCGAGGATGAGCCGGTCCTTCAGCGATGCCTCAGTAATCTCGCCGACCGACAGCCCGTCCACGTACACGTAACCGCACGGCACCTTGCCGGTCACGGAAATCTGGCCGCCGACCAGGTCGACCACGACGCCGTCCTCAGCGATCACGATGTTCTCCGGCGGAACGCCGGTCAGCGCGGCCAGATCCGCGTGCGCCTTCAGGTGTCGCCATTCGCCGTGCACCGGGACGAAATTGCTCGGCCGCACCAGGTTCAGGACGTACAGCAACTCGCCGGCCGGGGCATGCCCCGAGACGTGGACCAGTGCGTTCCCCTTATGAACCACACGGGCGCCGAGGCGGGTGAGGTCGTTGATGATCCGGGACACCGCCGACTCGTTGCCGGGAACGAGCGAGGACGCGAGGATCACCGTGTCACCCTCGGCGATCCTGATCGGGTGGTCGCGCCCGGCCATCCGCGACAGGGCGGACATCGGCTCGCCCTGGGAACCGGTCGAGATGAGCACGATCTGGTCCGGGGGCATCTCCTCGGCCTCTTTGAGGTCGACGAGCAGGCCGCCGTGCACCGACGGGATCTTGAGGTACCCGAGGTCGCGGGCGACGCCCATGTTCCTGACCATGGACCGCCCGACCAGCGCGACCTTGCGGCCGTGCTCGGCTGCGGCGTCCATGACCTGCTGCACCCGGTGCACGTGGCTGGCGAAGCAGGACACGATGATGCGCTGCTCGGCGGCCGAGAAGACATCAGAAAGCACCGGGCCGATCACGCGCTCCGACGTGACGATGCCGGGAACCTCAGCGTTGGTCGAGTCGGCCAGCAGGAGGTCAACGCCCTCGGCCCCGAGCCGGGCGAACCCGCCGAGGTCCGTCAGCCGGCCATCCAGCGGAAGCTGATCCATCTTGAAGTCGCCGGTGTGCAGGATGACCCCGGCAGCTGACTTGATCGCGACCGCGAGTGCGTCGGGAATCGAGTGGTTGACCGACAGGAACTCCAGCTCCCACGGACCGAACTGCTGCCGGCCGCCCGCCTCGACCTCGATGTCGACGGGCGTGATCCGGTGCTCGGTCAGCTTCGACCGGACCAGGGCCAGCGTGAGCCGCGACCCGACCAGCGGGATGTCCGCACGCTGCCGCAGCAGGTAGGGAACGCCGCCGATGTGGTCCTCGTGCGCGTGCGTCAGCACCAGCGCGTCGATCTGGTCCAGCCGGCCCTCGAGCGAGGTGAAGTCCGGCAGGATCAGGTCCACTCCGGGCTGGTCGTCCTCCGGGAACAGGACACCGCAGTCGACGATCAGCAGCCGGCCCTCGTGCTCGAAGACCGTCATGTTGCGGCCGATCTCGCCAAGGCCGCCGAGCGCGACCATGCGCAGGCCGCCAGCGGGCAGGACCGGCGGTGCCCCTAGCTCGGGATGCGGGTGGCTCACTTGAGCTTCACACCGCCCGCTGCCAGATCGGTCCGCAGCCGCTCGACTTCCGTGTCCGTCGCGTTCGACAGCGGCAGCCGGACCGGGCCGCCGGGCAGCCCGAGCAGGCCCAGCGCGGCCTTCGTCATAATGACTCCCTGATTGCGGAACAGCCCTGTGTAGACCGGCAGCAGCTCGCGGTGCAGCCGCAGCGCCTCTTCGACCTGGCCGGCCAGGTAGGCGTCGATCATCTCGTGCAGCCGCTCGCCGACCACGTGCCCGACGACGCTGACGAAGCCGGCCGCGCCGAGCGACAGCCAGGGCAGGTTCACCATGTCGTCACCGCTGTAGAAGACCAGCGGGGTGCCGTTCATGACGTGCGAGGCCGCTCCGAAGTCGCCCTTGGCGTCCTTGACGGCCACGATCCGCGGATGCTCAGCGAGCTGGATCAGCGTCTCGGCCGCAATCGGCGTGCCGGTGCGGCCGGGGATGTCGTAGAGCATGTTCGGCAGGCCGGTCGCGTCTGCCACCTGGCGGAAATGCGCGACCAGGCCGCTCTGCGGCGGCTTGTTGTAGTACGGAGTCACGACGAGCAGCCCGTGGGCGCCCGCCTGCTCGGCCGCGCGGGCCAGCTCGCAGCTGTGCGCAGTGTCGTTCGTGCCCACGCCGGCCACGACGGTGGCCCGGTCGCCGACCGCCTCCAGGACGGCGGCGAGCAGCCGCGCCTTCTCGGCGTCTGACGTCGTCGGCGACTCGCCGGTGGTGCCGCTGATGACCAGGCCGTCATTCCGCATGTCGGTGACGAGGTAGTCCGCGAGCCGCGCGGCACCGTCGTAGTCAACGGCCCCGCTGGCGTCCAGGGGCGTGACCATCGCCGTGAGCATGCGCCCGAACGGCGCAGGCGCCGGATGGCCGGGCGGGATTGCTGTCTCACTCATATACCGAACGCTACCGGGCGGGGACGCGCTGGCGCACGGCCGGCGCGGCTCAGACCGCCGATGCGCCGCCCAAGGCGAACCCGGCCGGTCCGCACATGCGGAAAGTCAGCCGGCCGGGCGCCAGGTCAGGCGCGGCGACGTGAGCTCGGGGGTACCCACGCCGCCTGCGCCTGCCTGGTTATCGGCCCGGAGAGGAGCGCGCGTTACGCCCTGATGGCAATTCCTGACGGGAACGCACTGACCCCCCACGCGGCCTTTCGCCGGCCCGCGCCGCCGAAGTCAGAGCCCGGCTGCCGCCATTCCGGTGTGGGCGCCCGGGCCCGGCTGGCCGGCGTGTCGCTACCGGGATGATCGCGCCCATGGCGCGACAATGATGGCGGCCCCTCCAGGTATGAGATGGAGGGGCCTTGCCTGTTGTTGCCGCCCGGTCACGGTGCTGCGGCAGTCGCTCCCGGAGCGCCGCGCGCTGCGATAGGCTGCGGGCAGCCCGGATCTGATTGTCCGGGCGGTGCTGTGCCCAGCGAAGCCGGTGAGATCCCGGCGCTGTCCCGCAACGGTGATGCCTCCAGACAGGACGAGCCCGGACGCCTGGCTAGCGCCGACGACCTGTCCTCGGAGGAAGGGCGGCTCGTTCCGATGCCTCAGGGCGTCGCAGCGAACGCACTTCGTCCTCCTGATACTTCCGGAGGATGATCATGCGGGCTCTCACCCGTCAGCTGCCGGCCCTGGTGGCCGTCGCAGCGATCGCAGCCGCGTCCGCGGCCTGCAGCAGTTCTTCTGCCAGTCCGACGCCGTCGGGCTCGGCCACGGCGCAGGGCGGTCCGGCCGCGGCCGGCTTCCCGGTGACCGTCACGACCGCCGGCGGCAGGACGCACCTCGCGTCGCGGCCCGGCGCCATCGTGTCGCTCTCGCCGACAGCCACCGAGATGCTCTACGCCATCGGCGCCGGCAGCCAGGTCAAGGCAGTCGACAGTGACTCGGACTACCCGAAGCAGGCGCCGATCACCAAGCTGTCGGCCTACTCCCCGAACGCCGAGGCAATCGCCGCTTACAAGCCCGACCTCGTCATCATCTCCAACGACATCGGCGGGATCACGGCCAAGCTGACGGCCCTGTCCATCCCCGTCCTCGACCTGCCGGCCGCAGCGTCCGTGGCCGACGTGTACGCCGAGTTCACCGAGCTGGGCGAGGCCACCGGCCACCTGGCCCAGGCCAAGACCGAGGACAGCACGCTGAAGTCGGACATCGGCAAGATCGTGGCCTCGATGCCCGCGCACGCTAAGCCGCTGACGTATTACTACGAGCTCTCCACGAACCCGTACTACTCGGTGACGTCCTCAACGTTCATCGGCAGCCTGCTGTCCCTGCTCGGCATGAAGAGCATCGCCGACGCCGCGAAGGGCGCCGCTGCGGCCGGCGGCTATCCGACACTGGACGCCGAGTACATCCTCAAGGCCAACCCTGACTACATCATCCTGTCGGACACCGGCAGCACGGGCGGCGGGCAGGACGCGGCGACCGTGAGCGCCAGGCCGGGCTGGTCCGTGCTGACGGCAGTCAAGGACAAGCACATCATCGTGCTCAACGCCGACATCGCCTCCCGCTGGGGGCCGCGCATCGTGAACCTGCTGCAGACCGTCGCAGCCGGCGTCAAGTCCGGGGCGACGTGACGGCGACGACGCCGCGGCGGGGCCAGAGCCGGTCCGCTCCCCCGGCCGCTGCTCCGGGCGCCGTCGCCGGCGGCAGGCCCGCGGCCGGTGCTGCGCCGGCTGCCGGTGCCGTACCGGGTGTCGGTGCTGTACCGGCTGCCAGTGCCGGGCCGGCGGTCTCGGCCGCGCAGGCCGGCCCGGCAGCGGCTGACCGGCCGGGCAGGGACCTGATCAGGCAGGTCAGGCCGGGGCGGGCGATCACGGTGGCGACTGCCGCGCTGATCGTCGCCGTTGTCGTCGGGGTGGCTGTCGGCCCGGCCGGCCTGTCGGTGCCGCAGGTGCTGGAGGCCATCGCGACCCGGCTCCCCTGGCACCCGCATCTCGCCGTATCCGCGCTTGACACGGCGATCGTCTGGCAGATCCGGCTGCCCCGGGTCGTTCTCGGCGTCCTGGTCGGCGCGATGCTGGCCGGCGGCGGCGCCTCCTACCAGGGCGTCTTCCGGAATCCGCTGGCCGACCCGTATCTGCTTGGCGTCGCCGCCGGGGCCGGACTCGGGGCCACCATCGTGATCGTGTCCGGCGCGAGCATGGCCCTCACTCCCCCGGCCGCGTTCGCCGGGGCGGTGGGCGCGGTCACGCTCACTTACCTGCTGGGCGCGCGGGCAGGCAGCCGCGGCGAGGGTCCGGCCGCCAGCAGCGGTACGGGCTCGATCCTGCTGGCGGGCATCGCGGTGGCGGCGATGCTCACCGCGGTCCAGACCTACCTGCAGCAGGAGCACTCGCAGACGCTCGCCTACGTCTACTCCTGGATTCTCGGCGGCCTCTCGGCGGCGACATGGTCGGACGTGTGGCTGATCCTGCCGTACGTCGCGGTGTCGGCGGCAGCCCTGCTGATCCACCGCAGGCTGCTCGACGTGCTCCGGGTGGGCGAGGCCGAGGCGACCAGCCTGGGCGTCAACGTGGCCCGGCTGCGGCTCGCGGTAGTGATGGCGGCCACGCTCGGCGTCGCGGCGGCGGTATCGGTCAGCGGCCTGATCGGCTTCGTCGGCATCATCGTGCCGCACGCGATCCGCCTCACGGCCGGGCCGAGCTACCGCCTGCTGCTGCCTGTCTCGATGATCGGGGGCGCCGCGTTCCTGGTGCTCGCTGACGTCGTGGCGCGAACCGCGCAGGCACCGGCCGAGGTACCGATCGGCGTGATCACGGCGCTGATCGGCGCGCCGTTCTTCCTGTTCGTGCTCAGGTCCCGGCGGGCCAGGCAGGACATGTCATGATCAGCTTCAGTGAGCTCACCGTCCGCTACGGCAGCACCGTCGCGCTGGACGGCATCGCCGGGCAGGCCGCCGAGGGGGAATGGCTCGGTCTGATCGGCCCGAACGGCGCAGGCAAGACGACGCTGCTCAATGCCATCGGCCGGCTGCTGCCCTTTTCCGGCGAAGTCATTGTCTGCGGTGCCGCGGCGCAGGGGCTCACCAGGCGGCAGCTTGCCCGGCTGATCGCCTATGTGCCGCAGCGGCCGCTGCTGCCGCCGGATATGACGGTTAGCGAGTACGTGCTTCTCGGCCGCACTGCCCATATCGGCTACCTGCGCGCCGAGACCGCGGCCGACCGCCGGGTCTGCGCGGCCGTAATCGAGCGGCTTGACCTCCAGTCGATGGCGGCCAGGCCGCTGCGCGCGATGTCCGGCGGCGAGCTTCAGCGAGTCGTGCTGGCCAGGGCGCTCGCCCAGGAGTCCCCTGTGCTGCTCCTCGACGAGCCGACCAGCGCGCTGGACCTCGGCCGCCGGATGGACGCGCTGGAACTCATCGACGAGATCCGGCGCGAGCGCAGGCTCACGGTGCTGTCGGCGATTCACGACCTGACGCTGGCCGGGCAGTTCGCAGACCGGCTGATGCTGATCACCGAGGGCCGGGTCGCGGTGACCGGCCCGGCCGGGGCGGTGCTGCGCGATGACGTGCTGAGTGAGCACTTCGGGGCCGGAATTCAGGTACTGACAACCGATACCGGTGACATTGCGGTCATCTCGCGCCGGCTGCCCCGGAGCGCGGGCGCGCGGGCTGCTGCGGGCTAACTCGTGCCCCGGCTGCCTCGCTGCGAGACCGGCGGCGGCCCTGGCTGGCGGGCCGGACGAGACGCGCGGGCACGGCCCGCCGCGCGACAGTTATGACGACCCTGATGAGCCATGGCGGCGCGGCGTGCCGTGGCAGGTAACCCTGCTGCCGCGCTTCACTGTGACCTGGCGGCCGCCATTCGAGCCACTCGCCGACCCACTGATTCCTCACTACCGCCCCTACGCGCAGGCCTCGCCGCGGGCGCGAGGCGACAGATCCCGGCGCCCGGCACGCTGAGGGCCAGGTCAGTGAGCCGATCCCGCGGTCCAGGGCGGAGAATGCGAGCGGGAAGCCGCAGTCAGCGGACCGCTCCCGTCAGCTCGAGTTTACGTAGCGTAGCTTAACGCTAACTCTACGCATGTACACGGATCTGTCGGGCATGTTGCGCGATGTTTCGAGATCTCCCGCGCCCGGTACCGGCCCGACCGGTCCGGATCGCGCGCGCCACCGCCGCGAGCCGGCTCGGCGCCGGGATCAGAATAGGCGCGACACCGTCGGCGCCCCTCGGCTCGACGGCCCGGTTGAGCTGGAAGTGGACGTGTTCCGGCCGCGTCAGGCCGAGCGCGCGCTGCTCGTACCCGGCGTTCACCTCGGCGCCAGCGGCCGCACGCTCTGCTACACCGCGGCCAGTTTTCCCGAGGCCTACCAGCTCACGCAGCTCATCGTTGTCCTCGGCGGCATCTAACCTGCTGATTTCGCCGGAACGCCGCCGCCGGCCCGGCAGTTCCGGCTGCCAGGCTGAGTCGCTCAGAGGGCGCCGTTCAGCGCCAGCAGCTCCAGCACGCTCCCCGCGATCATGACGGCGACGGCCACCACGACGAGGCCGGCCGCCAGCGTGACGCCCTGCAGGCCCACCGCCAGGGCGAGAACCCACCGGGGACCGCCGCGCAGCTTGCAGGCCATCCCGACCTCGGCGGCCCCGAGACAGGCACCCACGGCAATCGCCAGCAGCTGAGCGCCGGTCCACAGCACAGTGCCGTTCGTGCTGCCAGAGCCGAGGGCGGCCGGGAGCGTGACGAGCCACAGCCAGAGCCCGGCACCTGCCAGTGCCAGCCAGGTCATGCCCTGCCAGAGCAGCAGCCAGGCGACATAACGGGCAGGCTCGGCACTGCGGGTCCTGAGCGGGGCCGCCGCGCGCTGCTCACGTCGCGGCGAGGGGCCGCCCGGCGGAAGGTCCGGCGCACTGGTCATGCCTGAAGCTAACATCGCGGCCTGGACGGCGCGTAAGCGGCCCGTAATCGCTCAGCTACGCTAAGCAGCGCTCGGTTCCGTGAGATAGGCGACCCAGTGCGGGTCGCCGTCGTTGATCGCGCCAATCAGGCGCCAATGTGGCCCGCGCGGGGCCGCCGGATCTCGCGGCAGCGTCCAGCCGAGATCCTCGATCAGCCGGTCCGCCTTGCGGTGGTTGCAGCGCGTGCACGATGCGACGCAGTTCTCCCAGGCGTGCTGCCCGCCCTTGCTGCGCGGGATCACGTGGTCGATGGTGTCGGCTTTCGTCCCGCAGTAGGCGCACAGATAGTTGTCCCGGCGCATCAGCGCTGCCCTGGTCAGCGGCACGCGACTGCGGTGCGGCACCCGGACGTACCGGCGCAGCCTGATGACGGAGGGCGCGGCCAGCCGGGTTGAGGTGGAGTGCAGCTCCATGCCACCGACATCAGAGTGCACGACGTCAGCCTTCTCGCCCAGCACGAGGCACACGGCACGGTGCAGGCCGACTGTCGTCAGCGGCTCATAGGTGATGTTCAGCAGCAGCACCCGGCGCACGTACACCTCCCGCTCGTGACGGGTCCGTTCCTGACAGTCAGTGCCGGCCGGGGTCGCGCCGCCGGGGGCACCCGTGACCAGTGTGACTGCCGGCCGCCCGGATAGCCAACACCAAATAAGCAATCCCGGCGGGAAGCCCCTGCAAACGCGGCGCGAATCCGGGCCGAACGCGGCCTCATTCCCCCCGCCCGCCCGCGTCGCGGAGAGTTTGCCCGTATATCGGGCTCGGGCGCTCCGTGCTGTACGGGCCGGCGGCCCGGAGGCGGCAGGACATTACAGTTCCGGTATGACGACGCCTTCCTACCCTGATGCCCCTCGCCTCGATCTCACCGAAACCCTGCACGGCCGGCCGGTGGCTGACCCGTACCGCTGGCTCGAGGACCCGGCGAGCGAGGAGACCAGTCGCTGGCTGGAGGCCGAGGACGAGCTGTACGCGGGCTACCTGGCCAGCGTGCCGGGCCGGGAGCGGCTGACGAACCGCATGACCGAGCTTCTCGGCGCGGGCGAGGCCGGGCCGCCAACCTGGCGGGGCAAGCGGCAGTTCTACACCCGGCGCGAGCCCGGTCAGGAGCACGCCGTTCTGTACACCTCGGCCGGCGGCGCGGGCGAGCGCGCCCTGATCGACCCCGCCGCGATCGACCCGTCCGGCCTCACCACGCTGGACAGCTGGAGCCCGGACACCGACGGCCGCCTGCTGGCCTACCAGCTGTCCGAGGGCGGCACGGAGGAATCGGTGCTGCGCGTCATGGACGTCGCGACCGGGAAGGACGTCGACGGTCCTATCGACCGCTGCCGTTACTCCGCGGTCGCCTGGCTGCCGGGCGGCGAGGCCTTCTACTACTCAAGGCGGCTCGCGCCGGACGCTGTCCCGGCCGGCGAGGAGCAGTTCCACCGGCGCGTCTACCTGCACCGGCTCGGCACTCCGGCCGACGCCGACGTCGTGATCCTCGGCGACGGCCTGGAGAAGACGAACTACTACGGGGTCTCGGTCAGCCGCGACGGACGCTGGCTTGTCATCACCGCCGCGGCGGGAACGGCGCCGCGGAACGACGTGTGGATCGCCGACCTGTCGGCCAGCGCCCCGGCCGCACCGAATCTTCAGGTGATGCAGCAGGGCGTCGACGCCAGCACCTGGGCGCACGCCGGCCGGGACGGGCGGTTCTACGTCTTCACCGACCGGGACGCGCCGCGCGGCCGGATCGCGATCGCCGATCCGGCCGATCCCGCGTTTCCGGAGTACGCCTGCTGGCAGGACCTGATCGGCGAGGATCCGGATGCGGTACTGACCGACTTTGCCATCCTCGACGGGCCGGGACTCGGCGAGCCCGTGCTCCTGGTGGCCAGGTCCCGGCATGCGATCAGCGAGATCGGCGTGCATGACCTCGCGTTCGGCGATCTGCTGAGCCTGCTCGAGCTTCCCGGCCTCGGCACGGTGGGCGGCCTGCGCGAGCGGCCCGAGGGCGGGCACGAGGCGTGGTTCGCCTACACCGACTACACGACTCCCGGCGTCATCCTGCGCTACGACGCCCCGGCTGGCAGCGTCACCGAGTGGCAGCGGGCGCCGGGCACCGTCGACCTGCCGGCGGTCCGCACTGAGCAGGTCGAGTACTCCTCGGCTGACGGCACGACCGTCCGGATGGTGATCATCTCGCCGCGGGACGACGGCCGCGCGGCCGGGGAGGCTGCGGATGGCCTGGACCTCGTTCCCGGCCCGAGGCGCCCGGCCATCCTCTACGGGTACGGGGGCTTCAACGTCAGCCTGACGCCGGCCTTCTCCGCCGGGATTCTCACCTGGGTCGAGGCGGGCGGCGTGTACGCAATCGCCGGGCTCCGCGGCGGCAGCGAGGAAGGCGAGGACTGGCACCGGGCCGGGATGCGGGAACGCAAGCAGAACGTGTTCGACGACTTCCACGCCGCGGCCGAGAAGCTCATCGAGGACGGGCGGACCTCCAGCAGCCAGCTCGCCGTCTGGGGCGGGTCCAACGGCGGCCTGCTCGTCGGCGCCTCGGTCACGCAGCGGCCCGACCTCAGCGCCGCCGCGGTGTGCTCCGCGCCGCTGCTGGACATGGTGCGGTACGAGCGCTTCGGCCTCGGCGAGACCTGGAACGACGAGTACGGCACCGCGGCAGACGCCGAGGAGTTCGGCTGGCTGATCTCGTACTCGCCGTATCACCAGGTACGCCCAGGGGTGCGGTACCCGGCGGTGCTGTTCACCGTGTTCGACGGCGATACCCGCGTCGACCCGCTGCACGCCAGGAAACTGTGCGCCGCGCTGCAGCATGCGACCTCGGCGCCGCTGAGCGAGCGGCCCATCCTGCTCAGGAACGAGGCCAAGGTCGGCCACGGCGCACGGGCGCTCAGCCGGTCCATCGCGATGACGGCCGAGTCGCTCACCTTCGTGGCCGCGCAGACGGGGCTCCGGCTGGACTGAGGGGCGCTGACTCAGCGGCGGTGACTCAGGGGTGCTGGCTCAGCGGCTCTGGCTCAGGCGCTCTGCAGTGCCTCCCGGTAACAGGCCAGAGCCGGCAGCCGGGAATCGCGCGCGGCAGCGTCCTGGCCCAGCGTCCTGGCGACCTGCAGAACCACGTCCGTCCGGTGCTCGGGCGGCAGCCCGGTGAGTACGTGCTGCCCGACGGCCAGGGCCTCGTCCGGCTCGTCGGACTCCAGCAGGCAGCGGGCCTGGCCGAAGGCAACCAGCGCGCAGTCGAGCACCTCGGTCGCGGCGTACAGCTGGCCGGCCTGGCCGAAGGCACGGTACGCAGCCTGCCAGTCGCCGAGCCCGACCAGGATGTCGCCCGCATAGAAGTAGAGCTGGCGCTCGGTGAAGCCAAGGGCGGTGTCGCCGGACTGGTCAGGCGGAAGATCGCTGAGAGCGTCCTGCGCGCGGTCCAGGCACGCCCTGGCGCGCTCGAGTGAGTCGCGCCGGCCGCCTCCGCCCAGCGCCACCAGCCGCGCCCGTGCCCTGGCCTCGATAAGCGGCGCCATCACGGCAGCGACGCACAGGTGTCGTCCGGCCAGGTCACCCGCCGCGTTGGCCAGATCAGCCGCCTCGCGCGGATCGCCGTAATACAGCGGGACGAGTGCCTCGCGGACCGTCACCCACGCGCGCAGCTGGCGGTCCCCGGTCTCGTCGGCCGCCGACCGGGCCGTCCGGAAGTACGAATGCGCCAGACGGCGATCGCCCAGGTCGAGCATGGCGATGCCAGCCAGCCCGGCGAGCTGGCCGGCCACCCGGCACAGCCGCTCGGAGAACTCGAGCGGCTGCCGTTCCTCGCAGCTGCGCCGCACATCGGCGAAATCGAGCAGTACATCACAGAGCAGGCGAAGCGGCGGCACGGTCATGTACTGGCGGCCGTAGCCGGCCGTTCCCTGCTCCCAGCGCTCGATCATCGTTGCCGAGACCGAGCTGCCGAGCAGCGCCTCGTCCATCCGGCGGCGGATCCGGTCCACCGCGCCGAGGAACCGGCTGTCGACGGGACTCGCCGGATCGGACATCTGCCGCAGCAGCATGTCTCGCAGTGCGTTGTCGTCCTCATCCTCATCTGCCCGCGCGCCGGGAGCAGCGTCCGCGGCCGGCCTTCCGGGCGCGGCCGGCGGCGCAGTGCTGCCCGGGTGCACAGCACCAGCAGGCAGTAAGGCGTCTCCCGGGAGCACAGCGCCGGCAGGCAGCGGCGCGCCGCCAGACGGCAGGACCGCAAGCCTCGCCGGCCCGGTGCTGCCCGGCGGCGAAGCGAAGCCCGCGGGTGGCGCAGTGGATACGGCGGCCACGGTGGATGCCGCGGGCACAGCGGATGCCGAGGGCGCAGTGAATGCCGAGGGCGGAGTGAATGCCGCAGGCGCGGCGGGGCCTGCCACTACCGGATGAGGCTGCGGCCACTCCGCGCCGCGCTGGGCCGGCAGGGCCAGCGGTGCCGGCGCCGCGGCTGGATCCGGGGCAACGACGGCAGCCTGGCCTGGCTGCGCTGATACCTGCGCGGGTACCGCTGCGCCGGCAGCCTGCCGCTGCCCGGCGCGCGGATCCGGCCGGTGGGACACACCGCACAGGCAGCGCCCGTCGAATCCGAGATCCGCAGGATCGGCCTCGTACGTGGCACACAGGTAGTGCAGGTACTCGGGACCCGGCCGCTTCTGGCCGCCCTCGTAAGCCGACAGCAGCGTTTCGCTGAATCGGGGTATGCGCCGCCCTTCAGCCTCATACCTGGCCCTGACCTGGGCGACCACGTCGGCCAGCGCGATGCCGAGCGCCAGCCGGCAGGCCCTGATCGGGGTGCATCCGCATTCCCTGGCGATGGCCGCGGCGATTTCGGCGGGCGGGGCCCCGGCGACCAGGGCACGTGCCCGGATCTGACGGGCAACCGCCGACTCCGGCTGACTGCCTGCCCCGGGCTCGCTGCCCGTCCCCGGCTGACTGCCTGCCTCTGCCCGGCGGGCCGGCTCCGGCCGGCTGCTGCTCTCCGGCTTGCTGCACTGCCCGGCTGCGCCATCCCGGTGGCGGCTCCCGCTGACAGCGACAGCAAGCACCCCGCTCCGCTCTGCGGACATCGGTCTCCTCCCTGACGCCGGCGCCGTCCCCGAGCCACCCCGAGCGGAACACAACTGCTAACGCATTGTAACTTAGTTGTCGCGTCGTGTTAATTACCTTCCGCCGTTTTTCATCATTAGCCCCTTGAGTAACAATGGATTGGTTACGAAATTCTTCCTGCCGCCTCAATAGGATCTATGGGTGGCAGTGGCAGCTCTCCTGATCACTCCCGAGACCGGGACGGCGACCAGCAGTCCGCTGACGCGAGCATGCGGCAGTGCGGCCAGCATCGCCTGCCGGCTCGTCTGGGACGTGTCCCACAATGCCCACGCGGCGGACTTCACCAGCGTCTACGTAGCCGGGCCAGTTCGGCTCGTGCTGCGGATCGCGTTCGTGATCCTGCTGGCAGCCCTGCTGCGATTCGCGGCAGGACGGCTCATCGTCCGGCTGACCACGCGGGCCGCGGCGGGCCGCGCTCGCAGCGATGACGCCGCGGACCAGGTGGCGTTGCCCCCGGGTGCGGCTGACGACGGCAGCCAGGACTCTGGCGCGGGCAGTGGCGACCAGGCGGCCGACGGTGACACCCGCCCGGTCGTCCTCACCGGCAGGCGCAGCCAGCGCGCCACGGCCATGGCGTCAGTACTCAGCAATGCCGCCTCAGTCACCATCTTCACGGTGGCCGGTGTCATCATCCTCGGCGACCTGGGCCTGAACCTGGCACCCGTGCTCGCCAGCGCCGGCGTCCTCGGCATCGCCATCGGCTTCGGCGCGCAGAACCTGGTCCAGGACTTCCTGGCCGGCATTTTCATGCTGCTCGAGGACCAGTACGGGGTCGGCGATGTGGTCGACATCGGCAGCGTCACCGGAACGGTGGAGGCTGTCAGCCTGCGCATAACCAGGCTGCGCGACGTCAACGGGGTGGTCTGGCATATCCGCAATGGCACCATCAAGCGAGCGGGCAACGAGACTCACGGCTGGGCTAGGGCGGTGATCGACTTCCCCGTTCCCTACCAGGTGTCCGTCGCTGCTGCGCGCGGGTCGCTGGAGCGGGCGGCGGTCAGCATGTGGGAGGAGCCGGCCTGGCACGCGGTGATCCTGGACCGGCCGCAGGTGTGGGGCGTCGAGGACGTCCAGACCGATACCGTGCTGATCCGGGTGGCCGCCAGAACGGTGCCGCAGGGCAAGGTTGAGGTCGCCAGGGAGCTGCGCGAACGGCTGAAAGACGCGCTCGACGCCCAGGCGGCGTCACTGGCGCCAGCGGTCGCCGGCGCTTCCGGTGCCGGGCCTGAACGGATAGCCGGTCAGGCGTCCTTGACGTCACTGTCGGATGCGGTCCCGCAGCAGCCAGAGCCGCCGGCAGACTGATCAGCTGCAGCCGGCGGAGCGGCTAGGCTGGGGCCGAGATGAGCGAGACGCAAGCGGCAAGCCTGTACGAGGCAATCGGCGGAGAGCCGGCCTTCCGCCAGCTGGTGCATCGTTTCTACGCCGAGGTCGCCGCGGACCCGCAGCTGCGCCCGCTGTATCCGAGCCGCGACCTGTCGCTGGCCGAGGAGCACCTCCGGCTGTTCCTGATCCAGTACTGGGGCGGCCCGCCGACCTATAACGAGCTGCGCGGGCATCCGCGGCTGCGGATGCGCCACGTGCATTTCGACATCGGCCCGGCGGAACGCGATGCCTGGCTCCGGCACATGCGCACGGCCATGGACGAGCTGGCGCTCGACCCCGAGCAGGACGCTCAGCTGTGGGACTACCTGGTCATGGCCGCCCACAGCCTGGTCAACCGCCCGGCAGGGCGCAGCGGCGGCCCCGATCTCGGCCTCTCGCCCGCCTGAAATAGCCCGGATTACGGCAACCTGGCCCGGGAACCGGCTGAAATTACGCACGGAGTTTCGCCAGAGGCATTTGCGACAGTCGGCTCATCCCCAGATACTGAGACGACCAGTCTTTCACCTGGCGTGACCGTGGCACTGCCAGCGCTAAGTCCAGGGCGCCAAGCAGCCCCCGCCACTGGAGGCCTAGAGCAGTGACGCAGAACGTTCGCTCCGACCCCGGGGGCCTGGTTCCGGGCGAACAGCTAGCGGGCTATCAGATCCAGGAGCAGATCGGGCGCGGCGGCATGGCCGTCGTCTACCGGGCGCTTGACCTGCGGCTCGGCCGCCAGGTCGCGCTCAAGGTGCTGGCGCCGAACCTGAGTGAGGACGAGGCGTTCCGGCAGCGCTTCATCCGCGAGTCCCGGGCCGCAGCAGGCGTCGACCACCCGCACATCATCCCGGTGTTCGAGGCCGGCGAGGCGGCCGGGATGCTGTTCATCGCGATGCGCTACGTGGGCCACGGCGACGTCCGATCGCTGATCGAGGACCATGGCAGGCTGAGGCCGGCCAGGGCGGCGGCGATCACCAGCCAGGTCGCTTCCGCACTGGACGCCGCGCACGCTCACGGACTGGTCCACCGCGACGTCAAGCCCGGCAACATCCTGCTGGCGCTGGCGAGCGACGACAGTGATCACGTGTACCTGTCGGACTTCGGCCTCAGCAAGCACTCGCTGACGCCCTCGACGCTCACCTCGACCGGGCAGTTCCTGGGCACGCTCGACTACGTCTCCCCGGAGCAGATCCAGGGACAGCCGGTGGATGGCCGGGCGGACCAGTATGCGCTGGCCTGTGCCGCCGTCGAGATGCTGACCGGATCACCGCCGTTCCTGCGGGACGACAGCATGGCCCTGATGTGGGCCCAGCTGGAAGCCGAGCCGCCGCGGCCGACGGAACGGCGGCCCGAGCTGGCGCCCGCTGTCGACGAGGTCATCGCCGCGGCCATGGCGAAATCGCCTGCTGGCCGGTATCCGACCTGCCGTGACTTTGCCATGGCCCTGGCCGCGGCGTGCGGGCAGTCGGGCCGGCCGCGCACCTCCGGCGCGAGCGGCCCGGCTCAGTGGCCTGAGCAGGACCAGCGGCAGCACAGCGGGCAGTGGCCGGACGCACCGCCGGCGCTGGAACCACAGCACGGGTACCACGCGCCGGAGCCAGGGCCGCCGCCGAATTCCTGGCCATGGGCCGGCGACGACGTCGCAACTGGCGCCCTGGCCGGTACTGACGCTGGCTCGGGGCCGAGGGACAAGCCATCCGCTAGCTGGGATGCGCCTGCTTCATGGCATCATGACGACGCCGGGGCAACCAGCGGCGTGGCGCAGCCGCCTGCGGGAATGCGGTCGCCCACCGACTATGCCGCCGGGTTTGCCGGCGGGCCGCCCGGCCGGGATGGCGATTACAGGACGCCCGGCCGGGACGCTGATGTCCGATCGCCCGGCCGGGGATCCGGTCTCGGGTCGCCGGGCTGGGACGCCGACCGCGCGCCGACAAGCCAGGCCGCCGATTTCAGGTCGCCAGGCTGGGATGCCGGCCGCGCGCCGACAAGCCAGGCCGCCGATTTCAGGTCGCCAGGCTGGGATGCCGAGCTCGCGCCGACAAGCCAGCCCGCCGATTACGTGCCCGGCGGCCGGAGGTCCGGTTTCGCGCTACCGGGCCGTCCGGCTGAGATCGCGCCACCGGGCCGGCCCGGACAGCCCGGCCGGCCCCCGGCAGGCCCCGGGCAGAACCGCCATCGCGGCAGGAACGTCGCGCTCGCCGTGATCATCGTGCTGGTCGGCATCGCCGGCCTGGCCGGAATCGGGTACAAGCTGTCGCATCGTCCGGACGGCTCGGTCCCGCCGCCCACTGTCACGACGACTGTCCAGGCGACCGTCGGGGATCCGGCGCGGACCGTGCGCGATTACTTCGCCGCGATCAACCATCACCGCTACCTGGTCGCCTGGAGACTGAGCGGCGAGCGGGAGAAGTACAGCGCTTTCGTTGCGGGGTTTGCCGGCACGGCCCACGACACGGTCACGATCCTGTCGACCCAGGGCGACGTGGTGAGCGCCAGGCTGGTCGCCCGGCAGTCCGACGGAACGGTCAAGACTTTCCAGGGCACCTACACCGTGACTGGCGGGAAGATCGCCAGCACGAACGTCCGGCAGACCGGCTGAGCCGCGGCCCCGGCGGGAGCCGGGAGCCGGCAGCGTCAGCCGGTCACATCCTGATCCGCTTGCTAGCCGGGTCATAGAGCGGGCGGAGCGACAGTCGGGCCGGCACGATCCGCTCGCCCACCTGTACCGTCCAGTCGCCGCTATCGAGCCAGGACTGGTCGGCTGGCGTGCCGCCTGAGTCGATCATGGCGAGCCCGACCGCGCCCCCGAGGGTCCAGCCGTAGGAGGCCGCGCGGACATAGCCGACCTCGGTGCCGTTCCTGCGGACGACCTCGGCGTGAAACAGCAGCGGCTCGGGATCGGCAAGCAGCACCTGAACCAGACGCCTGGACAGGGGCCCGGCGGCCTTCTGCGCCGCGACGGCGTCCCGGCCGATGAAACCGCCTGGCTTGTCGAGCGCGACCGCGAAGCCGAGCCCGGCCTCCAGGACGGTGTCGGTGTTGTCGATGTCGTGGCCGTAGTCCCGGTAGCCCTTCTCCATCCGCAGGCTGGACAGCGCCTTGAGGCCGGCGTGCCGCAGTCCCAGCTCCCGGCCGGCCTCGACCAGCCGGTCGTAGACTCCGACGGCCTGCTCAGCCGGGATGTGCAGCTCGTAACCGAGCTCACCGAGATAGGTGATCCGGAGGCAGAGCACCCGGGCGAAGCCGATGTCGATGAACCGGGCAGCCCGGAATGGGAGGGCCTCGTCGCTGACATCTGCTGTGGTGACCGCCGCCAGCAGCGCGCGCGAGTGCGGGCCCTGGACGTTCAGCTGGGCGTAAGCCGAGGTGACGTCGGTGACGAAAGCGTGCGCGCCGCTGGCGGCAAAGTGCCGGCGCATCCGCGTGAGCGCATGCCGGTGCGCGGTGTCCGAGGCGACCACATAGAAGTCGTCTTCGGCGAGGCGGGTGACGGTCAGATCAGCCTCAAGCCGGCCCTGCTCGTTAAGCCACTGGGTGTAGGTGATGACGCCGTCCTCGGCGTTGACGCGGCCCGCCGAGAGCCGGTCAAGCTCGCGTCCGGCATCCCGGCCCTGGACGGCGAACTTGGCCATGAACGACATGTCCATGACGATGACGCCCTCCCGGCAGGCGTGGTGCTCGGCCTCCCAGTGCGGGTACCAGTCCTGCCGGCCGAAGGACAGCGGGCCGGCGTCCGGCGAGCTTCCGGGCGGGAACGAGCCCTCCGGGGCATACCAGTCCGGCCCTTCCCAGCCGCTCACATCGCGGAAGAACGCGCCCCTGGCAGCGAGCCGGTGATGCAGCGGCGACAGCCTGGCACCGCGCGCGGTCCGCATCGACCGGCCCGGATAGTGAGTGGCGTAGACCATGCCGAGTGACTCGACTGTCCTGGTGGCGCGGTACTCCGGGGTCGCCTGATACGGGTGAAGGCGGTCGATGTTCATGCCCGTGATGTCGACGTCGGGGCTGCCGCTGGCGATCCAGTGAGCCAGGACACGGCCGATCCCGCCGCCGGTCAGGATGCCGATGGAGTTGAGCCCTGCCGCGACGAAGTAGTTCTTCAGCTCGGGCGCCTCTCCCAGGACCGGGGCAAGGTCGGGCGTGAAGCTCTCCGGACCGCAGAAGAACTTGCGGATGCCGACCTCAGAGGACACCGGGATCCGGGACATCGTCTTCTCCAGGAACGGGCCCATCCGCTCCCAGTCCGGCGGCAGCTCGCCGAAGGAGAAGTCCGGCGGGATGCCCTCGACCTTCCACGGCGCGCAGACTGGCTCGAACATGCCGAGCATCAGGCCGCCGCCTTCCTCCCGGAAGTAACCGTAGTTAGCCGGGTCCTCCAGCACCGGCCAGTCTCTGCTGACCTCGGCGATCGGCTCGGTCAGCAGGTAGTAGTGCTCGGCCGCCTGCAGCGGGATGCTGACGCCGGCTAGCTCGCCGAGCTGCCGGGCCCACATGCCCGTGCAGTTGACCACGTATTCGGCCTCGATGTCACCGCGGGCCGTCCGCACTCCGGTGACGGCGCCGTTCCTGCTCAGGAAGCCAGTTACCGGAACGCCCTCGATGATCCGGGCGCCCTGCTGGCGTGCGCCCTTGGCGAGTGACATGGTGACGTCGACAGGGTTCACCCGCCCGTCGGCCGGGATGTAGAAGCCGGCCAGCACGTCATCCGTCTGCGCCAGCGGCCACAGCTCGGCAACTTCCCTGGCCGAGATCTCGTGTACCTCCACGCCGCAGTGCCTGTTGAAGGCGGCGACCCGGCGGTACTCCTCCAGCCGGCCCGGCTCGATGGCCAGCTCGATCAGGCCAACCTGGCGCATGCCCGTAGCCAGACCGGTCTCTGCCTCAAGCCGCAGGTACAGGTCGCGGGAGTACTTGCGCAGCTCGGTTGACGTTTCCGAGGTGGAGCCGAAGGTCGCCATCAGTCCGGCCGCGTGCCAGGTCGTCCCCGAGGTCAGCCGGTCCCGCTCCAGCAGCACAACGTCCCGGACGCCGAGGTGAGCGAGGTGATAGGCAACCGACGTCCCGATGATCCCCCCGCCGACCACGACAACCCTGGCGCGGTCCGGCAGGCTGGCGCTGGTGCTGGTTGCTGACGGCTCGCCCGTGGTCATGCTGCTGCTCGCTCCGATCGACGCTCAGTCCTCCCGGCAGCCGCGTCGGCCTGCCAGTCACGCCGATCGAGCATATGCGGCGTTACCGGGCGGCTAGCCGGGCTTTGCTGCTATCCCGGCTGGTATCGAAGCCGTGCCGCCGCGCTATCCCCTGGTGAGCTTGCGGTAGGTGACCCGGTGCGGGCGCGCCGCCTCGGCACCGAGCCGCTCGATCTTGTTCTTCTCGTAGGCATCGAAGTTGCCCTCGAACCAGAACCAGGACGCCCCGCCTTCCCAGGCCAGGATGTGCGTGGCGATGCGGTCAAGGAACCACCGGTCGTGGCTGGTGATCACAGCACAGCCCGGGAACTCCAGCAGGGCGTTCTCCAGTGACGACAGCGTCTCGACATCGAGGTCGTTGGTGGGCTCGTCCAGGAGCAGCAGATTGCCGCCCTGCTTGAGGGTCAGCGCGAGGTTAACGCGGTTGCGCTCGCCGCCGGACAGCACGCCCGCAGGCTTCTGCTGGTCGCCGCCCTTGAATCCGAACGCCGCAACGTAAGCGCGGCTCGGGATCTCGGTCTTTCCGGCCGTGATGTAGCTCTCGCCGTCGGAAATGGCTTCCCAGACATTCTTGTCGGGCGCGATCCTGGAGCGCGACTGGTCGACGTAGGCAATCTCGACGGTCTCGCCGATCCTGATCGTGCCTGCGTCCGGCTTCTCCTCGCCGATGATCATCTTGAACAGGGTCGTCTTGCCGACACCGTTCGGGCCGATGACACCGACGATGCCGCCCTGGGGGAGGCTGAAGCTGAGATTCTCGATCAGGGTCCGGTCATCGAAGCCCTTGGTCAGGCCCTCGACCTCAACTACCTGAGTGCCGAGCCGCGGACCCGGCGGGATCTGAATCTCCTCGAAGTCGAGCTTGCGGTCCCGGTCGGCCTCCGCCGCCATCTCCTCATACCGCTGCAGCCGCGCGCGGCTCTTCGCCTGCCTGGCCCGCGGGCTCGACCGGACCCACTCCAGCTCATCTTCCAGGCGCTTGCGCTTCTTCGCGTCCTTCGCGCCCTCAACCTTCAGCCGCGCCGCCTTGGTCTCCAGGTAGGTGGAGTAGTTGCCCTCATACGGGAAGGCCCGGCCGCGGTCCAGCTCCAGGATCCAGCCCGCCACGTTGTCCAGGAAGTACCGGTCGTGGGTAACGGCAACGACGGTGCCGGGGTACTT
>Ga0302325_10007963_pt1 | contig 23379 bp, 16 predicted proteins | sample Palsa_T0_2_FD_201948 | JGI IMG/M metagenome (GOLD analysis project Ga0302325, IMG submission 201948) | Peat permafrost microbial communities from Stordalen Mire near Abisko, Sweden - Palsa_T0_2 | ecosystem: Environmental > Terrestrial > Soil > Palsa > Peat permafrost | place: Sweden: Abisko... | reverse complement strand
GTTTGGCCATTACTTTTCCCTCCATCAATAAATCGACCTGACTCTGACTATAGGGTGAGACCGAATTTCAAGCCATCCCGAAACCGGGGGATTAAAATACGCCTGAAAACTGGCGGGGATTGCCCCCCATTTTTCGGGTGCCATGCAGGATTGGGCATGCCCCGGCGGCTATTGAGGCTCGCGTAATACAGCGACAATCAGAAGGTGCGGCGGGCGCCCTCGCCCGCGTCGGACTCCCAGTCCGACAGCCGAGCCCGGGTGGCTCGGCGCGGGTCGGGATTTCCAGATTACGGCGCCCGCCGTGCTCTCAGTCCGAGTGGACGATCCCGCGCCGCACGTCAACCCCCGCCGCCCCGGTACGGTCATGCCAGCCCAAATTTGCCGCTGCCCTATTTTCCGTAAAGCGCTTGGATCATCGGCCACGCCACCGAATGAAGTGCTAGCGAAATGCCCCCTGACACTGAGCAACTCCCAATCCCGCCAGGATTATAAGTGGCCGTGCCGCTCACCGCCGCACCATATGACCAGCAGGCGTACTGCGGAGCATTTTCGGAATCAAGCGGCGGAAGGCCGTCCCCGGAGAAGGGCGGCTCTTCAATCAGTAACGTGCTTTGCAACATGCACTCGTAGCAGGAAAAGAACAGCACGTCCTGACTACTCCAATAGTCATATAGGGACTGATAAGTGGCATCCAGGTAGTTCCCGCTAGAGGTCAGATCCGCCCATCGCAAGTCATTCACTCCCAAGCAGGACACTGGATCCCCGCCAGGCTGAAGAGTATACGGGACCCAGGCGGTCAGGCCTATCTCACTGATGGCAATGGGCAACCCATAAGACTGCGCTTCGTGCATCTCCGCAATGTCCGCCGCCATGCTGTCGCTAAGTGATCCATAGGGGTTTGTCTCATAAGTGTCCAGCGTAATAAGATTCAGCCCTGGCGTAGCGTGCAAGGCCGTCACCCAGTCAAATGGGTAATAGTGATTGCGAGCGACGGCAAACGCTGTGAGCGTGGCGGCCGGCATGTACTCTCTGATTTGACTGAATACCGTCGTCATGTACTGGCCCCAGGCTGCCGCGTTATTGTCGGTTGGCGTGCTGCCCCAGTTACATCCGCCCGGAGGTGGGCTTGGCGCGCATTGGGTCGACATATTGGCGTTGATAGTCGCCGGCGCGGAAGGCGTGATCCATGCCAGGATCACCGGGCCATAGCGATCAGCCAGGTATTCGATTACGCTGTGCTGTGTGTCATTCCACACCAGCCATGAACCACAATCCAGCCCTCCGCAAGCTCCCGGCATGGGATTGAATTGCTCGGTCGTGATACACTGCATAATGTCGAGCGGTGACCCAAACGGATTGCTGGTTGGGTTCGGGGTAGTTGTCGTAAGGTCTGCGCAGTATCCCGCGATTTCCTCCGTACTCATAGAGCCCTTGACGATGACCTTCATGTTCGGGTAGTGCGTCGGCATGTAGCCGGTCTGCGGGTCGAACAGATCCGCGAATTCCTGGCGGGCGGCGCCCGCCTGCGGCATCAGCCAGAATAGAAAACCGTCGTTGATGGTCACAAATGATCCACCGCGCGCCGCCAGCGAGTCGATGGAATTCATGGCCGCCTGCTCCGACCACAGACAACCGCCGTATTGCGTGATGACATCCGCGTCACAGAATTCTATCTGGGTCATCATGGGTACAAACTGTTCCCCATACCCCAACGGTGGAATGGCTGGCGTGCCGGTGAGGGTCGCGATCTGCGCGCGGTTCTGAGATTCGGTGGCGAGGAATTCTTGATAGGTCGGACCGCCAGCGGCCTGCAGATTTTCTTGCGTACAGATCGTCGGCATTCGCGTTCCACCGCGCGTAGGCTCGAAATTGCCGGCCGAGTCACGGTCCACTGCGGCGTAGGAGCGCGCCGTAGGGTAGACACCGTTCGGCCAGCTTGTCTGCGTCTGCGCCGATGCTACCCCCATGGCGGCTGGCGCGCACGCGAGCCATAGGAGGCCGAAGCATTGTGGAACCCCCGCGGTTTGTCGGGGTTCGCGGCGCAGTCCTGCTCTATAGGTCCGTGCTCTTGAGCAAGACCGTTCACGGCAGTCTGCATAGCGAGGTTTGCCGGCGGCGGCGAATCCTACCAGCGTTAACAATCGCCGTGCTTCAGTTCGGATCATGTTATTCTCCGGGTTACCAGGCTTAGGGCTGCCGTTTTGGCTGTACGGATGATTCGGCCTGTCCGCATACATCAAGCTGGCCCGTTGTACTTACTCTCTGCACTATAAGGTAAGACCGGGATTGCATACCATCCCGAAACCTGGGTGTTAAAATACACCTGAAAATGGGTGTGAATTACACCCGATTTCTTGAGAATCAATCCGTTGCCGAAGCCACCCCCAACCAGGGTAGTGCCGTATAGGTTGTCGGATTCTCGGATTAATTGCGTTCGTGGCGTCCGCTGACATGGCCTTGCGTGGTTTCTTCGTGATCTCAGTCCCTCTTGTCTCAGAACGCAAAGAGAGTGGACGAGCGAATGATCGCTAGCCAAAGAACCCTTGATTTCAGTGGTATGGGTCCGCCGCGGCTTCAGTCCATGTGGACGATGCCGCGCCGTACGGCGACCGCTACCGCCTCGGTACGGTCGTGCAGGCCGAATTTCGACAGAATGTTCTTGACGTGACCCTGCGTGGTTTCCTCGCTGATTCCAAGCCGGGCGGCGATCTCCTTGTTCCGCATCCCCTTGGCGATCAGGCGCAGCACGTCCAGCTCGCGGGCCGTCAGGTCCGGGTGCAACATGCGATCCGCCAGGCGTTGCGCCACGGGCGTCGGAAGCGGCCGCCCACCGGCAAATACCTCGCGGATCACCCGCACCAGGTCTTCGGCCAGAGTGTCTTTCAGTACGTAGGTCGTGGCGCCGGCTTGGAGCGCGCGATAGATGTCTTCATCGCCCTGATAAGTGGATAGCACGATCACCTTCGCCGAGGGGTACTGGCTGCGGATCGCCTGGATCGCTTCCACGCCGCCCATCACGGGCATCTTCAGGTCCATCAGCGTAATGTCGGGATGATGACGCCCGAATAGTTCGACCGCTTCTTGTCCGTTGGAGGCCGCGGCCACGATTTCCATATCGGATTCAGCGCCGATCGAAGCACCCAGCCCCGTGCGAAGGATCGGATGATCGTCCACCACCAGAATTCGGATACGCCTCTGTTCCATAACTCCTACTTGTCCGCTGCCAGCGGGACGATGGCCTCGATCTCGGTCCCGCATCCCGCAGCGGTCGTGATCTTCCACTCAGCGCCGATCTGATGGGCGCGCTCCTGCATGTTCCGCAAGCCCCAGTGCCCCACCCGGTTTCGAGCGTCGTCCATGTTGAAGCCTTGGCCATCGTCCTGGATGCGCAGACTGAGTGACTCGTCCTTATAGGTCAGCAAGACCTGAATCTCGCTCGCCTGAGCGTGACGCACAGCGTTGGCGACGGACTCCTGGGCGATCCGCAACAAGGCCTCGTCCTGATCCTCGCGCAAAAGGCGCGGCTGGCCGGCCACCGTTACTTGGAAACGGACTGGATGTCCCGCGGCGATCTGTTCCAAAGACTCTCGCATGACCGCGGGCAGAGCGCGGCCCTGCAACATGGGCGAGCGCAGATCCTGAACTTTCTGCCGCGCTTCGCGGAAAGAGGCGTCCACCTGCCGGCGCACCACTCTGATCTGCGCCGCGGCCGCTTCCGAACTCGGGCCAATCTGTTTGGCCACGCCATCCAACTGGAGAGAAACGCCTGCCAGGCTCTGCAACAGAGTATCGTGAAGTTCCCGCGCGATACGTGTACGCTCATCCAGCCGCTCTTCGTAACGCAGCCTGACCCTCGCCGTTATCCGTCGCACCCGGAGCCGGGAAGCGCTGTACAAGATGGCCGCGCCCGCGAGCAGCGCCAGCAGCCGAAACCACCAACGCTGCCAGTAAGGGAGAAGGATGGTGAAGGAGACGGTGGCAGGCGTCGGGCTGAGCGCTCCGGCGGAATCCACGGCGCGAACCAGGAAGCGATACGAGCCGGGGGGCAGGCTAGCGTAGTTAACCGTGCGCGATTCGGTGGTGCGCCACTCGGTATCGGCGCTCTCCAGCATGTATTGGTAGCGGGGCCTCTCGGCCGGCCGGAAGCCGATGGACACGAAATCGAATTGCAGTTGGTTTTGGCTGGTGGCCAGCGAGAACGGCTGGACGGCACTCTCCCCGAGTTCAGGGATCGGTTGTGGGACGCCCCGCACGCGTACGCCGCGAATCAGGATCGGAGGCGGGGAGTTTCGCTGCGGCGGCTCGGGAAGCCAGCGCGAAAGGCCCTGCAGACTGCCGAACCAAAGAGCGCCTTGCCGGTCGCGAAAAGCCACTTCCGTCTGACCAAGCGCGAGGCCGTCAGCGGTGGTGAAATGCTCGAAGCGGCCGTCAGGATTGAGACGGTCAAGCCCGCGTCCGGTTCCGATGTAAAGCCGTCCGAACAGATCCTCAGTGATGCAGGTAGTCGTGTTGCTGGAAAGACCTTGGGCGGTCGTATAGGTGATCGCGCGAGGGTGGTCCGCTGACGGGTCGTCGATGCGTAGCAGACCGGCGTGGTTGGTGCCTATCCAGATGCGGCCCAGGTGGTCCAAATAGATGTCCTCTTTGCCTCCCAAGGCTATGCCGTCACTCGGGCCGAGAAACAGGAAATGATTGTCCCGGTACCGGGCCACACGGCCGCTGTAGAAGCTGATCCACAGCGCCCCGTTGCGGTCCTCGCGGAAGTCCGTTGGTAGAGTTTCATCGCCGAACTCCGGCTCTCGTGGGAAATGACGCAGAGAGCCCGTGGATCGCTGCCAGCAGCTCAGCCCTACTCCGCGTCTTCCATCTGTGGCCGATATCCAGATGTCGCCCCTGGAGTCTTCGAAGACCCGGAAAATGAGATTGCCGCCCAGTCCGTCGCGCGTGGTATAGATCGCCTTGGGGCGAGTGTATTGCAATTGCTCGAATGGAGCGACGTGCGGAAAGCGGCAAAGGCCGTGGGCCGTAGCCACCCACCATTCTCCGGCATGGTCCTCGAACCCGATTTGTTTCGAGCCCCAGCCAAGATCGGAAATGCCATTGGGCCGCAGTGGTATCGCCTTGAAGCTCTTGCCGTCGAAGCGATCCAAAAATTTCTTGCCCGCAACACCTTCGTTCTTATAACCGGTGATAGCGAATAGTTCCCCGGCGCGGTCCTCGAAGAGCGAGTAGATACGCGTGCCGCGAAGCCCGTCGGCTTCAGTATAGGTCCGAATTCCATTGCGGGCGATCTTCATGGCACCGCCGGTCTCGCTGCCAAGCCACAGATTGGCGTCGCGATCTTCCGCTAGCGTGTAGACATGGTCGTCGCTGAGGCCGTTGGCCATCCCGTAACTCAGAAAGCCATGAATCTCCCCAGGAGCACCGCCGGGTATTGATTCCCACAAACCCTGACTCGTAGCGAACCAGAGCCGCTCATCCGAAGTTTCAAACGCTGCGTTCACCCATCCCCGGTTTAGTGGGTAGACGGCGCTCACGGCGCGCCCGCGGGGGTCCGGATGCGGGGCGAGCAGGCACACCTCATAAGCCGTACTTACCCACAGCCGGCCGTGCCGATCTTCGAACAGGGAGCGAGTAGCATCGCTCGGCAGGCCGTTGCGTGTTGTGAAGTGTTGAACCTGTCCGTCCAGGCCTCTGCGGTAGAGTCCATGACGTTTAGTTCCTATCCACAGCGCTCCTTGCCGATCAGCCAGCAATGCAGTCACCCACCCTTCATCCCACCCTACAAAGGGCTCGCCGAAATCCACCTGATCGAATTGTGCGCGCGATGGCACGGGTTGCCGCAGACAGAAGAGGCCCGCGTGAGTGCCGCACCAGATGGAGCCGTTGCGGTCCTCTGCTAATGCAGAAATGTCCTGGGCGTCGCTGACGTCGCTCGGCCGATAGACGGTGAACAGGTTCCTCGTACCGGGTTGCTTCCCTGGATTGAAGCGGAAAATACCCCTGCTTGTGCCGACCCAGAGGCCGCCGTCCCGAGTGATCAGCAGCGCATTCACCTCGGCATGAGGAAGCCCCTCGTTCAGACCGTAATTGGTGAATTCGTAGCCGTCGAACCGTGAGACACCCTCAAATGTGCCAAACCATAAATAACCGTTCTTGTCAGCGGCAATGGCATTGACGGTGTTCCGCGCCAGGCCGTCAGCGGTACGATAGATCCGTATGGGAAGTTGTTCGGCGTGGACGAGCAGCGGCATAACCAGGCACACGAAAGCGTGCCGAATTCGATATGCGCCGCATCGGAGCATTGGTGATGGTTTATCACATTTTCGGCTCGAGCGCATGGGCTCGACTAAGTCGCGCACTTAAAGATGACTAGAACGCGCCGGAGAGAAAATAAATGAACATTGCCTTGAACGTCGTCGGCGTGCTTCTGATGATCTTAGGCGGCATATGGTTTCTGCAAGGCATCAACGTATTGCCGGGTAGCTTCATGACCGGACAAACTCGATGGGCGGTCTACGGCGGCATTGCGATAGCAGTAGGAATCGGTCTATTGGTAACTGCCAGTCGGCGGCGCAACAGTTAGGATTCACGCAGAACCAAGAGGAAGTGTTCCCTCTTGCGCGCTTCGCTCCATCCGAGGTGCGGTGCCCGGCTTCCATCGCTTCACCCGATGAGTCACGCGATAGGCCAATGGCCCGCCGTCTTCGCGCGCATCGCGCTCAATCGGCCTCGGAATGCACACGAATTCGACCTCCAATTCCTCTGCAGTGGCGCGCACCGTGGAATAGCCGTGCCCGCCCACGTCGATGAAAGAAAGGTGAGGAGCAACCTCCGGATTGGACTCCTGCAACGCCTGATGCAAGTCACCCGATTTCTGCAAGGCAAGACTTGCCCGCACCCCGTGCATCACCGAAAAATTCGCGGCGTCTTCGACCGGAGCACCGGAACGAGGCTGGTAAATGAAGATCGGCCTTAGGGGATGATCTTTGGGCAGCGAGTATTCGAACGCTTCAAAAAGACCCGGCGCCGAAATCGATCCGGTAATGAACTCGACGCCCACGGGATCGAACGATCTTGGCGGTAGCCAGGTCGACAACACACCTGCGCTGAAAGCGTGGCGATCCCCCGCAAGAGTAGCAAAGCCCGCAATTCCCTGCTTCCGGACAAACTCCAGAATCTCCGCCCGCTCGGCACGATATGCGGACCAATCGTCGTCCTGGAATAATGCGTAACTGGTGGTGGGCCACCGCGGACCAACTCCGGCCGGCAATTTATGGAAGTCGGCGCGCCAGTCGAGCATAGCGACCGTATTACCCCACAACTTCCAGGGAGCCGTGGAGGTTCGCAGCCGCTCCAGGAACCAGGCCTTTTGCTCAGCCCCCAGCATCGATTGGGCAGGCGCGCTCTGGCGAGGATTGGGGACGGCTGCCCCATCGAATTCGATCGTGTCAGGCGGATGCCCGCCGGCAAACGTGCGCCCCGCGTCAAGGATTTCCACAATGTCCGCCGGGACTCCATAAGGAAATCCTTTCGGAACAAAACGGGCGAATCCTGGCTGGTCCCCCAGCGGTTCCGAGCGAAACGTGCGATTGTCGGTGAGGATCAATTCCACGTTGCGACCCCATTTGAGAGTGCGATAGAGCTTCAGGCTGTTGATGACGGCGAGGTTCCCTGGCTCTAATCCCAGTCCGCTGTCGTTAAAATCACGCATGGCCGCGTCTTTAACGGTGGGCGGAACAAACCTGTCTGTTCCCGCCGCACTCGCTCTGATCGCGCGCGCTGGCTGGTACTCGAACCATGCCTGGCATGCCGCCAGCTTCCGCGTTTGTGCGGGGACAACGCCGGACCCGAAATTCTGCTGCGTCTGCCACCCCTTCCATGAAAATTCGTGGTTGTCCCACATGTAGACGAAGGGAAGGTAAGCGCGCGCATCCTGTAGATCGGGATCCAGCAGGTAAGCGCGATAAAGCGCCCTGTAGTCATCTACCGTGGTCGGTACGTGGAAGTCCCGGTGCTTTTCGCCGTTTGCGTAGCGCACGATGTCGCGCAGCCTGCGCGCGTACATGCCCTGGGATCGATCCTCCGGATACCACACGATTTCATACACGAAATCGCCCAGGTGCAGCACAAATCCCAGCCGGTCTTCCGGCGAGCCTCGCTGGTCTTCAAAGATCATCCGCCGGTACGCGGTCGATGCGCCCTGCTGCACGTTTTGGCAGCACACGAATGCGAAGCGGACGGGCTTGCTGTCTTCATCCTTCGGAGCAGTGATGGTGCGCCCGATCCTGCTTCCGAAACCATGCTCGTCGGCAAAGCGGTACCAATATACGCTCGCAGGCTTCAAATCAGCGGCCAGCACACGGCAGGTCCAGTCCGTCTCCGCGGAAACGCTTGTTTCGGCGCTGGCCACTACACGATGGAAAGTGCGATCCTCGGCGATCTCAACCGTCAGCGTTGTTACTCCGCCGCCCGCGCTGGGTGGTCGCCGGGTCCACAGGATCACACTGTCCGAATGCGGGTCACCCGAGGCAACACCGTGCGGATAAAGATCCCGGCGCTCCTCCCACGAAACGGCGGAACCACGCGCAAATGGCGTCCTCCATGCAACTGAAGCGCCGTAGGACGCCGCCAAAGCTATGAACTTCCGTCGAGTCATCACCAAAGTAGCTGCTAGTGGCGCACCCTCGCTACATTCGAGTACGCCGATTCCCCGCCGGCATTAGCCGCCCTCACCCGGTAGCACACCACGCCCGCCGGAGCGCTTCCGTCGATGTACTCCCGATGGGCGGCCGGCTGCCTGGCGATGCGGGTCCACGCGCCGGAATCGCCGCCGCGCCGCTCCACGATCGCCTCAATCGTATCAGGCCCTTCGCCGCCACTTTCCCAGCGCAGCCGCACCGCGCTGCCCGCCGCGACGGCCGCGAGCGAATGGGGCGCTTCCGGCAACACCGGCCAATCGAAGTAGTCTTCCCCGGCAATGGCCATCACGCTGTCGCGCACCGGCAGATTCGGAAATACGTCGCTGCCTTCCGGCTTGTCGATGGGCTCGATCGCGCCCGAGACCACGTCGATCAGCACCGCGCGCCGTATGCCGCTATTTCGAATCTTCAGGTCCGCATGGATCGGTGCAAACACGTTGCCCGGAAGGCTGTGCGCCGCCAGCCAGTACGCCACAATCGGCTTGCCCGTCTTGCCGCGAAAGCCATAGGCCAGCAACGGTCGCGCGGAATTGCGCAGCGCCGGAAGATCGGCCGGCTCGATCTGTATAGACGGATCGGGCCGCGTATCCGCGAACAAGGCGTTGGTATTCTCGAGCGCGTAGAACACCGGGCGCGGCTTGAAATCGTCGGGCAGATTGCGCAGCCCGTGGATCATGCCGAAGTCGTCGTACTCGTTGCCATCGGTAGCGGCGGCCAGCAGCCACACGAAGGTACGCACGCCCTGCGCCCAGTTATAGAGCAGCCCGCGCGGAATGTACTTCGCCTGCACGGATTCGTCCGAACCCGCCCACGCCGGGATGGAATTGAATTCATCGTCCCAGAATAGAATGTCCCGCCGAATGCCGGGATAACCGCGCACCAGCTCGCGTAACTTGGCGGGCGATTCCGCGCCATAGGCTCCATAATCCATGGTCTCCGGATTCTTGTTCTCTCCATAGCCGGGATAAGTATGATAAGCGAACACGTCGATCGCGGCAGCGCAATCACAGGCGTCCAGGGCGCGGCGCGCGAACTCCCGCGAAGGGTCGGCCTGACCCCCGTAAATGATCTTGGCGTCCGGATCGGCGGCATGCACCGCGGGCACGAAAGCTTTCAGCAGGCGTCCGTATTCCTCGGGGTTGGGCTCGGGATTCCAGTAATCGATATCCTGCTCGTTCCACAGCGCGTAATACCGTATGCGCCCGCGGAAATGCCCGACGACGAATTGGACGTACTTCACGAACGCCGCGATCTGGTCCGGTGTCTTGGGCGGCCAAAAGACGGAGTAAAGGCTGCGGTCCGGATTGTGAAAACCGTCCGGCGCCGGCGTGATGGCGTCGGGCAGCTTACCCGAGAGAGACGTGTACATGGGGTTGCCGTAGAGCAGCTGCACCTGAATCTTGACGCCGTTATCCACCAGCGAATCGATATAGTCGTCGAGGCCGGGCGGAATCGCGTAGACGCCGCGCTTCTGCTCGATCCAGTCCCAGCTCGTGTAATCGGATGTGTTCTCGTACTGGCCGATGCGTATCCAGCTCACGCCGGCGTCGAACATGGAAGTCCACCAATGGCGGTCCCAAGGCAGATACGGGTCGCGGGGCAGGTCGGCGTTGATGCCGAAACCATCCTGGATTTGAGAGGAGCGCTTGGGCGGCACACGCTTCTGTGCGGGGGCGGGGAAGGCGGCGAGGCAGAGCAGGAGAACGGGCAATAGATGGCGCATAGGGAACCGGCTTCCATCTAATCATAGATGCCTGACGGGTATATTGTAAGTTCACTGGGAGGTGAGGAATGCTAACGAAGAACTCATTTTTGTCGGTTGTCACGGCTGTCGGCGCGGCGCTATTCCATGGGCCAGCGCTTTCCGCGCAGGCCGCCGGTGAATTGCCGGCATACCTCGACCCAAAACGACCGGCCGAGGAACGCATCGACGACTTGATGAGCCGCATGACGCTCAAGGAGAAAGTCGGGCAGCTCAATCTGCCGTGTGTCTATGTGAAGGAGCTGGGGAAGGATATCCCTTCGAAGATGGAGGCGTGCCGAAGATTCGCCGCCGGAACCTACACTCCGGAGATTGGTCCTGGTTGCGGCTTTTTCACGCTCGCTAATGAGATTCTGCACGACGGCGCCCGCCAGCAGGCTGAATACTTCAACGAGCTCCAGAGGATCGCGCTTACTCAGACACGCCTGAAAATACCTCTTCTCGAGGACGAAGAGGGCACGCACGGCGCCATGTTTCCCGGCGCGACCGTCTTTCCGGAGGGCTTGGCCATCGGCAGTACATTCGATCCCGGCCTTGTGAGATCCGTTTATGCGGCTGCGGCGGCGGAGGCAAGAGCCGTTGGAATACACATGCTCTCTACTCTAGTGCTGGAGCTGGATCGCGATCCGCGAATGGGCAGAAACGAAGAAGCCTATACGGAGGATCCTTACCTTTACTCGCGTATCGCGGAGAGTATTGTTGAAGGCACGCAAGGCGCCAATATCGCGGCCCCAGACAAAGTAATCGCCGTACTGACGGATTTCCCTACTCAGAGCGAGCCAGCCAGCGGTCTGGAGCGTGGCGCCATTGAATTATCGGAGCGCGCGCTGCGTGAAAACTTTCTACTTCCCTGGATCGCGGCAATCACCAAAGCCGGTGCTCTGGGTGTGATGGCCGGGTACCCGGAAGTGGAGGACGTGCCCGCACACGCTTCCGAGAAGTGGATGAACGGCGTCCTCCGGCAAGAGCTGGGCTTCCGAGGAGTAGTGGAGAGCGAAGGCGGCGGATTCGGAACATTGATTTACGAAGACATTGTTCGCACCCAGAAGGAAGCGGGCGCCCTGGCCTTGAAGGCGGGCGTCGATCTGGACATCACCTATGAACCTGCCTATATGGGCCCCTTGATTGAGAATGTCGAGGAGGGACGAGTGCCCATCGCCTTGGTGGACCGCGCGGTACACAGGGTTCTGGAGCTGAAGTTTCGCCTGGGTCTTTTCGAAAATCCCTATGTCGATGTGGATCGCGCCATCCGCACGGTTCATTCGCAACCGTATCAGGATCTCGCTCTGCGGGCCGGCCGCGAAGGAATCGTGCTGCTCAGGAATGAACGAAACCTTCTGCCGCTGAACAAGAATCTGAAATCGATTGCGGTCATTGGTCCGGACGCGGAAAACCTCATGAACCAGCTCGGGGACTACTCGCCGCACAAGGTCCCGCAGCACGTCGTCAGCATTTTAGAAGGGATCAAAACCAAGGCTGGGCGGGAAACCAAGGTCGTTGCCGTGAAAGGCTGTAGCGTGTTGGGCAGCGACCAGAGCGGGTTCGCCGAAGCTGCGCGCGCCGCGAAGAGCGCGGATGTAGCGATTGTGGTGGTCGGAGAAAACCAGGGCCAGAACGAGGTGGACGAGCAGCAGGACCCTCCCACGGACGGAGAAGGCCACGACATAGCCAGCCTGGATCTCACCGGTGTGCAGGAGGACCTGGTGAGGGCGGTTTATGAGACGGGAACGCCTACCGTGGTCGTGCTGGTGAACGGCAGGCCTCTCTCGACGCGCTGGACGGCCGAGCACGTGCCAGCGATCGTAGAGGCGTGGCGGCCCGGCGAACGCGGCGGGGAAGCCGTTGCCGATGTCCTGTTCGGCGATTACAACCCCAGCGGCCGGCTGGCTATTACCATTCCCCGCCACGTTGGCCAGTTGCCGGCTTACTACAACTACAAGCCCGCCAAAGCCTACTGGATGCGTGACCTGAAGCGCGGCTACGTCGATATGCCCGCAACACCGCTTTACCCGTTTGGTTATGGCTTGAGCTACACACAGTATGCGTACAGTAACCTTCGCATCGAACCGCCGCTGATCCACCCGGAAGGCGTAGCGCGCGTCAGTCTGGAGGTAAAGAATACGGGCGGCCGCGCAGGAACGGAAACGGTGCAGCTATACGTTCACGAGCCAGTAGGTCCGGTTGCCACACCTATAAAGCAACTCCGCGGATTCGAGCGCGTGGAGCTGAAACCGGGCGAGACGAAGAACGTCACGCTGACCCTGACGGCTGAGGATCTGCAGTTGCTCGACCGCGACATGCACTGGCGAGTGGTTCCGGGCGACTTCGAGATCATGGTAGGGAAGTCGTCAGAGGATTTGCCGCTCCGGGCAGTGCTGAAGGTTGCGCCTTAGTCCTTCCGCGGCTACTCCCGCAACCCTGCCTTGCGATACACCTGCTGGACGCGCGCGAGCTGCTCGTGCTGCTCCTCGAGGCCGAGCGAGCGCACCATCTCGCGGATGGTCATGCGAGGGTCGTTCGACCAGAAAATGCCCCGATCTTCATCCTCGTAGTAGTGGAAGCCGACGCCTTCGCCGAACTTCTTCCGCAACGCTTTCCCGTTTTCGAGCCTGGCGCTCCAGGGGAGGATCGCGTAGCTGAGGTCAATCTCGTACGCCAGCACGCTTTCCGGTGGCCGGATTTGCGCGGCGATTCGCCCGCTCGGCTCGAAAACCGATGCGTTGTTGCGCCACGTGCTGGAGGCAATGTAATACTGTCCCCGCATTGCGCGGAATGCCGGAGTGGCCGTCTGTGGCGACTGCGTCGGCCATGCCACCAGGTCACAGCCCTGCCGCGCCAGTTCGTTCCAACCGTGATCGAATTCGATGTCATAGCAGATCTGAATGCCCAGCCGGCCGAAGTCACACTGGAAGACCGGCACCTCCGTCCCCAGCGTGGAACCGCTCTCCATGGTCTCGCTATCCGACGCAACTACCAGGTGTACTTTGCGATAAATCCCGGCAACGGCGCCGTCGCGCCCGAACAGAATAGCGGCATTCGAGCACCGCTTCCCATCCGCTGCGAGCAGGTACGTAGGAGCTACGATGTAGCAGCGATGTTCGCTCGCTTTTCGGCTGAAAGCCTCGCGCAACGGACCTTCCAGCGGGACCGCACAGGCACGCGCATCTTTACCGGCCTCCCCGGTGACGGATGTTTCGGTCAGGATGGCGAGGTCCGGACCCCGCCCGTACCTCTTGCCGGATTGCTCGACCATGCGGTCCACGAGACTGGTGAGCTGATCGAGACGCTGCCGCAGTCCAGGGTAAGTGCCCCAAAGGTCCAGGATGGCGGTGCCGATGACTACTTTGCGCGGCAGTGTATTGGACGTGTCGCGGACGCTGGCCGGAGCGCCCGCGGCGGAGGGCAGTGCGGCGCCGGCAGCTGCCAGACTACTCACGCCCGTAAGAAATGTTCTGCGATGCATCAATTTGCATTTTACAATCGAAACCAGACGCCGTACAATGAATTCTCATCGGACGGCGGACCGTGTCCTATGAAGCCTCTTGCACGAATTGCTGCTGTGCCGTTAATAATCGCGTACGCAGCCAGCGCTCAAGTGCCCCGGCTTGAAGTTGATCCGATGTGGCCCAAGCCGCTTCCGAACCATTGGATTCTGGGAAGCGTTGTTGGTGTGGCCGTCGATGCCGGCGACCACATCTGGATCGTTCACCGCCAGGGTACGCTTGAGCGGATGGAGACCTATGCGGCGGTCACTCCGCCCGCCTCGGAGTGCTGCGCCCCCGCGCCACCGGTGCTCGAGTTCGATCAGGAAGGTAGTCTCATCAACCACTGGGGCGGCCCCGGAGAAGGATACGACTGGCCCATATCGATGCACGGAATCGCCATCGACCCTGACGGCAATGTCTGGATCGGAGGCAACGGTCGCGGCGCGCCGCCGGCGGGTGGCGCGAACGTCCCCGACGCATCCTATCACGACAGCATGATTTTGAAGTTCACCCCTCAGGGTAAGTTCCTCATGCAGATTGGGAAGGCTGAGCAGAGCAAAGGCAGCAACGACGTCGAGAACCTCAAGGGACCAGCCAAAACCTGGTTTGACGGCGCGACAAAAGAGGTCTATGTCGCCGATGGCTATGGCAACCATCGTGTCATCGTCTTCGACTATGAGACGGGAAAATACAAGCGGCACTGGGGCGCATACGGCAAGCAGCCGACCGATGAAAACCTGGGCCGCTATGTGGCCGGCACGAGGGACGCCACACAATTCCGTAATCCGGTCCACTGTGCGGTTCTCTCGAACGACAATCTGGTCTATGTCTGCGACCGCGTCAACGATCGCGTTCAGATCTTCAAGCCGGACGGAACCTTCGTTGCCGAACATTACTACTACACCAATACACTGGCGGACGGCTCCGTCTTTGATATAGCCTTTTCGAAAGATCCACAGCAAAGATTCCTTTACGTTGCCGATGGGTCGAACCAGAAGATTCGTATACTGGACCGCCAATCGATGGAGGTGTTAACCAGTTTTGGGGACGGAGGGCGGCAGCCGGGCGAGTTTTACGCGGTGCACAGCATCGCGACCGACTCCCAAGGAAACTTGTACACTACGGAAACCTATCGGGGACAACGCGTCCAGAAATTCGTGTACAAGGGCCTGGTTCCGGTTACTTCGAAGGACCAAGGCGTAGTCTGGCCGAAGATAGCCAAGAGCCCTCTCGAAAAGTAATTCCTTAAGAGGAGAGATCAGCATGGCCAATTCAAAATGGCGGAAGACTGTCTGTGTCCGGGTGCTGGCCTGTTCGGCGACGATGGCGGCTTCGTCCGCACAAACCTTCACCACCTTGACGAGTTTCGACAATTACAACGGGGCCAAACCCGGTAATATGGCTCTGGTACAGGGCCTCGACGGGAACTACTATGGGACTACCGAAGGCGGCCAAGGTTTTCAGGGCGGCAGGGGTTACGGCTCGATCTTCCGGATTAGTCCGGCCGGCGCGCTGACTACGCTGGATAGCTTCGGCTTGAGCGAGAATTATGGCGCCATGCCCTCGGCCGGGCTGCTTCAGGTCCTCAACGGGGACTTCTACGTGACAACCTGTTCGGGCGGTTCCACCATGGGCAGCACATGCGGGCTGGCCTACGGTTACGGAACGGTTCTCAAGATGACTTCCGGTGGCGCTCTTACGACCCTTTGGATCTTCAATTCCACCGATGGCGCGGCGCCCAATAGCGCACTGGTTCAAGACGCCAGTGGGAACCTGTATGGCACTACCGCCCAAGGCGGCGCCTATAACTATGGCACAATCTTCCGCATCCTTCCGAATGGCGTCCTCACGAACCTGTACAGCTTCAGCGGTCCCGACGGCGTCAACCCTCAAGGGCTGGCTCTGGGCATTGACGGGGACTTCTACGGGACGACCGCTTTTGGTGGGGATACCTACCACGGCCAGGATGCTATCGGCGTGGGTACCGTTTTCAAGATCAATGCTCTTGGCACGCTCACGACTCTTTACAACCTTAATTCCACGAGCGGTGAATCCCCTTATGCCGGTCTGACTCTCGGCGGCGACGGTGACTTCTATGGGACAACCTACATTAGCGGGGCCAAGGGATACGGGACGGTCTTCAAGATCACCCGGGGCGGCAGGTTGACCGTCCTGCACGACTTCGACGACACCGACGGCGGTTTCCCTTCCGGCGGACTGGTTTCGGCCAACGATGGGAACCTCTACGGGACAACTTTACAGGGCGGCGCCTTCGCCTACGGCACCATCTTCCGCGTCACTCCGGACGGTACGTTCACTTCGCTGTTCACCTTCTCGTCGCCGAGCCAGGAGGGCTATCAGCCGCTCGGCACGATGCTCGAAGGCACTGACGGGAATTTCTACGGGACAACCTGGTACGGCGGCTCCAACAATCTTGGCGTTGTATTCAGGTTCTCGGTTGGCCTCCCTCCGTTCGTGAAGTCACTCCCCCATCTCGGTAGAGTGGGGGATCCGGTCGACATCCTGGGAACCGATCTGACGGACGCCACCAGCGTCAGCTTTCATGGAACAGCGGCTGTGTTCACGGTCGTCTCAGCGTCTGAAATCTCGACCACAGTACCGGCCGGCGCGACCACCGGGTTTATCAAGGTGACCACGCCTGGCGGCACGCTCTCGAGCGGCGGCCCATTTTACGTGCAGTGATCAGGAACATATCGTATGAAACGAATGAACGTCTTGGTCTTACTGCAATGCATAGCAACGGCGATCACACTACCCGCGCGGACTTACACTACCCTGTCCACATTCGACGACTCGGACGGCGCAAGCCCCTATGCCGGGCTCGTCCAGGCCACCGATGGCAACTTCTACGGGACGACCTTCTTTGGCGGCGCCGCCAATGCCGGGACGGTCTTCAAAGTCACGCCGAGTGACACGCTGACGACGTTATAAAGTGCCCTACGCGGGGCTCATCCAGGCGGCCAATGGGGACCTGTATGGGACAACCTTCGAGGGCGGGAGCGAACTCGATGGGACGGTCTTCAAAATCACCCCGAACGGCACCCTGACAACGCTACACAGCTTTAGCGGCACCGATGGCGAGCATCCCACGGGTACGCTGGTCCAGGCCGCCGACGGGGACTCTTACGGGACAACGCTCCAAGCCGGGGCTAAAGGCTATGGGACGGTTTTCAAAATCACCCCGAGTGGCACGCTGACTACACTTTACAGCTTCTGCTCCACAGGCGGGTTCCCGTGTACGGACGGCGAAAACCCGTACGGGGGCTTAGTTCAGGCGGCCAACGGGGAGTTCTACGGGACAACCCAATTTGGCGGAGCCACCCTCGAGTGCGGGCAGGCCGGTACGGGACCGGGCCTTCGTCATTCGCGTCACTACGACTGATTCTGCAATGACGGCGGCTTCGCTCAGCGAAAAGGCCCGAAGCATTGCAGAACAGGTTGCCGGAAACCTGTTTTGATCCTGCTGGTTAGCCAAGCGAACGAATACCGGCGCTGCCCAATTCTTGAATCCCTCCGCCGCCGTCGTCACTCCATTATTAAGGGAAGGTTTATCAAATGGCCGAGGAGCCGGAACAAGTCTATCGCTTGGCCTGTCTGGAACTGCGCGGCGGCAATCACTTAGCGGCATATGCCGCCGAGCTGCCGGGATTAGTGGGTTGGGTCTCGTGCCGCCCGCTGCACCCTTCTCCGCACGGAGGGGACCTATACTATCTGTCGGCTTGCAGTCAGGGAGTCGTCGCCCGCGTAGCGCTCGCGGATGTCGCCGGCCATGGCGAGATCGTCAGCTCCGCCGCCGTTCGTCTCCGCGACGCGCTGCGGGAGCACGTCGACCATTGGGACCAATCCATGCTGATCCGCCGGCTCAACGATAGCTTTCTCAGCGGCGCTGCGGACACCCCGTATGCCACGGCTTTCGTGGCTAGTTTCTACTCCGAGTCCGGGGAGTTGCTATTCACCAATGCCGGTCATTTGCCTCCGCTGTGGTATCGCGCCGCCACACGGGAGTGGAGCCTCATGTACGAGTCCACGCCTTATAGCAAAGAGATCCTCGACCTGCCTCTCGGTCTGATCGCGGGAACCTCCTATAGCCAGACCGCCGTGCAGTTGGAGATGGGCGATCTGCTCCTCTTGTATACCGACGGCATCAGCGAATCCTGGAACGAATCGGGCCAACAGCTCGGCCTCGAGGGCTTACTGTCCATCGCGCGGAGTCTGCCGACCGAATCCGCCGCGGCTGCCGGACAGGGGCTGCTCTCGGCCATCCAACGGTTCCGTGGAGCCGCGCCGGCAGCGGATGACGAAACCGTGGTGGCGCTGCAACGGAGACGCGGCGACCTGTTGCCGAGCCGGTAGAGCAACCGTGCGAAAATACATCTTCTATGCCCAACGGAAAAGTGAAAGTTGGAATCATCGGCTCCCAATTCCAAGCCGACATCCACGCCGCGTCGTTCCAAATCATGCCTGAAGAAGCCGAAGTGGTCGCCGTAGCCTCGCCCACGCCCGGCCATGCGGCGGAGCTCGCGCGGAAATACGGCATCCCCCGCGTCTTCCTCGACCACCAGGAGATGTTGCGCGAAAAAGATATCGAGATGGTCACCATCGCGGCGCCCAACGCGCTGCACGCCGCCATGACCAGCGACATCGCCCGCGCGGGCAAGCACGTCGTCTGCGAAAAGCCGCTCTGTATGACCCTCGACGAAGCCGACCAGATGATCGATGTCTGCCGCCGCCAGGGCGTGTTGCTGTTGTACGCCGAAGAACTGCTCTTTACGCCGAAGTACGTCAAGGCCAAAGAAATGGCGGATCACGGCGCGTTCGGCAAGCTGTACCTGATCAAGCAGAGCGAAAAACACTTCGGCCCGCACAGCCCGTGGTTCTGGGACGTGGACCGCTCCGGAGGCGGCGTCTTCATGGACATGGGTTGCCATGGCATTGCCTTCTGTTACTGGTTCTACGACCGCTCGCCCATCAATAGCGTCACCTGTCACATGGGCACTTATGTCCATGCCGACAAGACGCGCGGCGAGGACGACAGTATCTGCATCCTGGAGTTTGCCAATGGCGCCGTGGGCCTGGTCGAGAACAGTTGGGCTAAGCGCGGCGGCATGGACGACCGCACCGAGATCTATGGCGAAGGCGGCGTCAGCTACCCGAATCTGCACATGGGCAACGCCATGCCGACCTACAGCGAGTACGGTTATGGATACGCGGTGGAGAAGGCCCCCAGCACCAAGGGCTGGACCTATCCGGTTTTCGACGAACTGTGGAATTACGGCTCGCCGCACGAGATGCGGCACTTCGCGCGTTGCGTGCGCGGCAAGGAAAACCCGCAATCGACCGGCGAGGACGGGCGCGTGGTCATGGAGGTGCTGTACGCCGGTTATGCATCGGCCGGACAGGGCCGCAAGATCGAATTACCTTTCCGACCCAAGGATGCGAAAAGGCCGATCGACCTGTGGAAGTGACTTAAGCATTCGCCCGCCGCGCGGCTCACCGCACGGATGTTGTACACTCATGTGATTAGGATGTCTGTCTACCGCGCGGGGCGCAAAATAGGAGTCGTTCTTTTTCAACTCGGCGGGCCGGATTCGCTGGATGCCATCGAGCCATTTCTCTACAATCTCTTCTGCGATCCGGATATTATCGATTTTCCGTTTGCCCGGATTGCGCGGCAGCCGCTGGCCCGGCTGATTTCCTCTACGCGCGCGCGGCACGTGCGGCAACATTATGCGGAGATCGGCGGACGGTCCCCCATCCTGGAATTCACGCGGCGGCAAGCCCAGGCGCTCGAGGCCGAGCTGCGGCGGGATCTCGACGCGCGAGTGGTGGTGGCGATGCGCTATTGGCGTCCATTCACCGCGGAGGCCATCGGCGAGCTGGAAGCCTACGCGCCCGACGAGGTGGTGCTGCTGCCGCTTTATCCCCAGTATTCGCGCACCACTACCGGCAGCAGTCTGAACGAATGGAGCCGCAGGTTCCATCCCAACGGCTGGAATCCGCTGGTGCACGCGGTGTCGGAGTTTCATGAGGACGCCGGTTATATCGAGGTGCTCGCACAAGCCGTGGAGGAGTCACTGGCGGCTTTCGAGAATCCGGCCGACGTGGATATGGTTTTCAGCGCGCATAGCGTACCGATGGCTGTGATCGCGGGCGGCGATCCGTACCAGCAGCAGATCGAGCGCACCGTCGAGCTGGTCTGGCAGCGGGGAGGCTGGCCGGGAAGGCATCATCTCTGTTACCAAAGCAAAGTGGGCGCATCGAAGTGGCTGCAACCTTCCATGCATGCGACTCTCAAGCAGTTGGCTGCGCAGGGTAGCCGGCACGTGCTGGTGATCCCGGTCTCGTTTGTATCGGACCACGTGGAGACACTGCACGAGATCGATATCGAGCATCGCGCGCAGGCCCATAGCCTGGGTATTCACGACTACCGCATGATGCCGGGACTGAACGACTCCCGGCGCTTCATTGCGATACTGGCCCACCTGGTGCGCGGCAGGATTACCGAGCCGTCGCTAAGCCGGGCTGGCTACCTTGGACTTGCTGCGCTTGATCCAGCCGATCACTGAAATAACGCTGCCCACTACGCAAATCACGATCAGAGCGATCACGGCATACTGCACGTAAGGCAAGCGGCCCCACCGCAGAATTCGGTGTCCGAACAGGATGGCGAGGAATCCCGTACCCGTAAAACGGATCATGCGCGTGACCGCGATGACGGTCAGTAACTTCTTTCTGGGATACTGCAGAGCCGCAGCCGCCGCTACGAACGGCGTGAAAGGGAATGGCGGAGGCATCAGCGAAGCCATCGTGAGCGCCCACGCGGCGCTTCCTGTTACCTTCTTCTTGACATAACCCAGGCGCCTGCCGGACATGTACTTCTTCAAACCGTCTTCGCCATGCTTGCGGACCAGCAGATCCGTCACCAGGCAGCCCAGCACCGAGCCGATCGTGGCCATGGCGGCATAGTAGATCATCCATCGGTGATTTCGGACACTGAGAACCACCATGAGCAGATCGTTTCCCAGAGGCATGAACAGGAAAGATGAATCGAGCACGCCCAGGATGAGCTGGCCCAGGCCCCCGAGATGAACGAAGAATACGAAAAGTTCTCGCGCAAAGGCGGCCATCACTCCCCGGAACCAACACTTTTCAAGCCAAAGTGTATGGGTGTGCGGAACCGTACACCTTAACTAAAAATGGAAACCGATGGTAGCAGTCAGTGCGCGAGGCGAGACATAATGCGTTCCGCTGAAGGTCGACAGAAAATTGTACAGTGCCTCTTTGTCCGTCAGATTGACCACAGTCAGGCGGGCGCTGACCTTGCGCTTGTCGCCGTGAAAAATGTTGTCATGCCCCAGGGCGATGTCGAACAGATTGCGGGATGCCACGCGGGGCGGATTGTGGTCGTCGTTCTCCGTGCCCGGCGCGGGTATTTGTAGCAATGTGGAACCGTAAAGCGATGCTGCGCACAAGCCGGTCGGGCTGATCGGAGTGGTCGGAGTCGCGTGTACGCTCCCGCAATAAAGTCCCGCCTCGAATTGCTGATCCGGCGTCAAGCCGGACACGTCCACCATGGAATCGGTGCCATTTGGCCCATTCGCGCAATTGCCTCCCGCGCACGGCACCGGACCTGCGACTTGCCCGCTATCGTAGCGCCAGTTGATGCCGAGCCACGGCCCGTTCTTCCACGGCTGGTATTGCAGGTGAGTGGTCTGATTGAAATGCTCGTCGTGGTCGATGCGGAATACTTCGCTCCCCACCGGCGTGGCGCCAATGCCACTGATCTGCGGTTCGAAGAAACGCGCCGCCACGCTGGAGAGGACTACGAACGCGGTGAAGCCGTGGTAGCTCGGGATGCTGGCGCGGACCGCATATCCGGGGATTTTCGATCTGTCCCACTCGATGGGAAAAGTGATCGGCGTTGCGCCCAGCACGCTGAAGTCGTAAGCCTCGTGCGTGTACTTCCAGATATACTCGGCATCCAGAACTAAGAACCGTCCAAAAGCTTGTTGGAATCCGGCGTGGAACTCATTCCGCCACCCGGGACTCAGCGGCGCATTTGTTACGCAAGGGCTGACGGTCGAAGCCATGATCGCGCTAACTACGGCGTTGTTGCATCCTTCGCTCGCCAGGACCAGGTTCTCGTTGAAAGGCGTTTCGAGCGAGCGGGCATAGGAAATCCGCAGGACGGTGTTGGTCGGCTTGATATTGTATGCGATACCGAGGCGCGGCTCCGGTTGTTTGGCAGTGACGAGGCCATCGTAATAATCGAAGCGCAGCCCCACATTAAAGGTCCAGTTGTTCTTAGTAATGGCGTCCTGGAAGAAAAGGGCCAGTTCCCTGATATTCGCGTGGCCGTTAAACGTGTACAGGCCGCTGGTTGAGTTCGGGCAATTGTCGGTGGCCGGCAGCGGCCCGGGCCTGGTCAAATCGTAACAGGCCAGGAGAGGATTGAAATTTGGATTCGCCAGCAGCGCTCCGCCGCACTCGGCGGGATTCGTCAGCCCTGGGCTTGTGTACGCGCTTCCGTCCGCATTCAGACAGACGGCATTCGCCGTCGGATCGACGATGCCGAAGCTGTCGTTTTCCGTGAGAATCGTATCCTCATAGGTGATTCCCGCCTTGATGTTGTGGATGCCCTGTACGTACGATACGTTTGCGCGAGTCCCAAGATTGGTCAGCCTGCGACTCTGGCCAATCGTCTGGCGCTGCAGATCCGGAGTAAAATCGGCGAAAGGATTATCGCTCGGAAAGTAGTTATATTGATCCTGCCGCACGAATCCGCCGAACGTGAATACGGTGTGCGTATTGAGCAGACGCGTCCAGGTTGGCGCGATGTTAAAGGTTCTGATCTGCGAGCGTTGATCCTGCGAGCCGACCGGCAGGCCGTTGGGACCCAGACCTCCGTTGTCAACCACCAGTCCATTCCACGCCGTCGCGTCCTGGGCGTCGAACGAGTTGGGCGTCTGGAACCAGGACCGCGTAAAGCCGAGGTTCACGCTGAAGGTATCCGCCGTGGAAGGCCTGAAATCGACGCGGTCGAATAGATTCTCTTCATTGCCATGGTCGTGCATCACGGTGAACTCCGGCCCATCCAGGAACCGGCCGGTGTCGAGACCGTTGGCCGAAATGAAGTTGCCCCACGCATTGCCCCCGTAAGCCAGGTCGAACCCCTCGCTCGAGCTGCCAAAGGATCCGTAAGACGCCGTCACGTCGCCGTGCGGCACCGTGACTCCGAGCCCCGAGCGCGTGGTCACTACGATAACCACGCTGGTTTTATCGCCGTATTCGGCCGGAGGCGCGCCCGCGATCACCTCCATCGACTGCACCGAGTCGACTGGGAGCTGATTCGAGAAGACTTTGCTTTGCTGGTCGGTAATCGGCTGGCCGTCAAGAGAGAATGAGTTGG
>Ga0302325_10007961_pt1 | contig 23381 bp, 26 predicted proteins | sample Palsa_T0_2_FD_201948 | JGI IMG/M metagenome (GOLD analysis project Ga0302325, IMG submission 201948) | Peat permafrost microbial communities from Stordalen Mire near Abisko, Sweden - Palsa_T0_2 | ecosystem: Environmental > Terrestrial > Soil > Palsa > Peat permafrost | place: Sweden: Abisko... | reverse complement strand
CGCCGCCCCCACGCTGACCACTACCCACCGAACACCCGAAAAACCCCGCCAACGCCATCAACCACCCCCGATCAGCCAGCCAGCCGGTGGATCGAGGTTTAGTCGGCCGCTCTATAGCCGCTAGGAATGTCAGCGTCGTTGGGTCCGACAGGGTAGTAACCTTGAAGCACGGCAAGTAACTGCTCAAGCCACTTGCGTGAACCGATCTCATCAAGAAGCCTCAGATTGGCCTCTATCCATTGGTCTTGTGTGACGAGCGGCTCATGCTCCCCTGCAAGGTCCGAACTGATATTTACTGCGTAGTATGGATTGATGAGCATGTTGATGGCATCATTCTCGTCCATGAAGTCCTCAAAAGTTAATGATACCCATTATACGCCACTGCGTCGCACAAGCGGCATGGGGCGACGGATTAACTAGGCGCGGTTAGCTGACGGGCTAACGGCTATCGACCAAGCAGTCGCCGAACGGCGGTCTTTTTCTATGCATGCCGCAACTGCCAGTCCAACCGTTACAAGACCAGAAAGAGCCGTCAACTATTCTAGGACACCGTGCATATTAATCGCGACGACCATGCCTCGGAGTATAGCCACTACCTAGTGATCGGCGCTGCACCAGTGTATCCGTAGCGTCAATCGTGCCATCGACGATTCGCGTCCGGCTAACGACGACTCACCCGTCGCGGGGACGCTACTGATGAATTGAGCGCGGGACGCGAGTCGTTCGGAAGGTTTCACGACGTGATGTCGGCATCGGGTAGAGAGGATGAAGGCGCGGATTAGCTGCGACTGACGCGCTGGCCGCTCTGGATCAGCTGGCCATCATCCTAGCGCCCCACATTCCACCTATCGTGATAGTCTCCAAGGCCGCACCCGTACAGGCTACCAGTCATCACGACATCCGGAGGAGGCATCATCATGGCGGACGAGGGCACAGCGGCGGACACGGGAGTGTTGGGGTTTCTCCAATCGCTTGCGGAGCGCCCGACGCTCTTGGCAGAGTTTCGATCAGATCCACAAGAGACGCTCGAGAGGTCTGCGCTCACAGAGTCGCAGGAAGAGCTTATCCTCGGTGGTGACCCGCAGGCGTTGAGAGAGGCCATCGAAGCTGAAGGTGGCCCAACCCCGTCAGCCTTTCTACTTATCCTCATCATCATCGTCAACAAATAGTTCCGCCCGTGACAGACCTCACTACCCGGGCTATGGGCGCCGGGTCGCTGTCGGTCGTTGGAACGGGCATACAGCTACCCCACATCACCGCCGAGGCGCAGGGCGCGATCGAGCACGCCGACAAGGTGCTCTATCTCGTCAGTGACCCCATCACGACGAGATGGCTTCATCACATGAATGCGTCGAGCGAGTCGCTGGCGCCTATGTACCACGAGGCAGGACATCGACTGGATGCATACGCGCGGATTGTCGAGGAGGTGATGTCGTGGGTTCGTAGTGGTCATAACGTTTGTCTTGCGCTGTACGGCCACCCAGGGGTGTTTGCGCTTCCAGGTCACAGGGCCATCGCGCTTGCCAAGGAGGAGGGGTTCGCTGCATACATGCTACCGGGCGTATCGGCTGAGGATTGCCTAATTGCGGATCTCGGCATCGACCCTGGCCTTACTGGAGCACAGAACTACGAGGCTACAGACTTTCTCGTACACCAGCGACGATGGGACGTTACCGCATATCTAATACTGTGGCAGGCTGGCACCGTAGGCGTCTTGGCGTTTTTTCCTGACGCAGATTGGTCAGGCAAGGGAGCGAGGATAGATCTTTTGCGGGATCACCTCTTGCAGTCCTATCCTGTAGCCCACGTTGCGACACTATATGAGGCGAGTCCATATCCTACGGTCGAACCGCGGGTTGAGTATGTAGAGCTAGGCCAGCTTCTCGACTGCAAGTTCAGCACGGCTACGACCATGATCGTACCACCAGCTTCCGCGCCGACTCCCTCCGAGGATATTCTGGTGAAACTCGGCATGCGTATTGTCGGCGACCGTCTTGTGGTGGAGGACTCGCAAGTATCAGAATTCAAGAGCGAGCAAGAGTAGCCGCGCTACTGCGGCAGAAGCCGAGCAGACGCCACAGGCGACATTCCGATGTCGAGTCGCACAATCGGCGGTGGGCGCCCCCATTTGTCATGCGGCGCGGCTTTCCAGATACTCCTTGAGCCTCATCGCACGCATCGAAAGACCATGTTCGTCGTGAAGGCGCCGGCACATGATCAGCAGGGGACCATCGTCGGTGATGAAGACCTCTGCGGGGTCGAGCAAATACGTCTCGACGTGCCAGCGGTCCTTGTCGCCCGGCGGTTTACTTTCGTGCGTCTTCCAGCCGGCCAGCACCGCGTCCCACGCCTCGTCGAATCCCTCCGCGTAGTGTCCGATGATGAGGGGCAAAAGGGTGACTGTCGAAACGCGCGACACCTGCTCTGACTCAGCGAGGCGCCCGGAGTCGACAAGCCTTTGGATGTCGTGCCTGACGTCACCTTCCCACACATCGTCCCGGTGGCCCTGTGGCGCGATCGCGAGCTCAATCTCGCCCGCATCAGCCATCTTAAAGAGCTTGACTGCGAGCATGTGCTGCGAGCGTCGCTCGCCCAGCAGGTCACGGATGACAGTCGTGTCGATCGAGACGCGCTGCGTCACGCTGAGATCATAACGTCGCACAACCGGTATTACGTGACGCCTACGTTACAAACGCCAAAGCCGTAGATCGCGACGCGTTCGCTCGGGGCCGTGTTCGCGCACAAGAGCGTCGAGGTTCTGAAAGTGCTCCTGCGAGCGATCGGGATCGGTAGACCTGTCGCGCCTATTGGGAGCGATCGCTCCACATACTCGCTAGGGGCAGCCGCGTACGGCGTGCCAGCCCCGTCTGTGGGTCGGTTCGCCTAGACGGAAACATCGGGGCGCTTTGATAGGGTACCGTCGCTCGATGTAAGGCGATGCTCAGGGAGGAAGAACCGAGGCGCAGGCTCGACGCCTGGCCGCAGGCACGCAGACATGAATAACCTGTCCAACAGACTATTTCAACCGCGCCTACCGGAACGCTCGCTTGAGATCCTCAATGGCGTCCTGTTCGCGGTCACGCTGGTTGCGGCGCTCACGGGTTACGTGCGCCATGTGCCGTGGTGGGCTGCGGCTCTTGTCGCGGCTCTCTTGGTGCTGGTTTATGTCATTGTGGCGTTCTCTCGCTACTACAGCACCTACACCTTTGATGAGGATTCACCTGAGATGTGTCGGTTTTTTACCGAATGGTACAAACGGCAGGGTTATCACACAATTTTCTGCGATAACCTCGACTGGATGGCCGGTGGGCAAAACACTACAATCCGGGAAGCCCTCGCTAGTCATGGCGCTGCCTCGACGATCTGCTTGCGCGACTGTAGCGGACCTGTATTCGACGAGCTGAACCAAGCAGGCGTCAGCATGCGGCAGATACGTGGGGATGTACACATGCGCGCCAAGATCAGTATTAAGCTCGATGACGGCCTAGGGCAGATGATTGTGCGGATCAGCGGCCGGGATAACGACGACAAGGTCCGGTTTCGCCGAGTGTCAGATAGCCTCTCCACAGAGATGGCACGTGAATTTGTCGTGAATAGCTCAGTGCCTATATAATGATTACTGAACGGAGGCGCGACTTGAGGCCAAAAATTGTACAACACAGGCTGATTGACCGTCGACTTGCAGAGGCATGGGACCGAGATGTCGCGCTGCGGCACGTTGAGTTGGCCGCGCACATTGACGTCGCCTACTACGCGCTGATAGAGCGGATCGCGGCAGTGATTCGTGCATCGTACGGCGACAGCGCCAACATCCTAGACGTGGGGTGCGGATTGGGTGTTTTGACTGCGCGCTTGGCCAATCAGGGATACAAGGTGACAGGAATTGATATTTCTCGTCGGTCGATCGTCCAGGCGCGGTCTGATTTTGGCCGGGTTGCTTCATTCCGCGTCGCTAACGTTAGCCGACTCCCACGCGATCTCACGAGACGGTTTGATGTTGTTGTGGCCTGTATGGTATGGCATAATCACCCACGTCTCGACGCCGTCGTTGCTGGCTGCCGCGCCGCACTGAAAGATAACGGCTCTCTCGTCGCGACGGTGGCGGAGCCGCAATCCTATTTGATAAAGCAGGGTGTCCATCATAGATATGAGACTCCGAAGCGCTTTGATTTTCCGTTGCGCCACACGCACTGCTGCGGTACCCATATGCCTGTCCCTTATTATCATCGTCCTGTGAAGTCGTATTTCACAGCGTTGCGACGCAATTGCTTCGAAGGTGTATCGATCGCGTCAGATGCGGCGGTCAGCCTCCTTCCCCAGAATGATGTGGTGACTTTCATTGGCTCAGCGACGAGCAGGCGCAATACCAGTCCCGCGCTTGAGCGTGAGTCAGGCGATGCTCGAAAGAGCCTTCGCTCTCGCAGTCCAATGCAAGGGGTCATATTGGAAGGTGCCCGAGCCTAGCCTTAAATGTGGAGGCGGCACTCACATGAGTGAGCGTCACACAAGTGCCGGTGGGGCGATGCCAGTCCGGCGTCACGGCGGCGCGATCCGCACGAAGGCGTCTCGGCGTTCGATCAGTCCGGCGGCCTGGAGGGCTTCCAGGGCTTCGGCAACGGCGATAGGGCTGCCGATCGCGTCGACCAGCTCCCCAACCCCCCAGCTCCTGCTGCTGCGCTCAAGCAGGAGGTCGAAGATGACCCACTCGACGCCGGCAACGCGATAGGGCGGATCGGGCATGAGGCTGGTCGCCGCGCGGATGTCCGGGAAGCGGGGTCAGCGCTTATCCCATTGGCTGGTGTCGCGTCGACCGCCCTGTCCGAACGGCGGCTCATCGATGTCGGCATGGGAGTCATCTGGCTCTGCCCACTCGTACAGGCAGTAGGTGGCCGATCCCAGCCGTCCGCAAGCGGCCTCGAGGCGCTTGCCGAGCGCATGCCACTCGCTGGATGCTGGTTGGCGGCTAGCGTCGAGCAGTCTGGCGGCCTCATCGAGCAACTCGGCGAGGTCTGTGTGGAACCCCTCGATCCTCTCGCCAGCGGCGGCATGGGTTACGCGCCACTTCCGGTGCTGTGGGGACTCTGGCAGCGGGTAGAGCTCGCTGGCATCAAGCGCGGTGGCGAGCCGTCGGTGCCCGTTGCGGGTGAGCTGCCAGAAGACACTGCTGCGGCGCCTCGTCTGCTCGATCAGGCCGTCGGCTTCAAGTACCTGCCAGACCTGGCGCAGGCGCAGAGTGGTCGCCCCGGTGTGGGGTAGTCCGAGATGGGCCTTGATGTCGGCCATCGACGCACCGGGGTTCTTGGGGTTGCGGCGGTGGCGGTAGGCGCGGTCGATGGCGATGAGCACCAGCTCCGGTGATGGCAGCGGCTCAGGGATAGGCTCCTGGGCGGGCATGGGAGAACCACCTCTCGTGTCCGGGCCTCGGTGCGGGCTTCCTCCCGTGCCGGGGCCACTATGGGTTTATGGAGCCGGGCAGGCTAGGGCTGAGGCCAGCGAGTGGTCAAGGTGTGGGGGTGCCGCTCACGAGAGCGACGCGAATCAGCGCTTGGCAGTAGCCGCCGGCTTATCGGCCGCCTGAACGTCGCCCTCGATCTGCTCAGCGCGGGCGATCAGCTCGGAGGCACTGAGGTCGAGGCCGGCGGCCAAGCGGCGCAGGCTGGCATAGCTGGGGTTGCGCTTGCCGGTCTCGACGTTACTGATCCAGCGCTGATGGAGTTCGGCGCGTAGCGACAGGGCCTCTTGGGTGAGCTGGAGCTCTTCGCGGCGCGCCTTGAGGGCGAGGCCGAGGGCTGCTTGGAAGGCGGGGGAGGCGGGCATCTGGCCAGCCTCACGGGAGCGCCCTTTCTGCTCAATGACATCGGAGTAGACATACGCGCAGACAATCCGCTACGGTTACGCGGCAGATTCCACAGGATGGACTGCGGAAACGTCTCCCCACGGAAAGGATCGGAGCATGGGCGTTTGGTGGCTATCGGCGGGTGCTCGTGTTAGCTGGGGCACTGTGCTCGTTTCGCTGATCTGTGGCGTGATCGGTCTGCCGGCGGCGGCTGGAGCACCGGGGGCATTGTGGACGACCCCGCTAGCTTCGGCCGGCAGCTTTGTCTATGGTGCCCCGTCGGGCGGGTTCTTGCTCGACGCATCGAACGGCGCCTATCTCGAACCCGAGATAGGCAACTCAGCTGGCGGGCTGGTCGCGGCTGGCGACCGCGATCCGGGTGTAGCGCCGGTCTTTGACGCGGCCGGCGACATCTACCGATGGGGCTCCACCATCACCGGCACTACCGAAGAAATGGCGCTTGAGGAGGACTCTCCCAGCGGACAGGTCTTGTGGCGGACGCCGGTCGACGCTGAACAGCCGCATGATCTCGTCCTCGGCACCAACCACGATCTCTACGCCACCTACTTCTCGAACGTCGATGGGTGGCATCTGCTGCGTATCGACGCAAGTACCGGCCAGGTGCTTTGGGACGATGACGGACCCGAAGGCGTGCCTGAGCCCACACCGCAAGGCGTTGCGCTTGTCTCCGCAGGGCAGGTGCAGCTTGTGAATAGCAACGAGTCAAACGGCGGGACCGTCACCTATGCAGCGGGGGAGAATCCCGACCTCTACTCCGTCGCCCACAACGACCAGGGTGACATCGTCGCGCTGAACTTGCCTCAGTGGACGAACGGGAGCTGCGGCTATACAGTCGGTCCCGCGACGGTGACTGCGCTGGGGCCGACCGGTAACCAGCTGTGGACTAGGACGGTGACTATGAGCGGCTGCATCCATCCGACGGTGGCCGCCTTGCCGAACGGGTCGTGGGCGCTGAGCAACCAAGAAGCTGGGGAAATCCTCGACCTCAGCGGCACAGACGGGTCAACGCTATGGACAGCCTCGACGCAGCCCCATAACTACGGCCCGTTCATCCTCGGCGTGGACGCGAGCAACCAAATCTATGTCGATCAAAACATGGTGACCAACTGCGCATCCGAACCCGAATACACCACCAACTGCCAGGGCCAGGAAATATTGCAGGTCAACGGTTCGACGGGCAGCTTTTCAAGCGTCCTAAATCTGATCGATACGTCGGCACCAAACACCATGTCTCTCGGCCTGGAAAACATGCCACCGGGCAGGGACGCGACCAGTCGTGCCAGTATCGCCCCAGGCCGACTGTTCACGGTCGAGGAAGACCTTGTTGGCGACCCCGGAAACTTCACAAACAACCTATGGTCTTTCAACGGATATAGCCTGCCCGCTGGAGCACTCTACCCGACGCCACCCGATGAGACGGTGAATACCGGTAGTAGCCCGGCCGAAAGTCCATCAGGATCAGGTGGCGGTGGAACCGGGCTTGGTTCTGGCGGTGGAATCGGTGGTGGCGGTGGGTCGGGATCGCGCGGGAATGGAGCGATTCATAGCCTCCCAATCGTCTTGGTACCGGGAATAAACTCAGAAACAAAGGAAACTAACCCCTCGACTTCGTGTCCCACCAAAGAGCCGTTTCGGGCGATGTGCTTGACACTACGGGAAGCGGGGTATCCCGTGTACGTCGTCAGTGCCAGCAAGGGTCCGTCGAGCGCGATCTTGAACAGCTGGGGAGACATACCCACCAATGCGCTCGCGCTAGCCAAATATCTACGGACAAAGGTGCCGCAGCTCCCGCTTGTTGTCGCTCACAGTATGGGCGGCCTCATTTCGCGAGTCGCGCTTATCCACAATAATACGGCTGGACTATTCACAATCGGGACGCCGTATGATGGCTCATTTTTTGCTGATTGGGATGCCGACTTCGTGGACATCTGCTCCGCGCTGCGACTAGCCATCGAGGAGGTGACGTGTGGCGTCATCGAATCTCACCTCAGACCCGAATGGCCGGTGGGCACCGAAGCAGCCGCCGAGCTCTCCAAACCCGAACGCATTCGGGAATCAGCGTTGCTGCCAGCCCCAACCTACCCTCTTTGGACGGTCGCGGGAACACCCGTATCGATCCCAGCACTTGTCGGGGCGGAGCTGTTTGGGTCGAATCGCGGCTACTATTTTCCTAACGACCTCGTCGTGGGTGAGACCAGCGCGTGGGGCGTTGACGCAGGTCTTGGGCCCACCTGCCCTGGGGAACTCGCCGGTATCACAACAGGCTGCGACCACCGCCTATCTGTGCCGGCCTACCATGTCTGGAAATCACCCGGTGAGACCAGTGATCCCGAAATAATTTCTGACGTAATAGGAGTGGCTGGGATGCTCGAAAGCCAACCTCAACCAAGTGCTACCGCGGCGGCAGTGCGGCCGGCTGCTCAAGGAACAGTTTTGGCCTCGGGTACAGCAAGCGCTGCTAGCGCCGACCGGTCGCAAGGAAAAGCTTCAACGAAGCCATCTATCCGCCTGATCGCATTGACGTCTGTCGGTGGTGGTATCGCAAAAGCGTCACAATCAGTGTCGGTGCCGACTCAGAGTGCCCTCGTGTCCGAGCAGCCGTTTACTGTTTCGTGTGACGGCAAGAGCTGGGAAGCGGAGAATGTCGCGCCAGAAGTATGGGCGATGTTTGGCGGTGCGCTTCAGTGCACGGCGGTCGCTCGGATTCCCGCAGGGACCGGTTACCTCACGGCCACAGTGAGTCCAAGAACCTCCATTCGCGTGAGAGCGATTGCCCGGAACCGAGACATCACCGTCCGTGTTTCCGGGGCGCACCAGCTCTCTGCCACCCTGTCACGACCTGGCTGGGCTCCCATTCGATTCCGTCGCACTCATGGAGCGTGGCAGGCGACGGTAAGTAGCAGGCGTGACGAATCGGCTACCATCACCGTGGTTAGCAACCATCAGGTCCTCCGTGGGGCGCTCACGCTCTAGCGCCTTCGGCGATCAGATAACGCCCCACGATCCGGGGAGCGCCATGGCGATCACGTATTTACTGTGCCGCTTGGGTCTGACTCAATCTCCAGCTCCAAGGGAGCAGCGGTGCCACCACCGTACTTAGGGGGAGCGCTACCATCGTAGTAGTAGGTTACGGTGTAGAAGATTGTGTCGTTGTGGGTTCCTGCACGCATCCATGTAAATCTATTAGTAGAGCTATTGGGAGCGTTTGTTTGCGATGCGTCGAGCGACCATCCACGATTGGTTAGTTGTGAGTTGTAGTAGTTGTAGACGGCCTGCGACGGTACCGGGGATTTGAAAGTGTAGTCGCGCTCGATATTGAGCCCATAGTCATCGCCTAAAGCGGAGCTTACCGGGTTCTGGTGGGTACCCAAGAGCGTTGCTGGTGCCGGGAGAAGCGTAAGCTCAGATGCGTACGGCTGAAGTGAGGCGAACCGCGCACTGTCGCTGTGGCGGTGCAAAGCCCACACCGCGACCAATGCCCATAAGGCGAGGAACGGTATAGCGGCAAGTCCTATCGTGATCTGTGAAAGCGTGTTGCGAGGCACGGGCATAGAAAGTTGCGTTGAACACGCTCCAAGTTACAAAACTTACCTTCAATATAGAGGATAAGGGGCAGTCGGTAAAGACGGACTCGGGGGAGGCGGCCTGTAGGGCTGTGGGAAATGCGCCGGAGTGCTGACCTTCTCTTTGCAGGCCCTACGGATGCCTCGGCCAGGGCGGGCTCGCATCATGTCCGACGAGCACATATAGCCCCAGTCCCACCGAGTACACGGTGGGAAAGTAGAGTAGGTCGTTTTCATCAACCATCTTCCACTGCGCCACGGCCGCAGTCTCCATATGCGGAGTATGGAGGTGTACCGAGATTGAGACGGTCTCTCGTGGTTCCGTGTCCGAGATCGGCGTAAAGCGCGCTGAGGTGAGTGTCCACGGGCCGGTGGTCGGCCCGATCCGTCGCAGACGGCGTCCGTGCCAGGGAACGCTGCCGCTGTTGCGGATCGTCCAGGTCTTGGTGAATGTGGCATCACAGGGGACAGATGAGCCGTCTGGTGGTGCCTCGGAGACGAAGGTGGCCTCGTCTCCCTCCAGTGGGTAGCGGGCTTGGCGGGCAATAAGGAGCGGACTGAGCTTGCGCCGCTGGCGGTCTGCCTCGCGAGCGATGTCAACCAGGCTTGCGAGTAGATCGGCGGCACCGAAGCGTTCGCCGTAGTAGCGGATGATGCGGTCAGGGGCGGGCTGTTTGCCGCGCTCGATGCGTGAGATGTAGCTCTGGTCGATTTCGAGGTCCGCGGCGATCTCGGCCTGGGTGACGCCGGCCTGCTGGCGTAGGCCGTGGAGCATCGCCCCGACGTGTTGGTCGGGCCGGTCGCCGACCGGCTGGTCCCACCCTGCCTTGCGTCCCGGACTTATGACAGTTGGTCAAGAAAGCAGATCGGCTCGATCCTCGCAGTCGCCGCCATTCGGCGGACACCGAAACAGCGACCCGAAGGAGCCCCGCAATGTCGGACCTCGTTTCCACCCGCCGCTCATCAGCCCTTGGCCGTTTCGGCCTGGACCGGACGGCCGGCAACGCCCTGACCACCATCCAGACCGGCGCACTGCTCGAGCGCGCCGAGGATGAAGCCCACCGCACCCTCACGCTCGCCCGCATGTCGGACTTCGGCGCAGCAACGCACCATGCGCTAGACGAAGGCGACGGGATTGTCCGTGACCTCGTCGCCCGCGTTGAGGCTAACCCGCTTGGAGCCAATGCCCTTGAAGGGATTGCCGAAGACGGCATTCGCGGTCTACGCCGCGAGCTGCGTGACCTCACCGAAGGTCGGTAGCGCAATGTCCGCCTTGATCCTCATCACGGGGACGGCCGCGCTGACGCTGGGCGTGGTCGTCCCCGTGGTGGCGTTGCTTCTCCTGCTGATCGTTGCCGTGGCGACCATGAGCCCCGAGCAGCGCCTGATGCGCAAGCGCCGCCGCCACGCCGAACGCACTGCCCGCGCCATGAGGCGGATGACGGAGATTCGCCACAAGACCATCGAGCGCATGGACCGCACCGAAGGAAGGAGGCGGCTATGACTGAGCATGAGCAGCTACGGCACGTCTGCCGGTGGAACCGCACGCTGGCGCGGGAGAACAAGGAGTTGAGCCAGGCACTCCGGGCGAGCCAGAAGGCCGCCGCCAGCGCAGGCGTTGAACGTGATACCGCGTTGATCTTTCTCGATTCAGCGTGGGAGGCAGCAGCCGAAGGTCAGCGGCGATGACCAAGGCTGTCACGACGATCGTGACTGTGATCCTGGTGTTGCTGGCGCTCGCTGCTGTCGGCCCCAGGATCGCCCAAATCCTCGGCGCACTGGTGCCGGTGATTCTCGTCACCGCCATCGCGGCGGCGGTGCTGCGTGTGGTCTGGTTCTACACCCGCCGATGGTGATGTCTAGCACTGGGCTGTCAAGACTGACAGCAAATCACAAAGCGATCCCGCTTGAAATTGGAGAACTAGACATGTTCTGTTCGGTGTTTGTTCGGGATACTGGAGATAACCAATCAAGGAGATCAAATCAATGTAACAAAGCAAAGGAGGTGTATATATATGACACAGACTAGACGTATCAAAGTGAAGGGTGTGAGGCGGGACGAGATTGACACTGAGCAGCTCGCCCTTATTTATTGGCTGCAAGCCAAGCGGGTGCTCAGGGAACGCCGGGAACGTGAGGCCAAGGCGAAGACGAAGCGCCGGGGACGGGCGCATGAATAGCGATCTTGTCCCCGCCGTCGCTGCCGCCACTGGCGGATCAGCACTCATATCGAGCATCTGGATCTACGAGCGCCGCCGTGACGAGGCGATGCGAGCGAGCAGAGTGCGTCTCTCCCTGCGGTTTCCCGCCGATGTCGATCCGATCATCGCCAAGGCGACCCTCAGCACGCTTTCCGGCCTGCCGGATGAGATCGAGCTGCTGTTCGAGATCGCCGCCGACGATGGTGGGATCACGTTCTTTCTGTGGGTGCCGGCGGCCGTGCGCGCCTCGGTCATATCGGTGCTCAGCGGCGCGATGCCGGGATTGCGAGTGACGGAGGCTCCCGTCCAGACTGGGCGGGCGACGCTGTCCGTCAAGGTGTTCATCCCAACCCCGAGCGTTCTCGTAACGGATAACCCGGAGGCTGCCGCTCGAACCCTGCTCAGCGGCCTGAGCGCCCTCGCGCCTGGTGAGCAGGTCATCGTCAGGTGGGCCGCCCGTCCAGCGCGTGCCCCCGAGCTGCACACCAGCGAGCCACCGGATCGCAAGGTCCGGGCCGTCCAGCAGGCGTGGCAGCAGAAGACCCAGCTTGGCGGTGGCTTCCAGGTAGCAGCGCTTGTACTCGTGCGTGCCGAGCGCGTCGCCCGCGCCCGCGAGCTGGCCGAGCATGTCGCAAGCGCCATTCGCTCCAGGCGTGGAGCGGTCGGAGGCCCGCGCATCACATCCGAGCGTGGTGGCCGAAGCCTGGCCTCGGCGCCACGCACCACCAGGACGAGCGGCTTTGTCAATGCGGGCGAATTGCTTCCCTGCCTCGCACTTCCACTTGGCAACGAGCTGATCCCAGGCGTCGAGGTCGGCGTTTCGCGCGAGCTGCCCGTCCCCCAGCAGGTTCCCCGCGACGGCCGCAGACTGTTCATCGGACGCGACAGTCGTGGCGAGCGGCCGGTGGCGCTGTCTGCCGAGGCAGCGCGTCACCACATGGCCGTGATCGCTCCAACCGGCGCGGGCAAGTCGACCCTCTTGATGCGCTGCATCCTTGCCGATCTCGCCCAGGGCTACGGCGGAATCGTCCTCGATCCCAAGAACGATCTCGTTGCCGACCTCATCAATTCGGTGCCTGCTTCGGCGGTCGACCGGGTCGTGGTCCTTGATCCTGCCCAGCCGGGGCCGGTGCCGGGCCTCGATCTGCTCGGCCAGGGCGATCCCGACGTCCGCGCCGACACCGTGCTGGCCGCTCTGAAAAGCATCTACAAGGACGCCTGGGGTGTCCGGATCGACAGCTTTCTGAGGCTCGGCTTGAGGACAGTTGTCGAGCTGCCCGACCCGGTGCTCTCGGACTGGATACGCCTCTACAGCGACGCGGCCCTGCGCAGGCAGGCGATGGCGAAACTCCGCGACCCGATCCTGGTCGGCCAGTGGCACACCTACGAAGAGTCCCTCAGCGCAGCACGACAGCAGGAGTTCGTCGCCCCGGCGCTCTCTCGCATCACGAGCTTGCTCGCCCGCCCAACCTTGCGCGGCATCATCAACCAGCGTCGGCCGTTGGTCAAGCTGCCAGAGCTGCTCGCCGAAGGACGCTGGCTGTTGGTCGCGCTGTCCCCGGCCGCCGGTGAGGCCGCGAGCGATCTGCTCTCGGCGATCGTCGGCTATCTCGTCTGGACCGCGATCGAGGCGCGCGTCGCGCTCCCGCCGGAGCGGCGCCGGCCAGCGTACTTCTACTGTGACGAGCTGGCCTCGCTGCATCTGCCGGTCGGGCTCGAGGTCTTTCTCGAGCGCAGTCGCGGGCTCGGCTGCGGCGTCGTCGCTGCCACCCAGGGCCTATCGCGATTGGGCGACAGCGCCAGAAGCAGCCTGCTCGCGAACGTCGGGACGTTGGTCACCTACCGTGCCGGCAGCGATGAAGCGCATCGCTTGGCGCGAGAGCTCGCGCCAGTCTCGCCCGCCGACATCATGGGTTTGCCGCGCTTTGAGGTAGCCGCTCGCTTGAGTACCGGGCTCGGCAACGCCGTCACGGTCGTCACCGGGCGTACCGAGGGGCCACCGCCGAAAACCGGCCAGGGGGCCACCATCCGCCGGCTGAGCGCCGAGCGCTACGGCCGTGATCCGCGCGAAGTCGAGACGGAGTTGCGCGACGGATACGAGGGCAACGACAGCCGTGACGAGGGTCCGCTGGGCCGGGCTCGGAGGCTGCAATGAGCCGTCCGATCGCCCGACCTATCGCGCAGAGTTCAGGCCAACGAAAGTCCCGCTCAGGGCCGGATTATCCCGAAATAAGGACACGGAAAGACTCTGCCCTGCTCCGTCCCTCTCGCATCTCCGCCCGCCGGCTCGATCGCATCGCGGCTGACCTCAGCGAGCTTGACCTCGCGGTGCTTGCCTTCGTCAGCGAGTACCGCCTGGCCTCGGGCAAGCAGTTGGTCAGGCGCTTCTGGCCGAGCGACCACGGTGACGGTGAGCGGCAGGCGCGGGTCGGCCGGCGCGCCTTGAAGCGCCTGGTCGACTGGCGGGTGCTCGACCCGCTCCCCGGCCGCGCTCGCGGCGGCGTGCGCGGTGGCTCAGACACGCTCATCTACGCCGTCGGAGTTGCCGGCGTGAAGCTGCTCGCCGGGCGAGGGCTCGTGCAGAGGCGGCTCGGCGCACCCAGCGACCGGCACATCGCCCACACGCTGACGATCGGCGAGGTGGCGGTGCGGCTGTACGAAGCCGACCGGGCAGGCTCGGTCGAGTGCATCCAGATTCAGGCCGAGCCGGCGTGCTGGCGAGGCTTCCTCGGCCGGATGGGACAGCGCCTGATCTTGAAGCCCGATCTCTACCTGCGGGTAGCGACGCCGGGCAGCGCCTACGAGTACCGCTGGTTCTGCGAGATCGACATGGCGAGCGAGCACGTCGGCACGCTGCTCGCCAAGTGCCGCCGCTATCTCGCGCATTACCGATCCGGCAGCGAGCAGCGCGAGCACGGCGTCTACCCGAGGGTGGTCTGGGTGGTTCCCGATGAGCATCGGGCCAACCAGATCGAGCGGGTGCTGCGCCGGCTGCCTATCGATGACCGGCGTCTGTTCACGATCTGCCAGTTCGATGAAGCCGCCCGCTTCCTCGCGACAGAGACCAGCTCATGAGCACCACCAGCAAGGTTGCGCTTTACCAGGACGACACGCGGGCCTGGGGGCTCATCGAGGGCGACGCCTTGCTGACGCTCGCCAAGCTGCCGACCCATAGCGTCGACGCGATCGTTACCGACCCGCCGTATGGAATCGACTTCGGGGGCGAAGCGTGGGACGGGGTGGATATCCGCCACACGGCCGGAAGCGATGGGGAGCGTCTGAGCGCAAGCGAGGCGTTCCAGCGGTGGACGGCGGTGTGGGCAGCAGAATGTCGGCGAGTACTCAAGCCGGGAGGCCATATGGTCGCCTTCGGGGCACCCCGCACCTTCCATCGCCTGGTGTGCGGCATCGAGGACGCCGGGCTGGAGGTTCGGGACGTTCTGATGTGGCTCAACGGCCACGGCCTGCCCAAGTCCAGACGCCTCCCCGGTGGTCGAGGCACCGCCTTGAAGCCGGCCTACGAGCCGATCCTGCTCGCCAGAGCGCCGCTGGTGGGCACAACGCCGCGCAACTTGGAGGCATGGGGCACCGGAGCGCTGAATATCGCGCCGTCACGGGTCACAGGCGCGCAAGCGCCCGGCGATGGATACTGGCCGGCCAACCTCGTGCTTTCCCACGGCGATGGCTGCACGGAGAGAAGCTGCCAGCCGGACTGTCCGGTGGCGCTTCTGGATCGGTCACCGGCATGGGCTCGCCCGAGTCGGCAGTTCTATTGCACCAAGGCATCCAAACGCGAGCGTGAAGCTGGCTGCGACGAACTGCCAGTGCGCTCGATAGCGATCTACCGGGGACAAAGCCACCACCTGCGCCGGCGGCACAACACCCACCCGACGGTAAAGCCAGTATCGCTCATGCGCTGGCTGGTGGCGCTCATCACCCCACCCGAGGGTGTCGTGCTCGATCCCTTCACTGGCAGCGGCTCGACCGGGATCGCTGTGGTACTGGAAGACCGGATGTTCCTCGGCATAGAGCGAGAGGGCGAGTACATCGACATCGCCTGCGCCCGCCTCACCCATTGGACGCATGAGGCTGGGAAGGAGCCCGTGTGAGGGCTGGCTGGCCCCACGGCGAGCGGAAGGACTCCGGTCTTTCTGCCTGCCGACATGGCCATTCAGTACCTACAAGAAGGAGAACGCTCATGGCTACCAAGGCCGAGCAGATATGGGATGAGATCAACGCGTTGGTTGAGGCGGGCACCGCGAAGGCGGACGCGCTCAAGCAGCTCGCAGAGTCCTACGGCCAGCCGGTCGACTCGATCCGCGGCTCCTACTACACGCACAAGCGCAAGGTCGAGGGCGGTGAACCGAACGCCAAACCATCACGGACCCGTCGTCGTGAGACGACACCGGACGACGCTTTGGCGGACGCCCGAGCGGCGCTCGAGCGGGCGATTCAATCGATCGACCGAGAGGTGGAGGCCGCAAAGGTTAGGGCCGACGAGGCCAAGGCCGAGTATGAAGCGCTCAAGGCGAGTGCTGCTGACCGCAAGCAGGCCATCACCGATCGCTTGGAGGCGCTGAACTAAAGCCACCGCGCGGGTCGGTCGGGGTGCATACCTTGACCGACCCGCACTACGAAATTAACAGGTTGCTTAACCGGCGACTTAACGGGAAAATGGTTAAGCCAAATTAACTAGAAAGGAGGAATATATGTCACAACTTGTCATAGAAAGTAAACCCAAAGTGATGCTACCCGATGCAGGGGCGATCGCCGTGATCTACCTGCGGGTGTCCAGCACCGGGCAGCTCACGGGACGCAGCCAGGAGGGCTATTCGATCGAGGGGCAGCGCGAGGCGTGCGAGCGCCACGCCCAGCGGCTCGGTGCCCGAATCATCGGCGAGTATCCCGAGCCCGGTAAGAGCGCGACCAGTATGAGACGCCCCAAGCTTCAACAGATGCTCGCCGAGCTCGCGGACTTGAAGCCGACGTACGTCATCTTCTACGACCTATCCCGCGTCGCCCGCGACGAGTTCGACGCCTTCTGGCTTCTGCGGGAGATAGAAAGCAATGGCGCAAAGCTCGAGTCCACGCTGGAGCACATCAGCAACGATGACAGCGGGATGCTGCTCTACACGGTCATGGCTGGGGTCAACGCCCACCGCTCTCGCTCAGACGGCCGGAAGGTTAAGATGGGCCTTGACCGCAAGTTCGCCGACGGTGGCACCCACGGCGCCGCGCCTGTCGGATACCTGAACACCCGCGAGATTGTCAACGGAAAGGAAGTCCACTCGATCGCGACCGACCCGGAGCGGGCCGAGCTGGTGCAGTTGGGCTTTGAGGCGTTCGCCACTGGCGAGTACTCGATTACGACACTGCGCGAGATGCTTGAGGAGGTCGGCTTGCGGACCCGTCCCACACAGAAGCGGCCCGCCAAACCTCTCAGCCGCAACGGCGTCTACCGGATGTTGCGCGATGACTACTTCATCGGGATCGTGACTCGCGGAGGCGTCAAGCGTGAGGGTCGTCATGAGGCGATCATCGACCGGGAGGTCTTCGAGAAGGTCCAGCGGACGCTTGCGGCGCACCGGCTCTCAGGTGATCGCACCAAGAAGCACGCCCATTATCTGAAGGGCTCGATCTTCTGTGGTTGCTGCGGACGGCGGCTGGTCTTCGGTCGTCATCGCGGCAATGGCGGGGTCTATGAGTACTTCAGTTGCCTCAGCTACCAGGCGCGTCGTCCGAGCTGTGGTGCCGGGCACATGCCGGTCGACGCGGTCGAGCGTGCCATCGAGCGCTACTACCACTCGATCGAGCTGACGCCTGCCGAATGCGATGAGGTCCGGCGAAAGCTCAAGGGCCAAGTCGGCGCCCGGCTCGAGGTTGCTCGTAAGCAGTCCGAGCGGCACAAACGCAAGCTGCGTGACCTCCAGAACGAGCAGCAGAAGCTACTCCAACTGTTCTATCGCGATGGTGTCGATGAGGAGGTGCTCCAAGCGGAGCAGGAGCGCATCGAAGCCGAGCGCACCCAAGCACGCCGCTGGATCACCTCAGCCAGCCAGGAAACCAATGAGGCCGAGGCCGCTCTCGACGAGGCTCTGGCGATCATGCAGGGCTGCCACACGACCTATCTCGTGGCTAATCCTGAGCTACGCCGGCTGATCAACCAGGCGATCTTCAGGCGGCTGCTAGTGGGGATAAATGCGATCGAGGGCGAGGAGCAGCCCGTCGTCGGGCACATCCATGCCCTGCGTGGCTCAAGGACCGTCGCCCGCGCCAGAAAGGCCCAAGACGGCCAAGACCCCCGTCTTTCCGGGGGTCTTGGTTCCAACGTCGGTCAATTGGTGCGGGCGAGAGGACTCGAACCTCCAAGGCCGTAAGGCCACCGGCTCCTAAAGCCGGCGTGTCTACCAATTCCACCACGCCCGCGCGGCCCGAAGGCTACAGACAGCCCGAGCCAGTGGCTACAGGCCGCCCGAGCCGGTATGGTCATACCCGCGATGTCCTCGTCGCCCACGCATGAGAGGCAAACAGGCGTGACCATCACGCATCCCAACCGCGACAAGCCCGTCGTGCAGGCGACGCGCGCGACCGTCGTGGTGCTGCTGCTGGTCAGCGTGGCGCTGCTTCTGATCGTCACGATCGGCGGCTGGAACCTGCTCGAGGGCGCCGTCCCCGTCCAGATCGGCTACATCGTCGTGTATCTGATCTTCGCGTTCTTCGCGGCGCGCTGGAACCGCGGGGTGCTGCCGATCTCCGCGGTGCTGGCCGTGCTGCTGGGGATCTTCGCGGCGGTCGCCGGACCGAGCTGGTTCGCCCGCGACAAGTCCGGCTTCGCCGAGGCCACCCTCAACTCCGGGCTGCTCGGGCTGCTCACACTGCTGATCGTCCCCGTCCAGATCCTGCTGGTCACGTTCGCCCTGCGCGGCTTCTCCCAGGGCTGGAACGTGGAGCTCGAGCGCCGCGATGGCGCGGCGGGCGAAGACGGTGGCCGTCTCGCGCCGGCTCACCCGGCGTAAGTGGCCCGGTTATCCTCGCTTGACAGATCACGTTGCGGCGGTGGCGGAACGGTAGACGCGGGGCCCTCAAAAGGCCTTGTCCGCAAGGGCGTGTGGGTTCGACTCCCACCCGCCGCATCGATCGGTCGGTCCTCGCCGACGCCCCTACCCTCCCCCCACCAGCTCCAGCAACTCCTCCGCGAGCCCCTCACGCGCGACGAGGATGCCCCACGGCAGGCTCTCGCGCTCGGGCAGCTCGAGCACGCGCAGGCCTGCGCGTTCGCAGATCAGCGTGCCGGCGGCGATGTCCCACTGCTTGACCGTGCGCTCGAAGTAGGCGTCGTAGCGCCCGGCGGCGGTCCAGGTGAGATCGAGCGCGGCGCTGCCGAAACGGCGGATGTCACGCACGCGCGGGATCAGCCGGGCGAGCACTCCAGCCTGCGCGGCGCGCACGCCGGAGTCATACGCGAGCCCAGTGGCGACCATCGCCGTCGCCAGGTCCCCCCCGCGCGCGCCCGCCACCGCCGTCCGCATGTCACCCAGGTCGGCCTGCCCGTGCGGGCCGAGTAGCGTCGGTCGTCCCTGCCTGGTGGCGCAGAACAGCTCGTCGCGGTTGGGATCGTAAACGGCGCCCGCGAGCATGCCCTGGCTGTCGCGCACCGCGACGCTGACGCACCACTGCGGTATGCCGAACAGGTAGTTGACGGTGCCGTCGAGCGGATCGACGACCCAGCGCAGGCCGCTGGTGCCCTCGATGTGCGCGCCCTCCTCCCCCACGAGCCCGTCATCCGGCCGGCGCTTTTCGAGCAGCTCGCGGATCGCGCTCTCGGCGGCGAGGTCGGCCTCACTGACGAGGTCGGTGGGCGTGCTCTTGCTGGCGATGTGGCGCTCGCCGCCGTGACGCGCCCGCTCGGCCAGCAGCGCGCCCGCGCCGGTGGCCGCCTCGACGGCCACGTCCAGCAGCGCATCGGCCTCGCCGCCGTGGCTCGCGGCCTCGCTCACAGCGCTCGCGTCGGCGCGACCGGTGCGACGGGCGCGTCACTCACGAGAACCCCGGCGGTCGCTGCTCGGCCCACGGCCGCTCGGCCTCGAGCTGGGCGGCGAGCGACAGCAGCGTCGCCTCGTCGTTGGCCCGCCCCACGATCTGCACGCCGCGCGGCAGCCCGTCGGCGCCGAGACCGGCCGGCACGGACGCCGCGGGCTGGCCGGTGACGTTCCAGATGCCGTTGTACGGGACCATGCCGGCGACCGCGTTCAGCGTCCACAGTGCGCCGCGCCCCTGCAGCTGGCCGACGCGCGGCGGCGGCGCGGCTGTGGACGGCGTGATCAGAACGTCGTGGTCATCGAACAGGCGGCCGAGCCGGAGCGCGATCTCCTCGGCGGCGCCGAGCGCGCGCTGGAGCAGCGCCGGCGTGACCAGCGCGCCCAGCCGCCCCATCGCGAGCGTCCGCCTTTCCAGGCGCTCGGGGTGAGCGACCGCGTGGACGTCGTCGTGGATGCCTCGCAGGTACAGTCCGGTCAGCGTCGCGCCCGCGCTCGGCCCGTAGTCGGGATGCCGCTCGGAGACCTCGTGACCGAGCGAGCGCAGCAGCTCGACGGTGTCGCTCAGCGCGCGCTCGGCATCGCTGTCCAACCGCGAGAGCACGCCTGGCGGCGTGCGCGTGGAGAAGGCGATCCGCAGCTTGCCCGGCGGCGTGGCGGCGGCCTGCGCGAACGGCGCGTCGGGCGGCGGAGCGTGGTCGACATCCACCTCGCTGGCGCCGGAGACGATGTCGTGGAACAGCGCGGTGTCGGCGACGCGACGCGCGAGCACGCCGGTGACCGAAAGCCCGTGCCAGTGACGCGGGTGTGGCGCGAGCGGCACGCGCCCGCGCTGGGGCTTGAGCCCGAACAGGCCACACCAGGCGCTGGGGATGCGGATCGAGCCGGCGCCATCCGAGCCGAGCGCCGCGCCGACGAGCCCGGCGGCGACCGCGGCCGCGCTGCCGCCGCTGGATCCTCCGGGCGCGTGCTGGCGCTCCCACGGGTTGCGCGTGACGCCGAACGTGGCGGTCTCCGTGAACGGCCAGATGCACAGCTCGGGCACGTTCGTCTTGCCGATGATCACCGCGCCGGCCTGGCGCAGGCGGCGCACGACCTCGGCGTCGGCGCGCGCGGGCTCGTCCTCGGAGTTGGTGCCCTCGCACGTCAGCTCGCCGGCGACGTCGATGTTGTCCTTGACCGCGATCGGAACGCCCAGCAGCGGACGGCCGTCGCCCCCGCCGTGATCGCCGCCGGCGCGGCGGCGCGCGTCGGCCTGGTCGGCTTCCAGGCGGACGCGTTCGCCGAGCACCACCCTGAAGGCGTTCAGCTGCGGGTCGAGTCGCGCTATCCGATCCAGATAAACATCGACGAGCTCGCGTGATGAGACCTCGCCCGCAGCGATCAGCTCGGCCTGGCGGGCGATTCCGGCGTATGCGAGGTCGGCTGCGTCCATCTCGACCGCAATCTACTGGACAATGTCAGCGACGCTTTCAGGCGAGCGCTCCGGCGCGAGCACAGCTGGCAAAACCAACAGGGGGAATCAGGGTGTCCTATCCAGTCACGTTCGAGGTCGATTACATCGAGAGACGCAGCAGGCTGACCGCCTTCTTCCGCGCGCTGCTGGCGATCCCAATTGGGATCTGGCTGTACGTGTACGCGATCTTCGCGTCGATCGTGGTGATGATCGCGTGGTTCGCGATCGTGATCACCGGGCAGTACCCGCGCGTGCTGTACGACTTCGTCGCGGGCTTCACGCGAGTGCTGGCATGCGGCACGGCGTATGTGGCGCTGCTGTGCGACCCGTATCCGCCGTTCGGACCCGCCGACAACGCGGACTACCCGGTGCGCATGCACTTCGCCGACCCGCTCGAGCACTACACGCGCTGGAAGACGCTGCTTCGCATCATCCTCGCGATCCCGATCGCGATTCTGCGCTACGTGATGCAGCTGCTGCTCGAGGTCGGCGCGTTCGCGGCCTGGTTCGTGATCGTGATCACCGGCAAGATGCCACGCGGCCTGTTCGACCTGATGGTGCTCGCCAACTCCTACATGGCGCGCTCGGACGCGTATCTGTTCCTGCTGACCGAGACATACCCGCCGTTCCAGGACGAGGAGACGCGCGCGGCGGGATCAGCGCTCTAGCAACGACGGCAGCGGTTCACACAGGTGTGACGGCGTTGCGCTTGGCGGGCTGGCCGATCTCCGATCGGTCACGGCGCTTTGACCGCGCGTGGTCAAAGCGCCGCACGAGCTCGTCGCGTAGCCGATCGGGCTCGATCACGGCGTCGACGACGAGCTCGGAGGCGAGGTGCAGGATGTCGATGTCGCGCGCGTACTCCTCGCGCAGCTGCGCGGTGCGCGTGGCGCGCTCGGCGTCGTCGTCGATCGCCTGCAGCTGGTTGTAGAAGACGGCGTTGATGGCGGCCTGCGGGCCCATCACGGCGATCGACGCGCTCGGCAGCGCGATGCAGCAGTCGGGCTCGAACGCGGGACCGGCCATCGCGTACAGCCCCGCGCCGTAGGCCTTGCGCACGATCACCGAGATCTTCGGCACGGTCGCCTCGCTGACGGCGCTGATCATCTTGGCGCCGTGGCGGATGATGCCGTCGCGCTCGACCTGCGTGCCGATCATGAAGCCGGGCACGTCGGCCAGGAACAGCAGCGGCACGCCGAACGCGTTGCACGTCCAGATGAAGCGCGCCGCCTTGTCGGCGGAGTCGCCGAACAGCACGCCGCCCTTGTGCTTGGGCTGGTTGGCGACGATCCCGATGGGCTGGCCGTGCAGGCGCGCGAAGCCGACGACGATCTCCTTCGCCCAGCGCGCGTGGATCTCGAACAGCGACCCTTCGTCGATGAGCGCGTCGATCAGCAGCTTGATGTCGAACGGCTTGTTCTCGTCCGCCGGGATCAGCCGGGCGATGCTGGCGGTGTCGGCGTTGGCCGGCGGCGAGGGCGCGCTCGCGGGCGGCGCGAGTTGCCAGCTGCCTGGAAGATATGAGAGATAAGTGCGTGCGGCGTGGATTCCCTCGGCGTCGCTCTTCACGAGCTGATGTCCGCATCCGGAGACGCCTGTGTGCATGCGTGCGCCCCCCATCTCCTCCAGTGAGACCTTCTCGCCGATCACCATCTCGGCCATGCGTGGCGAGCCGAGGTACATCGACGCGTTGCCCTCGCGCATGATCACGATGTCGCAGAAGGCAGGGATGTACGCGCCGCCGGCGGCGCTGGGGCCGAACAGCACGCACACCTGCGGCACGACGCCGGAGAGCTTGACCTGGTTGTGGAAGATCCGGCCCGCGCCGCGCCGGCCGGGGAACATCTGCACCTGCTCGGTGATGCGCGCGCCGGCGGAGTCGACCAGATAGACCATCGGCACCTGCAGCGCGAGCGCGCGTTCCTGGATGCGCAGGATCTTCTCGACCGTCTTCGGCCCCCACGAGCCGGCCTTGACGGTGGGGTCGTTGGCCATCAGCGCTATCGCCCGCCCGTCGATCGTGCCGATCCCGGTGACCACGCCGTCGGCGCCGAGCCCATCCTCCTGCCAGTTGGCGAGCAGCGCCTCCTCGGCGAACGAGCCGTCGTCGAGCAGCAGCGCCACGCGCTCGCGCACCGCCAGCTTGCCCTGCTCGCTCGCCTTCTGGCGATGGCGCTCCGGCCCCCCCGCGAGCGCCCGCGCGCTCGCGTCGTCCAGTGCGCTCACCGAGCGACCGTCACCATGGCAGGCCGCGGTAGTGATGACGCC
>Ga0302325_10007959_pt1 | contig 23387 bp, 17 predicted proteins | sample Palsa_T0_2_FD_201948 | JGI IMG/M metagenome (GOLD analysis project Ga0302325, IMG submission 201948) | Peat permafrost microbial communities from Stordalen Mire near Abisko, Sweden - Palsa_T0_2 | ecosystem: Environmental > Terrestrial > Soil > Palsa > Peat permafrost | place: Sweden: Abisko... | reverse complement strand
TGCAGACCGGGAGCGAGCTTGCCGCTGCTCGAGCCCGGGAGCGAGACGTGCAGCTGGCTGGCGACATAGCTGGGAAGGACCCACTGGACATTGGGGAGGAACTGGCCGCCGTTGATGGTGACGCCGTCGGCACCGCCCACCGCGATGTGGGCCGCGTTCAGCGCAGCGGCGATCTGCGTTGCCGTGTAGTCCTTGTAGACGACGTCCGAAGCGTAGAAGCGAGCCATATTTGCGGCAATCGCGTTGACGGCGTCCTCGCTCGTGGAGGTGCCGAGCGCCGGCTGAATCTCCGTGGCGATATTCGCGATGCCGTTGCTGCGCATTTGCAGCGCCAGCAGCAGGTTCTGCTGTGCACCCTTCACCTGACCGGGAACGTTGATACTGCCCGCGCGGCTGAGCTCGCTGTCAGCTTGGACACGGGTTTGGTTGATCTGGTTCTGCAGGTTGGTCGCGTTGCTCGAGCTGGCGCCGCTGGACAGCACGCCGAAGAACTGGGTGCCGGTCTGATCGGACTGCTGGATCAGCGACGAGACGTTGTTGGCGTAGTCCTTCAGCGAGCTGTTGCGAGCGCTGACCTGGCAGCTGTGGACGCCGAGGGCGATCAGGACCACGACGATCAACAACCCGACCGCGGCGATCCCACGGCGCACTTGGATTGACTGGCGGTCTGTCGGTGGCCGCCGTCCGCTCCCTGACCCACGACGTCTGGACGGCGCTGTACGAGGGGCTGTTTGAGGCTCGTCCGCTTCGTCGAAGAACGACAAGCTTTACCGCTCCTTGCCGGAACTGTGAAGAGCCAAGTATGCCCGCGGTGTCGGCCGGAACCGCAAACGCGCAAGCGCTCGTGCAAGGGGCACCGCTTGAGCGCTCCCCAACCGAACGGCCGCAGGGACGGGCGCCGCGGCGTGGAAAGGCCCACCATGAAAGCGAGTCAGCTGCCCACGCGTCGACGGTCCGGCGCGCCGGTCGTTGCGTCAACGCCCGACTTTCGGCCTGGCGGCGGAGCAACTGGCGACGCGCCCGTGGTGCTGGCTCGCTACCGGCTGCAGCGGCGGCTCGGAGCGGGCGCGTTCGGGACCGTCTGGCTGGCCCGCGACGAGCGGCTGGACCGAGACGTGGCGGTCAAGATTCTCCCGCGGGAGCGGATCGTCGGCGGTCGCTTCGAGCGCGAGGCGCGAACCGCGGCGCGACTCGCGCACCCCGGGATCGTGACGCTGTACGAAGCCGCCGTCGACGACGAGGGGGCATATCTGGTCTCCGAGCTGGTGCGCGGCGGGACGCTGCATGAGTGCCTCCAGGCGGGGAGGCTGTCGGATCGAGACGTCGTCGTGATCGGGATCGCCCTGTGTGACGCCTTGGCACACGCCCACGCGCAGGGCGTCATCCATCGCGATGTCAAGCCGTCCAACGTGCTCATCCCCGACCGACCAGCGACCCTGGCCCAGGCTGCGAAGCTGACCGATTTCGGCGTAGCTCTGGTGGTTGGCGGGGATTCGCTGACCTTGACCGGCGATGTCGTCGGTACCGCGGCCTACATGGCTCCCGAGCAAGCAGAAGGGCTGCCGGCCGGAGCCGCCGCGGACCTCTACTCACTCGCGCTGGTGGTCTACGAGGGATTGACCGGCGTGAATCCCGTCCGGCCCGGGACGGCGGCCCAGCGGGCGCGACGGCTCGGCGCGCATCTGCCGCCGCTGCGCCGCCAGCGCCGTGACCTTCCGCGTGAGCTGGGCCAGGGAATCGATTTGGCGCTGCGGCCCCGTGCGCGCGAGCGGGGCAGCGTCGAGGACCTGCGCCGTGCGTTGGTGGCCGGCGGGGACCAGCTGCACGACACGTCCGGGGTCGTGCCGAGCGCGTGGCCGGGTCAAGCCGGGGAACCCGTGCCCAGTCCCCATTCGCCCGCGGAGCAGCCAGCGGCCGCGCTCCCCACCCCCGAGCACTCGCCCGCCGCACACCCGCCTGCGGAGCACCCGCCTGCCGAGCCGGATCCCGCGGGCGCCCGCACAGAGGTCTGGCCGGCGAGGGCGCTCGCCGCGCTCGCCGCCGCCGGACTGGCTACTTGGCTGTCCGTGCACCTGCTCAGCCCCTCGGCGCCGCTGGCAATCATGGCGATTCTGGCAGGGGGGTTGACGCTCGCGCTGCCGCGGATCGGCTGGATCGCGCTCACCGTTCTGCTGTGTGTGACCGTGGCGCTCGATCAGCACGGCGCCGCGGCCTTGGTCATCCTGATCGGGGCGGCGCTGCCCATGGTTCTGCTGCCGGGCACGGGGAGCGCCTGGCCGCTCAGCGCCGGCGCTCCGGCGCTGGGGCTGGTCGGGCTGGCCGGCGCCTGGCCTGCGGTGGCGGCTCGAGCCGGCACGGCCTGGCGCCGGGCGGTCCTGGGGCTGACCGGCTGGGTGTGGCTGGTCCTGGCGGCTCCAATCGCCGACCGCGTGCTGTATCTCTCGCCGCTGTCTGGTACGCCGCCTCCGAATGTATGGACCGGGTCGCTCCATGAGACGATTCACCACGTGTTCGGGCCGCTCGTGAACGCGGGGGCACTGGCGCCGGCGCCGGTGTGGGCGATCGCCGCGGTGGTCCTGCCCTGGCTGGTCACGGGCCACTCGTTGGTCGGCGACGCTCTGCGCGTGATTGTCTGGTCGGTGACGCTCGTGCTGGCCACGACTGTCGTGCTGGGGGTGCTCCACGGTGCTCGCAGCCTCGGTGAGCCACACAGCGCCGTGCTCGGTGCGGTGGTGGGTGCGGTTGTCGCGTTGGCCCCGACCGTCCTCACGACTTGGCGCGCCGCCCGCCATTACGGCGGCCCCCCGGCGGGACTTGCGTAGCATGGATCAGCCCGAAAGGGTGTGCCATGAGCGTCCTCAGAAGTCTCGAGAGCAAGATTGCGGGCCTTGTCGAAGGCACGTTCAGCCGTGCGTTCCGCTCCGAGGTACGGCCGGTGGAGATCGCGCGCAAGCTTGCGCGCGAGATGGAGGAGCACAAATCCTTCTCGGTTTCGCGCACCTACGTGCCCAACGAATACCGCGTCTATCTCTCCCCACGCGACCGCGAGCGGTTCGCCGACTACGAGGACGCACTCGCGAGTGAGTTGGCCGGATATCTGCTCGAGCACGCCCGGCGGGAGCGCCTCGCCCTGGTGTCCCGGCCGGTGATCGAGTTCGAGACCGACGGCCGCCTCGGACTGGGCGAGTTCGGCATTCAAACGCGTGTGGTCAGGCCCGCCGAGGAGCCCGATCGCGAGGCGGCCGGCGAGGAATCGGGGCGCACGATGATCTACAGCACCGCTGGAGGTGTCGCCGAGCCGCTCGAGGAGCGGGCGCCGAGTCGGCACGAGACGGTCCTGCTGCTCGTCGCGGGCAAGCGGCTGGTCGTCGGACCGGCCGGCGCGACGCTGGGGCGCAGCCGCCAGTGCGATGTCGTCCTGGACGACCCGAACGTGTCCCGCACGCATGCCGAGATTCGCCCGCGCGGAGGATCGTGGGTGCTGAGCGACCGCGGCTCGACCAACGGCGCCAGCATCAACGGTCGCCGGATCGAGGGTCCGGAGGTCCTCAAGTCCGGGGATGAGATCGAGCTCGGCACGTCGTTGATCACATTCGAGTTGGAGTAGGAGGCGAGCCGCCCGATGCTCGCGCCTGTCTCGGTAGGCCTCAAGTTCGGCTTCCTCGCCGTGCTCTACTTGTTCCTGCTGTGGGTCGCGTGGAGCGCGCTGAGAGATCTTCGGCGAGGGCGGGGGGGCGTCGCCCAGGCTCACGATGCGCCGTCCCAGGACGCGACCGGAATCTATGACGCCGCGTCCGGACTGGATGATCTGGACGGGTTTGAGCCTCGGCTACTCGTCGAGTCGGCCGCGGGGCATGAAAGTGGCGTCGCCTATGACTTGACCAACGGCGCTACGCTCGGTCGCGGTGACGTCGAGGTTCAGCTCGACGATCCATTTGCGTCGGCGCGCCACGCTCGCATCTCTCGCGAGGGCCACGTCGTTCTGATCGAGGATCTTGGCTCCACCAACGGCACTTACCTCAACGACGAGCCGCTGACTGGGCCACAACCGTTACATCAAGGGGATCGGATCCGGATTGGCGATTGCGAGTTCTCCTACCTGCAGCATTAGTCTCCCCAAGCACTGCCTAAGCCATGCTTCGCGCCGCCGAAACGACCTGGAAGACCGACACCGGACGCCAACGCCGGGACAACGAGGACAACGCGTTCGCGCGCGCCCCGGTGTTCGTGGTGGCCGATGGGATGGGGGGCGCGCAGGCCGGGGAAGTAGCGTCGCGGATCGCGATCGAGGTCTTCCAGCAGGCGTTGCCTGACTCGGGCACTCCGGAGCAGCGCTTGGCCGGCGGTGTCCGGGCGGCCAACCGCAAGATCTACGACCTGTCGCGGGCCGAGCACGAGCGCGCCGGGATGGGGACGACGCTCACCGCCGCCTATCTTGACGACGCTCACCTGGCGATCGCGCATGTCGGGGACAGCCGTGCCTATCTGTTTCGCGACGGCTTGCTGACGCGTCTCACGCAAGACCACTCGCTGGTCGAGGAGCTAGTGCGACGGGGCAAGCTGACCGAAGAGCAGGCCGCCGAGCATCCCCAGCGTTCGATCATCACGCGAGCGCTCGGACCTGAGCCTGAGGTCGAGGTCGACACCTGGTCCTATCCGGTGCGCGCCGGAGACGTGCTCCTGTTGTGCAGCGACGGCCTGACCTCGATGATCGGCGAAGACGTGGTGGCGGAGGTGCTCGGCTCCGCGTCCACGCTCGACGAAGCAGCCGAGCGGCTGATCGGCGAGGCCAACGAAGCGGGCGGTCGCGACAACATCACGGTGGTGCTGTTCCGACTCGAGGATGTCGGCGGCGACACCGTGTCGGAGGAGCCGACGGTTGTCGGACTGGAGCCGCCCGCGACCGGAACGGGAACGGTGCGCGCGCCGAGCGCCACGCTCACTGCCCCCAGCACTGCACCCGCCGGCTCACGCACCCGGGTTCCGCTCGCCCGCCGTCAGGGAAAGCCGGAACGAGCGTCCGGGCCTGCTTCGCCGCGGCGGTCCGGGCGCTTCGTAAAGCCGGTCGCGGCCCTGGTCTCGATCGTGGCGGTCTTGTTCTTGGTCGGCGGGGGCGGTTACCTCGCGACGCGCAAGCTGTTCTTCATCGCCACAGACCCCCAGGGCATCGTGACGATCTACCGTGGGCTTCCCTACGTCCTCCCGGGGGGCGTGCCCATGTACGAGACGTTCTACGTATCCGGCGTCCCGGCATCGCTCGTCCCCGCCGACCGCCGGAGCCAGCTGCTTAACCATCAGATCCGGTCGCAATCGGACGCTTCGAACCTGGTGCGAGAGCTCGAGCTGGGCCAGCTGACGAAATGAGCGCCCGCAACCGAGAGCTGTTCGGTTTGATACCGGCGTCGCTGCTCGTCACGGCCGGCTTCGCCGGCGTGTTCATTCAGCGCTCGAACGCGCTCTCCAACGTATCGCTTATCTACGGCGCGATCTTCCTCGGGCTGTGCGTCGCCGGCCACGTCTTCATCCGGATCACGCTCCCGTATGCGGACCCGTACCTGTTCCCGCTGGTCGCGCTGCTGGCGAGTTTTGGGATCGTCATGGTCTATCGGATCGACGCCACGCTGGCCCGCCAGCAGGCGCAGTGGTTCGTGCTCGGCCTGGTGCTGTTCGCGGTCACCATCGTCGCGTTCCGCGACTATCGAAAGCTCGAGCGTTACCGCTACACGATCGTCGTCATCTCGCTGGGTCTGTTGCTCCTGCCGCGACTGCCCGGCATCGGCTATCAGGCCAACGGCGCCTACCTCGGGGTTCGCATTCCGGGTCTGTTCGTGTTCCAGCCGACCGAGTTCGCCAAGATCGGGCTTGTCATCTTCCTGGCCAGCTACCTGCGAGATACGCGCCAGGTGCTGGTGTTGGGATCGCGGCGGATCCTCGGCGTCACGATCCCGCCGATCAAGCAGTTCGGCCCGGTGGTCGTGATCTGGGGGGTCGCGATGCTGATCCTGGTCCTGTTGCACGACATCGGCTCGTCGCTGATGTTCTACGGCGGACTCCTGGCGGTGCTGTACGTGGCCACCAACCGTCTGTCGTTTGTGGTTGTCGGGATCTTGGCCTTCGCGCTTGGCGCCTGGTATCTGGGCGCGCACATCGAGCATGTCAACGCCCGCGTGGAGGCGTGGCTGCATCCGTTCGATCCGACGCTCTACCACGCCCCGCTGGGTAGCTACCAGCTGGCCAACGCGATCTTCGCCCAGGCGGCGGGCGGCCTGTTCGGCCAGGGGTTCGGCCAAGCGGTGCTCACGCTACCGAATGGCGGCCCACTGCTGCCGGCCCCGCAGACGGACATGATCTATGCCGTCATCACCGACGAGCTGGGTCTGTTCGGCGCCGCCGCGGTGCTGCTCACCTACCTGTTGTTCGTGGCCCGTGGCTTCAAGACGGCGTTGCTGGCACGCGACTCGTTTTCGACTCTGATGGCCACCGGCCTGACGGCCGTATTCGCCCTGCAGGTATTCGTGATCGTCGGCGGCGTCACCCGCGTGATCCCGCTCACCGGCGTCACCTTGCCGTTCATCTCCTACGGTGGCTCCTCGATCGTCGCCAATTTCGTGCTGCTGGCGCTGCTGCTGCTCGTTTCCGATCGCGCACGCAGGCCGGCATGACGCGCGACTGCGGGCGAACGTGAACGCGCCGATCGTCCGGCTGTTTGCCGTGATCGTGGTTCTGTTCGCGCTGTTGGTCGGATGGACCTCGCGGTGGACGGTGTTCGATGCCAAGTCGCTCGACAACAACGCGCTCAACGTACGGACTCTGATCGACGAGCTGAAGATCAAGCGGGGCCGGATCCTGGCCGACGATGGGACCGTCCTCGCTCGTTCGGTGCCCGCTTCCGGTGATACCTGGGGCCGCGAGTATCCAACCAGTGGCTTGTTCGCTCAGCCGGTCGGCTACTCGGATCTCGCGGCCGGAAGCGCGGCCGGGCTCGAGCTCTCTCGCGGCCCGGAACTGCGCGGCATTCAGACCGGTCTGAGCGCGATCTTCGGGCCGCTGGGCGACTCCCTGCGGGTCGGGGATGATGTCTACACGTCGCTCGATGTCAAGGCCCAGCAGGTCGCCGCCCAGCAGCTGGCCGGGCGGGCAGGTTCCGTGGTAGCGCTCGATCCGCAGACCGGCGCCGTCCAGGTGATGTACGCGAACCCGAGTTACAACGACAACCATCCGGACGCGCCCTGCAGTCAGCCGGGGTGTCGGTTCAACCGTTCAACCCAGGCCGGGTACCCGCCGGGCTCGACGTTCAAGGTGGTGACGGCCACCGCCGCGATCGACAGCGGGCAGTACACGCCGAACTCGATCGTCAACGGCAAGTCACCGGTGACGGTCTCCGGGGTGCCACTGTCAAACGATAACAACCAGAGCTTTGGCAAAATCGATCTGACCACGGCGCTGACGTACTCCGTCAACACGGTGTGGGCGCAGGTGGGGGAGTCACTCGGGCGCGCGACGATGACCAAATACATGCTGCGCTTCGGCTTCTACGCGAAGCCTCCGTTGGACTATCCGCCCGACGAGATCAATGCCAGCCGCCCCTACTCGAGCACCGGCCGCCCGTATCCGCCCGGTAGTCCGAATGAGGACATCGGCCGGATCGCGATTGGCCAGGGGGGGCTGCTGGTCACGCCTCTGCAAATGGCGATGGTCGCCGCGGCGGTCGCCAACCACGGCACGCTGATGGTGCCGCACCTCACCGACCGCGTGGTGGATCCTGACGGGCGAATCGTCGAGACAATCAAGCCGAGCGTGGAAGACCAGGTGATGAAGCCTTCGACGGCCCAGGAAGTCGGGCAGATGATGAAGAAGGTCGTCGACGAAGGGACCGGGACACCGGCCCAGCTGGGCGGGGTGCCCTTCGCCGGCAAGACCGGTACGGCGTCGATCGGCCTGGCCGGGTCGAACCTGACGCAGCCGTGGTTCATCGGCTTTGCCCCGATTGAGAATCCCAAGGTGGCGATCGCCGTCACTGTCGAGCGGACGCAGGGCGGGTTCGGCGGAACGGTTGCCGCCCCGATCGCGAAGGCGGTCGTCCAGACGCTGCTTGGGGAAGGTCAGTAGCCGTCCGATGCCCGAACTCGCTCCGAACACATTGATCGACGGACGCTACCGGGTGATCTCCCGGCTCGGAGCGGGCGGCATGGCAGAGGTGTTCCTCGCCGAGGACCAGCAGCTTGGGCGCAACGTCGCGCTCAAGCTGCTCTACCGACGCTTCGCCGAGGACCCCGGTTTCGTCGAGCGTTTTCGGCGCGAGGCCCAAGCGGCGGCGGGCCTTCAGCACCCGAACGTCGTCAGCGTGTACGACCGCGGCAGCTATGACGACACCTACTACATCGCGATGGAGTACCTGCCGGGGCGCACGCTCAAGCAGCTGATTCGTCAGGAGGCACCGCTCGATCCGATCCGGGCCATCGACATCACGATCCAGATCCTCAAGGCCGCCCGCTTCGCCCATCGGCGCGGGATCATCCACCGCGATCTCAAGCCCCACAACGTGATCGTCGACGACTCCGGTCACGCGAAGGTGACCGACTTTGGGATTGCTCGGGCCGGAGCCTCGGACATGACCGAGACGGGCTCGATCATGGGAACGGCGCAGTATCTCTCGCCCGAGCAGGCCCAAGGTCACCCGGTCAGCGCCGGCTCGGATCTGTACTCGATCGGGGTCGTGCTGTACGAGCTGTTGACCGCGCGGGTTCCGTTCGACGCCGAGTCGGCGGTGACGATCGCGCTCAAGCACGTCTCGGAGGCACCTCCTCCGCCGAGCGTATTCAACCCGAGCATTCCACCTGAGCTCGAGCAGGTGGTGATGTGGACGCTGAACAAGAACCCCGCCGACCGGCCGACCGATGCCGATCAGTTCATCACGGCACTCGAGCAGGCGAAGGCGGCGATCCTCTCCGGGGTCGGCGGTCAGCACACCGCGAGCATGGCGGCGGTGGCCGCCGGCGCCGCCCTGGGCGGGGCTGGGGCCGCGGCGTTCATCGCCGACGTTCCCCCCAGCCCCTACGCCGGGCAGCCGGAAAACGGGACGGGCGCCCCGCTGCCCGAGCCGCCCAGTGCGGGCAAGCGCCGCTCGTCAGCGTGGATCTGGGTACTGTTGGCCCTGCTCCTGCTCGCCGGCGGGGGAGTCGCTGCCTACCTGCTCACGCGTCCGGTCAAGGACGTCGTCCCGACGGTGATCAACGAAACGCTGGTCACAGCGACCGCGCAGGTCGAGAACGCGGGCTTTACGGTGGCGATCATCAACACCACGAGCAGCGTGCCGACGGGCGTCGTATTCCACCAGGACCCGCAAGGCGGGACGAAGGCGGACCAAAACACGACCGTGACCTTGACCGTCTCTCAGGGACTCGGAAACGTGACCTTGCCGACCGTCGAGGGATACCCGCTGGGGGAGGCCAAGCGGATGATCACCGCGGCTCACCTCAAGGTGGGGCGCGTCGTCGACCAGACCTCCGCGCAGTTCCCGCACGGTCAGGCCATCGGCACCGCACCGGCCGGCGGACAGTCGGTGCCCGTGGGCACGGTGGTGACCGTCTTCGTCTCCTCGGGCCAGCCGCAGCTGCCGGTACCTGACGTCACTGGGGAGACCCAAGCCCAAGCCACGGCGGCGCTGAGCCAGGTTGGCTTCCGCGTCACCAGCTCGACCCAGAGCTCGAACACGATCACCCCCGGGACCGTGATCTCTCAGAGCCCCGCCGGTGGCTTGTCAGTTGACCCCGGCTCTACCGTGAACCTGGTGATTGCTGCGGCCCCCACGACCGCCTCGGTCCCGAACGTGGAAGGACAGACTCTGGCCGGTGCCTCCAACGCGTTGGGCGCGGCCGGCTTCAGCGTCTCGCACACGTCCAAGGTCGTCACCAAGTCCAACCAGGGCGGCGTCGTCATCTCGCAGAGCCCAGATGCGGGTACGACGGCCAAAAAGCACAGCGTCGTGTCGATCGTCATCGGCCAGTTCACACCGCCGAACACCGCCACGACGACCACGACGACGAAGTCTTCGACCACGACGACGACGGCGGCCACGACTTCGACTCCGACCACGACGGCAGCCTCGACCACCCCATGAGTGCTCTGCGAGTGGCGGTGCTGGCCGGCGGACGCTCATCAGAACATGAGGTCTCGCTGGCGTCTGGGGCGTCGGTTGGCGCCGGCCTGACGGCCGCCGGCTATGACGTGTCGATGATCGAGATCGGTCGCGATGGGATCTGGCGTCGGCAGGGAGACCGGATCTCGCTCGAGCCCGGGACCGGATTGCCCGGCCACGATGTCGTCTTCCCCGTGCTCCACGGCCCATTCGGCGAGGACGGGACGGTTCAGGGTTTGCTCGAATGCCTGGATATCGCCTATGTCGGCGCGGGCGTGCTCGCTTCGGCGCTGTGTATGGACAAGGTTTTCTTCAAGGATCTGATCGCGCGGTCAGACATTCCGCAGGTGGCCTACCGTGCCGTGCGGATCGATCACTATCGCGCCGACCCCGACGCCGTGGCGCGAGAGCTCGCCGGGCTCGGGCAGCCGGTCTTCGTCAAGCCCGCGCGGCTTGGTTCCTCGGTCGGAATTGCCCGCGTCGCCGCCGCCCACGAACTCTCCGCCGCGCTTGAGCTGGCGTTCGAGCACGACTCGCTGGCGATCGTGGAAGCGGCGGCCAGCGGACTCGAGGTCGAGTGCTCAGTGATCGGCAACGACGAGCCGGTCGCTTCCCAACCGGGCGAGATCGTGCTGGCCGACAGCGAGCGGGGCTGGTACGACTACGAGGCAAAGTACTCGCCGGGGGGGATGCGTCTGGTCGTTCCCGCGCGCATCTCGGCTGCGGCGCGAGAGCGGGTCCGGGAGCTGGCCGTATCGACGTTCCAGCGGACCGGGTGCAGCGGGCTCGCGCGCGTCGACTTCTTCGTCGACGGCGAGCTGGTGTTGGTCAACGAGCTCAACACGATGCCGGGTTTCACCCAGACGAGCGTGTTCGGTTCGCTGTTTGCAGCGAGCGGAATTCCCTATCAGGACTTGCTCGTTCGCCTGGTCACACTCGCCCTCGAGCGCCACCAGGCCGAACGACGCTACCGCTTCTGAGACCCGAACGGCATGTAAGCTGCGGCGGGCGTGAGCACATCGGTTGAGATCGAAAGCGTCGCGGTCGTTGGCGCCGGCTTCATGGGATCCGGAATCGCCGAGGCGTCGGCGGTGGCTGGTTTGCCCGTGGTCCTCCGGGACGTGGACGACGCCAGCCTGGAGGCGGCGGAAAAGCGGATCGAAGGTTCGCTCACACGCGCGGTGAGAGGCGGAAAGCTCGGGTTGGCCGACGCCGAGGAGGTGCGGGGCCGGATCGAGCTGACGAGCGAGCTTGACGCGATCGCCGGGGTCAGCCTTGTGGTCGAGGCCGTGCCGGAAGACCTGCGGCTGAAGCTCGTGGTGATGCGAGCGATCGATGGTGTGGTGGGACAGGACACGATCATTGCCTCCAATACGTCGTCGATTCCGATCGCCGAACTTGCCCAGGCCGTGCGGGCTCCGGCCCGCGTGCTGGGGCTGCACTTCTTCTCGCCGGTGCCGGTGATGACGTTGGTCGAGGTCGTGGTGGCCCTGGACACGGGCTCAGACACGATCGCGAGTGCGAAGGCGTTCGTCGAGCGACTGGGTAAGCGCCCGATCGAAACCAAGGATCGTTCGGGCTTCATCGTCAACTTGCTCCTCGTCCCGTACCTGATGGCGGCAGTGCGGATGTACGAGGAGGGATTCGCCTCCCGTGAGGACATCGACGCGGGGATGAAGCTCGGTTGCGGGCATCCGATGGGGCCGCTGACGCTGTGCGACTTCATCGGCCTCGACGTTCTCTACGCCGTCTGCGACTCGCTGTACGAGGAATTCAAGCGCGACGAGTACGCCCCGCCGCCGCTGATGAAGCGAATGGTCGCCAGCGGGCGAATCGGACGCAAGTCAGGGCGCGGCTTTTATGAATACTAAAAATTATTTGTAAAGCGCGATCTCGTTGACGGCGACCTGGTTGTGGTTGCCGAGGCTGGTGATCCAGACCAGGTAGTAGCGGTATAACGCACCGCCGGTGTCGAGCTTGATCTGCTGGGTGGCGTGGATGTTGTTCGCGCTGCCAACCTTGAACCAGCCGCCAGGAACCCCGGGATCCCAGACGTCAGGGTTGGGCAGGCCGCTGCGACCGTAGATCACGACGTTGTAGCCGGGGGTCGCCGTATCGATCACCAACTCCCGCGCGGCCCCTCCTGGTTTGGCGTCGATATAGATGCCCACTCCAGCCTTTTGCAGCCCGTCGTAGTACTGCTCGGTCGTCCAGGCGGTGTTGCGGTTGCCGTCGATGGCGAGCCCGACCTCGTCGGGATGCTGGGTTTTTGGACCGACCGGGGCGAGCGGGTTGTAGTCGTGTGCGCACGAGTCGCACACCTCCACCTGCGTCAGCGCCGGCGCCGCCTTGGGGGGCGACTGCGGGAGCTTCCCGACCCCGTGATGGGTGCGATGCGCCAGCCACACCGCCCCACCGCCCAGTCCTGCCACGATGACCATGGCCAGGATGATGCCGACGGCCGGATGGCGCAGTCTGAACGGCACCCGGCGCTGGGTGCGCGACGGCAGCGTCCGCAGCACGGTCGTCACCTCACCGGTTGCGCTCCCGGCCCGGGCGGTCTCGATTGCCAGCACGTCCTCGAGATCGGCGATCAACTCGGCATCGTCGGCATAGCGGTCGTTCTGATGCTTGGCGGTGGCCGTGTCGACCACCGCGGCGAGCGCGGCCGAGACCTCGGGCCGGACCGTTTGGACGTCGGGAATCGTCTCGCGGACGTGCTTCATCGCCACCGCGACCTGGTTCTCGCCCTTGAACGGGACCTCGCCGGTCAGCATCTCGTACAGCACGACCCCGAGCGCGTACAGATCGGATTGGCCGGTGACCGACTGGCCGAGCGCCTGCTCGGGCGACACGTAGTCCGTCGTCCCCAGCACGCGCCCGTCGGCGGTCAGGCCTTCCTCGTCCAGCGTGCGCGCGATCCCGAAGTCCGTGACCTTGGCCGATCCTTCCTCGTCGATCAGGACGTTTTGCGGCTTCACGTCGCGGTGGACGATGTGGCGCGCATGTGCAGCCCCGAGTGCCCGCGCGATCTCGATGGCGTAGGCGACCGCCTCGGCGATGGGCAGGCGCCCGAGCCGTCTGATGCGCTCCTTCAGCGTCTCGCCTTCGACGTACTCGAACACGATGTAGGGGCGTCCCTCGTCTTCGCCCGCGTCGATCACTCCCACCACGTGCGGATGGGATAGCTGCGCGACGGCACGGGCCTCGCGCCGGAAACGCTCGAGCTGATCTGAGTCGCTCGATACCTCGCGATTCATCAGCTTGACGGCCACCGAGCGCTCGAGCGTCTCATCGAGCGCTCGGTACACAGTCGACATTCCGCCCGCACCGATCCGCGCTTCCAACCGGTAGCGGCCATTGAGCCTGGTGCCGAGCAGCGTGCTCATCTGTAGCTGTCTATTTTGCGCCATGCCCGGCGCCCTGTCGCTGCTTGGCGTCCCGACTGTGGCCACTCACCGCAGCGGCCGTCAGGACGAGGTGGCGCTCAGGCCGAATGAGTCTCCGTCCAAGCCCAACCGAGGCACCGTGACGCGCCCCGCATGATCGCTGAGCTCTCCGATTACGGCGGCGCCTGGATGATGTCCGGACAGCAGCGCCAACGCAGCCCCGGCGCACTGATCCGGGACGATCGCGCAGAAGCCACAGCCCATGTTGAAGACCTCCCACATTTCGGCCCGCGACACCCCGCCCACGTCGGCGATCAGCTCGAAGATCGGCGGAATCGGGAGCGGCTCGGTGATCTCGTATCCGACGACTGAGCTCAGGCGCAGCAGGTTGAGCAAGCCGCCGCCGGTGATGTGCGCCAGCCCGTGCACGGGGACCTCGCTGCGCAGGAGCTCCATGATGGCCCGGACGTAGATCGTCGTCGGTTCCAGCAGCGCATCGGCGACGCTTGCCCCGTCCAGCTCGGGCAGGGTCGCATCGAGCGACAGACCGGCCTGCTCGAGCAGCACGTCGCGGGCCAGCGTCAGGCCGTTGGAATGCACGCCCGAGGCCGGGAGACCGATCACGGCATCGCCAGGAGCACAGGCGCTGCCATCGATGATCCGATTGAGCGCCACGGTCCCGAATGCCGTGCCCACCAGGTCAAATCCGTAGGGCGACGGATGGCCCCGGATCACCTCTGGCAGCTGGCAGACCTCGCCGCCCGGGATCTCGATCCCCGCCCGCTCAGCGCCGACCCGCAGGCCCACCGCGAGCGCCTCCAGCACCACCGGGTCTGCCTGCTCGACCGCGATGTAATCGAGCAGCGCGAGGGGCTCCGCCCCGACGCAGATGATGTCGTTGACGTTCATCGCCACGCAGTCGATGCCGATCGTGTCGAACCGGCGGGCCAACTCGGCGACGATCACCTTCGACCCAACGCTGTCGGTCGCCAGGGCGATTCCGAGTTCGGGTGCGACCCGGATCACGCTCGCGTAGTGCCCCGGCAGCGGTACCGCCAGCGAGCTACGGCCGGGGTCGATTCCCCGTAGGACCTCGACGAGCGCGCTAACGCCGCGGTCAGCCCTCTCAGTGTCTACTCCGGCGGCTGCGTAGGCGTGGTCGCCGCTCACGGAGTCATTGTCGTACATCAGCCGGATCACCCGGGGAGTCGCCCGGCGGCCTCCCACGGTCGCGTCGCAGGCGCTCGATCACCACGAGCGCCAGGGCAATGCGGTACGCGGCGTAGGGGAGCAGCGAACGGTCCCGTTCGACCTGGCGGATCAGCCACGTCGATCCGAGCGTCGAGCCGAACGAAGCGGCGGCGCCGGCGGCGAATGGGATGGCGGTTCCGGGCGGCAGGCCCCGGCGGCCGAGGCGGATCGTCTTCAGCAGCGTCGCGCCTGCGATGACGGGCAAGGCGACGTGGCGCGAGAGGCGGTTCGCGTCCGCGCGTGTGAATCGACGCATCCGCGCCGCGGCCAGCGTCGCCCCGTTGCGTGAGACCCCGGGGATGAGCGCACAGGCCTGGGCCGCTCCGAGCCACAACGCGTCACGCGCTCCGGCGTCCTGCGCCCGGCGCGTCTGCGGCGCACGATCGGCCCATGCCATCACTGCTGATCCACCGATGAGCCCGGCAGCGATCGTGGGCGGGGTGCCGAGATGGCGCTCGATCTGTCGCTCGAGCGTATATCCAACCACGGCTGCGGGCGCGAACGAGAACACGATCAGCCGGGCCAGACGCATGTTTATCCCACCCAGGGCCTCCCGCACCTCGGAGCGCAGGGTGATCAGCAGCGCTGCCGCGGTACCCGCGTGCAGGGCGACTTCGAACGCCTTGCGCAGCTCGCCATCCAGGCGGTCGTAGTCCCATCCCAGCAGCCAGGGGATGAGCGCCACGTGCCCCGAGGATGAGATCGGTAGGAGCTCGGCCGGCCCATGCAGCGCCCCCAGGGCGAGGGCTTGGCCGATCGTCAGCTCGGTCGCGGGCCGTGCGATAGGTGGCTGGACCTCAATCGGCAACGACATCTGCCGGCTCGCCCTCGGGCACGCCAAGCGCATGCGGAGCGCCCGAGTCATCGCGGTCTGGGCGCGTACGGCGAACGATCAAATAGACGATCGCGACCACCACCAGCGTCACGCCCACATAGTCGACGTATTCCAGGTGATGTCGCCAGGTCTGCCAGTCGCTTCCGACTTCCCGTCCGAGCACGGCGAGGCCGGTGATCCAGACGATCGAACCGAGCGTGGCGAGCACGAAGAAGCGCCAGAACGGCATCTCGGCCACTCCGGCTGCGTACGGGAAGGCCGCACGCACGACGGGAATGAAGCGCGAGACGAAGATCGCCGGCGCGCCGAAACGCTCAAACCAGTGATGGGCACGGTCCAGCCGGCGCGGGCTCATGTGCAGCTTGGCGCCTTGGCGTTCGAGCAACTCACGACGACCGTAGTAGCCGATCGCGTAGGCGATCGAGGCTCCGGCCATGTCGCCGATCAATCCGGCCACGATGATCCCGGGCAGCGTCAAGTTACCCTGGAAGACGTCGAAGCCGGCGAACAACATCGTCGGCTCCGTACCGGGGAGGCCGATCACGCCAGTGCTCAGCGTGAGCAGTGTGACTCCGCCTAAACCGAGGCTCGCGATCAGGTGCGTGGCCAGCCGAACCAGCGGCTCGGTCAGGGATCCAAAGGCGAGGAGCAAGGCGGCCAAGCGTACCGGCAGGAACCGCTACGGGTTTTGCGCGCCGGTAGGGTTGCTCGAATGTCGGTACCGCTATTCGACACCCAGGCGCTCCTCGCTCCGCTGCGCCCGGCGATTATGTCCACGATCGCCGAGGTGGTGGCGCGCGGTCAGTTCGTGCTGGGCCCGGAGGTGGAGGCGTTCGAGCGCGAATTCGCGTCGTATCTCGGCGTGCGTCACGTCGTCGGCGTGGCGAACGGCACCGACGCGATCACGATCGGGCTCAGGGCGCTGGGCGTGAGCCCGGGCGACGAGGTCGTCGTGCCATCGTTCACGTTCTACGCCACCGCCGAGGCGGTCGCAGACGCGGGGGCGCGGCCCGTGTTCTGCGACATCGACTCGGGGACGCGCAACGTGACCGTGGAGACGGTGCGCGCTGCATTGACCCCGCAGACCGCCGCGGTGGTGGCGGTTGACCTGTTCGGATGCCCGGCGCCGGTTCCAGAGCTGAGGACGCTCGGGCTGCCGGTACTCGAGGATGCCGCGCAGGCCGCCGGCGCACGCTACGGCGGACAGCGCGCGGGTTCGCTTGGTGACGCAGCCACGTTCTCGTTCTACCCGTCGAAGAACCTCGGCTGCTTCGGGGACGGCGGCGCCATTGCCACCGACGACGAGGAGGTCGCCGACCTGGCTCGGGCGCTGCGATTCCACGGCTCGCGGGACAAGCGGACCTTTGCCTACATCGGCTACAACTCGCGCCTCGACGAGCTCCAGGCGGCGATTCTTCGTGTCCTGCTGCCGCAGTTGGATCAGTGGTGCGACGGCCGCCGAGCCGCTGCCCGAGCCTATGTCGAGGCAGGCTTGGAGCACTACGTGACACTGCCGTCGGTGCCTGAGCGGGCCGACCCGGCGTGGCACCTCTTCGTCGTCACCGTGAGGCACGCCGATGAGCTGATCGGCGAGTTGACCAAGCTGGGCATCCAAGCCCGCGGCTACTACCGCACGCCCCTGCATAAGCAGCCGGCGATGGCACCGTACGTGTCGGACACGCCGCCCCTGCCGGTCACCGACGAGCTGGCCGCGACGAACGTCGCGCTCCCGATCAGCCCGCTGTTGGGCCGAGCGCAAGCTGATGAAGTGGTGGCGGCGATCGCGCAGACCCTGGGGCCGTGAAGGTCTGGGTCGACCTCACCAACTCTCCGCACGTGCTGGTGATGGCGCCGGTGATCGCGACGCTGCGCGCGCGCGGGCACGACGTGCAGGTCAGCGCACGTGACTTCGCCCAGACCCTCGGATTGTGTGAGCGCCTGGGGATCGAGCACACCGCGATCGGGCGCCACCGTGGCGCCGGTGTCGCCGCGAAGGCCTGGGGTTTGGCCGACCGCTCGGCACAGCTGGTTCGCTGGGCCCGACCGCGCCGCTTTGACCTCGCGCTGGGCCACGGCTCCAATGACGTCACGGTGGCGGCGGCGATCCTGCGCATTCGCTCTGCCACGACCTTCGACTACGAGTGGGCAGCCGTCCAGCACAACGTCAATTGCCGTCTCGCCCAAGCCGTCCTCGTGCCCGACGTGATCCCGGCCGAGCGTCTCTACCGGTACGGTGCCCGGGGCAAGTTACGCCAGTACCCGGGCCTCAAGGAGGAGTACTACCTGTCCGACTTCGAGGCCGATGCTGCGGTGCTCACGGAACTCGGCCTCGATCACGCCAGCCCGATCGCCGTGGTCCGCACCGCGCCGGCCGTGTCGCTGTACCACCGCTTCGAAAACGACCTGTTTGCGGCGGTTCTCGATCGGCTGCGGGGTGGGCAGGTGGTCGTTTTGCCTCGGACGGCCGAGCAGCGCGCTGAGCTGGAACGTGCCGGCGGTTTCATCGTCCCGACGCATGCGGTTGACGCGCAGTCGCTGATCGCCTATGCCGATCTCGTCGTGTCGGCCGGGGGGACCATGAACCGCGAGGCGGTGGCGCTGGGGACTCCGGTCTACACCATGTTCGAGGGCCGACTCGGAGCCGTGGACGAGCGCCTGCTCGCCGAAGGACGGCTGAAGCGCCTGGAGCGCGCCGACCAGGTGAACCTCGTCAAACGAGACGTCGCGGGCGTCTCCGGGGAGCGAGTCAGGCGGGACCCGGGACTGTTCACGGATCTGCTTGTCCGCCCGGCTGGCGGCTCGTAGACCCCGCTGAGGACCGGGCGCGGTCGCGAGCGCGTCGGTTCCGCGTGACGGCGAAGGGGACTCGCACGGCTGGTACCTTCCGTCACGCTCGTGTCCGACGCCGCGCTTCAGACGCCACCAAAGCTCGCATCAGAGGACCCGTCGCGCTCCCGGACGTCGGGTCCCGGCCGGGCCTGGTCGTTCGTCGCCCGCCACCCGTGGTGGTTCGTTGCCCTCGCCGTGGTCGTGTTTTCCGCTCTGCTCGTTCTGCTGGCACACACGCGGCCGGGCTATGACCCCTATGGCTGGCTGGTGTGGGGCTACCAGACGCTGCACCTGTCCCTCGACCTGGGCGGGGCGCCGTCGTGGAAGCCGTTCACCTACCTGTTCAACGTGCCCTTCGCTCTGTTCGGTCACTACGCGTTGTGGCTGTGGATGGTGACCGCGGTCGCGACCTCGTTCGCGGGCTGTATCTTCGCCGGCCGGATCGCCTACCGGCTCACCGGGGCCGATCCTGAGCATCGCTACGCGGCGATCGCGGCCGGGGTCTTCGCCGGCTTGGCGCTGTTGGGGATTCAGGACTACATGCACTACGTGCTGAGTGTCCAGTCCGACCCGATGCTCGTGACCGTGTGCCTGGCCGCGATCGACTGTCATCTCTGCGGGCACCATCGTTGGGCGTTCGGGCTCGGGGTACTCGCCGCGCTGGGTCGTCCCGAGGCGTGGCCGTTCGTGGGGCTGTACGCGGTCTGGGCGTGGCGCGCGATTCCCTCGATGCGCTGGTTCATCTATGCGGGTCTGGCCCTGATCCCGTTGCTGTGGTTCGGCGTCCCCACGATCACCAACCATCGCCCGGACATCGCGGGACAGTTGGCCCTTGAGTCGCCGCGTCAGCTGCACGGCAACAAGGTGATCGGCACGATCAACCGCTTCACCGCGCTCACCTACCTGCCGGTGCAACTGGCCGCCCTGCTCGCCGTGATCTGGGCGGCATTGAGGCGCGATCGCACGGTGCTGATCCTCGGTGCAGGGGCGGTGGCCTGGGTCGTGGTCGAGATCGCCTTCGCGCTCCACGGTTGGCCGGGGGTCCCGCGCTACCTGTTCGAGCCCGCGGGCGTGATGATCGCGCTCTCGGGCGTCCTGGTCGGCTGGTTGCTGCTCGATCTGCCGCGGATCAGGGCCGGCTGGCCGCGCTGGATCGGCGTGCCCGTCGTCGCGCTGCTCTGCGCCACCCTCGTTCCGGGCGCGCTGGCACGAGCCCGCGCCGAGCATAAGGACGTCTTACATGAGCGCAAACGCACCGTGCAGATCAACAAGCTCGCGGCGACGCTGAACGCTCTGGGCGGCTACAAGCATGTCCTCGCCTGCGGCCGGCCCGTCATCAACGTCGAGTACGTGAGCATCATGGCCTGGTACACCAAGCTCGACACCGGCTTCGTCGGCCATCGGCCGGACTTCGAGCTCCAGCAGACCTATCCGATCGTCCTGTTTACGCCGCTGCCCAACGGCTGGGCGATCAAGCCCTACCACACGGCGCCCTCGATGCAGGCCGCCTGCGCCAACTTGACCGCCTTGTATGTGCCGACGGCTGATCACCCGCACGGCGTCCTGATCCATAAGTGATCTGGGCGAGCGGCGGTCGGTTGCGGCGCGCGGCACTCGTCCTGGCCCTGGTCAGCCTGGCCGGCGGTGCCTTCGTCGGTTCGATCCAGGCTGCGAGCCCGCGCCGTCCCGCCCCTGCGGTCGCTCTTCGCCATGCAGCGCCGCCGCTGCTGCGGCCGAACATCGTGTTCGTCCTCACCGACGACCTCTCGTTCGACCTGCTCCAGTTCATGCCTCACGTGCAGGAGATGGAGCGTCGCGGGCTCACGTTTCGAAATTATTTCGTCTCGGATTCGCTGTGCTGCCCGTCGCGCTCGTCGATCTTCACCGGCGACTTCCCGCACGACACGGACGTATTCAGCAACGTCGGCGCGCGCGGGGGCTTTCACGTCTTCTACGAGCGCGGGGAGGAACGGCATACCTTCGCCGTCGCGTTGCAGCGCGTCGGCTACCGGACCGCGCTGATGGGCAAGTACCTGAACGGTTACCTGCAGACCCGCGGGGGCGATCCCAACGTTGCCAAGACCTATGTCCCGCCGGGCTGGAACGAATGGGACGTGGCCGGTTGGGGATACCCCGAGTTCAACTACCAGCTCAACGATGACGGGGTTCTCCAGTCCTACGGCCACCAGCCCTACGATTACCTGACCGATGTCCTGGCCGGCAAGGGGGTCGACTTCATCAACCGCTCGGCCGCCGCGGGCAAGCCGTTCTTCCTTGAGCTGGCCACCTTCTCGCCTCACTCCCCGTACACGCCGGCCCCGCGTGACGCGTCGGACTTCCCTGGCCTGCAAGCGCCGGAGCCGCCGAACTTCAACGTCCTGCCGACGGATCCACCGTCATGGCTGGCCAGCCACCGACGCCTGACTCGAACTCAGATCGCGCAGATCAATCAGGCCTTCCGGCTCCGGGCGCAAGCGGTGCAGTCGGTCGACGACATGATCGCGCGGATCGAGGCAGCGCTGGCCGCCAACGGCCTGACCGACGACACGTATCTCGTCTTCAGCTCCGACAATGGCCTCCACATGGGCGAGTACCGCCTCACCCCGGGAAAGATGACTGCGTTCGACACCGACATCCACGTACCGCTGGTGGTGGTCGGTCCCGGGGTCCCGGCCGGGCGCAGCAGCGACGCGATGGTCGAGAACATCGACTTGGCGAAGACGTTTGCGGCCATCGGCGGCACGGAGAAGCCCAGCGACGGCCACAGCCTGCTGCCGTTGCTCGACGGCGAGCAGCCGACCGATTGGCGAAACGCGATCCTGGTGGAGCACCATGGACCCGACCTGAGTGGCGTCGACCCAGATTTCCAGCAGCCTTCCAGTGGCAACCCCAGGACCTATGAGGCGATGCGTACGCGCGATCTCCTGTATGTCGAATACAACGATGGCGAGACCGAGTTCTACGACCTCAGAACCGACCCCTACGAGTTGCATAATCTCGCTGGCAGCTTGACCTCATCCCAACTGGGGGTTCTCCACGCTGAGCTGCTCGCGATCGAGCGCTGCCACAACGGCGCCGCCTGCTGGTCCGCGATGCACGTCGAGAACGGATCCATGGCGCCTGCGGGTGACCTCCGCCTCCGCCGCCGCAAATGATTGCCTAACACCCCGCTGGTCGCTCTCTGACCCGTCGGCATTACAATCCCCGCCGATGCGCCGGCGGCTCAGATCCGCGGCCTTTCCCGTTCACCGCCACGCGCTCCCCCAGCTGCTGGTGGACGGTTGTTTGGTCGCGCTGGCTTACTTCCTCGCCTTCCGGTTGAGGTTCGAGGACTCGGTTCCGCCTCGCTACGAGAACCTGCTCGAGGCCACGATCCCGTGGGTCGTCGTGGTTTCGCTCGTGGTGCTCGGCGCATTTGGTCTCTATCAACGTTTGTGGACGTTCGTTGGTCAGCGCGACTACGAGGCGGTGGTCAAGGGCGTGATCGTCTCGACGCTGGTGATCGTCGGCGCGATCACCCTGCTGCATCCGATCGACACCGGAGCGCACTTCGTGATCAGTAAGAAGCTCACGGTTCGGCTGGTCTCAAACCCGGTGTCCCTGCCGGCCAGCGTGATCTCGCTGTTCTTCCTGCTCACCCTCGCGTTTCTGGTCGGCGCCCGCTTCCTCGTGCACCTGGTTGCCGAGGGTCGCGTGCGGAGCTTCCGGGTCGGAAAGGGCGCGCGCGACGTCTTGATCGTCGGCGGCGGCCAGGGCGGCCGGCTGGTGGTGCGCGAGCTGGTGCGCAACCCGCAGCTGCGTTTGCGCCCGGTGGGGTTCGTCGACGATGATCCCCGTAAGCAGGGCAGCAAGGATGAGCACGGGTTGAAGGTGCTGGGCACGACGTCGGCCCACGACCTGGAGCGGATCCTCGACGAGACCGAACCCGACGAGGTGGTGATCGCGATCCCGTCGGCGCCGGGGACGCTGCGGGCGCGCGTGGTGACCGCGTGTCGCTCGCGCGGGATTCCGGTGCGGACCACGCCGACCGTGTTCGAGTTGCTCAAGGACGGCTCCGGGCAGCTCAAGGTGACGCGACAGTTGCGCGAGGTTCGGGTCGAGGACATGCTCGGCCGCGAGGCCGTGCGGGAGGAGCTCGAGCGGGTTGGGGCTTACCTGGCGGGGCAGGTCGTGCTCGTTACCGGGGCGGGTGGGTCGATCGGCAGCGAGCTGTGCCGCCAGATCGCGCGCGTCGGGCCGTTGCGGCTGGTGCTCGTCGACCACGCCGAGGACAACCTGTTCGAGATCCTGCGTGAATTGGAGGAAGATCGCCACATCCGCACCGCATTGCCGGTACTGGCGGACTGCAAGGAGGAGGAACGGATGCGCGAGGTGCTCACCGAGCATCGCCCGGCGATCGTCTTCCACGCCGCCGCCTACAAGCACGTCGAGATGATGGAACGCAATCCGGTCGAGGCAATCCGCAACAATGCGCTGGCGACCCGACTTGTGGCCCGTCTCGCCGGCGAAGCCGACGTGGGCACGTTCGTGCTCGTCTCGACCGACAAGGCGGTCAAGCCGGCGACCGTGATGGGGGCGTCGAAGGCGCTCGCCGAGTGGGCGGTCGAGGCCGCGGCCGTCAAGTATTCGGGCACGAAATACTCGACCGTCCGGTTTGGCAATGTGCTCGCCTCATCCGGGTCGGTGGTGCCGATCTTCCGCCGTCAGATCGCCGCCGGTGGTCCGGTGACCGTCACCGATCCGCGCATGAGTCGCTATTTCATGACGATCCCCGAAGCGGTCCAGCTGATCATCCGGGCGGGGTCGCTGGGCGACGCCAGCGGGGAGGTGTTCGTGCTGGAGATGGGCGATCCGGTCCGGATCATCGATCTCGCCGAGACGATGATCCGGCTCTCCGGATTTGAGCCCGAGCGCGACATCGCGATCGAGATCGTCGGGGCCCGGC
>Ga0302325_10007958_pt1 | contig 23389 bp, 15 predicted proteins | sample Palsa_T0_2_FD_201948 | JGI IMG/M metagenome (GOLD analysis project Ga0302325, IMG submission 201948) | Peat permafrost microbial communities from Stordalen Mire near Abisko, Sweden - Palsa_T0_2 | ecosystem: Environmental > Terrestrial > Soil > Palsa > Peat permafrost | place: Sweden: Abisko... | reverse complement strand
AGCGAGTAAGTCCATGCGCCGGAGTAGGGCAGGTTCTCGGTGGCGATGCGGCGCTTTACTGATTTGGGAGGCATGCGATCCAGCTGTTCATAGGTAATGGTTTCACCGTTGCGCGTGGTTTCGCGCGTCAACTCTCGACCATCGACGGACGGAACAGCTTCGCAGCGCAGCACATCTGGGCGCCAATCCTGCGGGCCCGCGATCAGGACAAAAAGATGTTCAGGCGTCGCCCGGTAAGAAGCGCTGCGCGACACAACATGCCGTTTCGGCAGCAATGAACCGATCACGATGACGGAAATGACCAGCAGGACGACACTAGCGACCAGAACCAGCAGAATTCTCACCCGTCACGTCCTCTCTTTCGTTGGCGAAGCAGGATCCTAGCGTATTTTGCTATGCACTCGAGGCCTTGCAGTGCAGTTTCTAATTCTCCGGGCCGCATCGTGCGAAACATCTCTCTTACCAGTTCTGGCTCAAGAACTGTGTTTTGTTCCTTCACCCGCACTCCAGCTGGCGTCAAGGTCAGGCCGATACATCGCGCGTCGTTCTTGTCTCGGCTGCCTGTGATGTATCCTGCGCGCACCAATCGCGCCACAGTTATGCTCATCGTCGACCGGCCCACCCCCATGTGCTCTGCCAGCTTCGATAGAGTCGTCGGGCGCGTTGCATGCAGATGATCTAGAACGCTGGCTTGGCGTTCAGTGATGGCTTTTCCAGTTTCGTCCTCCCGCACATGTTGGCGATGGCAGGCGAGAAAGATAGCCGGATAGGCATCCAAGAGACGTCTGATCCGCGAGTCCACCATAGGCGCGAGATTGTAACAAACGGTTTGATGTGTCAAACAAAATGTTTCGTCTCATGGTGCCGCAGCCTTCAATTACGCCAAAGCTTTTCAGCTAGACGGAGAGATTGTCCCCGAGTGACGAGCCACCCGGAGGTTGAACCACGTCCTTTATCATTCACTCATTGGATTGGCAAGCGTTCAACAGATGTTTGCAGATGTTTGCAGATGTTTGGGGGCATGGGTTCTAGGTGCCGGATTCTCCGCGAACAGATTCGTAAACACTTGCCGACTTATCGCCAACCTAGTGCCCAATCTCGAAGTCCCCGAGTTCTAGGCGTCTAGATTGCTCAAATCAATTCCCAGGACTCGGAAGTAGCTGCGCCGTTCCTAAGCATACTCGGCTAGGGTAAGATCAACTGGCCTCATGACACTGAATCCTGGAAGTCGCATAGGTCCGTATGAAATCGTCGGTCCCCTCGGGGCGGGCGGCATGGGCGAAGTGTACCGTGCGCGAGACGCTCGATTGGGACGCGACGTAGCCATTAAGGTTCTCCCGGCGGCATTGGCGAGCGATGCGGAAAGGCTGCGGCGGTTCGAGATCGAGGCGCGTGCGGTCGCAGCGTTGAACCATCCCAACATTCTCTCAATCCACGACATCGGCACGCACGAGGGCACGCCCTTTTTAGTCTCGGAATGTCTGGAGGGCCAGACGCTGCGGCAGGAGTTGGCTGGGGGGCCTTTGCCGTTGCGGCGTGCGGTCGAGTACGGCACAGAAGTAGCCCAGGGATTGGCTGCCGCGCATGACAAGGGCATTGTTCATCGTGACCTGAAGCCTGAGAACATTTTTGTCACGCGCGACGGACGAATAAAAATCCTCGACTTTGGTCTCGCCAAGCTGGTCAAACCTGAAGGCTCAGCAGACCAGGGCGCGACCCTCGAGGCGGAGCCCACCTCTGTAGGCGCTGTGCTGGGTACGGCGGGCTACATGTCTCCCGAGCAGGTGAGGGGTGAGCCTGCCGATGCGCGCTCCGACATTTTTGCGCTGGGAACAATTTTGTACGAGATGCTGTCCGGGCAGCGCGCGTTCCGGCGGGATACTTCGGCCGAGACCATGACCGCGATTTTGAAAGAGGATCCACCGGACCTAGCCGAGCTTACGAAGCCCATTCCTCCCGCGGTTGAGCGAATTGTCCGGCGATGCCTGGAAAAAAAGCCATTGCAGCGATTTCAGTCGGCGCGCGATCTGGCGTTCAACCTGGAAGGAATATCGGGCAACACCGGTTCAGCCACGGCAACGCACGTTCCGCAGGTTGTGGTCCCAAGAAACTTCAGACCTTGGGTCGGTGCAGCGCTGGCCGTGATTGCTGTTGCCGTATTGGTTTGGTACGTGGCCGGCAGAAGGCCTTCTATTCCGCCGGTAAAGTTCACGCGGCTTACTTATCAGCAGGGCTACCTTCCGAATGCGAGGTTTGCGAAAGATGGAGGAACGGTGGTGTACAGCGCGCAGTGGGAGAGCGAACCCTTTGGGATTTACACCGTACGCACAGAGTTCCCGCAATCGACCAAAGTGGACGTGCCGAGCGCGATCCTGTTCGCAGTTGCGTCGAGCGGAGAGATGGAAATCGGCGTTGCTCCGGTGCATCACACCAACTTCCTGAGCGGAACCATGTCGCAGAGCTTGATGGCCGGCGGTGCGCCGCGCGCGCAGACAAATGATGTGATCGCGGCCGATTACGCACCCGATGGCAAGACATTGGCCATTGTCCGCAGCGCAAATCAGAAAGTCCAGGTGGAGTATCCCGCAGGAAAGGTAATCTATGCGACCAGCGGCTATTTGGATTACGTAAGAGTGTCACCGGACGGGAAGACCGTGGCCTTCGCCGAACACCCCGTCTACGATGACGATCGCGGCTGGGTAGCCGTAGTCGACGAACTTGGCAACCACAAGCAACTGACGAGTGAATATTCCACGTTGCAGGGAATCGCGTGGTCGCGAACCGGAAAAGAGATCTGGTACACCGCGAGCCCTGAGGGGACCGAACGGCAATTGCAGGGAGTGGAACTTTCAGGCAAGCAGCGAAGAATACTGGCAATTCCACTCGGAATGCGACTGCTCGACATTGCCCAGGACGGGCGTTTGCTGATTGCGGCTGAAGACATGCGGTCGGAGATCAGCGGGATCGATCCAGCGACAGGAAAAGAGCGGAAGGGGCTGCAATGGTTCAATGGATCCGGCTTGGCGGATGTTGCGCCAGATGGCAAAGCGGTTTTGTACGAAGAGTGGGGAGGGCCGGCGGGAACACTCTATCTCGTGGTGTACCGCAAGTTGGATGGATCGCCCCCTACAGCGTTGGGAGAAGGAACCACACCGAGATTCTCTCCGGATGGATTAACCGCTGCTGCGCCAGTGCTTTCGAGGCCACCCAAGGTGGCGGTGCATCCGATCGGCACCGGCGAAAGTCGGCGGTTTGCAGTAGGGAACCTTGCGAGTCTAAGGGATCTGGCATGGTTTCCTGATGGCAAGCATCTGATGCTCGTCGGCTCGGCGGAGGGCGAGCCGTTGCGCACATACGAAATGGATCTCGACGGAGGAAAACCACAGCCCGTCGGGCCGTCGGATTTCCGGGGGATCCGCGTAGCGAAAGACGGGATGAGAATTGTAGGGATCAAGGCGTCCGGGGAAGCGGTGATCTTCGATACGAGCACCAAAAAACTACAAGCGATTCCCGGAATCGGACCCGGGGAATCGGTACAAGGCTGGACGGACGATGGGCAAGCCCTGCTGCTGACTGCTTCGACACCCTGGGAGGCTCAGATTTACCGGGTAGAAGTTGGATCCGGGAAGCGAAATCTGCTCCAGAAATTCGAACTGGAGGACAAGGCTGGCTCAAGCTTGAACATGAGAGCTCTCTACGAGGAACGAAGCAAAACCTACGTCTACAACGTTCGCAGAATCCTAAGTAACTTATATATCGTGGAAGGCCTCGAGTGAGGGTTGACGCGAAATCCCTGAAGAAGTAGAGCGCGCGGCAGAAACATAAACGTCGCCCTTGCCACCATGTGAAAACAAAAGCTTAGAATCGTGTGATTTCTGCAACATCTGAACGCGCAGGCAATGTCGCACGGTCTCGTCGACCACGGTCGATAGTATAGACATGGGCGTTGAGCGTTGCGGCCCGGAGCAATCCGGTCACGACATAGTTTAGATCATGCCCCATTTCTCAGCGACGATAATGTCCTCAACCGTGGGTGAATGAGTCTAAGAAACTGCCGACACCGGTCTTTATTGAACAACTCTTCGGTTGGTAGATGATCCGTCTGGATCACGGGCAACCGGGATGTTATGCCTGAAGACGGACTCTCACACGGACATTACCCCGAAGTCGGCTTCCCGGAAGTGTCGAACAATCCTCGCCCCTCTCTCGTGGCAAGGTGGTGATGAGGGCAAGCTATCGGCTGCCGCAGTTTTCTTTGTCTCTCCGTCGATTCTAGTGAATGATGACGTCCGCTATCGTGTCCAAGCTCAACCAACCTCGAGAGTCCCTCGGGCGCTGTTTCGTGCGGATACCCGTTTAGAGATTGCTGCAGCAGCACTAAGATGATTTGCGCAGACATGACTCCGAAGTGAGCAGGCACGAGTACATCTCTGTGTTATTGCTTTTCGAATACAAGTACTCCCCAACTCGGCAGATTTATGGGGAGTTCCCCCTGAACTGGCGACAGAAAAGCCCCGAAATTGCCAACCGTTCCGATTCCCCCATAAACCGGGGCCTGCGAGTTAAATACCTCCTGCCAGCTCCCGGAATTATCGCCCGCCAAGCTGACCTTGTATTCGCTTTCGCCCCATTGTCCATTTCCTGCATTGACCACGACCAGCAGCACATCGCCGTCGAGGTTGTAGCGCTTGAAGGCAACCACCTGATTCTGCCAGTCCGTATGTGTGACGAATCCAGCCGGCGACCGCAGTCCGTCATGATTCCAGCGGAGCTGATTGATATCCCGCACCATCTGCTGCATGGGTGCTCCGGTCGGATCACCCACCTGCTGCCAGTCGAAGCGGTGGTCATATCCATTTGCTGCTTGAACCACCGGATCCCAGAAACCATCGAAATGTCCTTCGGTACCCATAAACATCATCGGTGTGCCCGCTAGTGTTGCGTTCAAAGCCCATGCGAGCCGGGCCTTTGCTTGTGCCCACCCATTGCCGCGGCCACCAAAGCGCTGGGTGAAGTACACCCCCGAATCGTTCTGTCCACCATAAATCTGATCGTGCGAGCCGGTAAGATAGCTCACCTGGTGCCATGGATTGGGATCGCTGAAGCTGCCGATCCGAGCCAGCAGCGCATTGACAACGTTGTTGCCGCTCAATGCGGAGAAGGTATCCCAGGGACTATTCATGTCCCACGTTGCACAGAATCCCAGTGTCCCGTAGGGATCGGCAGGCGGCGATGCCGCGGAACTCGCGTCGTAAGGGTTATATTCGGCGATCAGATACTTGTCCGGGAACTCCTTCCGCAATTCCTGCACGACGTACTGAACCGCATCGGAGGGAATGGCCTGCACTGCGTCAAAACGGAATCCATCCACCAGATAATCCCTCAAATACATGCGCGCATTATCCAGCAGCAGATCCTTCACCTCCTGCTGCCAGACAGCGAAACCCGAACCCCACGGTGTCGGATGTCCGTCCACAAAGTAGATCCCTCCATCCTGTCCCTGTCCCGGATCTCCCGCACTATTCCCGTCGTATCGCCAGTACCGGTTGTTTTGAATTGCCGCATGGTTATAGACGATATCCAAAATGACTGCGAGCCCCATCGAATGCGCCGCGTCGATCAGCCGGATCAGCTCCGAGGCCGCCTTTTCCGGACTGGTCGCGTAGGCATCTTCGGACGCAAATAGATCGGACGGCCCGTATCCCTCACCTGCGCCTCCCACGTCGCACAGGAAGTCCGTGATGGGAAGCAGCTCGATCGCATTGAACCCGAGGCCTTTGATGTAATCAAGTTTCGCAACCACATCAACAAAGGTGGCCGTGTCATTAGTCACGGAGATGCCATCGTCACGGCCCGCATACGATCCCACGTGCAGCTGATAGATCTGGAAATCCTGGAATGCTGGCGTGGTAAATAGCTGACGCGAGGTTGTGAAGATCGATGGATCGATCACGTATCCCATCGATGTCGACTCGGAGCTCTCGACTTGCTGCGCGCGGGCGTCTGTCCGGTGCCACGGCCGGGAATTATTGTTGTTCAGTCCGCCTTGGTTCGTAATGATGTACTGGTATTTCCTGCTGGCGCCGATTCCCGGCACCTGATCTGCCGACCAGTTCCCTGTTCCTGGTTCTGGCCCCAGGTCAAACGCCGGAGTATTCGCAATGCTGTCGAGAACGACCTGGACGCGGCTCGCATTCGGCGCCCAGACTCGGAAGCGGCAGCCCGTGGGCTCTAGCAGGCTTCCCATCCCATCATTCGACGGAGCAGGAACACGCATAAACCACCTCCCCTGAGCCGAAGACATGTGCACTTCGGGTCCAATTTCGCTTTAGGCAGTCAGTCTATCCCATCCGAATCCTGCCATCATGCAACAGAATTGTTAATTTGGAAGAGGTACCGGCCGAGGCGCGTTTCGACTGATGGCGCATTGGACAACGCGGCGGCGGACTCAAGGTGGGCGACTATCCGACTGCTACATTCTGATGAGTGCTAAGGCCTGTCGACAATGGTCACCCTATTTCGCGAGTAACAACGTCCTTTATCATTCACTACTTGGAATGGCAAGCCTGCAACAGGTTTTGGGGGCAATTGCCCGAGGTGCCGGTTTTTCATCCAGGTGAAGCGACCTTGTTTGAGGCTCCTCTTGACAATCAGTAGGAGAGGTGTATTCTTCCTCTTGAAGCTCAAGGGGAGCAGGTTTATGACAGACAAGCCGAGTGATCTCGTTCAAGGCACTCTGGACATGCTCATTTTGAAAACGCTGGAGCTCGAACCCATGCACGGATATGGGATCGCCGTCCGGCTCGAACAGATGAGCAAGAGCGTTTTCCGCCTCAATGCCGGTTCTCTGTTTGTCGCCTTTCAGCGTCTGCAACGAGCGGGGCTGATCCGAAGCGAATGGAAGGCCACCGAGAATAGCAGGCGCGCAAAGTATTACGTCTTGACCGACCAGGGACGAAAGAGGCTCAACAGCGAAACACGAGAATGGGGTAGACAAGTGGCGGCGATCGCCAGAATCTTGGAGGCGTCGTAAGGTTGCTGCGAACCATTGCTAGCGGACTGCGATCGCTGTTCCGGAAGGAGCAGGTCAACCAGGAACTGGACGAAGAATTAAACGGCTTCCTGGAGATGGCGGCCGAAGAAAAGGTGAAGCTGGGGATGACCCGCAAGGATGCGCTTCGCGCCGTACGCTTGGAGCGGGGCAGCCTGGAAGTCACGAAGGAAGTCGTGGGCGACGCCCGCTGGGAATCTTTCGTTGAAACCTGCTGGCAGGATTTGCGCTTTGGCTGGCGCACGCTGCGCAAGAGTCCTAGGTTCACTGTCGTGGCCTTGTTATCCCTCTCGCTCGGCATCGGCGGCAACACGGCAATCTTCACGCTGATTCATCAGGTCATGCTGCGCGACCTTCCCGTGCGCGACCCCGAGCAGTTGGTCACCTTTGACAAGGCCATCGGCGGTGGAATCTTCGGAGGCGTCGATCTCGGCTCCTACGGCATGTTTCCCTGGTATTTCGCACACCAGCTCGAAACCGGCCCTGGCCCGTTTCAGGGCATTGCTTCCTACAGCAGCTTTTCCCCGAAGGTCAGCGTGCGTCCCCCTTCTTCCACCGCAAGCCCCGATTCCAACACGCCCGCCATCATGGTCCCTGGAACTCTCGTCTCAGGCAATTACTTTAGTCTGCTTGGGGTTCAGCCTCTCATGGGTCGCGCCATTGGCCCCTCTGACAACTCGACGCCCGGAGCCGGCGCTGTCGCCGACCTCAGTTACCAGTTCTGGCAACAATCAATGTCGGGCGACCCGGCGATCCTGAGCAAAGCAATCACGATCAACGGCACGCCCTGCACTGTCATTGGCGTCATGCCCAGGGAATTTCAAGGCTTTAAGCTGGAAGTCGAGCCTGCCGCTCTCTGGGCGCCGATCATGATGCAGCCCGTGGTTTTTCAGGACCAGTCGTACCTCACCCCTGCGTTTGCGCCGTACTTCCTGCATGTCTTCGGGCGCCTCAGCCCCCAGGCGGCGACGAGCCACGCGGCATTCCAGCAGAGCCAGCGATGGCTGGATCAACAGGCCCGCACCGGCATCCGCGCCATAGAAGGCAATACGATCTCCGCTGCCCGCCAGCAGGAGATCAACCATGTCACTATTCCGCTCCTCCCCGCACAACACGGCATCTCGCAGATGCGCAGCCAGTATGGCGATTCTCTGCAGACTCTGATGGCTGTCGTCGTTCTCGTTCTCCTCATCGCCTGCGCCAACCTGGCGAATTTCCTGCTGGCCCGCGCGGCCACGCGACAGCGAGAAACTGCGACCCGCCTCGCCCTCGGCTCCAGCCGCGCCCGTATCGTGCGCCAAAGCCTCATCGAGACGCTGTTACTGTCCATCGCCGGGGGCGCATTGGGCATATTGATCGCCTTCGTCGCAACCCGCGCCTTGATCGCCTTTGTCACGCAGGGCGTCAGTGCCACCACTCTCAGTCCCACGCCCGACGCTGCGATTCTGTTGTTCACCATGGCTGTCGCCCTTTCCACGGGCGTGCTCTTTGGACTTGCACCCGCATTCGTGGCTGCCCGCACCGGAGCGGCAACCACGCTCGCTTCCAATGCACGCACTGCACAAGCCAGCGGAGGCAGGTCCTCCCGTCCGTGGCAAAAAACTCTGGTCACAGCTCAGATCACGCTCTCGCTGCTTCTGCTTGTCGGCGCGGGCCTTTTCCTGCGCTCTCTCCGCAACCTGCAGAATCAGGATTTTGGCTTTGAACGCACGCATCTGCTAGTGGCGGACTTCAACGCCCAGCTTGCCGGCTACAAGGCGAGCCAGGCCGCCGCTTTGCATCAGCGGCTCATCGAGCGGCTTTCCGCGCTTCCCGGTGTTCGCACAGTAGCAGTTGCCAGTGCACCCCCAATCTCTGAGGGCAATTGGAGCTCCGACATCACCCTCACCGGCTATACTCCCGCGCCCAAAGAAAACATGAACTCGGTTCTCAATCGCGTTTCGGGCGAGTATTTTGAGACCGTTGGCATGCCCATCCTCGCTGGCCGCCCCATCACGCCTGCCGACTCAGCTGGCAGCCTCAAGGTCGCAGTCGTCAGCCAGAGCCTGGCGAACCATTTCTTTCCCGAAGGCGACGCCATTGGCCGCGTGCTCACCATCGGCATCGACCACGTCAAAGGCCCGTGGCAGATTGTCGGCATAGTCAGAAACAGCAAATCGAACGATCCTCGCGCCACTGACCCCGTCAGGATGACCTATATCCCCTTGGCGCAGATCGATCCGTTCCTGCCTACCAATCAGCCCGCCGGCGGAACCGCCACGCCAGCTCTGCCCCAGGAAAATGACGACTGTTTCGCTGGCACGCTTATCCTTCGCACCACTGGCGACCCCTCAGGGAGCATCGCAAACCTGCGCGCGGCAGTCGCTTCCATTGACCCTAATATTCCGCTGCTGAATGTCAAAACCATCCACGACCAGGTTTCAAGCTTCCTGACCCATGACGAGCTCATTTCGGCACTCACTGGCCTCTTTTCGTTGCTCGCGCTCCTGCTCGCCGCGATTGGTCTCTATGGGGTGATGAGCTACAACGTCGTTCGGCGTACCAATGAGATCGGCATTCGCTTTGCGCTGGGCGCACCAGGGCGCACCGTGCTCTGGATGATTCTTCGCGAATCGCTGCTGCTGCTTTCGATCGGCTTGGTCCTGGGTTTGCCACTCGCCGTCGGTGCGGCCCAATATATCAAGGTGCAGCTCTTCGATCTGAACGCATTGGATCTGACAACATTTGTTCTGGCCGTCACCGTCGTCAGTACGATGAGCTTGCTCTCCGCTTTCCTGCCCGCGCGACGAGCGACCAAAGTTGACCCAATGGTAGCCATCCGATGTGATTAGGGAGGCCATCCGACACCGTACGTTGACAGTCTGACTGGTCGCCAACAGGACAATGTGTAGGACTGCCATTGGGGAGAAATTCTCTTGAGGGAATTGTCGCCACCTCCGACAAGCAACCCAGAAACCTGTGCGGGCTTGCCAGCCCAAGTAGTGAATGATAAAGGACGTTGAACAGATGTTTGGAGGCATGTGTTCTGCGTGCCGGATTCTCGTGCGAACAGATTCGTAAACACTTGTCGACTTATCGGTGCAAACCGGTGCCGGTGAGCGCATTGGCGACTTACCACGCGTCGCGAAAGTCGCTGGAGAGAGTCAACTGCAAAGATCAATTGCCCGACAAGCCGGTGGCGCATCGAGAACAGTTTCCAGACGCAATCCGCATTCCTCCGGCCGCTGATGCCAGCGCCCCAACTGTGGCGGATCGCGCTCCTGCGCAGTTTGCGGTACGCACTTTCATCGTCAGATTAATGAGTCAGGGTTCAGAAATCAGGAATCGCGAAATTCACACTTGACATCCGATAGATAATCCACTACCATATGGTTGTGGGTCGCCTGGACACAACATTTGCGGCTTTGTCTGATCCAACCCGGCGGGCGATGATCGAGCGGCTCTCCCATGGGCCTGCCTCTGTGCATCGGTTGACGGAGCCGTTTGCACTCTCGCAGCAGATGATTTCAAAACATATTGCCTACCTGGTGCGGGCACAGATTGTGATCAAGACCAAGCGTGGACGAGAGAGTGTTTGCAGGCTTAGGCCCGAGGCGATAAAGACGGTCAGCGACTGGGCGATTAGTTATCGCCAATTCTGGGAAGAAAGTTTCGAGAAGCTGGATGCGGTTGTGACTCAAATGAAAAAAGCGGAGGTTCGACATGACAAAAAGCACGGTGAATGAGATCGAGCGGATGGTTGTGACACGAGTTTTTGATGCCCCACGCGAGTTGGTTTGGAAGGCGTGGACAGACCCGAAGTATGTGATGCAGTGGTGGGGGCCGAAGGGTTTTACTGCGCCTGTTTGCAAGACGGATTTTCGCGTGGGAGGAAAATTTCTCTACTGCATGAGAACACCGGATGGACAGGAGGGCTGGAATGCTGGTGAATACCACGAGATTGTTCTGCACGAGAAGATCGTTTTCTCCATGTACTTTTCCGACCCGCAGGGAAACAAGGTTGAGCCTGCAGAATATGGAATTGAACATGAGGCCATAGACGATGCGCACAACGTGGTTATTTTTGAGGATTTTGGAAACGGCCAGACGAAAGTCACCTTAATTGGAAATGAAACCATGGAGAACGCAAAAAACAGCGGGCAAGTAGAGGGCTGGAATGAGCAACTCGATAAAGTTGCCGCAGTTGTTGCGGGGCTAGCGCAGGCGAAATAAGAAGTTGACCTTTTGACGATCGTCATGCGCGATATACATCTGAGGCTGGCGGCGAAGGCCTGGTTAGAACAGGCTTCTCGCCGCTCGGCCGAATAGTCACATTTCCGGATAAGTGATCCTTGGCTCAACTGTTGACTTCAGGCCACTGCGCCACAAGCTGTTTCCCGGCGATACACTACGCGAAAAATCCGTAAATCGCGTGTCGCTTCCCGGCCGGCCCGTTCGACGAGTAAGTGGAGCACCGTGCAATCGGCCATTCGCAACTTTCCAAGCGCTGCGCGGTCCAAGATCCTATATAAAGTGGCGGCCCTGATACGGCGTCGCTTAACGCTCAAGGAGAAAAAATGCGTTTCTCATTTTTCCGCGATTTAAGACTTGCGTTCCACTCGCTGATGCACAGCACAAGCCTCGCTGCCATTGTGATCCTCACGCTCGCGCTGGGAATCGGGGCCAACTCGGCTATCTTCACGCTGGTCCGGGGCGTGCTGCTGAAGCCGCTGGTCAACCGTGACGAGAACCGGCTCGTGTATATCCGCCAGAGCGCCCCCAGCGGCGGACAAGACAACACGACGTTTTCCGTGCCCGAAATCAAGGATATCGAGGGCGGCGTGCGCTCCATGAGCGAGTTCGGCGATTTCTCGACGATGGACTTTACGATGGTCGGGCTCGGCGAACCTCGCGTGGTTCACGGCGGCGTGATCAGCGGGAATTATTTTGATGTGATCGGTCTGCGTCCTGTTCTAGGCCGTCTGGTCGGACGTCAAGACGCGGGCGCTGACGCCCCTGGCGTCATCGTGCTGACGTATCGTTTCTGGTCCACCGTTTACAACAAAGACCCGAATGTGATCGGCAAGAGCGTTCGGCTCAGCAGCCTTGGCGATCGTTCCGCTACGGTCATCGGCGTGCTCGAACCTTCTGTGCCGTATCCCGCGGAGACCGAAATTATCGGTAACCTGGTCATTAGCCCGCATCATCTTTCCGCCACGATGGTCACCGGCCGGATCCATCGCATGACCGAACTTTTCGGTAAGCTTGCTCCCGGCGCCACTCTGGACCAGGCGCGCAACGAGTTGCGCACGGTGTACGCTGGAATGGTGAAGGACCATCCCGATGCGTACCCCGATAACTTCGGCTACCGAATTGATGCCAGGATGCTCCGGGATGAGATTACTTCCGGCGCGCGCACCGTTTTGCTCGTGCTTCTCGCGGCTTCGGGACTGGTCTTCATCATCGCTTGCTCGAACGTGGCTAACCTGATTCTGGCGCGGACGGTTCGCCGCGAGGGCGAACTCGCGATCCGCGCCGCGATGGGCGCCAACACTTGGGCGCTGCGCCGCATGTTGTTAGCCGAAAGCCTTCTGCTCTGCTGCGCCGGCGCGGCCATCGGCGTAATCATCGCGCAGCCATTGGTCTCCATCCTGGCTCGATACGCCTCGCGCTTTTCCGTTCGCGCGCTGGATTTGACGGTGGATTTCAGCATGCTCTGGGTGGGAGTGGCGCTGGCCATCGTCGCCGCGGTGATTCTGGCATTTGTGCCGCGCCTGCCGTCGGCGAACTCATCGAATGGCATGAACCTCTCGGGCGGCAGCGTCCGCATCACCAGCAGCACCGGCCGCCGACAGCGCATCTTCGCCGTTACCCAAATCGCCGCGTCTTTCGTACTACTCGCGGGCGCCAGCGTGTTGATTACTACGCTGGTCGCGTTGCAAAGGACCCAGACCGGCTTCGATACGCGCCGCGTCCTGGTCGTCGACGTTCCGGCGCCGTCCGATGGAAGAACGCCGCAGCAAGTCGTCGATTTTTACAAGGAATCGGTGCGTCAAATCGATGCGCTGCCCGGAGTTACCGACACGAGTGTCGGCATGATCGCTCCTTGGCGCGATACGAGCGGCGGCTTCGGCGTGGGCCTGCAATTTTCTGGTGATGGTCACGTCCATGATAAAGACGATCCTCGCGCGCTGTGGCGCACGATTTCTCCCGGCTTTTTTACCTCGCTCGGCGTTCCTATCATTGCCGGACGGGACTTCAACGCGCTCGATGACCAGAACGCAGAGCCGGTCGTGATCGTTAGCGCGACTCTGGCGCGGCAGATGTTTCCCGGTCAGGATCCGATCAATCGGCATGTGTATTGGACCGATCCCGTGCTCGAATTCGCTACCGGCACTGCCACCGAAAAGGCGCGACTTACGTCGCCGCACCGAATTATTGGGGTCGCCGCCGACATGGACGACGAACACATCGTTCCGGTGCCCACCCCCACAATTTATGGCGCATTGGCAGACGGCGGAATGTTCGGCGGTCACGTCTTCATCCACACCATGGGAAATCCTTATTCGCTGGTGACGCCGGTCACGAAAATTATTCGGGATATGGCCGCTGATGAACCGGTGGAGAACGCCGCCACGCTGGAAGACATTCGCGCGAAGGTGCTGGCTCCGGATCGCTTGAACTCACTGGTCTTTGGCGTGTTCGCCGCGGTCGCGTTGCTCATCGCGATCGTTGGCGTCGCCGGAGTACTGGCGTTTTCGGTCAGCGCACGGACCCGCGAATTCGGCATCCGTATGGCGCTTGGCTCTCAGCCGGGAAATCTACTCAGAGGTGTTGTCACCGAAGGCCTGGTGATGGCTGTTGTTGGGATCGTGGCCGGCGCGGCGTTCGGGTTCGTCGTTGTGCGCGTGGCAGGCAGTTATTTCGGCGATCTAAAAATGCCGGGCGCATGGCCCGCGATTGTTTCTGCGTTTGTGCTGTTAGCCGCGGCGGTAGTCGCTTCGATGCTCCCGGCGGCACGCGCCGCCCGCGTCGACGTAATGCAAGCTCTGCGCTCGGAATGATTTTTCCCGGCACCACGGTTTTTCCATAAGACGACGAAATTCTGAGCTCGATGACGAAGCGATAGTTTACGTCGCTTTTCAACAGCCGTTCGTAAGCCTCATTGATCTGCTGAATGGGGATCAACTCAATGTCCGAGGTGATGCCATGCTCAGCACAGAAATCGAGCATCTCCTGGGTTTCGCGGATCCTGCCAATCCCGGAACCGCCCAATTGACAGCGCTTCATCAGCGAACCGAAAATCTGAACCGCGGGCGGTTTGGGCGGGGCTCCCACGATCGTCATAGTGCCGTCGCGCTTGAGTAGTTTCTACAAGTTATGGAAGCCATTGACCGGGCGTGGGTACGAATCCCACGCTCTCCGACATATTATTCAAAATAAATAAGTTGCTATAGTCCCTACGTTTGATCATGGCCCACTCGCAGGGCCTGTTTCGTCTTTGGAATGAGTGACATGCAGTTTTGCAAGGCGCGGTTGCGTGCCGTTAAGGCTAAAACTGACTGATTGGGAATTTGTTTTTTCGATCGGGAAGGATGGCTGCGCCGAAGGCCGAATGGGTTAGCCAGCGAGGGAGACGGCCCTGCGAAGAGGAGAAAGGTCATAATCTCGGAATGGGACTTGCGTGAGACGCGATAAGCTGGATGGTCTCAACCCCATGAAACGTCAAGTTCGGGTAGCGCATCGGGGCTTGTCAGGATGTATTCATGACGATCGAGTTTCGTGCCATCGAGGCAACGTGTCGCCGCTTTATTTTCAACGCCTGCCTTCTGGAATCCCAATTTCTCAACGATGCGCCGACTGGGCTCGTTTCCGTCGAAATAGCCGATGCTGATTGCCTTCGCGCCAAGGTGGCCGAACGCGTACCGAATAGCTGCGTTTGCCGCCTCCGTCGCCATGCCCTGTCGGGCGTATTTAGGCGCCACCCAGTACCCTGTCTCATAGACGTCTTGCTCATCGGTAAGATCCAATGCGGTTCGAACGACGAAATCCCCGTTGATCCGATGGAATCCGGCCAACGCGATTCCTGCTTGATTCTGGTAATCCATCACTCGCCGAATAGAATCTTCCATCGCATGCCGCGACCGTTGGTTGTCGAAGGCCCAGGACATCCAACGCTGCAAATCGGGCCACGCTTCCTCCTTGGCGGTCTGGATCGAATCCAAATCGCCAAGCGTTGGCGGACGCAAGATCAGGTGCGGCGTAAAGATCGGCATCAAATGGCGCATAGAGCGGCTACGCTGGAATTGTAGCGGACCTGGTGAAGACGAAAATGCGCATTGCCTGCATGCAGCGCTCCGTCCACGCACCACCCAGAGATCCGTATTTGGGTTTCGCCGGCTCGAAACTTTCGGTTCTACTCGAGTCCAGGTTCTTGCCTGCCTCGAAAGTATATTCGTGGTGTGGTTCCCAGCATCGTCCGAAACATTTCAATGAAGGCGCTTACACTGTCGTAACCGACTGCGATAGCGACCTCCGTGACAGATTTCCTTTGTGCCAGCATCTCAAGGGCAGCAAACAACCGCGCCTGCTGTCGCCAACGCCCAAATGACATGCCAGCCTGAGCCGAAAACGCACGCATGAAAGTACGACGGGCCATTCCGGCAACATGCGCCCAAGCGTCCAGCCTGCGGTCATCTGCAACATCATCCAGCAGAGCCTCTGCAACTCTGGCCAGTCTTTCTTCTGTTGGTATGGTCAAACGCAAGGGCTGCTGGTCAGGCTGTCGAATCTCATCACGAAGCGTTGTGATTAAGTGCTTCATCGCCGTGTTGAGCGGTTGGCGGAGGTCCCAACCGACCATACGATGAACTATGGCGAACAATAGCTCCGATGAGTTGAACATGCAGGGAGTATTGGGTAGTCCGCGGCACATCTCCGGAGACATGTCAACCATCGAGCCAGCAGCGCCTCCGACAGAACGCGCCGCGTGCTTACAATTTGGTGGAATCCATGCGCAACGCCGGGAGGGAAACATCCATCGTTCGCTTCCTGCTTCCACGATGAGCAACCCCTGGGTCAGTGCGACGAGTTGCCCGCGCAGGTGACTGTGCTCTGGCGTCCAGCCCTCGACCGTCCGCCTCTTGAAGGCATAGGCCAGTACTGGCGTATCGCTGTCATAGAGACGGCGCAGTTCTTCCATATTCTTCACTACGAACATGGATTTGCGAGATTGACCCTTTTCCGACATATATCGCCACTTTCCCGTTAGCGGAACAACCGAAACCCAGCTAGAGTACGCGGCAGAACAACGAAAGACAACAAGGGGGGTGGTTCACATTCGAAAGGCGGAACGAAAATGAGCCCGAAGTTTTTGGAAAGGCAAAGTACATGGCGCGAAATGTTGCGTAATTCTGCGGCGTTCGCGGGAAGCGCCCTGCTGGCCCAAGTGTTTCCAGCAAGTCTTCTAAGCGCCGGCGTTCCTGACCTTCGGCAGCAAGCGGCAATGGCTTCAACTGACCATCTGGCGGCGATGCGGGCGCAGATGGGTAATGCGCTTATCCAATCGCAACCGCTGGCGGACAATCTAACGTTGCTTTCCGGGCCTGGAGGAAACGTTGTGGTGTTGAACGGGCCCGATGGCAAAATCGTGGTCGACACGTTTCTTATGCCGGCCTGGCCGAAGTTGAAAGAAACGCTCGATGGGCTGGGCAATGCGCCGCTGAAGACGGTGATCGACACGCACTGGCATTTCGACCACACGGACAATAACGCCAATCTGCACGCCGCGGGCGCCACAGTGCTGGCCCACGAAAACACCAAGACCCGCATGGCAGAGCCACACGACAGTGCGGTTTTGGGTTTGCACGTTCCGGCATCGCCTGCGGATGCTTTTCCACAGCAGACATTCAGCATCAGCCAAAAACTGCAGGCCAACGGTGAAATCGTGATGCTGCAATATTTCCAGCCGGCGCATACCGACACGGACATCTACATTCACTTCCAGAAGGCCAACGTGATTCACATGCGAGATACTTTTCTTAACGGCTTTTACCCGGTCATCGACGTCAGCACCGGCGGAAAAATCGACGGGATGATTGTCGCCGCCGACAAAGTTCTGCCCTTGGCCGACAACAACACCAAGATCGTTCCGGGGCATGGTCCGCTGGGCGACAAAGTCGATCTGACCAAGTTTCGGGACATGCTGGTTGTGGCGCGCGATCGCGTGCAAAAACTGAAGACCGCCGGCAAATCGGCCGGCGAAATAGCGGCGAGCAAACCGTTTGCGGACCTGGACGCCACTTGGGGCAGGGGCTTTTTCAACGGCGATGTTTTTGTGCGGGTGGTATATTCGGCGCTTTGAGTCGGCGATGCGAGGCAAAGGCGCGGTCGTTCTGCGGTGCGCCCCCCTGTGGCTGATCCAAGTGAGGCTCCTATGAACCGCTGGTTGCATACTTTGTGAGCATCGTAAGTCAAACTTTCATGAGCGCGGGCGCGAGAGAGGTGTCAGGACAATTCAATGAGAAATGTAATCTACGCAATCAACCTTACCGTGGATGGCTGCTGCGACCATACCAAATTCAATCCTCCACCTGATGAAGAAGTACTTGAACACTTCACGCACCTCTTGCGAGATTTTGATCTGCTCGTCTATGGGCGTAAAACCTATCAATTGATGGTTCCTTATTGGCCTGATATCGCAAAAAGCCAGTTTGAGACAAAAGCGGATATCGAATTTGCCCAAACCTTTGTCTCCAAGAAGAAGATTGTTTTTTCACGATCGTTGGCCAGCGCTGAAGATGAAAATACGAGAATTGTTCGTACGAACCTTCGCGACGAAATACTTAAACTGAAGCAAGAACAGGGCAAAAATATTTTGGTCGGCGGTGTAGATGTTCCTTCACAACTGATGGAGCTTGGCCTGATTGACGAATATCGTTTTGTCGTTATGCCAACCATTGTTGGAGAAGGCAGACGATTGATGGAGGGCGTCAGCCTGCCCGAGAAATTGCAATTAAAACTGGTTGATTCAAAGATTTTTAAATCAGGATGTGTTGCGCTTCGTTATTTGAAACAGTGAGAGAGAACTCGCAAGGCTCTGCCGGCACTTAGCAGACTGGCGTTTTCGCCCGCGGGCTGGCGCGCTTCTGCTAAGCCCGGGGTGACCTAAACTTTACCGGAGACGTTGGCATGAAAATCGTCGTGCTGATTGTGAGATTGCTGCTCGGACTGGTGTTTTTCGTCTTCGGCCTGAATGCCTTTCTGCAATTCCTCAAGGGCCCTATACCCGGCGGCCTCGCCGGACAGTTTCTTCAGGCTCTATTCCAGTCGCGATATGGGTTGGCGATCGGCGCAGTGCAGGCGGTTGGCGGCGCGCTGCTGCTGATCAATCGCTATGTTCCGCTGGCGCTGACGATCCTTGGGCCGGTAATCATAAATATTTTGCTCTACCATCTGCTGCTCAATCACGAAGGCATCGGGGGCGCGCTGATCGTGACGGTGTTCTGGTTTGCGTTGTTCTTCCACTATCGCCAGTACTTTTCCGGGATCTTTACCGCAAAGGCTTCGTCTGCGTCGTGACAGCGAACGCTTGCGGGTTTGCGCGGACCTCAGCCGCTGATCACTGAGCCGTGATCCGTCCGTTAGCACTGCTTACTATCGTCTTCCCCTGCCCTACGGTGCCCGCCGTGCGCTCTATGTTGTTGAAACTACGTTTTCGAGTAAATTCGAATCCCACTCTCTCCGCCATCCTTTAATCACAATCACTTAGGGGCGTGGCTACCGCAGGTGGCTACCAATATTCTTATTTTTCTCTGATGCTCAGTATTGGGTTGGGCTTCAGAGGAAGAAGTCATGACCGTGAGCCTGTGAATTCGACAGACTGTGGGTGGCAAGCGCACCTACAGAAACCCAACAAGAAAAAGCTTTACCCCATAGGCTGTCAAAGCTCAGCAGCAAGGAGTAACCGTCGACTCTCACCCCATGACATCGCAACAAACACCAAGCCGCCTGATCGGGGGGGTTCTCTGCATCACGCTGAATGGTTGCCGGTAACTTCTGTTATTAGGCGCGACTACGCCAGGCTGGCGTTTCCGTTTGGCTCTGGCTTTCGCAGATCGGAACTTGTGGGCCTGGAGTTGGATGAAATCCAGATGCGCCAGGGGTACTGGGCGGTGGTAGACCGATCGGCAAGGACAAGCTGAATTCGATCCGTGCTATCACCCAATTCTTTGCGAACTACGCGGCCTGACCTGCATTCTGAGCGTTATCTGGTTACGCAAACCATCGGAAAACAGCACGGGAACGAGGCAGGACTTCTTTCCGATATGCTTAGCATGCTCCGCCATCGGTTGCCAAGCCAAAGGTCGCTCGCCGCGAGACTTGCGGAGGCAAAGAAAAGAGTTGCTTTACTTTAATCCTTCCGCGAGATAGAGGTCTGACAGAATGCGGTGATAGCCATAAAAGCATGACTTGCCATCCGGCGTGATAAGGATGGGACCAATGCGGCTCACGCCCGCCGAATCGGAGGGCATGAGCTCTTTCCATAGACTCTTGTGGCCGGTCGACAAGTCCAGCCGATAGACTTTGGCTGGCAGATCTCCCAGCCTGTAGAAATAGATTGTCTTTCCGTCGTCACTCCATTGAACAGGTTGCTCTCCGGGCTCAATGCCTGGAACAGCCCGAGGTTCCCCGCCTGCAACCCCGTAGAAATAAGCCTTCTCATCTGGCCCGACGCCAACCACCTGCTGACCGTCCGGGGAAAGAACTATAACTAGTGGATCGATTCCTTCCGGCGAGATGGGCACCGGCTTGCCCTCGGGCGAGTCCTGGCGGTAAATACGGGCGGCGTGACCTGGCTCCTTGCCGGAGAACAGGAAGCGTTGGCCGTCCGGCAGCCACCTCGCCCGGCTGTGATTGATGGAGTCGTGAGTGAGAGGCCTGGCCTCGCCAGGCCCGGTCGGAAGAAGAACAAGCTGGGCGGGCGAGGAAGGCGGACTGGCAATCACCCATTTGCCGTCAGGTGACACGGTTATCGCAAGTCCGTCCCCCAGGCGGACGGCCGAGGTCTCAGCGATCTTTCTTTGATAAACGGAGTAGTTCAGGCCTCCACCTTCCCCTGCCTCGGTGAAGAGCAGCACCTTGCCATCGGGCGAGATGTCTGATGGATAAGTGTAGTCAAGCCACGACAAATCGTGTTCCTTGCTGTCACCAGCGGCGAGGCCAATCAGTTCTCTTCGCCAGGTGTCCCGGGAAAGCAGCACGCGCCCATCCTGCCAAATATCCTGTAGCGACAAAGTGTCGGGAACCCGTGCAATCAGCCGTTCGCGTCCGCCCAATGTCACAGCATATACGGCGCGTTTAACCCCGGACTGGCTAGCGGTGAACCATAATTCTCCGCCGTCAGCAGACCAGGCCACTCCCTGAGCCGTATTGAGTTCGGTAGCTAATGTCTTGACCTTTCCGTTGAGGTCCACGACGCGGAGAGAGCCTCCGTCATCGCCGGGGAGAGGATGGTCCAGGAACGCCACCGAGTCGCCCTTTCTCGAAACTCGCGGATGGCCGATCCAACCTGAGGTTTCGAACAGCACTTTCCCGATGGGAAACTCAAGCCGGTTTCGACCGCCAACGTCGCGCACGATCGCCAAGTTATTCCCATCCGGGGACCAATCCGCCCACTGCACGTTTTCCAGTACGGGGCGTGGAGATCCGCCGTTGAGCGGCACTCTAGCCAGCGTGCCCGCCTGGGCATAAACTCCGGATGGACGGCTGTCCATCGATACCGCCATCTCTCCGGTGGAGGAGATCGCCAAAAGCGCAGCTCCCTGGAGATTGAGGGAGCGCGATTGCGGACTTTCGGGACTGGTGATGAACAGATCGATCGGAGAGCCTTCCCAGGAAGCTCCGTAGACGACCGACTGTCCATTGGGCGTAAAATGCGCAGACCGAATGGTACCTCGGCGAAAGGTGAGCTGATGGTAGGAAGGCTGTGACGTGGGCATCCAACCGGCGCGGAAAAACCAGCCCGCAGCGACGCCCAGAATGAGGACGGCGCAGGCGACGAGTCCCGTCGACCGGATGGAATGCGTCTTCCCGGACCTGGCTGCCGCCAGCGCCGGAGCTGCGACTGCCTGCGTCGCCGATAGCACACCCTGGGCCGCGGAACTCCGGCTTGAGTCCAAGTCGCGTTTCAAGCGCCTTAATTCGGCGCGTATTTCGGAAGCCGTCTGATAGCGCAGCTCGCGGTCCTTTTCCAGTGCCCGGCCAATGATCCGGTTGAGGTCGGGTGGCGGGCTGGGATTGAGCTGAGGTGGCGGCGTTGGGACCCGATTGAGGATGGCCTCGAAGATAACGGCGGAAGTGCTCCCACCGAATGCCACTTGGCCGGTGCACATCTCATACATAACCGCGCCGAAGGAGAATAGATCGGTGCGAGTGTCAAGCTCTTCTCCGCGAGCCTGTTCGGGGGACATATACGCCACTGTGCCCACGGTACTACCTGGAGTTGTGAGTTGTTCGTCCCTTACATCGGCTATCGTTGAACCGGCCATCGAAGCTGTAAGATTGCGGCTCGCGTTAACTTTGGCAAGTCCGAAGTCGAGAATCTTCGCCTGCCCGCGGTTGGTGATGAAGATATTGGCCGGCTTGATGTCACGATGCACAATGCCGCGGTTGTGGGCCGCATCGAGTGCGTCGGCGATCTGAACGCTCAGCTCCAGCAACTCGTCAATCTTGAGCGGCCGGTTCTCGACCTTGTGCTTGAGCGTCTGACCATCCAGAAACTCCATCGCGATAAATGCTTCCCCATCTTGTTCGCCGATGTCGTAGATGGTGCAGATGTGAGCGTGATTTAGGGCCGACGCGGCCTGGGCCTCACGGCGGAAGCGGCTGAGGGATTGGGGATCGCGCGCAACTTCGTCGGGCAGGAACTTCAGGGCGACGAAGCGGTGCAGGCGCGTGTCCTCGGCCTTGTAAACCACTCCCATGCCACCGCCGCCCAATTTCTCGACGATGCGATAGTGCGAGATGGTCTGACCGATCACTGACGCGAAATCTTACGTGGGAAAAACGGGCAAGTCAACGAAGCCACGGACACGAAGCCACGGACTTGGCTGTAGCTCAACGGGATGGATGGAGATAAATTGCCATGCGTTTTTTTGACTTTGGTCGGAAGTCGCGACCGAACAAAACCTGATATCGTAAGCCCAACCGCGCAACATCGAGCACTATCGAACGGTGGTTATTCCTTTGACTATCTTTTCGGCCTCGATCCTTGAGAGGTCACCAGAGATCACCGCAGAGTCGGCAATTGGCTCCCGCACTTTGGCGGTCATGACGACTTGACTATCGCTTGAGAAATGTCTCTTGGACCAAATCGAGGGCATCATCTGCGCTTGCCGTGAGCCTCCTTGCGAGGCGGTAGAGACGGTCATAGTGACCGTCGAACAGGATCGCGAGTGGCTCGATTGGATTCCCACTATCGGCGACTGGCACGACCCGGGCGATGTCTAGTTCGCTCATCTCTATCCTATTAAACGTTTGAGGGCATGATTCTGTTGGTCGCTACGAACAAAATTATCGGGTCATGACGGAATGTTGTATATCAGCACAGTGTTTCCCCAAAGTTGCACTGCATTGCATCTTTGCGCGATCACCGCGTACATGGAGGATCGCGTGCGGGCGAAACGGCGCAGCATCCCGTCAGTTGGCGTAACCTGCGCGATAACTCACAATCACCGGACAACCACGCTAAAGCCTTCTCATCCGAGGAGTATTTCACCCTATACTGGAAAGCAACTGGGATCAGGGAGGCGTGCGCTTGTGTCCCGCCCTCCTTTCAAAGGACTTCATGGCCGCGTTAATTGATGCTATTGATGTCAAACGTAAGACTTTGTTTGAGCTTGAAAACACTCCCTTCTTGTGTTTGGAAGCAGAAGTGAACACGCCTACCGCTCGTGGCGGCCAGACCTTGGTGCGCCTGAAGATGCGCAACCTCCTTACGAACGCGGTCTTTGAGAAGACATTCAAGGCGAGCGACAAATTCAAAGAGCCGGACTTGCAGTCGGCACAGGCTTCGTATCTGTATAGCGATGGGGATGGTTCTCACTTTCTGGACCAAGAAAGCTACGAGACTGTCACCCTTAACCGTCAGATGGTCGGGGATGCGTTGGACTTCCTGATCGAAGGCGCATTGATTGAGTTGCGAAGGTACAACGGCAATCCGATTGGTTTACAGCTGCCAATGTTCGTGGAACTGGCCGTTGCCTATACGGAACCCGCAGTTCGGGGCGACTCGTCGGGCGGCGGGACCAAGACAGCCCGGCTGGAGACGGGCCTGGAAATCCGTGTTCCCCTCTTCAT
>Ga0302325_10007957_pt1 | contig 23390 bp, 18 predicted proteins | sample Palsa_T0_2_FD_201948 | JGI IMG/M metagenome (GOLD analysis project Ga0302325, IMG submission 201948) | Peat permafrost microbial communities from Stordalen Mire near Abisko, Sweden - Palsa_T0_2 | ecosystem: Environmental > Terrestrial > Soil > Palsa > Peat permafrost | place: Sweden: Abisko... | reverse complement strand
CAACAGCAGGTCCTGCTCAGGAAGGTAGGTTCGGTAGCCCTTTGGCATAAAACATTATGTACCGGTTCTGTTTCGTTTGAACCCGCGAAGTTGGAGAATACTCGGACAGGCTCCTAGAGAAAAGAGGAACGATTGAAGAAAGCGCGAGAGCGAAGAAAACGAGCGACTAAGCTCCGAAGCGTCAATTAAACACGGAGAAGGTACCATGAATGAATTGGCGAAGCTACCCGCCACGCTGTTCTCTCCAGCCAAGATGGTCTATATTGCTTATCTCATTCTGTTGGTCTGGAAAACCACTGCAGCTTCGCATTGCGAATTTTTTGTGGTCTCTCTGCTCTTCCTTCTCGTTGAAATTGGTCACAACGATTGGCTCCGAATCCGATTGAATAATAACGCTGAAAAGAACAGGCCGGATTTCTTAAAAGGCTCCTAACTAAGACTATCCCTGGCTGTAGCAACGGCTTGGCACTATCTGGCGTCATGGGTCAATCGCGCCATCGCGCACTCTTAGGGAATCACCTGACAGCGCGGGCGCGGCAACTTAGTTGTATAATTCACATGACCGGGAGGCTTTACTATGCACCTGACTCAGATCGCCCAACGTTCGGTAGTTTATGGACTTCTCCTCGCTCTGCCGCTGGCTGCTGGAACGGTTCGAATCATCCAGACCAACAGCGCCGGCGACGATGTCTCAATCATCGATCCGGCGACCAACAAAGTGGTCGGAACCATCAGCGGCATTGAGGTGAACCATGGCGCGGCAGCTGCCCCGGACGGAAGCCGCTACTACATCAGTAACGAAGGCCGAAGCACGCTGGATGTAGTGGATCGCAAGACTCTCGCCATCACGCGCAGCATACCGCTGAGCGGACACCCGAACAACATCGCCATCAGCAAGGATGGGCGGCGCGTGTACGTCTCTATCGCAGTAGCGCCGGGCGCCGTGGACGTGATCGACACCACCACTCTCGAAAAGGTGAAGAGCATTCCGGTGAAAGGCGCGTTGCACAACACCTACGTCACGCCGGACGGCAAGTATGTGGTCACCGGGTCTATTCAAGGAAAGATGATCACGGTCATCGATCAGAAGACGGAAGAGCCCGCCTGGTCGTTGGCGATGGATTTGGGGATCCGTCCCATGGCGTTCCTGACGAACCCTGATGGATCTACCAAGTGGATCTTCGCGCAGCTAAGCGATTTCAACGGATTCGCCGTGGTGGATTTCGCCACCCGCAAAGAGATTAACCGGATCAAACTCCCCGATCTCCCCCCGGGCAAGAGCCCCTACCTCTACGGCGGGAACGAGTCGCATGGTATGGCGGTGACCTCCGATGAGAAGACGCTAGTTGTCAACAGCCGTCTGAACACCGCGATCTATTTTTATTCGCTGCCGGACCTGAAGGTTCTGGGGAGCACGGAAGTGGGACGGTCGCCGGACTGGGTGACGCTCACGCCCGACGGCAAGACCGCCTACGTGGCCAACGCGGGATCGAACTCGGTATCCGTGGTGGATGTCAAGGCGATGAAAGAGATCACGCGGATTCCGGTCGGAGAAGTCCCGAAGCGGAACATTACCGCGGTGCTGCCTTAGCACGGTGCTGAAAAAACAATCTGGCCGCAGATAAACGCAGATGAACACCGATAATATCAACTCGAGTTCATTGTTTTCAGTCTGCGTTGATCAGTGTTCATCCGTGGCCACCTACGTTTGGGACTTTTTCATCGGCCTGTTAGGGTACAAACAATCATTTGTGCTCCTTGCGAGCGACGGCTAGCAACACTGAAGAACGATGAGACCAGGCTATTTCGAAACTCCGCTCTTGGTCCTGGCGCTCTTGGTCTTGGTGTCGCTTCCCATGTGGGTGCATGCACAATCCAGGCTGGTTCTCCACACCACCGGTGGGTGATTCACACCGCACCAAGCTTCGTAGTATAAGATTGCTCTGGCGGGGTGGGAGAAACACGCTCGCCTGCCGGAAGCCACAAAGGAGCCTGAGTATATGACGTTCGTTCGGCTGGCGCTGGTCACGTTGATAACTTCCGCGGTTACTTCGATGACGCATCTGGCGATGGCGCAATCGCTGGATTACGAGACTTACAAAAAGACGGTGGAACCGATCTTTGCCAAGAAGCGCGCCGGCCACGCACGCTGTGTGGCGTGCCACAGCGCATCCAACAATGCGTTCCGCCTGCAGCCGCTTGCGGAGGGAAGCACCTGGACCGAAGAACAGTCGCGCCGCAACTTCGAATCCGTATCGAAGCTGGTAAATCGGGCGAATCCCCGAGCCAGCCTACTGCTGATCCACCCCCTGGCGCATGAAGCGGGTGGCGATGAGTTTCATAGCGGAGGCCGTCAATTCCTTTCCAAGGACGATCCCGATTGGAAGGCGATCGCCGTCTGGGTTGGTGCAGAGTGACCGGGTGAGCACGATTAGAACGCGTCTCACGGATCTTTTTGGAATCCAGTACCCGATTCTGTGCGCGCCGATGGCGCTCGTCACCGGCGGAGATCTCGCGGCGGCTGTGTCTCGCGCTGGTGGGCTGGGAATCGTTGGCGGGGGCTATTGTGGGACCCTAGGCGGGGAACCCGATCTGGAAGCTGAGATGGCGCGCGCCAAGCCAGCCAGGTTCGGCGTCGGGTTCATCACCTGGGCCCTGGAACGTTCGCCTGGGACGTTGACGAAAGCTCTGAAACACTCGCCCGACTGCGTTTTCCTCTCGTTTGGAGACCCCCGTCCGTTTGCGGCGGAAATCCGCGAGGCCGGCGCATTCATCATTTGCCAGGTACAGCTGTTGTCTCAGATTGACGTCGCCATCGAGGCGGGCGCCGCGGCAGTGGTGGTGCAAGGAGCGGAAGCCGGGGGACATGGAGCGACGCGCTCGACGCTTCCCTTTGTTCCCGAAGCTGCCGACTATCTGAAACAACGCTCGCCCGAAACTTTGCTGATCGCCGCCGGCGGGATTGCCGACGGAAGGGGCTTGGCCGCGGCGCTCATGCTGGGAGCCGACGGGGTGTTGGTGGGGACGCGTCTTTGGTCATCGGTGGAGGCGCTCACCCCCAAAGCTCACACAGACAAGGCCATGTGCGCAACCGGCGATTCCACCATTCGGACCAACGTGCTCGATGCACTGCGCGGCGTTCCCTGGCCACGGGAATATTCCTTCCGTTTCCTGCGGAACGGGCTGGCCGGCCAATGGGCGGGACGAGAATCGGAGGCGTTAAGCGCATTCGGCTCGCTGTCTGAGGAATACGCACGGGCCCGTGCGCAGAACGACCTCGACATGGTGGCTGTGGTCTGCGGAGAAGCCGTTGGATTGCTCAAAGACCGCCCGACGGCCGAATCCATCGTGACGTCCATGGCGGCGCAAGCCGCGGATATTCTCCGCAGGGGCAGTCAACTCGACTTCACGTGATCGCGCAGGAATTGAACCAGCAGTGCGCTCACCAGTTCCGGCTGTTCCTGCTGCACCCAATGTCCCGCGCCGTCGAGAAGATGGAAGCCGGCCATATGAGTGCAAGCGCTATTGCGCATCTTGTCCACCGCACCCGGCGTTTGATAGACGCCCCAATCGCTTTTTCCCGCGATGAACTGAGCGGGCACGTCGATGGTGCGGCCGGAGAAGGTGTACATCTCGGCGATACTTCTGGGATCGGACCCTCGCCGCACGCGGTAGCCTTGTAGCGCGCCGGTGAAACCGGTCCTGCCGTATTCGGCCGCGTACACATCCACCTCGGTTTCCCTCAGCCATTTGCAATTTGCGATGTAATCGGCGGGCGGCATGAAAGGTGCAACTGTCGCCGCCATGCCCTGGTCCTTCTCCATCACGTAATAAGTCGGAATTTGCGCCATTTCCTCGGCCGTGCGCGCCTTCAGTGGATGGGGATTGTTCCCCTTGTAGTCGGCGCTCTTGTAGAAGTAATAAGCGCGGAAGAAGGCGTGCAGGCCCTGCGGCGCGTGCAGCATGTCGTCGTTGGCGCCGCGGGTGCGCTGATAGTTCTGATAGTATTTGCGCGGCGGGTTGAGCTTCGCGAGCTCGGCATCCAGCTCGTCGTCGGTGATTGGCGGCTTTGGCAATTGAGCGCCGTTGGCAGTGTTGAAGGGCAACGAGGGGGCGCCTTCAAAGGGCGAACTCATGATGGTGATGGAACGGAAAATATCGGGGCGGATGAGCGCGCACCAGGAGGCCACCGGGGCGCCGGCGTCGTGTCCGGCCACCATCGCTACCGAGCGGTGGCCCAGCGCGTAGACCAGCCCGATGGCGTCGCGCGTCATGTTGAGAATGCGGAAGGGATCCGGATCGGCGTCGTAGGAATCGTCCCAGCCGACGGTGCGGCCGTAGCCGCGCTGATCGGGTGCGATCACGTGATAGCCTGCGGCCGCCAGGGACGGCATCACCTTGCGCCAGCTGTAGGCAAGCTCGGGGAAACCATGCAGCAGCAGGACTGCCGGCCGGCCCGGAGCTTCGTAACCGGCCTCCAAAATATGCACCGTCAGTCCGTTCACGTCTGCGATGTGGCGCGAGCGAATCCCGGCGGGGAGCGTACCGTTGCCGTAGGGGGGAAGGGTCGAAAAATCGGTGCGCACGATGGCGCCTTGCGAGAGCGTGCCGGGCGCGATCGCCAATCCGCCGAGCCCCGCCGCCAGGAAAGCCCGACGCGAGGGTTGGCTGGAGATGGTCTCGGCACTGGCATGTTCGGTCATGGCGCACTCCCGGCAAAGTCCTCGGGCCCATTCGCAAGAACGGCGCGCGTCTCCCCGTACGGCTTCATCTCATACTCCGGCGGAGGGGTGGCGCCCGCCAAATAGCGGACGAAGTAATCCCACCGCCGCCGCGTCATGTACTGTGAGGCCGCTCCATAGGCGTGTTTGGCGTTGGGGATCAGCAGAAGGTCGAAATCCTTGTTGGCCTTAATCAGTGCATCGACGACCAGCAAGGTTTCGTTCGGCGGCACATTGTCGTCCATGGTTCCGTGCGCGAGCAAGAGATGGCCCGTCAGGCGATTGGCCGCTTTCTGGTTGGCCTGCGAATCATAGTTGCTGGCTCCATCCGGATCCTTCACCAGCAGGCCGGCCCACTTCTCCGCCCAGTCGTCCTCATAGCCGCGATTATCGTGGTTGCCGCTCTCGCTGATCCCGACCTTGAAGAAGTCGGGATAGTGGAACATCGCTGCGGCCGTCGCGTTGCCTCCGCCGGAGTGGCCGAAAATACCGGCGCGATCGAGATCGATCCACGCATATCGTGCGGCGAGATCTTTCATTCCGGAGACTTGGTCGGGGATGGTGTTGTCTCCCAGATCGCCGTAGTAGGCCTCGTGAAAGCTCTTCGAGCGCCAGGGCGTTCCCATCCCGTCGATACAGACGACAACGAAGCCAAGCTCGGCCAAGGGCTGCAGGTCGCGCCGTGACGCCAGGAAGCTCCGGCTGCCGCACGAGCCCGTTTGCGGCCCGGGATATACATAATTGACGATCGGATATTTCCTGGAGGCATCGAAGTTGGCCGGCTTGAACATCAGGCCATACAGATCGGTTTTGCCGTCGCGGGCCTTCACGGTAATGGGCACGGGTGGAACCCAGCCGGCGGCAAGCAGCTTCGTAATATCCTGCTTTGCGATCTCCATCGCCAGCTTTCCGTTCCATTCTCGAACGACCGCTGTCTCCGGCTGCGTCGGCGTCGAATACACGTCCACAAAGTAGCGTCCGTCGGGTGAGGGAGTCACCGCGTGATCGGCGTTCTCAGGGGTCAGCAGCCGCATGTCCCGGCCATCGAATCCGACGCTGTAAAAGTGCGAGAAGTACGGGTCACCGCGCTCCTTACCTACCGCTAGAAAGTAGATGGTTCGCGTCTTCTCATCAACCCTCAACACCTGGGTGACGTTGCCTTCCCCCCGCGTGATCTGGTTCTTCAACTTGCCAGTGGCCAGGTCGCAAAGATAGAGCTGCCCCCAGTTGTCGCGTTCGCTGAACCACAGAATCTCGCTGGACTTGGGCAGATACTTCCAATTCACCTTGCCATTGCCGCTTTCGAAAAACTTAGCCACCGTCTCACCCATCACTTCGCGCACCTCGCCCGTCTGGGCATCGGCCACACGCAGCCACTCCTGCTTGTGGTCCCGCGAGGTTGACACGAATGCAAGGTCGTTGCTATCGCCGCTCCATTGCACATCCTCCCAGGCAGTGCCCCGGCAAGCGAGATCGTCGCACAGCGTAGAGCGGTGCTGGTCGGGCGGCATTTTGAGACGGGTCACCTTCCGCGAATCGATGTCGATGACGACTCGTTCGATCATAGTAACGTTCGAATCGCCAACTAACGGATACTTCCACGCTTGCAGCGCTGGATGGCCATTTGTAACCGGAACCAGATACATCTCGCCTACCTGACGCTGATCCTGTTGAAACGTAGCAATCTTCTTCGAATCCGGCGACCAGACCAGAATGGGGTTATCCGTATGTTTCCAGCCTGCGTTGTCGGTAGCATAACCGTAGTCTTTTACGCCATCCATGGTGAGTTGGGTCTCCGCACCGCTGGCCACGTCTCGAACCCACAAATTGAAGTCGCGGATAAAAGCAACCTGCTGCTTATCAGGTGAACGCGGTAGCTGAATTTTGGGCGAATCATCCAGCGTCGATTGGCCGGCTTCCTTAGGTAGCTTGTCGGGCGCGCTGAAATCCTTAACGGCAGAGCAGACTCCAGCGCCACTGAGATCGCATCGAAACTGCAGCGGGCCGAGACTGACCAGCAGTTGCGTTGTACCGTCCGTGTCGTGCTTACGGAAAGCAAGGTTGCTGACTGCAAGATGGCGCGCGTCGTTATTTACCTGGCCATCCGACGCCATCTTCAAAGCCGCAGCCAGCTTGACCTGATCGAAGGCCGGGACCTTAGTTTTGTTCGACGGGTCAACGACGACATAGTCCCATCCATCCGACTTAAAATCGCGATACCAGAAGCGTCCGTCCTCCAGCCACTTGGGACGTACGGCGCCTGTGTAAGCCAGAGGATCGACGTTGTAGGGCATGAACTTCTCGGCCTTCGCATAGTCTTCTTTGGTGTACTGTCTTGGCTGTTGCGCCATCCCAGCCATTCCAAGACCAGACACAAAGAATGCTACGGCCCACGCCGGATATTGGTCTCGAAGCATCGCTTTCCCCCTGCAATCGATCATATCTCTCGCCATCGGGGTTTCGGCGAAAGCCCCGAGAGCTGAGTCTGAGAGACAGTGCAGAATACGATGGAATCTCAAGAGCGTCATTGCAGCGAATGGAACTCCATTAGCGCGGACGTTTCAGGACGTGCAGTACCACTCTTACTCGTAACCCTCACAATAGAGGAATGCCGTTCAGCAAGGAATCCTGGCGGGACACGCTCGCAATTCCCGCAATCGCCGCGCCCATGTTTCTGGTCTCGGGTCCGGATCTGGTGGTCGAAACTTGCCGATCGGGAGTCATGGGCACCTTTCCGGCGCTCAATCAGAAGACCAGCGAAGGGTATGCGGCGTGGCTGGATGAAATACGGGAACGGCTGGAGGGGATCACAGCCGCCAAGGGCGTCGCACCCAGCCCGTTCGGCGTCAATCTCATCGTTCATAAGACCAACCAACGGTTACGCCGCGATCTGGAGATCACCGTCCAACATCGAGTGCCGATTGTGATCACGTCGCTAGGCGCAGTGCGTGACGTGGTGGATGCCATTCATTCCTATGGCGGCCTGGTGTTCCACGATGTCATCAATCTTCGCCATGCGCGCAAAGCCGCCGACGCCGGCGTGGATGGCCTGATCGCAGTCTGCGCGGGGGCCGGAGGACATGCCGGTTTGCTGAATCCCTTTGCGTTTGTTGCGGAGATCCGCCAGATCTTCGATAAGACCGTGATTCTTTCGGGCGCCATCACTCACGGCCGCCAAATCGCCGCGGCTGAGGTGATGGGCGCCGACCTCGCTTATCTCGGCACACGCTTCATAAATACGCGCGAAGCCCTGGCTCCCACGGGCTACAAAGAGATGATCCTGGCGTCCACTGCGAGCGACATTGTGTACACGCCCGCCATCAGCGGCGTACACGCGAATTTTCTGCGCGCCAGCATCATCGCCGCCGGAGCCGATCCGGACAACTTGCAATCGTCCGTGAAGCTGAGCATTTCCTCCGAGGGCGAGGCGAAGGCTTGGAAGGAGGTGTGGTCGGCAGGGCAGGGAGTCGGGGATATTCACGACATTCCTCCGGCGGCCGAGCTGTGCCGGCGCTTGATCGCGGAATATCGGGAGGCGATCGCAGGACTTACCTTACCTGTTTAATAGCGGAATGTCTTTCACCGGCGGGGGTTGCTTCACCGCTTCGAGGAACGCGTAGATGTCGGCCAGATCCTGGTCTGAGACCACCTTGGCGGTGTAGGGCGGCATTTGCCCGGTGGGCTGCCGGACATAGCGCTGGAGGGCCGTAAATGGGATTGGCTTGGGACCCAGCCGTGGTCCGGTTCCAAGCCCGCCTTGCGCCTCGCGGCCGTGACACTGATAGCAGCCGAAGTTTTCAAAGAGCTTTCGGCCGTTCGGTGCATTCCCCGCCGGAGCCGAGGCGCTCGGAGCCTGCGCGAACAGCGACGAAGCCAAAAGAGCGGTCATTAACATGCGCATCGCCAGTGTCTCCTTAGCGGGGCTGGGTCACCACGTCCACCAGGGCCGGCTCGCCGCGCGATACAGCTTCCAGCGCTCGTTTCAAAGCGGGCCCCAGGTCGTTGGGATCGGTGATCGGTCCTTCGCCGTGGACGCCCATGCTGCGGGCCATCGCCGCGTAGTCGATATTCGGATTCTTGATCGTGGTGCCGATCTCGGCGGTAGTGATGCCCCGCTGATGACGGTTGGCCATGCGCTGCAGGTGCATCACTTCCTGGTGGTACGCACGATTATTGTGCATCACGGTCAGCAGAGGGATGCCGTGGTGCGCGCTGGTCCATAAGACTCCCGGTGCGTACATCAGGTCGCCATCATTCTGGATATTGACCGACAGGCGGCCATATTTCTTGTTGGCCACCGCCGCGCCCAGAGCGGCCGGCGCGCCGTAGCCGACGCCCGCGCCACCCGATCCGCCGATGTATTGATAATGTTTGTCGAAAGTCCACAGCCGCTGCGCCCAGGCATTGTTCGACACGAGCGACCAGTCTTTATCTTTCACCTGCACCCAAACCTCCATCGCCATGCGCGCGGTGCTGATGGGGCTGGCATCCCAGGCGTAACTCGCCTCAGTGAGCATGCGCTGGTGGGCCGCTTGTTGAGCCTCCGCCAGCTTTCGCGCGCGCTCCTCAAAAGCTCTCTTGCGCTGGTCGGTCACGAGACGCCTGCAGGCTTCGATGAGCGCCGGGAGCGTAGCCTCGGCGTCGGCGGCCATCGACACATCCAGGTCGGAGAAGCGCTGGAAGTCCTGATAGTTGCTCTTGGTGTTGAGATCCGTTGTTGAGATGCTGATGAGTTTGGCGCCGGCTTTCGTGATTGGCCGCGAAGTGCGGTGCAATTGATCGCGGAAATTATTGACGGTGCCCCAGAAATCCCACACTTCCAGACCCAGAATCACGTCCGCGCCCCCAATCAGAGTGCGGCTTCGCTCCGTCTGGTTGAGCCGATGCGCCGAAGGGAAATTCATCCGGCTGTACTGATTCACCACCGGCGCGCCGAGTGTCTCGGCAAGTTCCACCAGCAGCTTCAACCCGGCGGGTGTGCGCGCACAACGGTCTGCGACGATCACCGGGTTCTCCGCCACCACCAGCAGGCGCGCCGCTTCGGCTACCGCTCCCGAATCGCCTTGGGGCGGGCTCGCCAGAGTGATTTTCGGAATATGGGGCCGCTCGCCGGCGCGCATCGGAGTTTCCTGCAGGTCGCCATCCGCCACCAGCAGCACCGGCATGGTGGGCGGCGTAGTGGCAATCTTATAGGCGCGCACCGCGGATTCCGCGAAGTGCTGGAGGGAAACCGGCATATCGTCCCACTTGGTGAAATCGCGTACCAGCACGGCGGCGTCCTGAACGCTGTGGGCCCACTCGACGCCGGGACGGCGGGTGGCCGCATCGACGGTATTACCGATCATCGTGTAGACCGGTGCGCGATCTACGTAGGCGTTGTATATCGCCATCGAAGCGTGTTGCAGCCCGACGGTTCCGTGGGCTAACACCAGCGCCGGCTTGCCTTCGATCTTGGCGTACCCGTGCGCCATCGCAACGGAAGATTCCTCATGGCAGCAAGTGATAAACTCCGGGCTCTTGTTGCCGCCATAGTTGACCACCGATTCATGCAGGCCGCGGAAGCTGGACCCCGGATTGGCGAAGATGTATTCGAATCCGAGAGCTTTGAAAACGTCCACCATGAAATCCGATCCGGGACGATCCGCGGTGAGCACCTCGACGCTGGGTGAAGGGTCCCGCTCTTCGGTAACCACGGCGGCGGTCGCCGAGCGCACCGCTTGCTCCTGTTGCGCAGGCGCGGGGTGCGAAGCCGCCACCAGCGCCGCCGCTCCGCCGACAGTCCCTTTCAGGAAACTGCGCCGGCCGACGGAAGCCTTTTCAGAATTGGACATAACACCTCGCTTTCGCTGGGCGGTATATATAATACCTCTTCCGGCCGCCGGCGCTACGCACGCTGCGGGGCCGCAGCAGGACTAATGGAATTTCGCGCAGAAACGGACAGTCTCGGCCAAGTGAATGTTCCCGCCGACAAGCTGTGGGGGGCGCAAACCCAGCGCTCGCTGGAGTACTTTAGCATCGGCAAGGATCTGATGCCGCGCGAAATGATCGCCGCGTACGCCATCCTGAAGAAAGCGGCCGCCAATGCCAACCACGCCGGCAAATGGCTGGACGATCAACGTCGCGGATTGATTGTTCGGGTGTGCGATGAAATCCTGGGCGGGCAGCACCACGACATGTTTCCCCTGCACGTATGGATGACCGGCAGCGGCACACAGTTCAATATGAACGTGAACGAGGTAATCTCCAACCGCTGTTGCCAGCTGGCCGGCACGCCGCTCGGGAGCAAGGCGCCGGTCCATCCCAACGACCACGTCAACATGTCCCAGTCGTCTAACGACTCGTTTCCTTCCGCCATGTACATCGCTGCCGCAGTCAATGTGAAGGAGCGTCTGATGCCGGCCGTCCAGGCGCTGCACGATGCGATCGCGACTAAAGCGGAGCAGTGGAAAAATATCGTCAAGATCGGCCGCACCCACATGCAAGACGCGACGCCCGTCACGCTCGGCCAGGAATGGTCCGGTTATGCGGGAATGCTCGCCGATAATATCGAACGGATCGGGGAGGCGCTGAAGGGCGTTTATCAACTGGCGCTCGGAGGCACGGCGGTGGGCACCGGCATCAATACGGCGCCAGGGTTCGGAGAAGCGGCCGCGGCTGAGATCGCGAAGTTCACGGGTCTCGCGTTCGTTAGCGCCCCGAACAAGTTCACCGTTCAGGGCGCGCACGACGCTTTGGTACAGCTTTCCGGCACATTACGCACACTGGCCGTGTCACTTTACAAGATCGCCAACGACATCCGGCTCATGTCCTGCGGCCCGCGAGCCGGCTTCGCAGAGCTGCTGATCCCGGAGAACGAACCAGGCTCCTCCATCATGCCAGGCAAGGTGAACCCGACCCAGGCCGAGGCCCTGACGATGATCGCCGTGCAGGTGATGGCCAACGACGTGGCAGTGGGCTTCGGCGGTGCCGGCGGTTACCTGGAGATGAACGTCTACAAGCCCCTGATCATCTTCAATATCGCGCACTCCATCACGATCCTGACGGATGGATGTACGAACTTCCGAAAGTTCCTGGTGGAGGGCACAAAGCCGAATCTAAGAAAGATTCAAGAGGACGTGAGCCGCTCTCTGATGCTTGTCACGGCGCTCTCGCCGGTGATCGGCTACGACCAAGCGTCGAAGATTGCGCACTACGCGATGGACAACGATCTGACGCTGAAGGACGCGGCGCTGAAGCTCGGTTTCGTGACTGAGGATGAGTTCAACCGCATCGTGGATCCGGCCAAGATGGTACAACCCCCTCTTTGACGACAAAACACAATGTCCCTGCGCCGTTCTGGGCTGGAATCGCAGTTTCTTTGCCGTATTTTCCCCTATATGGCTTTTACGATACCGCCGATCACCTCCCTATGACGTGCGAAAACTGCGGCGCCCCCATGCGCCTGTCCCGAGACCAGGGTTTGATGATCTGCGACTATTGCGGCAGCCAGGCCGCGCCTCCGGCGGATGAAGACGGCGTGGTGGCGCTGGAGCCCACCTCGCACGATTGCCCGATGTGCGAGACGGCTTTGACGAGCGCCTCCCTCCAGTCCCGCGATCTGCTCTACTGCACGCGCTGTCACGGGATGCTGTTCGAGATGGAGAAGTTCCTCCCGATGATCGACTCTCTGCGCGAGTACCGCTACTGGTCCAGAAGTTCCCAGGCGCCGCGCGGCTCCGACGCAGGCAAAGTCCTGGGGTGCCCTATGTGCAAGCGCGAGATGGACCAGCATCTTTACGGCGGAGGCGGCAACGTGGACGTGGATTCCTGCGAGCCGTGCGGGGTGCTCTGGCTGGACCGCGGAGAACTGAGCAGGATCGTGGCGGCGCCGGATCGCGATCCTCAGATGGTTTACCAGAGCCAATACGGGCCCGACGAGTCTGACGAGACCTCCGGCTCCCAGCAGAAGTTCTTGCATCGTCACCCAGGATCCAATCAAAGTAGCAACCCTAGCCGTGGCACGTTACTCTAGAGCCAAGGAACAGAAAAAACGAATGACGTTCTTGAAAGATAGTCTGATCGAGCTGATCACCCAGACTTCCACCAACCTGCCGCCGGATGTGCGCGCCGCCATGGGGGTGGCTCTGGAAGCGGAAGTGTCCGGCACGCAGGCGTCGCAAGCGCTGGGAATTATCGCCACCAATATCGATATGGCGCAGGAAGATGCCGGACCCATCTGCCAGGACACGGGCATGCCGACGTTTGTGGTCCACACGCCGGTGGGCGTCAGCCAGCTCGCAGTGAAGGGCGCGATTCGCGAAGCTGTCGCAGAGGCCACCCGGCGCGGCAAATTGCGGCCGAACTCGGTGGATTCGCTGACCGGTAAGAATAGCGGCGACAATTTGGGCGAAGAGACGCCAGTGATCCACTTCGAGCAGTGGGAGCAGGACGAGATTGAGGTAAAGCTGATCTTGAAAGGCGGCGGCTGCGAGAACAAGAACATCCAGTATTCGCTGCCGTCCGAGCTGGAACACCTGGGACGCGCGGACCGTAATCTGGAAGGCGTGCGCAAGTGCATCTTGCACGCGGTGTGGCAAGCCCAGGGGCAGGGTTGCGCGCCCGGCGCGGTGGGCGTGTGTATCGGCAGCGATCGCGCTCACGGATACGATCTTGCCAAGGGCCAGCTCTTTCGAACGCTGGATGATGTCAACCCAATTCCAGAACTGGCGACACTCGAGGCCGAGATCATGGAGGAGGCCAATCGCATCGGCGTGGGCGCCATGGGCTTCGGCGGCAAGGTGTCGCTGATCGGTTGCAAGATTTGCGCTGCCAACCGTTTGCCCGCGAGTTTTTTCGTCTCGGTGGCGTACGATTGCTGGGCGTTTCGGCGGCTCGGGGTCCGGCTGGATGCATCCAGCGGCGCAATCGCCGGCTGGCTGTATCGCGATCCCGAGCGCGCCGTTCAGCGCATGGCAAAGTCGGAAGGATTCCCGCTGACCGGCCGCGAAGTGGTGCTCACCGCGCCGTTATCCGGCGAACAAGTGCGGAGCCTGCGGGTGGGCGATGTGGTGCTCATCACGGGCGAGGTGTTTACCGGCCGCGATGCCGTGCACGCGCATTTGATGAAGAACGCGCCTCCCGTGGACCTGCGCGGCTCTATCCTTTATCACTGCGGTCCGGTGATGCTCAAGCAGGGTGAGAATTGGGTGGTGAAAGCCGCGGGTCCCACCACCAGCAGCCGCGAAGAACCGTATCAAGCCACCATCATCGAGCGGTACGGAGTGCGGGCCGTGATCGGCAAAGGCGGCATGGGCAAGCGGACGCTGGACGCGCTCGAAAAGTCTGGCGCCGTGTACTTGAACGCCATCGGCGGCGCGGCGCAATTTTACGCGCGTACGGTGGAGCGGGTGCTGGGCGTGCATCTGATGGAGTTCGGAATTCCCGAGGCCATGTGGCACTTGCGCGTGAATAATTTTGCGGCCATCGTCACCATGGATGCGCACGGCAACAGCCTGCACGCGAGCGTGGAGCGGGAGACTGGCGAGAAACTCGCCGAACTGCAACAAACCTGAGTGGTCTGTTAGAATTGGATTTGTCTCGGGCCAGGTAGCTCAGCTGGTAGAGCGCAGCCCTGAAAAGGCTGGCGTCGGCGGTTCGATTCCGTCCCTGGCCACCACTTTGTGGTAACCATCGTCCCCTGTCGATCTCATAGCTTTCTTAATCAGTTGGTGTCCATGGTTGGCCGCCTTGCGCATGTTTGCGGCTGGGGAGACAAATTACTTCGTCCTTTGTCCGTTATAGGACCGCGTTGTGATTAAGCGACTCGAAGAAAAGGGAGACGCCCTGCGCGGCGGCCTGTATATTCCCGACAGAAAAACCGCAGGAAGGTGAAGTGATGGCCATCGGCAAGGGCAAGCGCCTGGAAGATGGCAAGCTGGTTGCTATGGCACGATCCTGTGGCCTGCTGCACGGACTGCGGCCTCCACGCGGGTCCGTTCCAGATTCGCCTCTTCGGACCGTGTCGCTGCCATGCGGAATGCCGTCCCGGCCGGGAACTGTGCCAGCTTGGCCGAGAGCGCGAGCTCGCCCGTAACCATGTATTGGGCCACCTTGATCCGGACATCGCCGGGATACAGCAGAATCTCCACGGACTTCGGGGACCCGGCGCTTCCGATCCATTCTTGAACGTCCGCGCGGCACTCCGCAGTGCTGCAAAGTGCGAGCAGCTTGCGAAGCTCCGTTTCACCCAGCAGCCATCCGCTACCCTGTGCCAGCGCGGTTCGCAACGCACGTTCGAGGAAAACACCCTCCTGCCCAACCGTCTTCCGCAAGTCGTCTTCCCGATCCTTCCACCACGAACGGAAGTACTCCATCGTTTCCCATAGCGGCTGCTGCGCTGCCGCTGAGCCGTATTTTCCCAGCACCTCCGCAGCGCCCCGTTTGACAGGAACGATGCCGCTACTAAGATGCTCGATCGCGAGCCGCTCCAGGGCAGGACTCATGGCATAGGCGCCCAGCGAATCGAATGCGCGCCCGATGTCGTAACAGGGACCGGTTGCGAAGGCCTTTCTCAACTCCCGTTCTCCAAACTCCGGGTCGAATTTCAGGAAATAGAACACAAGCGGAAAGGGGCAATGGGGAAGTTTCTGGCGATCCAACTCGGTGTTGAAGGCCAGGTACCCGGCTTCGACATTCTTGACGATTTCACCGGTGCCGTAGCGTGTGATCAACAGCGTCGGCAACGGTCCGCCGCGCGCCGCTTGGGCCGAGAACACGTCGTTCAGCTCCGGGAGATTCTCATCAGGCAGCATCATCAGTGTCTTCTCACCGATGCGCGCTCCGTCTGGCCGATGGAGATCCGCGAGGATCAACTGCCGGCCTCGGTCTGGTGCTAGTTCGTAGATACGCCGCAAGACAAGTTCTCGAATCGAGGGGTAGCCCAATGGAGGTTGCGGCGGATTCGCGTACAAACCGTTCAGGAGCGGGAGGACATTGCGGTTCCGCAGCAGGCTCCATCGCGAGTCAAGCAGGCTCGACTGCATCTGTCCGGGTAGCGTCCGGAAATCGGCGATCAAAGAGTCCACGATACCTGTTAGCCAAGGTGGCCAATTTGGGCCCGCCTCCGCCACGCTGAGGAGAGCGTCGCGAGTCAGAGCGCGGGCCTCCGCCTTCTTGGCTTGAAGTTTCCGGACCAGGACCGAAACGTAGCGATCCCGTTTTTCTGCAACTAACGCCGCACGGCGCCGCGACTCTACCTGCCAGGCTTGACGCGTAGCTTCATCGCTTGGATAAGATGGCATTACGCCACCGGATTCCACCAGAACGGCCAGTTGCGCCAGAGTGGTCAGAAAGCGCTCCGAGATCGCCTGTCCCGGCTCCGCCAGCAACTGCTCCATCACGGGCAACAGCTCCGTCCGATGCGAGGAATCGAGAATCCCACTGTGGAGCGCAAACGCATCGACGCTATCGACCCCAGGCAGCCGTTTGGCCAACGCGGTCACGGACTCCACGGTGTTCAGGAAGCGCAAGGTGAGTCCCGCCCGTTGCCGGGCGCGCCCACTCTCGCTGTCGTTCCCAGTGGTGTTGTCGAGAATGGCCGTAGCCGCGGTGATCTGCTCCGATACCCATTCCGGTGGCGCCGCAACAATCTCAAGATTGATCACATTGGAAACCACCTCAACCGGTTTGCTGGCGGCGAACATCTGCAATTCCTGGCCGGTCTGGCCGGTTCCGGTCACCTGCCCCACGCGCCGGCTGAGCACATAGATGCGGTACCTGCCCGGCGCGCGGAAACGAACCCACTCGTTCAGAATCCGTTCCACGGTGAACGGCTTATCCGAAGAAAGAATCGCATTCCCGCCCGAAAGGCCGCCCATCCCACCGGTTTCGGCGGGCAAGCCGCGCAGCGGATCTTCGCTCGCGGCAACGGGGTCGGGCACAAACTCTTCCATGTAATTCATGCGCCCGACGCGGTCCTGCAAACGCGAGTCGGCCACGAATGACCTAAGATTGGTCGCGGTAAAGGAAAGCGTCAGCGGGATTGTCTCCCCCAAATAGAATGCTGCCTTCGGCGCGGCAATTCGTAACTCGACGCCTGCCGGTTGCGTGGCGCGCAAAGTTTCCCAACGCGTCAGAAAAGCATCCTGAGCCCAAGTCAAAGGGACAAGCAACACCGCCAGCGACAGTACTCGTGGAATCCGACATATCGAGATCATCGAACTTTCGCCGCCTTGGCATCGGCCAGGTTGATAAAACACCAAGTGGACGGCAGCGGATCGCACCGCTGGAGCCAGAAGGCCCGGTCGGACCGGACGGGCGCGGCAGCCGCGATCAGCCTCACCAGGACATTTCGCCCAGGCTCATTGTCCGCTTCAAACGCGACCTCGGCCATTCCCCACGGGATGCCCGCAACTCCGCCTTGGCAGCAATTCACGCGGAGTCCAGTCTGCGCGGACAGGGCATCCGCCATCAAGGCCGCGGTGGCGGCAATAGAACGCGTTCCTGCGGGAATCGTCACGCGGCGGTCCAGCAACGGCGTCACCTCCATTACTTGGCCGAGAGCATCTCGGGTACGAGTCGGTACGAGCGTAAATCGGGTTCCGTCCGCATCGAGCCGATAGGCGAACGGGAAACGCGCGTTGGCCGCTGCAATGAGGTCGCGTAGAAGTCCTGGAAGATCCTGAGGTGATCCGTCCGGCTTCAAGGCAAAGCGGACCTCCAAACGTCCGCCCTTCGGTACGAGCACGCGCCTCTGCGGATTGGGTACGCGCCAGACATCGGCTGTCACATCTTGGATGTCGTCATGGAAGATGTACGGTGGATCTTCCACGCTAACAGCGATGCCGAATTCTTGCGCTAATGTAATCGCTGCGGAATCAACCGGGCGCGGCCCGTCCACAATAAGCACGGCCTGATCGCCCTGACGGTCAACTCGCCCGGCTTCGGGGTTCTGTGCGGATAGAAATGACGCGGACGCAAGGAGGCCGATGGTCGCGCAAAGTCCAAACAGGGCGGGCATGCTGTTAACGCTATAGACACCGGCGATGCCCCGATTGTTGCCGAGAATCATTCGCTGCGCTTCTTTCATCCCCATCAACTCCGTCCGCCCATTCAGCAAGACGTCGGGCGAGTGCTGCTTTGGCCGGTATTTTCGGAGGATGTCAAAGATTAAGCATTACCCACGCCGGAGCGTGATCGCTCGAGTTTTCCTCACCACGCGTCCATCGGTCTACACCGCCGTCCACAAGCCGCTCAGACATCTCCGGCGAGAGCAGGATGTGATCCAACCGCATGCCCTTGTCGGCCTGCCATCGCTCGCGCTTGTAATCCCAAAACGTCCAGAGTGGTCCTTCCGGGTACAACCTCCGCAGAGCATCGGTCCAGCCTTGAGCAAGCAGTCGGGCAAATGCCTGGCGGCTTTCAGGCTGGATGAGCGCGTTGTCGTCTAAGGATCGCGTTTGGTAAATGTCCTGCGCAGTCGGTACGACATTATAATCGCCGGCCAGCACGACGGGCAGACCGGCGGCGATGAACTCGGCCGCATGACTGATGAGACGTTCGAACCACGCCAGCTTGTAATTGAACTTCGGACCGGGCTGAGGATTGCCGTTTGGCAGGTAGATGGAAGCGATTAGGACTCGACTTACCGCAGCCTCGATGTAACGTGGCTGGCGATCCATTGGATCGCCAGGCAAGCTTGATCGGGTCAGTACCGGATCTTGGCCACGAGCCAGGATCGCCACGCCGTTCCAGGAACGCTGACCATACCAAACTGTGCCATAGCCGATGGATCGAAGGGCATCCGCGGGAAATGCTTCCTGCTCGGCCTTGAGCTCCTGTAAGCACACGACATCTGGCTCGGTTTGGGCGAGCCATGCTAGAAGATTCTCCAGCCGTTTGTTGACGTTGTTGATATTGAAGGTGGCGATCTTCACCGCTCAGACCTCAAACTCCGCCGTAATGACCGTTACCCTGCTTTGGCCTTCTTCTTGGGTTTGCTCGCTGCCTTCAATTTGGGTTTGGCTGCGGCCTTTTTCTTCGCAGCCCAGTAAGCCTTCATCCGCTCTGCTTGCTGTTTGCGTTGGCAGTGAATTTGCGCCGCCTTTTTTTCGCCGCTTGAGCGGGCTCTGGGGATGCGGGCGTGGCAACGGTCAGTTGATTCTTCGGCGGTCGTCCTCTGCGCCTGATTGGTCCTTGAAGGGCTTCAATCGCTCGGTTCAGTTTGTCTCGTTCCGCAATCAGAAGAGCAAGAATTTGTTCTGTCGGCATCGAAGGAAATCATAGCACCCATTCATTAGGTTGATAGCGTTTCAATCACCTCCGCGTCCGCCGCTTGGTCTCAAAAAGCGGCTGCCCTTTGATGTAGATTTGCTTGCCCTTGTAAAGCACTGGCATTTCAAGCCCATGCACACCCACCTAGTGCCCCGTATCGCGGACGAGGTTATCGAACTCGGTACTGGCACACGCGAACCGTGCTCGATATGCTGGGTCGCTCTGCAACCCGGCCGATCATGCGAAGGTCGCAAAGCAGTCCAAGAACCGCGCTTGGCGCCGTTCACCCGCCATGTTCTCTCTGCGTACTCGTCCAGGTCGAAAGTGAGGCTTACATAGCACAACCTAGGTAAAGTTGAGCGCGGGAAACCAGGGAGTCTGGCATCGATAAGCGGAATTTCCTTCTGGTTCCATGAGAATACGGGGTGGGTCGCCGCACTGAAGGATTGTCGGATAAAGCCACACCGGCATCGGGTGCATTCGTCCGAGAAGCGCCCACAGGACATCAGTTTTGCACGTCGAGCAGGTAGGCCACGACAACAACGAAGCAGGATTGCACTTGGAACTGATTCGCCTTCGAAATGCCACGGAAACCCTCCACCGGAAAGTGGAGACGCACCTGGATTTGCTGCGCCCATCGTTCACACTGGATCAGTATGTATCGTTGTTGCGGCGTTTCTACGGATTTCACCAGCCTTGGGAGTCAGAAGTGGACTCGGTACTCGAGGTAGAGTTGCCCGGCTTCTTCGCGCCCAGAAGAAAACTGGAGAACATCGAATCCGATTTGCGTTTTCTGGGATCTGAACCCCAAGATCTTTTGCACATAGCTTTATGCGGGAAATTGCCACCTCTGAAAGGCGTCGGTTCGGCACTCGGGTCGCTGTACGTGATTGAGGGCTCCTCTTTGGGTGGCAGGATTCTAGCCCGGCACTTCGGCGGCCATCTTGGGCTTCGGCCGGATGCCGGATGCCGCTTCTTTTCGGGATATGGCGGGCGCACGGGTCAGATGTGGTCGGCTTTTGCAGAACTAATGGCAAGTCGGCCATCCGCCGAGAACGAGGACATGCTGGAAGCATCTGTTGCAACGTTCGAATTGCTCGGAGACTGGTTGGAAAGTGAAGCGCATGATTGAAACAGCAGCAAAAGGAAATCGCGTCCCAGAGAGTGAGTTGGCTCTTGATCACGAGAGATGCGCCCAGGAGCAGGTGCAAATCATAGGAAGCATTCAATCGCACGGACTGCTATTCGCACTCTCCGAGCCGGATCTCATTGTACGGCAGGTGAGCGCCAACGTCTCTACTATCCTCGATAGGCCGCCGGCAAAACTATTAGGAGACTCGTTCCAGGCCGTCCTGGGCATCCAGCAATTCGAAGGTTTCCGATCCGAAGTACTGAGCCGCTCGACGCTTATGCCAACGCTCGTTAGAGTGCCAGGAGGAGGCGGTCCGCACCAGATGAATTGCATCGCGCACCGCAACGACAACGTTCTTATTGTGGAACTGGAGCTTCTGGAGGGGGCGCATTCGGTTGAACCCATCGATATTGACGCGCACCTCAGGATGCCGCTCTCGCGGATAGAGCAGGCGTCCGATGTCCTCGATCTTTCGCAGTTGGCCGCGGACGAAATTCGAAAGTTGAGCGGCTTCGCCCGCGTCATGATCTACCGATTCGACGAGAATTGGAACGGCGAAGTAATCGCCGAGTCGATGAGTCGCTCGCCGGTCTCATATTTTGGCTTGCGCTTTCCTGCCGGCGATATTCCGCCTCAAGTACGGCAGCTCTTTCTTTTAAATCCTTTCAGGGCAATCGGAGATGCCGCCTCGACACCCGTGCAGATTATTCCCGAGATGGAGTCCCTTACAGAGCGAGCACTGGACTTGACTCGCTCTATTCTTCGCAGTGCTTCCCCGATACATATCGAGTATTTGCGCAACATGGGAGTGCAGTCGTCGATGACGGTTTCAATCATCGTCGCGCACCAACTTTGGGGCATGATCGCCTGCCACGATCCGGCGCCACGCCGCGTGGATCACTCGACCCGCTCCATCTGCGAGCTGATTGCGCAGATTTTTGCTTCGCAGGTAGCCTCACGGATCGACAATGGCGCTTTGCAGTTGCGACTAACATCGCGCAAGCTGCTTGAGCTGTATGTGGGTAACCTGGAAGCCTCCAAAACGATTGCCGATTCCGAACATCTCCAAAGCCCTCTTCTCCTCGAGCTTTTCAACGCCGATGGGCTGGTTGTCCGCACGGACGGGGTCGCATCGTATCAGGGTGTAACAGATCAAGGCGTAACAGATCAAGGCGCAACAGAGAATGAGGAAGCCATGCTTTCGGTCGCCGGCAAGTTGCGGGCGCTATCTTCTCGCGGCATCGCGAGTTCCAATATGCTCAGCGCTTTAGTCCCCGGCGCCGCATCCTACGCGAGCCAAGTGAGCGGAGCGCTGTATATAGGACTCACCGAAGGGACCGATGAATATCTGCTTTTTTTGCGGCGGGAACTGGTGGAAACGGTGAAATGGGCCGGAAATCCGAATACGGCTGTCCGCGCCGATGAGTTGGGCCGATTGCACCCCAGAAGGTCGTTCGCCGCATGGAGTGAAACGGAGCGCGGACGCAGTCGACCCTGGAGTGAACTGGAACTGGAAAATGCTTCCGTCCTTCGCCAGCAACTGCTCAGGGTGCGAGATGCCCAGAAACTCTCGCTTCTGAATGAAGCGCTCGGCATAGCTCGGGAAGCCCAGGCTGTCCAGTCCGGTCGTGCCGATATGGCCAGCACGGTGCTGCATGATATCGGCAACGCCATCACCGGCATCGGCACACGCTCCGCGCAGTTGTTGGCCGAACCGGCTTGGCCTGAAAATGAAAACCTTGCCCGGCTAAGCGCGCTCTTGCAGTCGCAAACCACGCTCCTTGCGACTGTCTTCGGTGAGCGCAAAGCTACGGCGCTTGGCGGACTCATCTCAAATCTCGAGCGCAGTCTTGGTCAGCGCGAGATCACCCTGCGCGAGCACGTCCGTTCTCTGGTAGGCTCCGTGTCGCATGTGCAGGATATACTGTCCGTTCAGCGCCAATATGTGAACCAAGGCAGCAGCACTCGTAGCCGCGTTGTTCTATCAGAACTGGTCGATGACGCTGTCGCTATCCAAGCCGCTGCCCTCGAAAAAAGAGCGGTCCATTTGGTTCGGCGCTTGTCGGCTGATCTTCCAAGGTTAAAGCTGGACCGCACTCGCATGGTCCAGGTCCTGTGCAATCTGATCCGGAACGCGTGTGAGTCTTTCGACTGCGTCGAAGATGGCAGCGTTACCCGGGTTCTGGAAATCTCAGCCGAAAATTCCGGGCTCCGGCGGGTGACTCTCAACCTCAGAGACAATGGTCGCGGTTTTTCCCCGGAACTGGCCGATACGTTCTTCGAGCGTGGTAATACCACGAAGGTTCACGGTACAGGCCTGGGATTATACAGTTGCCGTAGCACGGTGGAGGCGCATGGTGGACATATCCGGATGGAAAGCGAAGGTATTGGCAAAGGTGCAGCGGTAATCATCGATTTGCCCGCCGGTCAAGAGGACAACTGAAATGATCGAGATTACCAACAACCGGATTCTGGTGATTGATGACGAAGAAGTGGTTCGCGACAGCTTTCGTCTTATCCTGACAGCTCGACCAGCCAGCAATCAGGAACTCGATACACTTGCAGCCCTGCTCTTTGACGACCTTCCTCAGGTTCCGCGGCCACCGTCTCAGCTCCTGGAGTTCATCGTCGACGAGGCGTCCAGCGGAGTGGCCGGAGTTGAAATGGTGCGTAGCGCAATCCTTGATGGCCGCCCCTACGCAGCCGTATTCGTGGATATGCGTATGCCCGGTTGGGATGGTATTGAAACGGTGCAGCATCTCCGGCAAATTGACCGGCTTGCCGAGGTTATATTCGTTACTGCATACAGTGATAGCAGCATTGAAGATATTGTGGAACGCGCGGGCCCCAATGTCGGTTATCATCTCAAGCCTTTCGCTCCAGAAGAGATTAAACAAATAGCTACCAAAGCAGTCTACGACTGGAACAAACTCCGCCGGCTCGAACAACTCATCGACCTAATAGGTACGCTCAAGACCAACGCTACTGAGCTGGATGCTCTTCTCGATCACATTTTTAGCCAGGTAGTGAGCTGGGTAGGCGCCGAGTCAGCGCTACTCGCAAAACGGCTGACCGACGGCCGCTTCGAGCAAGTTCTTGCCACCGGTACTCTTCGCCAGGAGGCGGCTGCCGCTGAATGCCTGAATCGGCTGGGCGACGAGCCTAGGAGCCTGTCCGATTAATGCGACGAGAACCACTCGAATACCCGGCTTTCCCGTAGCACGAAACCTTGGCGACCCTACGCTCATTGACTGGGCAGCGTCGCCGATTACTCCAGGACCACTTGG
>Ga0302325_10007954_pt1 | contig 23396 bp, 18 predicted proteins | sample Palsa_T0_2_FD_201948 | JGI IMG/M metagenome (GOLD analysis project Ga0302325, IMG submission 201948) | Peat permafrost microbial communities from Stordalen Mire near Abisko, Sweden - Palsa_T0_2 | ecosystem: Environmental > Terrestrial > Soil > Palsa > Peat permafrost | place: Sweden: Abisko... | reverse complement strand
AATGATTCCAATCGAGCCGACGTCGCCGATATTCTTTTCTGATATTCCGCGGCCGTTGTCGCGGACGGTCAAAACGAGCTTCCCCTCGCTTTCCACCAGGCTTATGTCGACGCGGGAAGCCTTGGCGTGCCGAATGACGTTTGTCAGCGTTTCTTGGAAGATGCGGAAACAGACCGTCTTGAAATCCTGGTCCCAGAGCCATTCCTTCACCTCGATGCGCACTTCGCAGAGGATGCCCGTGCGCTTCTGAAATTCTTCCGCCTGCCATTCGATGGCTGCGACCAGCCCGAGGCTGTCAAGAATGGCCGGTCTCAGCTCGGTTGAGATCCGCCGCACCGTCTGGATCGTGGCGTCTATCCGGGCGGACATCTCCTTGATCTTCCGAAGAAGGGGTCGGGCGCCCCCGCGCCGCCGGGCCGCGATGAGCGAAATATCCAGTTTCAATCCCGTGAGGGCCTGGCCCAATTCGTCGTGCACCTCCCTGGCGATCCGCGTGCGCTCCTCTTCGCGCACATAATGAAGATACGCTGTCAGCGCGCGCAATTGCTCGTGCGAGGCGCGCAGCCGTTCTTCGGCATGGTGGCGCTCCCGCCGTTCCCGCGCCTCGCTCAGCGCCCTCTGGACGGCGGGCACGAGACGCGTAAGATGCGTTTTAAGCACATAGTCGGTGGCCCCCTGCTTGAGCATTTCGATCGCCAGCTCCTCACCCATGACCCCTGAGACAAAGATGAACGGAATGTCGGGCACCATGCGCTGGGCGATGGCCAGCGCCGCGCTGCCGTCGAATCCCGGCAACGAGTAATCGGAGAGGATCACACTCGGTGGGCGGCGTTTTAGCTCGGCCTCATACGCTTCTCGGGTATCCACAGCTGCGAACGAGATGTCCAAGCCGCTGCGTTTCAGGAGATGCTCGGTCAGTTCGACCTGCGGTCCGCTGTCTTCGACCAGAAGGATGCGCAATTGGGCCGCCGGAGCAGCCGCGCCCGGCTCGTTGGGCGAGGCCTGGCGTCCCCCGGGGCGCGTGCCCTCGTGTCTGCGCGCGTGCATCGGAGCTCGTGAGTTTGGATTACTGAGGCGATTCATCGGCGCCCGGCGGCACTACGCGCTCGCCGGCGGCGAATCCGGGAGCGAAAAGAAGAACGTGGCTCCTTCGCCGGGGGCGGACTCCGCCCATGTCTTGCCTCCGTGCCGCTGGATGATGCGGCGCACGTAGACCAAGCCGACGCCGGTCCCTTCGAATTCCGAGGCTGCATGGAGCCTCTGGAACACGCCGAAGAGTTTGTCCCGGTGTTTCATGCTGAATCCCACCCCGTTGTCGCGGACAAAGAGGATCGATTCGTGTTCCCCCCGAAACCCGCCAATCTGGATCCTCGCCACGTCGCGGGGACGGGTGAATTTCACCGCGTTGGATGCCAGCTGCACGAAGACTTGCCGCATCAGCGTCGGATCGGCCTCGACGACCGGCAGTTCGCCCACGAGCCACGAGATCATGCGATTCTCAGCGAGCGGGCGAAGCTCGTCGACAACCCCCTGCGCGAGCGCGTGCAGATCGATCCGGACGCGGTTCAATTCGGCCCGGCTGACCCGTGAGAGGGCGAGCACATCGTCGATCATCCGGCCCATCTGATAAGTCGATTCGGCGATCGTGCGCAGGTAGTGCCGCCCTTTCTCGTCGATCTTGGAGCCGAAATGGTTGAACAGGAGGTCGACGAATCCGCCGATGTGGACCAGCGGCGCACGAAGGTCATGGGAAATCGAATACGCAAACGATTCCATTTCCGCGCGCACCGAGCGGAGCTCCGCGTCCTGGAGTTCGGCGCGTTCCTCCAGGCCGGTGTTGAGGCGGCGGGCCTCGTCATTGATCAGTTTTTGAAGGATCTGATCGGGCGGCGGAGCAGGCTTGGCCGGTTTCAATCGGGCGGCGGCCTTGGAGGTTGCGGGGGCTTTGGCGGAGGAGGACATTGTGAAGAGGACTTTGGGGGATTTTCAGCGCGGCAGAGTGGGAAGGCTGGCGGCGGCCGGCGCGGCCGCCTGCGTGCGGGCTGTGGAGGCCGCCCGCGCGTAAATGCCCAGAGTCGCGTCGGCGACCGCGCCCCAGTCGAAGCGGCGGGCCTGGGCCAGGCCGGCCTCGCGCAGGCTCCGGGCAAGCGACGGATCGCGCGCGATTCGCGTCATCTGGTCGGCCATCTGGAGAGAATCTTCGGGTTCGAGCGGCAGCGCGGCTGTTCCGGCAACCTCGGCCAAACCTCCGCGCAGAGACGAAAGGACGGGGCAGCCGCACGCCATGGCTTCGGCAACCGGCAGGCCGAATCCTTCGTAAAGCGAGGGGAAGGCGAGCGCGCCTGCGGACCTGTACCAGCCAGGCAGTTGATCCGGAGCGATGAAGCCCAGGCGGTGGATGTGGGCTTTTTGCGGAGAGGCATCGATCCTCGCGTGGATCGCCTCCGAGCCGTGCCAGTCGCCGCCTCCAAGCACAAGTTTCCAGGGCACTCCATTCGCCCGCACCCGCTCGAAGGCCTGGATCAGCCGCACGTGGTTCTTTGCGGGATGCTCGAAGCGGGCAACGTACAGGAAGAAGGGGCTGTCTATGCCGCGCGCGAGAGAAGGGCCGCGGGCTTCCGAATGATCGGCGGCGCCGGGTTGGAATCGTCCGTGATCGAGGCCATTGGGAACGACCGTCACTTGTTCCGGCTGAATTCCGAAATAATGGACAATATCGTCGGCGGTGAGCCGGCTGACCGCTATGATCTGATCTTGGCGCTGAGCCAATTTGCGGGCGACCACGCGCCCATAGAACATCCGGGCGCGGTCGTACTTGCCGGCCAGGCGGAACGGCGCAAGGTCGTGGATGGTGGCCACCAGGGCGCATGGCCGCCTCCAGAGCATGCGCCGGTAGCTCGGGACGTGAAGCACGTCGATTCCTGAACGGATCAGGAGATCGGGAAGGATCGCTTGGTGCCAGAGGATGTCACGGACCGGCGGGCGGTGCGTTTCCGAGACCGGAATCAGCCTCATGGAGCCTTCGGCGAAAGCAAAGAGGGGCAGATCGTCCTCCAAGACATAGAGGCTGAATTCGTGCCGGCGAGCCATGGGAAGAAGCGCCCGGACGAGAGAGAGCACATACTGGCCCACGCCCGACCGGCCGCGCTGGACGACGGAAGTGGTCAGTGCGATTCTCATCGGCGGATGACATCCTGCATTCGCGCAACGCGATCCTTGCCGTCGTCCTTCTTGCCACGCGCATCGGGATTTTTGTCGGAGATCACGAAGAGGTGAAGCAGGCGCATGCGTTCCAGAGCGCCGCGGACCACGGCGCTCGGGCGGAAGAGGACAAGCCGTCGATTGTTGTCCGCGAGGCGCTTCCTCCAGCGCGCCAACACGGCGAGGCCGGTGCTGTCTATGTGGCGCACGCCCGCGAGATCGAGCAGGCAGTCCCGGGTCTGGGACACCGCGGAGGACCAGAAGCGGCCTTCCCTCCGGAGGCCGTCGGCGTCAAGCTCATCGCCCGCGCGCACGCGCAGCCATTGGCCGGCGAGGATGGCAACGGAGCGCCGCGCAAGTCTCTTCGAGGCCGCGCCGGGCCGTGTCCACCAGCGTTGGGCGACGATTTCGGGGATGAAATGGAAGAGGTCGTCGACATAGCGGCGGAACAGGCGGCGCGGCTCCTGCAGCAGGCGATAGCCCCATTCGAGCCCGCAGCGCCGCATCCAGACAGGTGCCCGGCGGACGCGCCCGGCCAAAAAGTCGACGGTCGCGCCGACCCCAATCGCGACCGGAACGCCGAGATCTCGGGCGTGCCTGGCGATCCATTTCTCCTGCTTGGGGCATCCGAAAGAAACGAGCAGCAGGTCGGGCTTGGCGGCGCGGATGTGCGCCGCGATTTCGTCGTTGTCCATCCGCTCGAGCGGGGCGTGGACCGGCGCAAAGTACGCGATTTTTGGAAGATCCGGGTACTGCGCGGCGAGGCGGCGAGAGGCCTCCTCGGCGACGCCGTCGGCTCCTCCGAGAAGAAAGATGCGCCATCTGCGGACCGCCGCTCTCCTCACCAGAGCGGGCACCAAGTCTGAACCGGCGGCGCGGCCGGGAAGCGCGTTGCCGAGCCAGCGCGAGGCCCACACCAGCGGTGTGCCGTCGCATAGCACCAACTCGGCATCGAAGAGGATACGCCTAAGCTCGGAATCCCTCGAAGCCTGAACCAGGAAATCAACGTTGGCGGTCACCACATGGTGGAACGAAACCTGGTCGATCATGGCGCTGATCCGTTCGACCGCCCTGTCAATTGTCATCGGATCAAAGGGTATTCCGAGCAACGCGACAGGCAGCGCCGCTTCGTCGGAAGCCATTGACCTTAAAAAGGATGCTATGGCGACCTTCCGGGCCGGGGCGCCGGCCGCCTCCGCCGCGGACGGGTCTGAAATCTGCGATCGGGAAGAGGTCGGGGACGTGACGAGTTCCATTCCCTCCATCGACACCGCCCAATCCGAACCGGCGAAGGGGTCCAGACCCCATTATGAGGCCTGCGCGGGTTGAAGGCTCCGGGGCGAATGGGGCGCAGACCTACTCACGGTCCCGTGAACCGAACGGCCCCCGCGTGGTCTCGAACCGGGGCCACTTCCTTCCTGCCGGAGGGAGGCACCCAATTTCCAGCGCCGATGAATCTTCTCCGCTTTCTCCTCCGTTATTCGAGGGCCATGGTCATCTGGACGTCGCTTGCGGCGATCGCAAGCGGCGCCTGCAACGCCGGCTTGATCGCCATGATCAACACCGTGCTCAACCGGCACGGGCATCCCGGAAACGCACTGATCCTGGCCTTCATCGCGCTTGTGGTCGGCCGCATTGTCACCAACGCGGTCGCCCAGGTGACGCTGGCGCATTTCTCGCAGGCCAATACCGCCCGTCTGCGCCAGGACTTGGTGCGCAAGATCCTGGGCGTGCCGCTTCGCCAGATCGAAGAGCTCGGCGCTTCCCGCCTCATGGTCGCTCTCACCGAGGATATCATGGAGATTACCCAGGCGACGCTCAGTATCCCGATTTTCGCCGTGAATCTGGCGGTCCTGGTCGGCGGCGCAGTCTATCTTGGCTGGCTTTCGCTTCCGGTGCTGCTCGGCATGTTCGCCTTCATGGTTGTCGGGGCGGTGACCTACCGGCTGCTGATCCGAGCCGGGTTCGGACATTTGACCGCGGCGCGCGATGGCCAGGACCGGCTCTTCCGGCACTTCCGCGCCCTCACCGAGGGGATCAAGGAGCTCAAGCTGCACCGCCAGCGCCGAAACGCTTTCATCCAGGAGGACATCACCGCGGCGACCGATGTCTGCAAGCGGCACAATGTGGCGGCGGAAATGCGCTTCATCATCGCGCAGAACTGGAACCAACTCCTGTTCCTGGTCCTGATAGGCGGCGTCCTGTTCGTCCTTCCGCGTATCGAACATTTAACGACCCAGGCGCTGACGGGCTATATCATAGCGACCCTCTATCTCATGGGTCCCCTCTCCGGACTGCTCGGAAGCCTGTCGGTGTTCAGCCGAGCAAACGTATCTCTTCAGAAGGTCGAGCAGCTCGGACTCGCTCTCGCGGCCCACTCCGGCGATGACCGCTCGGGCGCCGAGGGGGCGCCTGCGCCCTTTGAGCTCCTCGAGCTAACAGGCATCACCCACCACTATCACCGGGAGCGGGAGGACGATCACTTTCTTCTCGGGCCGATCGACCTCGCGTTTCGTCCGGGCGAGGTGGTGTTCCTGGTTGGGGGCAATGGCAGCGGCAAATCGACGCTGGCGAAGGTCATCACGGGGCTCTACCCCCCGGCCGGTGGAGAGATCCGGCTGAATGGGCGGTTGGTGGGCGATCATAACCGGGACGAGTACCGCCAGAATTTCTCCGCCATCTTTGCCGATTATTTTCTATTCGACAGGATTTTAGGCGCGGCGAGCTCGGGCCTCGACGAGGCCGCGCGCGCTTATCTCGAAAAGCTGCACCTCGATCACAAGGTGAAGATTGCCGACGGGGTCTTCTCGACCACCGCGTTGTCGCAGGGTCAGCGCAAGCGGCTCGCTCTTCTGTGCGCCTACCTTGAGGACAGGCCGTTCTATCTATTTGACGAGTGGGCGTCGGACCAGGATCCCGTGTTCAAGGATGTCTTTTACACCCAGCTCCTTCCCGAGCTGCGGGCGCGCAACAAGGCGGTCCTGGCCATCACGCATGACGATCGTTACTTCCCGTTCGCGGATCGGTTGATCAAGCTGGACTACGGGCGGATTACGGAACGTTCTGCCGCCGAGATCGCCGCGGTAGGTTAGCCTGGGCACGGCGGGTAGGTTGCGACCCCAGTAACAAACGGGACGGCGCGGCATCCAATGTGCCTCTGCCAATCCCTATGAACAATCTTGACCAGCGAGTGAAACGATCTGTCGAAACCGCAACCGGCCCGGCATGGCGGAGAGCCCGCCGCGCGCTCCTGTCGGTCTTGGCTGCCGCTACCTTCGGCGGCCTGCGCGCCCAGACTCTGGTCTTTGCGCCGCTGGCCGGAAATCCGGCGCTCCTGGACCACACCGATGGCACCGGGACCAACGCGCGCTTCTTCAATCCGGTGTCGGCCGCCGTCGACAGTTCCGGAAATATCTACATCGCCGACGCAGGCGATCATACGGTCCGCAAGGTCACCTCCGGAGGCGTGGTCACGACTCTGGCGGGCACATCGGGGGTTGCCGGCGCCGTGGATGGAAACGGCACGGGAGCGCAATTCACCTATCCGTACGGCATCGCGGTCGACAGCGCCGGCAACGTGTACGTGAGTGACACGGGTACGCAGACGATCCGCAAGATCACCCCGGGCGGCGGCGTCTCCACGATCGCGGGCAGCGACGGGGTCACCGGCAGCGTCGATGGGACGGGCTCGGCGGCGCTCTTCAACGGGCCCCAAGGCGTCGCCGTCGACAGCTCGGGCAACGTGTATGTCAGCGACACCAACAATTGCACCATTCGCCGAATCACTTCCGCCGGCGTTGTTTCCACCTTTGCCGGCAGCGCCGGACAGGTGGGCAACTCCGACGGCGCGGGCGGTTCCGCCCGCTTCAACTACCCGGCGGGGCTCTCGATCGACACAGCCGGCAACGTCTATGTCGCCGATTTTGCCAACAGCACCGTGCGCAAAATTACGCCTGCCGGCGCGGTGACGACGATCGTGGGCGCAGCCGGCCAGTCAGGCACAACTGATGGTCCCGCGGGTTCGGCCCGCCTCAATCATCCTCAGGGGATCGCCGTCGATCCTTCGGGCAATGTGTACATCATCGACACCTCGAACCAGACGGTGCGCGAATTCCTGATCGGCACCGGCGGTGTTGTGACCTTGGCCGGCAATCCCGGATTCCTCGGGCATTCCGACGGCGGCGGCGCGTCGGCGACCTTCTTCTATCCGGGTGGAATCGGGACCAACGGCTCCGGCACGATCTACATCGCGGATACGGGCAATCATCGCATCCGCGCCATGACGACGAACGGCTCGGTCTCGACCCTTGCCGGCTCGGCCGGTCCTTCCGGAAGCACGGACGGGTCTGGGACGTCCGCCTCGTTTCTGTACCCCGACGGGGTGGCGGTGGATTCCTCAGGAAATGTTTACGTGGCGGACTCCGGCAACAATACGATCCGTAAAATCACCGCGTCCGGTTCGGTCTCCACCCTGGCCGGAACGGCCAACCCCCTGGGCGGGAGCGCCGATGGCACGGCCGCCGCAGCTCGGTTCAACAACCCGACCGGGGTGGCGGTGGATTCCTCCGGAAATGTCTACGTGGCCGATTCGGGCAACAGCACGATTCGCAAGATTGCGGGCGGCATTGTGTCGACCTTCGCGGGCGCGGCGGGCGCGACGGGAAGTTCGGACGGGTCCGGATCCGCGGCCCGTTTTAATAGTCCACAGGGTATAGCGGTGGACGGGGCGGGAAATGTTTACGTCGCCGACACCAACAACAGCACGGTGCGCGAAATCACCTCGGCGGGGGCGGTCACTACCCTGGCGGGGGCCGCGGGGCAGACCGGCAGCTCCGATGGAACCGGCGGCGGCGCGCGTTTCAACGGGCCTTATGCGGTGGCGGTCGATGGAGGCGGAAATGTCTATGTCGCCGACTACTTTAACGCCACGATTCGGAAGATCGCGGCCGGCGGCGCCGTGACCACGCTGGCGGGTGCCGCGGGCAAATCTGGAGATGTCGACGGAGTGGGCGCCGTCGCCCGCTTCAATCAGACTTACGGGATAGCGGCCGATGGCAGCGGCAATCTGTATGTGACGGATACTTATAACCGAACCGTCCGCAAGGTCAGCGCCGGTGGCTCGGTCTCCACGTTGACCGGTGTGATGGCGCGTTTCTACTATCCGCAGGGCATTGCGATCAGCGGCTCCGGAACAATCTATGTCGCCGACGGCGACAACCAGGCGATCAGCGCCGGCGCCTATGTGACGGCCCCTTCGGGCGGCGGCACGGTGGCCAGCCAGGCGGTGTCGGCGGGGGCCAATGCGACCTTCTCAATCGCCGCAGCGAGCGGGGTCAACTACCAGTGGCAAGTCTCCACGGACGGAGGAAATACGTGGACCAATGTGGCCAATGGCGGCGCCTATTCGGGTGCGACCACGACCGCGCTCACCATCACAGGAGCGACCGCGGCCATGAACGGGTACCAATACCGGGTGGCCGAGTCGAATGCGGCCGGCACCAGCAATAGCGGAGCCGGAATTCTGACGTTGCTCGGATCGGGGAGCAGCGGCGCGCGGCTGGTCAATCTATCCGCCCGTTCCTTTGTCGGCACGGGTGCGAACAATCTCATTGCCGGCTTCACGATCGGCGGTTCCGGATCCAAGCAACTCATTCTGCGCGGCGTCGGACCCACCCTGGCGTCGTTTGGTGTGACCGGTGTCCTGGCGGCCCCGAACCTCACCCTGGTCAACAGCGCGGGGGCTGTCTTGGCCTTCAATTCGGGCTGGGGCGGCGGCGCCGCCCTCTCGACCGCTTTCGCAGCCGTGGGCGCTTTCGCCCTGCCGGCGACCTCGGCGGACGCGGCCATGTCCCAAACGCTGGCCGCGGGCGGGTACACCGAAGAACTCAGCGGGATCAATTCCGGCACGGGCGTCGGCCTGGCCGAGATCTACGATGCCGATACCGGCACCCCGTCGGCGCGTTTGACCAATATTTCCGCCCGCGCCCAAGTGGGAACCGGCGCCAACATTCTGGTGGCCGGCTTCGTGGTCACCGGCACCGGCTCCGAGAATCTCGTCATCCGCGGGATTGGCCCGACCCTCGCTCAATTTTCAGTGACCGGCGTCCTGGCCACGCCCGTTCTGACCATTTACAATAATGCGGGCACCCAGATCGCCTCCAACACCGGCTGGGGCGGCACCGCGGCGCTCACCGCCGCCTTCGTCCAAGTCGGAGCCTTCGCCCTGCCGGCGACCTCTGCGGACAGCGCCCTGATCATCAGCCTCCCGGCCGGCAATTATTCCGCCCAACTCGCGGGAGCGAACAGCTCGACGGGCGTGGGGCTGTTGGAGATCTACGAGCTGCATTGAGCCGAAGCCGGATCGCCTTCAGGGCCGGAGAAAACGGACGCAGATCGACTGCGGCACGTGGACGGCCTGTGTCGTGGAGCTCAGGCGGCCTGTGTCGGGATCGATTCTAAGAACGATTGCGTTATCGAGGTCGCGGTTGGCGCAGACGATCCAGTGTCCGCTTGGGTCGATCGCGAAATTACGCGGGTATTTGATGCCGGCGCCCATGCGCTGCAGAAACGAAATCCGGCCCGTGGCGGAATCGATGGAGAAGGCGACGAGGCTGTCATCGCCCCGATTTGAAACGTAGAGCCATCGCCCGGACGGATGAACGGCGATCTCAGCCGCGGTGTTGAGGGGTCCGTGATAATCCGGCGGCAGCATTGGCTCGGTTTGGAGCGGGGTCAGCGTTCCGCGCGATCCGTCCCAAGCGAACACGGTGACGCTTGAGCTGATCTCATCGGCGACGTAGACGAAACGCCCCGAGGGAGAGAAAGCGAGGTGGCGGGGTCCGGCGCCCGGCGGGGTTTGCCCAAACGGCGGATCATTTGGCGCCATAAGCCCGTGCGCCGCGTCCAGCTTGTAGACACGGACTTGATCCAGCCCCAGATCGGCGACCAGCGCGAAACGGCCGGACGGGTCGTAATTGACCGAGTGCGCGTGGGGCGCCTGCTGCCGATCGTGATTGGGGCCGGAGCCGGTGTGCTGCACATGGCCCGTCTCGGGTCCGGCGGAACCGTCGGGGAGGATTGGATACACGGTGGCGAAGCCGCCGTTATAGTTGGCCGTCACCAGGAAGCGCCCGCCTGGCTCCACGTTGATGTGGGCCGGTTCCAGGCCTACCGTCGAGCGGACCCCGATGGGGGTGAGGACGCCCGTGTCCCGGTTGATGGCGAAGGCGTGGATGGCCCCCAGGCGCGTCCCGTCCGGGCCGGGCCGATCCCCCAGCGAGTAGAGGAAGCGCCCATTGGGCGCGATGGCCTGGAAGACCGGATTGGGAATCTCGGCCGCTAGCCTCGGGTTGCCCAGCACACCGGTCGCTTCGTCGAAGGCGGCGACAAAGAGCCCGGTTCCCGGACCGGTGGTCGAGGTGCCGAAATACACCCAGCCAATCGACGGGATCGGCCTCAATTCCGGGCCGGCGACGGCGGCGGCACACACGAAGGCCAGGGACAGGACGGGGCGTAACAGCATTCGCGAATCCTAGAACTTTATTATAAGCTGGGCAAAGCTTTACGGCGGTCAGGCGGGGTGCTCGGCTTCAATATGAATTCTTTTTCTAAAGGTTTCTGAAATGGATCCGATAGATTGAATATGGACTCCAGGTTCGCTCCAGCATTGGGTTGGCCTGTGATTCGAATTTTGGCAGTGGTTCTGGCAGCGGGCGCGTTGTGCCTCCATTCGGTAGGCGCCGATACAGATGCGGTCGCCGTCGTCGCCGACGTGATTCCTGTGCTGACCTTAAAAGGAGGGCGCGTCCTTCATGCGGTCAAAGTCATGTCCGATGAACCCGACAGCTTGGTGGTAAAGGCCGACGAAGGACTGATCAAGGTGCGCAAAGCGGATCTGCCCGCGATTGTGGCCGCACACTACCCGGTACGGGACGCCACACCGGATACCTACATCGCCCCCTTCTCGCTCGCTCCTCCCGCCGGGGCCCCGACTCCCGCGCCCAGGCCTGCTCCCAAACCAGTGCGCAAAACAGCCAAAGCCGCCGAGCCCTCGCCGATCTTCAAGGGATGCACCATCTTGTCCTTCGAGCCCAAGCCCTTCCAGACGGTTCTCGGGGCGGCCGATGTGCGGATTCACAATGACACGGATGCGCCCGTGGAGATTCTTCCCCATGACCTCGAATGCGTCTCCGCGGACGGAACCCATTTGCGAGGCCGCTTCCTGGTGATGGTGCCGGACGTGGGGGCGGCGGTCGTGAAGCGCAAGGATTTCGTTCCGGCCCATGGGGACTTGACAGATCGGATCGTTTTTTCGAACGACGCAGTCGTGATCTCGGAGCTTCATTGGGGAAGGCCATAAGGCCGGAAAGCCCACGCAACTCGGGCATGGAAATATGCCCTCGGTGCGTGGGCTTTCCGGCTCGCCTCAAACCTTCCGCTGTATCGAACACTCTCCTTGAGAATTCACAGGGTGCGCCAGCGGTTCCATGATCAGCGGGCACATTTACCCGTGCCCGATGACATGGGACCGGCTGGCGCTACCGCCCATCGTGCCAGCCGTAGGCGTCGAGGAACTGGGTGAGCTGGGGATCTTGGATGGAGAGGGGAGGCAGCCAGATTCGGACGGGGTCTCGCTTCCACCAGGCGCCCTTACTGTTGCCCGCTTCGGCGAATGAATAGTTATAGAGCACGGCGCGGATGAACCGCGGCGGACGCTGAGGGAACGGATTCGAGGCGAAGAGGCCGACAGCCCCTGGGTCATTGTGCAGAAGTTTCCAAACGAGATGGACGGTCCACGGGTACTGCTGGGCCGAACTCATGGCGGCAAACCACATCTGCCAGTCCAGCCGCGGCTGATACGGCGCAACCTGCGGCGGCCGCCGGTCGAGGTCCACGGGGAGCGCCTTGTAGAGGTAGGGGGTCCATACCGCTCCGGCGTCGGGTGAGTGGGCTTCCGTGCCTTCGAATACGACGTTCATCCGCTCGCGGCCCACCGATCCGAAGGCGCCATAGGTATTGACCAATTCCAGCGGATCAAATGATGCGTTCATCCTCTGGTCCGGAGACAGGAGATTCATCGTCGGCTGAATGCTGAGCGCGGCGACCACGGCTGCCAGCCCCCACGCGGCGTTGCGCATTCCCATGCTGGGTCTCGCCGAGTCGCGGGCCCTCTCGGCTACGCGCCCCAGGGCCCTTGGCAGCAGCCGGCTCCAGACGGAGTCGTCGATGCAGGCAAGGGCCGGGACAATTGTGAGCCAATTCAGAAAGGAGAGATTGCCGCTAAGGATCAAGACGCCCTGGAAGCTTATGATCACGGCCGCGGCGATGTGGCGCGCCCGCCTGGGCCCGAAAACAAACCAGGGCGCGACCAGTTCGGCGACATGGTTGAAGACAACCCCGCCTTTGAGAAGGCCTCGTGGAAGAAAATGGAGGGCACGGCTGATCGGATTGGGCAGGGGCTGCGTCTCAAAATGATAGAAGAGCGCGGTCAGGTCGCGCCACGCCGGGTCGCCGCGCAACTTGATGAGGCCCGCCCCCAGCATGATCCGGAAGATCAACCACTGAAAGAGCCGGATGACGACCCGAGGGGGTTCTCTCCCCGGAAATGGGCGCGCGTCCAATGGCGGACACAGGAAGATGGCGAGAAATCCCGTCTCGAGGAGCTGGAACTCCCATCCGTAGCCGTACCAGTCCTGGCCGACGTGGACGATCGAAAGGTAGAGCACCCAGAGAACCGCCAGCAGGATGGAATTGGCCCACCCAGCAGCCACCACGCAGGCGAGGAGAAATCCGGCCCATGCCGAACCCACGAGGAAGCCATCGGCATGCGAGAACCAGAAGATCGAGGGAAGACGGCGAAAGCCCGCCTCAGACGAACCGAGTGCAGTCCGAACCCGCTCCAGGAAATCTCCGACCGGAAGCAACCCGTCAGACCCGATGAGCGCCCTCAGCTGCAGAGCCGCCGCCAGGAAAGCAACCGCATAGACCGCCCCCAAGAGCCTAAGCAGGACAAACCGCGTCAACCAATACGAAGGCGCCCCCGGAGCGGATTGACCAGCCGAGGGCGATTGTGGGTGGGGGGTACTTGCCGAAGTGCCGCTGTCCATAACGCTCGCTATATATAGAGGCACCGGCCCGGGTCCTTGCCAGCCCTCATATGCGCCTCGCTCGCGCCCCGCGAACCGATGCTCCAATCACCGCCCGTCTTCGGGCCTTCTTGCATTCTCGCAGAGCCCCAGGACGGGAGGTAGCTCGGCCCCGAGGACGTTGCCGCCTTCTCGTCCGCCTCGGTGGGCACCCATCTGGCCGGCGCAAAGAGCCGGCGGTGTTGGGTGTCCGGGTCGGCGGGCGATCTGGGGTCTCGGCGGCTCAGGACGAGGTGCCGAGCTGCCTCTCGTCCGCTCACGACGATCGGGCCGAGCCGCCCCTCGCCCGTGTCCAAAAAGGGGATTGCATTCGAAGCCCCCGTCCTGTCTGATCGTCCGCTTTCCACTACGCCTGCCCTTCAAATTTGAAGGGCCAGGGGGAACGAATTCATGAAAAAACCACTGACTCTCAACGTCGCCACGCGTGCGCAAACCGGCCGCAGCGCCTCGCGCCGCCTGCGCAAGGTCAATCGCATTCCCGCCATCCTTTACGGGAAGCACACCGACCCGGAAAAGCTTTCGGTCGAGACTCCGGAGTTCACACGGCTTCTTAAGGCCGTGGCGGGCAGGGCGGTCCTGATCGAACTGGCCCGAGACGATCGCCCCGAAAAGGCGCTTTCATTCCTCCAGGAGATCCAGCGCGATCCCATCACCGACCGTTACCTTCACGTCGATCTTCATGAGGTGAAGGCCGACGAGAAATTTGAGATCCAGGTCCCGGTCCACGTGGTCGGCGAATCCTTCGGCGTGAAGAACCAAAGCGGCGTGCTCGAAATTTCCACCCCGAAACTGCGCATTCGTTGCGTGCCCAATGATCTTCCCGAATACATCTCGGTCGATGTGACCGAGCTGAAGGTAGGCGAGACGATCAAGGTGGGCGAGGTCAAGCCGGTTGCCGGCGTGATGTTCCTCGATGACAAGGGCCAGCCCGTCGTCGCGTGCGTCGAGCCGGTGGCCGAGATCGTCGTCGAAGTTCAGGCCACCGCCACTCCCGTGGAAGGCGCCGCCGCTCCCGCCGCTGCAGATGGCAAGGCTCCCGCTCCTGCTGCGGCCGACGGCAAGGCTGCGGCTCCCGCCGCGGGCGATGCCAAGGCCGCCGCCCCTGCCGCAGGCGACAAGAAGGCGGCCCCAGCTGGCGCCGCCAAGGCCGCCGCAGCCGCCAAGCCCGCGCCTGGCAAGAAGTAAGCATCCCTCGCCGCGGCGGGCGCCAGGCGCCCGGCCGCGACCGTTCTTTGAGTCATGTCCCTTTCGCTCGTGGCCGCCTTGGGTAATCCGGGGCGCCAGTACGAGCTGTCCCGGCACAATGCGGGCTGGCTGGTGGTCGACGCTCTTGCGGCGCGCCATCGCCTGGCCTGGCAAAGCGCGCCTCCCTTTGAAGCCGAAGTGGCGCGGTGGACCCTGTCAGCCGAACGAACCGTCTGGTTCGTCAAGCCGCTCACCTTTATGAATGAGAGCGGCCGGTCGGTAGCGGCGATGAGCCGTTACTACCGGATCGAGCCGGTCGATATCGCCGCCGTTTACGACGACCTCACGATCGACCTTGGTTTGATCAAGGTTACGGTGTCTGGAAGCTCCGGCGGCCACAACGGCGCCGCCAGCATGCTCGAGAGCGTGGGGACCGGTTTTGCCCGTTTCCGGATCGGAATCGGGCCCAGGACTCCGCCCGAAATGGACCTCAAAGATTTTGTTCTCGCTCCGTTCTCACCCGAACAACTCACCCTTTTCCAACATAAACTCGACTCTTTCGTGACCGGTCTCGAACGCCTTGTCCATGACGGGCCTGACCGGGCCATGAATCAACTCAATCGCAGAGATCCCTCATGAATCCGACCAAACGCAACTACCTCGCCACCTTCATCCTCGACAATCGCGGCAAGCAGGACTCCGTCGAGCAGATCATCGAGGGCGTCAAGAAGGACATCGTCGCCATTCATGGCGAGGTCACCGCGGTGGACAGCATCGGCAAGAAGGACTTCGTCCGCATCACCGATCGCAAGCTCACAGGCGCCCCGTACGTTCACATCAACTTCAGCGCCCCGCCCGAAGGTCCCGCGCAGCTCAAGGAGCGCCTCCGCCTCAATTCTAGCGTCTACCGCACTTTCGTCCGCGGAGCCTGACGGCCATGGCCAATTTCAACAAGGTGTACCTGATGGGGAACCTCACGCGGGATCCGGAGATGCGCGTCACCCCGAAAGGCACCGCCATCTGTCAGTTCGGCTTGGCTATCAGCCGGTCCTGGCGAGATGAGTCCGGTCAAACCCGGGAGGAGACGACGTTTGTCGACATTGAATCTTGGGGCAAGCAGGGCGAGGTGATCTCGAAGTACTGCACCAAGGGGCGTCCGCTCTTCGTCGAGGGCCGGTTGAAGTTTGACCAGTGGGAAGACAAGACCTCGGGCCAGAAACGCAGCAAGCTGAAGGTCGTCCTCGAGAATTTCCAGTTCATCGGCAGCCGGGGCGATGGCGCCGGTGGTCCGGGCGGCGGTCCCGCCGCGGGCGGCTCTGCTTCCAGCGGTCCTTCCGAAGAACCCGACTCGGGCATTCCACCCGAGCGCGGCGCACCGCCTCCGCGCGCCGGCCGGCCGCCGATTCCCAAGGAGTCCGTCGACGAAGACGTGCCGTTCTGATGGCCCGGTTTGCGTTGACAGCGCCCGTGCGATGCGGGATTTAGTCGGGTTTCCTTTTTAACGTTCCTCCCTTTTACCTTTTCCCATGGCTCACAACGAAGTTCTCCTGGTCAAGCCCGTCGAAGGCCTCGGCGGCGAAGGCGACCAAGTCAAAGTCCGCGCCGGATTCGCGCGCAATTACCTCCTGCCCCGCAAGATCGCCGTTCCGGTCACCAAGGCCAACCGCAAGCAGGTCGACGCCCTCAAGCAACGCCGCGGCAAGCGCGAGGCGGAGGAGTTGAATGGCGCGCAGGACCTCGCCCGGAAGCTCGAGAAGACAAGCCTGGCATTCGCGGTGAAGACCGGCGAAGGCGGCAAGATGTTCGGGGCGATCACCGCCGCCGATCTCCACGAAAAGATCGTCGCTGGCGGCTTCACTGTAGACCGCAAGAAGATCCTCCTGCACACCCCGGTCAAGACGCTGGGCAAGCACACCGTCAAAATCCGGCTGCATCCGGATGTCAGCGTGGAATTGGCTTTCGACGTCGTTTCTGAGAATCCAATCGAGCCGTCTGCTGCAGAGCGCCCCGTGGAAGAAAAACGGGACCGCAAGCTCGAGGGCCGCAAGTAGCACGTCCCCCGGCGTTCTTGCCGGGCACGGCTCATGGCCGACGAGCAGAGTAATCCTCCGCAGCGAACCTCCACGCCGGCTTCCGGCCGAGGGCTTCCCCACAGCGTCGAGGCGGAGGAATACCTCCTGTCTTGCTGCTTTCTAGACGGCGCCGAGGTGGTCTCGCGCTGCCTGGAGGCAAGGATCCGTCCGGAATCCTTCTACGTCCCGGCCCACGGGATCATTTTTGAGAAGCTGGTTGACCTCTACAATCGGCAGACGCCGATCGACGTCGCCGTGGTGGCCGAAGAGATGCGCACCTCGCGGCAGCTCGATGCGGTCGGCGGTTTCGCATTCTTGAGTCGGATCAGTGGAAGCCTTCCGACGACGGCTCAGGCCGGCTATTTCGTGGAAAAGGTGAGGGAGCAGAGCCTGTTGCGGGAAATCATCCGTTCGGCCACCGGGGCGGTCGAGGATTGCTACAACTTTACGGGAGGCATCGACGAGTTCGTCGACCAAGTGGAAACGCGCATATTCCAGGTCACCGAGAGCCGGGTGAGCGAGAGCGCCAAGCCGATGCGCGAACCGACGCGCGAGGCGATGAGCATCATCACTAAGATGATGATGAAGAAGGGAGAAATGACGGGGATCCCCTCCGGCTTCGCCGACCTCGACAAACTCACCTTCGGTTTCCAAAGGCAGGAAATGATCGTCCTGGCAGCCAGACCCTCCATGGGCAAGACCTCCCTGGCGCTGAACTTTGCAGAGGCCGCTTCGCTACCGAAAAAAGGCGCGGCGGTGGGTACGGTGGTGTTTTCGCTGGAAATGAGCGCTTCCCAGCTCGCCCTACGTATGCTGTGTTCGCGCGCCCGCGTGAATATGAAAACCCTGCGCGAGGGTTTGCTCTCCAAGAACGGTGAAGAGCAGCAGAGGTTGGTTTCCGCGGCCGACGAGTTTATGAAGTCGCCGATCTTCATCGATGACTCGAGTCATCTGTCCATCATGCAGTTGCGGGCGAAGGCGAGGCGATTGCACGCCCGTTACAAGCTCGGCTTTATTATTGTTGATTACTTGCAATTACTGAGCCCGACCGACTCGAAGGTCCCGCGGGAACAGCAGGTGGCGGAAGCTTCTCGCGGGCTAAAAGCACTTGCGAAGGAACTCGACGTTCCGGTCCTTGTATTAAGCCAACTGAACCGCTCATCCGAAAAGGAAAACCGCACACCCAAATTGGCCGATCTACGCGAATCCGGATCGATCGAGCAGGACGCAGACGTTGTTCTCATGCTCGCACGCCCCAAGGATGCCGATGAAAAATACCAGGTCGCCGCAGACTCAGCGGAGTTAATCGTTGCCAAGCAACGAAACGGCCCGGTAGGAGATTTGCGACTCACTTTCCTTCGCGACCTAACCCGCTTTGAAAACTATACTCAGTAACCCTCTGCTAGGCAGAGGGGTACGTATCCTTTTTGCCTTTTTTGCCCTCGCCGCAGGTGTGCTTTTCGAGGCGCGGGCTCAAATTCCAGCGGCAGGAGCCGGCGCGCCCCCCCCGGGGCCAGGCTACAAGGTGGGGACGATCACGATCAAGTTTGTCGGAACGGCCAACGTCAACGAGCAGCTCATTCGGGCCAATATGCAGGTGCACGAGGGTGGCGATCTCGATGAGACGATTCTGGATCGTGATATCCGCGCGCTTTATCGGACCGGCCTATTTGAATTCATCGAAATCAAGCGTGAGGTGGCTGACCCGCATACCTTTAACCTCGTGGTGGAGGTCACACCTAAATACCGAATCCTCGGGGTGCTGTTTCAAGGGAACAAGAAGGTCAAGACCCGGCGCCTGATGAAGGAAGTCAAGACCAAGCCCAACACGGCCTTGGATGAGCGCCAGGTGAAGGATGACACCGAGAAGCTCAAGGAGTACTACCAGAAATCCGGCTACAACCAAGTGACCGTCACCTACTCGATCGAGAAGGACCGGGCCTCGGGCCTGGGAACCGTCATCTTCCGGGTCCGCGAGGGCAATAAGGTCCGTATCGCTGGTGTGCTCTTCCGCGGCAACGCTCACCTCAAGACCAAGGAGCTCCGCAGTCAGATGGACACCAAGAAGTGGTGGATCTTCTCGTGGCTGACGGATACGGGACGGCTCAAGGATGAGACCTTCCAGGACGATCTCGACAAGCTCAGGGATTTCTACCGGGAGAACGGTTATCTCGACGTGGAGATTGCCGACGACAAGGTCGACTTTACCTATCCGCGCCCGGACCGTCTCTTCATCACGATCACCGTGGTTGAGGGGCGGCAGTACCGGGTGGGTGAAGTGACCTTCACAGGAAACAAGCTCCATTCGTCGCCCCTTCTGAGGCGTGTCGCCAGTCTCTACGCCAAGCCAGGCATGGTCTTCGCCCCGTCCAAGATGGACAAGGCTGTCGAGCGCATCGAAGACTACTATGGCAAGGACGGCTATCTGGACACGCGGGTCCGTATCATTCGCAAACCCAACCTCTTAACGAATAACATCGATGTGGATTTCCAGGTCGATGAGAGCGACAAGTTCAGCGTCGAGTCGATCGAGATTCAGGGTAATACCAAGACCAAGAGCACCGTGATCGTGCGCGCCCTCGTTTTGGGCCCGGGCGACGTCTTCGACTTGGTGCGCATGAAGGTCAGCAAGCTGAGCTTGGAGAACACGCGCTTCTTCGACGACGTGGCCATCACGCCGCAGGAGACCAACATTCCCGGCCGCCGAGATATGCGCGTCGCCGTCAAAGAAGGCCGCACGGGCAGCCTGACCTTCGGCGCCGGTTACAGCTCGCTTGAGCGGGCGACGGTGTTCGCCGAGGTCCAACAGACCAATTTTGACCTCTTTAATCGCCGGTCTTTCTTCCAAGGCGACGGACAGAAGTTCGATTTCAAGGTCTCCATCGGCCAGCTCTCCAATTCGATCGTGCTCAACTTTGAGGAGCCCTACCTTTTCGAGAAGGTGCTCAGGCTTGGATTCAGCGTGTTCCGTGAACAGTCGGACTACGTCAGCAGCTATTACAATCAGGTCGACCTCGGAGCCACCGTCTATCTTGCCAAGCGCCTCTTCGGCCTGGTTGAGGGCACGCTCTCGTACTCCTACAATATCGTCGAGATCGACAATGTATCGGCGACCGCCTCGCCCATCATTCAGCAGTTCAGCGGGCATCATGATATTTCCACGGTCAGTTTTCAGCTCCTTCGCAACACGGAGGATAAGATTGTCAACCCGACCACCGGCAACCGCGTCGAGATCGACACCGCGCTCAACGGCGGTCCGTTGGGAGGAACCGACAACTTCTACAGCATCGAATTCCGCGGGTCTCAGTTCTTCAAGGTTTTCGACACCCAGACGCAGGTGCTCGGGCTCATCGCCCGTTCCGGCGTGAAGGAAAACTTCGGCTCCACGACGGTTCTGCCCTACTATGACGCTTGGTATCTGGGCGGTCCTTACGACCTCCGGGGCTTCGAGTACCGGCAGGTCAGCCCCCGCGATCAGTTCGGCGAACCTATCGGCGGCCGGACCTACGGCATGTTCAGCGCCGAATACTCGCTCGACATCGTCAGCCCGATCCGGGTGGCGGTCTTCTATGACGTGGGCTTCGTCAACGCGGGCGCCTACGACTTCAATCCGTCAAATTACAACGACGACTTCGGCATCGGCTTGCGGCTATTTGTTGCGGGAGCACCCCTCAGCCTCGACTACGGGATCCCGGTCAAGGGCGACAAGTTCAACAAGCAGGGCAACCAGTTCAATTTTTCATTTGGCACACGGTTCTGATTTTGCTTAGCTGGAACTTTACTCTGCACAAACTACCCATGAAGAAACCCATCCAGTCCATCTGGGCGATCGCGGCCTTTGCCTGCGCCGCGCTCACGGTCCACGCTCAACCGGCTCCAAAGATCCTCGTGATGGACATGGAGAAGGTTTTTAACAATCACTATAAGACCCAGGAGCAGCAGGCAAAGCTCCAGGACGATCAGAAGAAGGCTCAGGAGCAGCTTGATTTGATCACCAAGGAGGGCTCCACCCTCGTCGAGCAATTCAAGGAGCTGGACGAACAGACGAAGAACCCGACCGCCACCGCCGAGGCCAAGGAGAAATCCAAGACCGATGCGCAAAAGAAGTATGAGGAAATCCGCCAGAAGCAGAACGAGCGCGATACCTTTGTGCAGAACACGCGCAACACGCTTCAACAGCGGTTTCAGACCTTCAAGACCCTCATGATCGAGGAAATCACCCGGATTGCCGTCGACGTGGCCAAGCGCAAAGGCGCCACGCTCCTGTTGGATAAGTCGGGCCCCAGCATGATCGGCGTATCCAATGTTCTGTATTTCGATCCCTCGATGGAAATCACCGATGAGATCCTTGCGGAGGTGAACAAGGACCGGCCGGCGAACATGCCGATGCCGAAGCCGGCGGCCGCTCCGGCCACGGGCGCCGCGGCTCCTGCCAGCGGCACCGCCTCGCCGACCATCACGGTCCCCGGGATCGGAAAGTAAGCGTTTCCCCAGTGCGGATTTAAGCAAGACCCCGCCGGGTTGTCCGGCGGGGTCTTTTTACAGTCCATGAGGAATCTATCGCTAACCCCGGAAGAGATCCGGTCGATCGTGCAGCCGGTTCGCATTGCCGGCGCAGCGGTCGGACCCCTGAGCGGCATCAGCGCGCTGGCTACGGCTGGACCTGACGATCTGGCTTTCCTTGGCAATCCCAAATACCGCGCCGCAGTGGCCGCGTCGCAGGCGCGCGTGATCCTGCTGCCGGCCGACTACGTGGGTGAACCGAATGCCGGGCAGGCGTACTTTTTCGTGACCAATCCTTCGCTCGCGCTGGCGCAGATCTGCGGCCGGTTGGAGCAGTCCCTTTGGCCTCGGCCGGAGCCGGGGGTCCACCCGACCGCGTGGGTGGCTCCGGGAGCGGTTGTTGCGGCGAGCGCCACGATCGGGCCCCATTGCGTGGTCGAGGAGGGCGCCACGATTGGGGAGCGTGTGCATCTCCAGGCGCAGGTCTTTATCGGCCGCGGCGCGAGGCTAGGCGACGACAGCTGGCTGATGCCCGGATGCGTGGTGGAGGCTGAATGCGATCTCGGCCGCCGGGTTCGCCTTCAGCCGGGAGTCATCATCGGTTCGGACGGGTTCGGTTATGATTTTGCCGGCGGGCGCCATAGAAAGTCGCCTCAGATCGGATCGGTTAGGGTTGGTGACGATGTTGAGATCGGAGCCAATACGACGGTGGATCGGGCCCGTTTCGCCGAAACGACGATCGGGGAGGGTACGAAGATCGATAATCTGGTCCAGGTCGGCCACAATGTCGTGATCGGCAAGCACTGCCTGATCTGCGCCCAGGTCGGAATCAGCGGCAGCTGCACCCTCGAAGATTATGTGGTCGTTGGGGGCCAGTGCGGCCTTGCCGGTCACCTCACAGTCGGACGGGGAGCCAAGCTCGCAGCCAAATCCGGCGTCAAGGACGACATCCCGCCAAACACATCGGTGTGGGGTTCGCCCAGCCTGCCGCTCTTGCTTGAGCAGAAGCTGACAATTCTGCGAAACCGCCTGCCGGAGCTCTTCAAACGCGTAGGGGCGCTCGAGAAAGAGGTCGCCGAACTGGGCGCTGAATAGCGCGCTTAGGCGGGCGGCAGCTCGTCCAGGCGGATGCAGGCGGCGAGCCGCCCGGGTCCTGCTTCCACCAGCGGGGGAACGACCCCTTTGCAGCGATCCTGGGCGTAGGGGCAGCGGGGATGGAAGGAACAGCCTTGAGGCGGCGAGATGGGGGAGGGCGGATCCCCTGCGAGCACGATCCGTTTGCGAAAGCGCTCGATCTGCGGGTTGGGAACCGGAATCGCGCTCACGAGGGCCCGGGTGTAGGGATGGCGCGGGTGGTCGATGACATCCTCAGCAGGTCCCTGTTCGACGATCTTGCCGAGATACATGACGGCGACCCGGTCGGAAATATGGCGGACGACCGAGAGGTCGTGCGCGATGAAGATCAGGCTGAGGTTCATCTCGCGGCACAAGTGCGAGAGAAGATTCAAGATCTGAGCCTGAATCGACACATCCAGCGCCGACACCGGCTCGTCGGCGACGATGATTTTCGGCTTGAGCGCAAGCGCGCGCGCGATCGCGATTCGCTGACGCTGGCCCCCGGAGAATTCATGCGGGTATTTGCGGCCAAGCCGCGGCGCCAGTCCGACCAGCCGCATCAGTTCCTCCACGCGGCCGGGAATTTCCGAAGGCGGGCAGATATGATGGGCGGCCAGCGGCTCGGCCAGCGTGGAGTAAACGGTCATGCGCGGATTCAGCGACGCGTAGGGATCCTGAAATACCATCTGCAGCTTGCGGCGGGCTGCCAGAGTCTCGGCGCGGGTATTGTCGGCCAGGTCCCTGCCGTCCAGAAGGACAGAGCCCTCGGTTGCCGGAACGAGCTGGACGATGGTGCGAGCGAGGGTCGACTTGCCGCATCCCGATTCGCCGACAAGGCCGAGCACCTCGCCCTGGCTCACGCTCAATGAAACCCGGTCGACCGCTTTGACCGAGCCGGCGTCCCTCTTGAAGAGGAAACCCTTCTGGAGCGGAAAATAGGTGCGCACATTCCTGAGTTCGAGCAGAGGCGCGCTCATGGCTTTATCCGAGCTCCCCGGCTTGCGCCCTTAGGCAGGCGTCGGAGCGGCCCGGCGCCGACTCTCTAAGGGCCGGGGTGATTGTCCGGCATCGGTCGTCCGCGTACGCGCACCGTGCGGCGAAGGAGCAACCCGGCAGAGGTTTGGAGAGATCGGGCGGCAGGCCCGGGATCGTGTAGAGTTCCGCCCCTTTGGAC